>Ga0209515_10007973_pt1 | contig 12556 bp, 20 predicted proteins | sample Subgroupgradi54m_FD_187454 | JGI IMG/M metagenome (GOLD analysis project Ga0209515, IMG submission 187454) | Subsurface groundwater microbial communities from S. Glens Falls, New York, USA - GMW60B uncontaminated upgradient, 5.4 m (SPAdes)... ... | reverse complement strand
GCCACCAGAATTTTGGACAGACTTCAGGAAAGAGTTACTCAGCGATCATCCGGCAAAGATGCCTCAGCTGCCAACTCGGCCATTGCCAATGCCAGATCCACAATAGCCAGCGCCTCAGCTGCCGTTGCCGCCCAGTCCAATATGGATTATACTGTCACTATAGCTTCTGAATCCGGAGCCAAAGCAGACACAAAAACGGTAAGGGATAAGTTTCACTCGGATTGGTTAAATGTTAGAAAATCTTTAATAGAAGTCAAGCAGGCAGTGGCTGATGCGGTCAGAGTATCCGCCACCACTTTGGGAGGAACAAAATGAATCCTACTACTGAAACACCGACCACACCAGTTTCTCCGGAGAGCTCGCCACAGCCGGAAGTAACTAAGATGCCGGATATTGGATCCAGTTCAGGAGGATCCAAAAAAATTATGATGGTGATTGGCATTTTAGTGTTCTTGATGATTGTGGCCGGGGGTCTTATTTATTTGAGGAATAAAAAACAGGTTGTAACAGCACCAACTACAGTTACAACTGTCAATGCTTTTGATGATCTGAAAAAAGATGAACAATCAAACAATCCTGATTCTTCGGATTCAGACTTAAATAGCCTTGATTCGGATTTAAGCAGTCTTTAAGCTCCGCCTTTTCTCCACTTAACAGATTTTAAAAAAGGGTAAAATAAATCTTCTTTTAATGGGACCTGGAAACTGTTAAACTTTTTCTGACTGCGGATAGGACCAATGAAGTCCAAGTCAACATCTGAAATAATAGCAATAGGTGTTTGTTCATTTCCTTCACCCATTTCAAAAACAGCTGCCGAGGATAGAGAGTCAGGAATATTGGTTTGAGACATTAAAAGCTCCTGCCCAAAAATATCCTTTTTCCCGCGGTAATCTCTAAGGGGCAAAAAACCGTAAAAACCAATACACATTCCCACCAGGCCGCGGTGAAGGGGGACTGTGTGCGAATCTGTCAATATCACGCCTACATTTCTGAGGCCATATTTTTTTCTTAAAAATTTCCAGATGACCTCAGCTGATTTCTGGGGGTTTTTGGGCCATAAAATATAGTAGTCCTGGCCATTGCTTTTATCAATTCCGGCGGAGGCAATAAGTAGATTATTTTTTAGGGTATGCATCAGCCATTTTCCCGGGACTAAATCGCGTGAAAGATAATAATCAGCTTCTTTTTCAGCCAGCCGGTCCTTATCCGTATCCTTAATTTTGACACAGCGCCCTTCTCCAATGGAAACAATTTTGGAAGTAATAACCACCACTGAGTTTTCCTCCAAAGAATGGATGCTTCCGGAAATTAAATCCCACAAATCATCCTTGGGGGGCAAAAACTTCCTGGTTTTGATAGGTTGAACATTCATACACCTAATTATTATTTTTAAGAAAAGTTTGGAGCGGGTGAAGGAATTTCAGGCGTACTCCAAAACTTGTTTAATGATACTTCAGAAGATGCTAAATTACTAGCATGGCAATTAGAACTCCTCAATAACCAAATAGGTAATTTAAATAGATACCCCACCCCTAACTAAGTTATGAAAAATAAACAATGTGGCTTCATAAAAGCAAATAAGACTCTTTGTAATGCTAAACCTGTCAAAGGCTCAACTTTATGCTTCAGACATAACCCTTTATTCCAGGAAGCACAATTAGTCGCAAGTAGTAAAGGAGGTCGTAATAGACGCTTGCAGGGGGTTTACGGGCATGATATTACCCTCAAGACACCTGATGATATTCAATTATTCTTAGGCACAGTTATAAATGCTGTATGGACCGGTAAGGTTCCGGTTCCAGTTGGTTCAAGCATGGGATTTTTAACCAGGTGTTGGCTTGATGCCCACGAGGCCACGGAAGTTCAGATTAGATTGGATAATTTAGAGAAAAAGTTAGAGGGTTTTAATAATGGGCATAAATAGATTAAGACAATTAGAAAAAAGGTTGTCAAAGAAACTAGTTATTATAGACGAGAGAACAAAATGGAGGTTTCCTATTGTATATTCTACTGATAGACCAGGGATATATTTTCTAAGTAAATGGCAAGATGGGAAGTTTGTAGAAGTTGAGGCTACTAAAAAAGAAGTTGATGAATACAATCAAAGTGGTTCAGGTCCAGCAGTTTTCTTGCCTGAAGAGAATAATGGAGTAGTTATTTTTAAACCTGAAAAAAATAAAGAATAACTCTATGAATATTATAAATAGGCTCAATAATCTTGAGGAGAAAGCTGCTTTACTGGAAGGTAAAAGTGGTAAGAGCTTTTTAGTTATGTTTAATGATAATGGAAGACTCTACACTTATGACATTGTTGATGGAAAAGAAGTCAAAGTTTATCCTACTAAAGAGGAGTTAGATGAAAATCAAAAGAGTCACAAAGCCCCAATAATTACTTTTCATACTAGTTTAGATCAGGAAAATTTATTAACATAGCTACTCTTTGAGAGGAATCTATTCACAATATATTTAGGAAATGATAATCTAGTAATAATTGTATATGAGAATAATTATTTCAGCAGACGAAATTAAAAAAGAACTCCCTGATTATTCACCAGATAAGGCCGAACAGTTTCATCGAGAATCAACAAAACTAGCAGATAGTGTATTCGAGAGAGAACTTAAAGAAAGTTCTCTAAAAGAAGTAATTTTATTGTGTGGAGGAGCTGCTTCTGGGAAGACAGAGTTTTTAGAAACACATCTTAGGGATAGAGAATGTATAATTTTTGATGCTACTCTATCAACTGAAGAAACTGCTAAAAACAAAATTAGTAAGACTCGAAAAAGTAAGAAAAAACTTACAATTTATGCAGTTATACCAGATGATTTAAAAAGAGCTTTTTTAGCCTTTTTAAACAGAGATAGAAAATTTCCTGATACATATTTTTATAGAACTCATTCTGGTTCAAGAAGTACCTTACTATTTATTGTTAAAAATCATCCTGAAGTTGAGATAAATATTATTGAAAGCTCCTACACAGAAGATCAAAAACTTCAATTCGCTAGGTATTCATTTGAAGACAAGCAACAGTTGATTGATTTTATAACTAGCTTTCAACTTACAGAAACTGATATAATCTCACAACTAGAGAATAAATTATAAAGGGTTAAAATGAATAAAATACTGTACAGAACTAATCAAAATAATCCAAGAATAAAAGAATATAGAGAAGCTGTTGAGAAAGGTAAACAAAATCAGCATGTTCTTCCTAGGGGAAATTCTTGGATTGTTAAACGTGCAGGAGCTGAAAAAGCAAGTCAAGTGTTTGATACCCAAAGAGAGGCTTCTAAATTTGGTCATTTAGTTGCGAGGAATCAAGGTACAGCAGTATTTATACATGGTACTGATGGAAGAATAAGAGAAAGAAAAGACTATTAACTTCACAGGTAGACTATAACAATTCTGAAGGTTTTACCTTTAATGCTCTGGCTAACTTTTCTAGTACTTCTAATGAAGGAGCATTTCTGCCCTGCTCTATATATCCCATATAGGCTCTACTTACTCCAATCTTTTCAGCCAATTCTTTCTGGGTTAAATTTGACTGCTTCCTTAGCTTTTGCACCCTGATGCCTAATGGTTTAGGAAGTTTTGCGTTTGACCTCATTTGGGTCATTATTGAGTCTTATGAGGTATAATCACACTTAGCATTTAGCTTTGAATTGTGTTTGACTTTCTGATAATGAGAGTTAGCATTAAGATGGAAATATATTAATGACAGATAAGATAGAATAAGAGTTAAATATAAATATCAATGGAATAAAGAATATTTTAACAGATGAAAAAGAATTACAATCTTAGAGTAAAGCATATTATAGATAAAGCCTTAAGGCTTCTTCGGAAACATGATAGAGTATCAAATCCTTTATTCCATAAGGAACTAAAAATTGATCATGTAATGTCTGCTACTCTTATACAGGAGTTGGAACGCTTAGGTTTTATAAGGGAATGGTCAATTAAAGATGGTAGAGTAGTTCTCCTTAAAGATTTTTCTGGTATGGAAAGTAAAATTCGGGAACTACGTAATAAGCTGCTAGAAACTTCAATAATGGTTGATAAAATTATGCATAAGAAATATGAACTGTTTGATGATGTAAAAAATAACCAGTAAAAAGGATTAATAAACTATAACAATAAAGTGAGAATATACAAATGATAGAGAATAGAAAATTTAGTCCTCAAAAATTATATAAATTAGCAAGAGTTGTAGTAATTATTATATGTTTGGGAAATATTGGCTTGGCCTATTTTTTTCAGAATCAGGTAAGTTATTATTCAAACAAAGAAATAAAAGATTTAGAATCATGTAAAAAGCAGTATCCCACAGTCGGAGATGCTGACCTTAAGGGATGGGAATTTTGTATAACTATTGACCCCAATGCTGACCAGAAAAGTAAACAATTAAGCATTGATTATGAATATGACCAAATAAAGCTAGCTATATTACTACCCCTTCTTTTTTTTGGAGGAGCTTGGATTTATAAATACATTTTTCCTAAAGGAAACGACAATGAAAAAAATAAATAAAAGTTGGCTAATATTAATCCTAGGTTTAGTTATTGGTGGAGCTTTTATCTATTTTATTAGTAATTCCCAGGGTAATTCAACCCCCGCATCTGATATTTCATTCACACAAAAACAACAATGTGCTAATGCAACAACGAATCTCTTATTACGATTAAATCAAGGGTATGGACCAGATAATCAACTAGTTGCTTTAAACTCTATTTACAATAAATCACTTAATACATGTCTGGCTTTGGTAAGCTGGAAAAATAATATTGATGGAGGTTATGATACTGAAATTTTTGATACGCTTTCTGGAAAAAATCTTGCAGTTAAAACTACCACAGGCAGTACTGCTATAGTACCAAATGTACAAAATGCTGCTCCCGCAGATTTTGATAGGTATCAAGCGTCCTTAGGATTATAAATTAACCATGTTTGATTCTATAAAACATTTAATACTAGGTGTTACAGCAATAATAAGTGGAATTTTGCCACTTGGCCATCACCAAGCTCAAATTAATACAGATCACCAATTATCATTACCAAAGACTGCGGCAATTTCGTTCCCGACCCCAACTCCTACCACATCACCATTGCCTGACACTCGCTGGACTATAGCGCAACAAAATACTTTCATTAATGGTTGCCGACAGGATGGAAGTAATCAAAATATGTGTGCATGTACTTTACAATATTTTCAGGCTAGGTATTCACCTGATGAATACATAACACTACAGCAACAGTTCAAAGGCATTCAAAATCCTCCTGTTTGGATAGCGGCTAAAAACTACTGCAGCAGTTCCAATCCACAGATTCAAAAGCCAACTTCTAATAATTCTTCTGGTGCAGGAGGAGACCAAACTTACCAAAATGATACAACTACTCCACAAGATTATAATTCTCAGTATATTAACCCGGAACCTACTGCTAAACCATCAGGATTTGGTACCGCATCAAGTTACAATCAGGTTGGTAACCGACTTTATGGAAGCGATGGAACTTCATACTCTCAGTTAGGTAACACAACTATGGGGAATAATGGCACAATATATCATTCAGTTGGCAATCAAACCTATGGTTCTGATGGAACATCCTACAACCATGTAGGTAATTTTACATACGGAAGTAATGGAACTACTTGTTATCATACTGGTGGAACAATGACGATTTGTAATTAATATGAACATAAAAAAATACATTAAGAGAATAAACAAAGTTAGTATCAGCCTATCGGTGATAGGTTTTATTGTGGGGTTAGTAGTTACATATCTATATTTCCAACCGAAGATAGCCTATCAAGAAAAAATAGCTAACGAAAACCAAACCCAAGCAGACCAAAACCATAATGAAGCAGTTTCTTATAAAGAACGGCTTGCGTCTGTTAGTGCCGAAATAAAGACTTTACAGAATAAACCTCCACAAGTGGAATATAGAACACAAACCCAATTTGTTCCTGCCCCAGACCATTCAGTAGAAGATAAACAAAATTCCCCTCCTTCCATGCAACCGTATCCCTGCAGTTTAAGTTATCCTGGGGCAACTTGTATAAATGGTTTTTAGGTTCTGCGCGGATACTACTAATGGTCACGCATTCCGTAGTACCGAGACTAACTTCATAAAATAGCAAAAACTCCTATTTTAAAAATTTGCAAAAGGATGTTATAATAAATAAGTTAGTTATAATATTGAGGATTTTACCTCGCCAGTTTTGGCGAGGTTTTTTTATGGCTAAAAAGGATGGCTGGTATGGAAGATAACCAAACTCAAAAAGTCATTGTTACGAAGGTTAAACCTAAATATGTGCCTATTGTATGTCCAACTTGCAAAGGATTTGGGACTTTGAAATATGGGACAAAAATTTGCAACGGATGTGATGGAAGAACCTACATTTTGGTAGATGCAGTGGAGGTCAAGTATGAACCCTAATGAAACTTACAAAGAGTTTGAAGAGAGATTTAATCAGGAGTTAGAACAAAAATATCAGCCAAAACTTGATGAAATAAATAAGCAAATGTCTAAAGAGGAAGTTTTAGAGAGAATAGCTTTTTCTAAAAGGTTAGAAAAGTTTGGAGAAGAAAGAGAATTTTGGGGCAGTATGGCTGATGATGCAAGAGAATTTGAGGCTATAGATGCTATTCCGCCAGTAGGAACCCTGGGGTTGGAAGTGGCGGAAACGAATCAGCCCAAGGTTTCTACATGGGAGGAATTTATTAATGAACCTTCAAACGACCAAGGATGGATTATTGAAGGTATACTACGTCCTGGCTGGCTAGCAGTATTGGGTGGTCATGGTAAGCAAGGAAAAACTACTCTGGCTATACATCTACTCAACGCCTTAAGCCAGGGACTAATATTTATTAAAAATAATACATTAGCAGTCCCAACCATCCACATTAATTGTGAGATGGGTGAAGAGGATATTAAAGAGTTAATCTATGCAGTCAGTTCGGATTCACCTCTAAGAGGTAACGCCCAAATAATAAATCAAGTAACAACACCATTAAATCTCAATTGGTTAGAATCACATTTAACTCAACAAGAACTTCCTGGAGTTTGTGTTATAGACTCATTCAGAGGAGCTTTTATGCTCTCAGGAGACTCTGAAAATCAGGCTGGAGCAGTAGGAGGTATTCTCCGCCAACTTCAGAAGATAGCCCAAAGAACTAAGTGGGCTATCATACTAATTCACCACTTCAGAAAATCTGGTACTGGTGAAGCATTGGACTTAGCAGGTAGCGGTGAGTGGCTATCAGCACCGGATGTTATTTATACTTGGAGTTGTCCAAAGCCTAACGAGCCTGGTACCTTGGTCGTTACAGGTAGAGTATCTCCCCTCGAACCTTTATCAATAAGACTTTCCAGAGAAAAAATTGAATTTTTAGGTACAGTTACAGAACAGACAATAGAAACTGAGCGTCAAATGGTGGTTATGTTACTTTCAGAAACACCAGAAACGAGCGAAGAAATAGCCAGATTGGCAGAATTGCCTAGCTCTACTGTTAGAAAGAGGCTAGACGAATTATTTAAAATAAATATTGCAGAACGGATAGGAGAGGGTAAAAAGGGTAGCCCATATCTTTGGAAATTAAGAGCAGAGGAGACTCGACGTGACTATTGAGCAGGTTTGTATATTAACTGAAGAAGAGATATTGTCTTTTCAGCGACTGGTAAAAAAGGCTACGGGGATTGATCTACCTCTAGCTGAAGCGGAAAATCAGGGATCAAGACTAATCCAGGCAATGGAACTTATTTTGGAGAACAAAAAAATCGTTGCAAAACAGTTTCAGAAGGATGAAAATGAGGTTAGTAATGGATAACACTGCAGTTGAATATGGTAGAAAATCAGAAGAAGATAAAAAAAGGCAAGTTCTATCCTTAGACGATCAACACAATGAAAATCTTGAAACTTGCAAGAAACATTCTTTAAATTTAATTGTTCCACCATTTCAAGAAGAAAAATCAGCTAAAACTCCAGGTAAGCGAATTGAGTTCTATAGAATGATAAAATTGATTAAGACTGGAAAGATTAAGAATATCGTTTGCTGGGCTGCAAATCGTTTAGCAAGGAATATTCCAGATGGGGCGGAAATCATTGAATTAGTCCAAAAACATGAAGTGAAAATTTACACACCTTACACCATTTATGATTCCAATAATTGGTTTATGCTTTTAATGGAATTTGGAATGGCCACAGATTATTCACTTAAACTGTCAAAAGATGTAAAGCGTGGACTCAATTCAAAAGTTAAGAAGGGTTACAGACCTGGCCTGGCACCAATTGGTTATCTAAATGTGGGTGAAACAAAAGGAGAAAAAACCATTGAAGCAGATCCAGCTAGGTTTGATCTTTGCAGAAAATGGTGGGAAATAATGTTAACTGGCAAATATACTGTGCTCAAATCTCTAGAGATAATAAGTGCTCCGCCTTATAGCTTAAGAGACCGACGTGGTGATCCAGTCTCTAAGACTCAAGCTTTTAAATTCTTTCATAATATTTTTTATGCCAAAAAATTTATCTATAACGGGGAGGTTCATGATGGTGCCCACCAACAAATGATCACACTTAATCAATTCGAGAGAGTTCAACAAATCATCACAGGTAAATTCTCTGGCCGCTATGAAAAACCTGCTACTCAACGCCAGCCACTACCACTATCGGGATTTATAAAATGTGGTGAGTGTCGTTCAACCATCTCCACTGATCAAAGGGTAAGGCTAAATAAAAATGGGACAACCCGTGAGTTTATATACTATCGATGTAAAAAGAACAGAGGTACTAAATGTAAACAATCCTATATGAAGGTTGATGATTTAGACAATGAAGTCAGACAGTATATTAATGATTTAGAACTTAAACCAGATTTTGCAGAGTGGATCAGAGAAGTTTTAAAAAGACGTAACAAAGATGAGTACAACTACGACTTAAAACAGCGGGAGCTGGGTACCAAAAGGCTTAATGATATTAGAAAGAAAAAATTTGAACTGAATGATATGAAGGTTGATGGATTGTTTACGGCGGAAGAATACAAACAGGAAGTAGCAAAAATTGTTAATGAAGAAAATCAGATAAAAGAACTATTAAGTTCTGATCGTTCAGACTATTGGGCAGAAGTAATTGACCAAACTCTAAAGTTTTCAACCGAGATGATGGAAATATTTAATGGAGATAATCCAGCAGCTAAAAGACTAGTATTACAAATTCTTGGGGCGGACTTCATTTTACAGGATCAAAAACTTTTAATTGAGGCTAAAGGTGCATTTATATTCTTAAGAAATAAGCAAAACGAACTTTTTGCTAAACAAAATCAAGGCGTACTTGATTCTGAGGCTAATTATGACACAACTGTATCAAATTTTCCTTCTGGAGCGGGTGAGGGGAGTCGGACCCCTTACGTCCACTTTGGAAAAGTGGCATTCTACCGGTGAATTACACCCGCGTGAATTATTATTTTACCCCCATTATTCCTATTTAACAAGTTCAATGTGGCTATCACCTTGATATACATTTATTAACTTGGTAGAATGAGGCAACTTCCTGCTCGGACTGGATGGACTATATCAACAAGCTGTTTAAGGGTTCGGGTGCAATCTACGCCATACTTTTTATTGGGCTGATAGTTTATACCGAACTGCTGGTTCTGCTGGTTCAGAAATTTCCTTCCTTTGACGTTAGGGAATTCTCCGAAATATTTTACAATATCAGCGTTGGCTCTGCCGCCATTTTGCTCGGAATAGCCGGCTTTAAATTGTTAAATGACTTTAGCACGCAGTGGGGAGCCGAGTGGAGGGAAAAGGTTTTTAAAAATAAATACAGTCCGGCTTTAATAGGCTCTACCTTTAATTTAATTGAATCAAGTGATTTTCCCGGTAAAGTTTACATCTGGGATTTTTCTGAAAACAAAAAATTTCAAATAGCTTCCGGCGCTACCTTTACCGATTTCGGCTTCAGCTACAATAAGGTTATCACTTTGGATCCTACAAATTTTAACAACATTCAGGAGGGCGAACCCATTTTAACCAAAGGCGGGTGGGGGAGTTAAATATTGGCCAGATTATTTTTAATCCTTTTTTCGATTGGATATTTAAAAGGCTTAAATTTTTGGCCGGTGATTTTTTCATAGACTGCAATATATCTTTTGGCCAGGTCTACAATAAGCTGTTGGCTCATTTTGGGTGGCTTGCCATCCCCTTTATACCCGCGCTCAGCATACCACAGCCTTAAGAATTCTTTATCAAAATTTTCCGGCTCCTGGTCCTTTTTTAACCTTTCTTTATATGTTTTGGCTACCCAAAATCTGGATGAATCCGGTGTATGAATTTCATCAATTAAGATTAGCTTTCCATCTAGCATGGCAAATTCATATTTGGTGTCAACTAGGATGATTCCGGCCTTGGCGCAAATCCTGGTTCCCCTTTCAAACAATTCTAGGCTGGCTTGTTTCATTTGTTTCCAAATTTTAGTCGTAACAATTTTTCTTTGCAAAATTTCTTTCTCCGTTAGCCTTTCATCATGGCCTTTTTCAGCCTTGGTGGTGGGGGTAATTACGGGTTCAGGTAATGTCTGATTTTTTCTGAGGCCATTTGGGAATTTTATGCCATAAATAACTCTTTCTCCTTGTTCATATGAACCCCAAATTGAGGTGTTTGTGACACCGGTAATATAACCCCTAACTACCATTTCAATTGGAATGATTCGGCAGTTTTTAACGATGATCGCATTAGGATCGGGAACCGAAATAATATGGTTTTCCACAATATCTTTGGTTTTATCAAACCAAAAGGCGGCCAATTGATTCAAAACTGCACCTTTGAAAGGTATGTAACCCAGCATCACATCAAAAGCTGATTGCCTGTCTGTTGTAATAATAATCCGCCTATAACCCACAATATAATAGTCTCTGACTTTGCCCGTGTATTTCTTGCCCAATCCAGGTACATCAACTGTCTTCAAAACTTTTGGGATGGCTGCAATAATCTTTTTATTCTGAATCATTTCTTAAGCTCCTCAATATATTCTTGTAATCCAAGCTTTCCCAGCTTAGCGGCCTTTTTCTCAACCCCAACGGCCAATTCCTTTTTATATTCTATTAATTTTTTTTCCAGCCTTTTATCGGATGTGGCCAGAACCTGAACTGCCAGCAACCCGGCATTTTTGGAATTGTCTACTCCAACTGTGGCCACCGGAATCCCCGGCGGCATCTGAACTGTGGCATATAAGGCATCTATGCCATGGAGAGCCCCGCCTTTGAGTGGAATTCCTATCACCGGAAGGGGAAAGTGAGCCGCCACCACTCCGGCCAAATGCGCAGCCAATCCGGCAGCGGCAATAATCACTTTTACACCACCTTTGTGAGCCTTTTCCACTAAAGCTACACTTCTATCCGGTGATCTGTGAGCAGAAGACAGGGTAATTTCATACTCTACCCCAAAATCCTCCAAAATTTTGGCAGCATCAGCAACAACCGGTAAATCCGAATCCGAAGCTACAATAATTAAAACTTTTTTCATAATTTGTTTACAAATTTCAAGCTCTACTTATTTTATTCTTGCAATCCTCCTAGCAACCCTGGCTGCCTCTTTTTTAGCATCACCTATATGACTAAATATTTCAATAAAGGCTTCCTCAACTACTCTTTCACCTATTAATCCTGTAATTCGTGAATCAGCCATCAGAAACTCTTCCATAGGATTTAATTCGCCCGATCTCACTATTTCAACTACCTTTTCTGCATGGCCCAATATAATTTCGTGCGCTTCTTTTCTATCCATACCGGCAATCTCAAGTTTACCCAAAATAATTTCCGTTGCAGCATTGGAAGCAAATCTTCTAAGGTTAGTTTTAACCATGTTCTCATGCACCTCTAACCCTTTTACAACTCTTTCAGTTCGGGTCAGAGCTTCATCAGCAATTAGAAAGCTCTCGGGGAGCCAAATTCTTTTACCAGCTGAATCCCTCAGTGTTCTTTCTAATGAATCAAATGCTTTAGTCATCCAAGCTGAGAACAGTTGCCCCGGCAAAACTTCTGTTAGTGCACTTACACTTTCTGAGTTAACAGGATTTTGCTTAAAGGGCATCGCCGATGAGCCAACCTGCCCTTTTCTTCTTGGTTCAGAAACCTCATCTACAAAAGATGATTGTAGGAACTGTAAATTAAAGGAAAACTCATGGAGTGATGACCCAATTGAGGATAGCACTTCTTCAATTGTAAATAGAGTCCTTCTCGGATAAGTTTGGCCTGAAACCGAGAAATATGGAAGGTTAAGTTTCGCCATCACTTTTCTTTCGAGCTCAGCCGCCGTCATTCCTCTTCCCCCTAGAATATTTGCAATAGATCCTCGAGTTCCAACCGGGCCTTTAATTCCTTTTGCTTTAATTCTCGGGAGTAAATCATCCAATTTTCCTAAATCCTCCTCCGAGTTTTCTGCATATTTGGAAAATCTATATCCCATTGTGGTAGGTTCTGCCGCTTGCCAGTGGGAAACTCCAATACATTCTAAACCATTATATTTCCCTATTTGTCCGCCAAAAGCTTTCAGCAATGCAACCAGATT
>Ga0209515_10007972_pt1 | contig 12557 bp, 9 predicted proteins | sample Subgroupgradi54m_FD_187454 | JGI IMG/M metagenome (GOLD analysis project Ga0209515, IMG submission 187454) | Subsurface groundwater microbial communities from S. Glens Falls, New York, USA - GMW60B uncontaminated upgradient, 5.4 m (SPAdes)... ... | reverse complement strand
ACTCGTCCACATTGATGCCTACCGACTGAAGACCGCGCGCGACCTTGAAACCATCGGCGTTCATGATTTTCTCGGCGCCCCCGACACCGTCACCGTCATCGAGTGGGCCGACCGCGTCAAGAAGCTCCTGCCAAAATCAGTAAAACGCATATCCTTCTCCCATGGCAAAACAGCAAACGAACGAACAATCATCATGCAGTAAGATAAAAAAATACGGGAGCAGCGCGACAGTGCAAACGAGAATGCTCCGGTGTATCGCCGTACATCGGGCGCGTGATCGGGCGACCCTTCATTCGCTTCATTGTTCTTTTCAAATGGTGGCTCGGATGACTCTGGCATAGATGCTCGTAGTCTATCAGAGGCTCGTTATCCAGAAAACCCCCAAACGCATTTGTGGATACGTATGCTATACTGCTCGTAGCTACTTTTTCACTGCGGCATGTTCCCCCTCCCTCCAATCGATGCGCTTGCGACACCGTCCGGCGCAGCACTCCCTGTCAATCCCTCCGTTATCGTCATGGGGATCGTGGGGGTTCTTGTTGTGTATGGAGCGCTCCGTCACCGCGCGCTGTCGGTGAAAGTCATTGTCGCCGAGGTGGCGGTGTTGGGGTTAACCCTTATTCTCTTTATCAACATCTTTCTTTCCGATGAAGCATCGCTCGGGCTCGTTGGTCGGTTCCTTATCTTCCTTGCGTTTGCGATCGTGGGCGGATTTTTTACCACGAGCATCATCACGATCGAAAAACAGGAGCACGAGCTCCGACAACTCACCGCGAAGAGCAAAACCGAATTTATTTCGATCGCAGCTCATCAACTGCGCACCCCGCTCTCCATTATCAAGTGGGCGATCGCAACCCTCCTCGCGGGCGATCAGGGAGCGCTGACCGCTGAACAAGAAGAGTCGCTCGGCCGTGTTCGCGTCACCAATGAACGGATGATTGATCTCGTGAACGATCTCCTTGATATTGCGCAAATTGAAGATGGGAAATTTGGGTTTACGTTCACCGTGAGAGATCTCACCGCCACCATCCGGGCGGTCATGAATGAATACACTGCCCTTGCCAAAGAACGACGCATTGTCTTTACGCTCGACACCCCGCCGATGGCACTGCCCCCGATCGCCTTTGATCGGACGAAACTCCCGGCCGCAGTGCACGGGCTTATTGATAACGCCTTCCACTACACGAAGGAGGGCGGGAGCATTACCGTCTCACTTGCCGTGGTCGACGCATCGGTCGAGATTCGTGTCGCTGATACGGGCATTGGCGTACCGGCGCAAGAGATGGATCGGCTGTTTACGAAATTCTTCCGAAGTGAGAATGCCATCCACATGGCACCGAATGGATCGGGGCTTGGACTGTTTATTGTGAAAAATATTGTTGAGCGACACGGTGGCACGGTCGCGGTGGAGTCTACAGAGGGTACGGGAAGCCGCTTCATGATCCGGCTGCCCGTGCAGGGCAGCGGAACAACGCGGGTGTAGAATTGGGGCCGGTGTCATTGATACGAGCAGAGAAATCTGCTACATTCGTGACACTGCTATGGCACTGAATCCAACCTATACCCCAAAGGACGTCGAGGAGGGAATAGAACGGCGCTGGGAGGCGTCTGGTTTTTTTAATCCCGACTGCCTTCCCGATGCGAAAAAACGGCGTGGCAAGCCATTTTCGATTGTGATGCCGCCACCAAATGCCACCGGTGTCCTTCATCTTGGGCACGCCACCATCCTCGCACTCGAGGACATCATGGTGCGCTATCACCGCATGAAGGGTGATGATACCCTCTGGATTCCCGGCACCGATCACGCGGCAATCGCAACGCAAAACGTCGTTGAAAAAGAACTCTGGAAAACCGAGAAGAAAACGCGTCACGATCTTGGACGAGACGAATTTCTCAAACGAGTCGAGGCATTTGTTGCACAATCAAAAAATACCATCCGAAAGCAAATTCGAACAATGGGCGCCTCCTGTGACTGGAGTCGCGAGGCGTACACTATGGATGCGGCGCGATCAGCGGCGGTCAATGCTATCTTTAAAGGGATGTACGACGATGGGCTCATTTATCGCGGCAACCGCATTGTAAACTGGTGCCCGCGCTGTCAATCCACCTTGGCCGACGATGAAGTGGAATACAAAGAAGAAACGACTCCTTTTTACTATTTCAAATATGGGCCGGTGGTTATTGGCACGGCGCGTCCGGAGACAAAATTCTTGGATAAAACCATCGTGGTGCATCCAAAGGATACACGCTACACGAAACTCGTTGGCAAGGAATTTGAGGTTGCATGGATTGACGGAACACTCCACTCGCATGTCATCGCCGACCCGGTGATTGATCGGGAGTTTGGCTCTGGCGCCATGACGATCACACCCGCGCACAGTTTTGAAGATTTTGAGATTGCCCAACGGCATGGGCTTCCGGTCAACCAGATCATTGATGAGAATGGAAACTTCACTGCTGCTGCCGGATCGTTTGCCGGGAAGAATGCGAGAGCAAGTCGAGCCGAAATCGTTGCAATTCTCCAATCAAAAGGGCTCGTGGACCATATTGACGAGAACTATGTCCACAACCTTTCGGTCTGCTATCGCTGCGACACACCCATTGAGCCGCTCCCGAAACTGCAGTGGTTTGTGAACGTCAACAAGAAGTTTCGAGGCGGAAAATCACTCAAGGACCTCGCGATCGCCGCAGTCAAAAGCAAAAAAATTACCATTGTCCCCGATCGCTTTGAAGCAGTGTATTTCAACTGGATGAACAATCTCCGCGATTGGTGCATTTCACGACAAATTTGGTTTGGACATCGCATTCCAGTCTGGACCCGTAACGGGGAAACGGCAGTCGGAACAAAACCGGATGGCAACGACTGGGAGCAAGACCCCGACACGCTCGACACCTGGTTCTCGTCCGGGTCGTGGACATTTTCGACGCTCGGCTGGCCCGACGATGGAATGAAGAATAAAGAATTAGGAATAACGGAACGACCGCAGGGCGACTTGAAGCGGTTTCATCCGACGAGCGTGCTTGAGACGGGGTACGATATTATCTTTTTCTGGGTTGCGCGGATGATTCTCATGACCGAGTATGCCCTGAAGACGATCCCATTCAAGACGGTCTATCTCCATGGGCTGGTCCGCGATGCTCAAGGAAGAAAAATGAGCAAAAGTCTCGGCAATGGCATTGACCCGTTGGTTGTAGCAGAAAAATTCGGCACCGATGCGGTGCGGTTATCGCTCGTCGTTGGCACAACCCCCGGCAATGACCTTAAACTCTCCGAGCAAAAAATCGAAGGCTACCGCAACTTCGTCAACAAGCTGTGGAATATTGCCCGCTACGTTGCATCCACCCCATCACTGCCTAAAAGCTACCAGCTAAAAGCTACCAGCTTATCAATAGCTGACCAGTGGATTCTTTCTCGACTTCAAAGCGTGATCAACGATGTCACGACACACATTGAAGAATTTCGTTTCTCGCAAGCGGCAGAGACGCTTCGCCATTTCACCTGGGATGACTTCGCCGATTGGTACATCGAGATTTCGAAACTCGAAATCCGAAATCCCAAATCCGAAGCTGTCGCAGTGCTCGGATACGTTCTCGCAATACTCCTCAAGCTCTGGCACCCATTTACGCCCTTTGTCACCGAAGCGATTTGGCATGAGCTTCGTGGCCGCATTGTAGCGACAGAACCCGATTTGCTGCTCATCGCCGAATGGCCAAAGGCTCAAAAAAAATGGATCGACACAAAAAAAGAAAAACGCTTTGTTGATCTCCAAAGCATTGTTCGTGAAATCCGCTCCGTCCGAGCCGACTTTCGTATCTCACCAGCCGCTACTATCGCACTCTCTCTTGCAGTACCCGACGCAATCTCTTCGCACGCCCCCCTCATCGAATATCTTACAAAAACAAACATCGTTGGGCAGCACACTGGCTCGGGCCTGCTGACGCTTTATTCCGCAGTGCCCAAAACACACATTCAGCTCGACCTTTCAGAGTATATCGACGTCGCAAAAGAACGCGCGCGCCTTGAGAAAGCACTCGCCGATACTGACCGCTATATCAACCAGCTCACCGGCCAACTCACCAATACAGAATTCGTCAACAACGCGCCGCGAGAGATCGTCGCCGAGAAACAAGAAGAATTACACAAACAAACCGATCGTCGTAAAAATCTCGAGACCCAATTCAGCAGCCTTTCATAATGCTATGACTAAAAAAGAAACCATTGCCGATATTCTCTCACGCGGGGTCACCGACGTGTTGGTCCGAAAAGACCTGGAGAAAAAACTGATGGCCGGAGAAAAGCTGCGGGTAAAGCACGGTGTTGACCCAACGACCGATACGCTCCACTTGGGCTATAGTGCGGTCTATTTAAAGCTCCGTGATCTCCAAGCGCTGGGGCACACGGTGGTGTTTTTGATTGGCGGCTTTACCGCCCGCTTTGGCGACCCCACTGATAAACTGGAGGGTCGGACGATGCGGGAGAAAAAGGAGGTTGATGCAATAGCAAAAAACTACGTTGATCAAATTCGCCACATCCTCGACTTTGACCGCATTGAAATTCGCGCAAATTCCGAATGGTACGATGGCATGAGCGCCGAAGAACTGCTCCGCCTCATGAGCCGATTCACCGTGAGCCGCATGCTCGAGCGCGATATGTTCGCCGAACGCATCAAAGCGAAGAAAGAGATTGGACTCCACGAGCCGGTCTATCCGGTACTGCAAGGCTACGACTCGGTGATGCTCAAGAGCGATCTCACCGTCGTTGGTTCGGACCAACTGTTTAACGAACTCCAAGGCCGGAAACTCCAAAATGATTTTGACCAGGCCCCGCAAGATATTGTCGCGATGGAACTCTTGATCGGCACGGATGGCAAACGCAAAATGAGCCAGAGCCTCAAAAACGATATTCCGATGCTTGGTGATCCCGCGGATCAATATGGAAAACTCATGAGTATTCCGGATGTGCTTTTAGAGCAATACCTTACTTTGCTCACACGCATCCCCATGCCAGAGGTCCGAACAATGCTCTCCGATGTGAAGCGAGAAAAGACGAACCCGCGCGATGTTAAAATGCGCCTGGCCCGCGAGGTGGTGACGATCCATCACGGTCCGACGGCGGCGCGTGAAGCGGAAGACGGGTTTGTGCGCGTCTTTCAAAAACGTGAACGACCACTTGACGCGGCAACGCATACCGTCCGTGCCGCACGGCTCACGGTGGTTGAGGCGCTGCTTTCTGCAAAATTCGCAGCAAGTAAAGGTGATGCTCGACGTCTCGTGCTCCAGGGCGGTGTCAAAGTTGATGGAGTCGTGATCACCGATCCTGCCGAAATGCTCACGCTCACAAAAACGGGTCTTCTGCTTCAAAAGGGCAAACATCAATTTGTCCGCATCATACGGAAAACCTAGATTCTATATTCTAAATCCTAAATTCTCCATATCGCGATGCACATCCTCTATCTCGGCATTGAAGACGGATACGCGGTCCGACGCCTTACCAGAGAATCTGCGAGGCGCCGGATTCGTTTTAGCGTGCTTCGGCCTGAAGACATCGCTCTTGAAACCCATCACAAACAACGGCTCGCCGACGTGCTTGTTGTCCGCACGCGATCTCCGCGGTGGATCCCGCACGCGCTGACCCTGGCAGCGCTCTATCACGCAGCAGGGAAACGTGTGGTTGATGCGACCCTTGGCACGAACCTCACCATCTACAGTAAATTAAACGACAGCATGGTGCTTGAACGGCATGATATCGCGGTGCCACGCTCCCTGCTTGCGCCAGGATCAGCCAGTCTTTTTTCTCCGAGAGCTCATCATCTTGACTACCCCATTGTTGCCAAGGCCATTCACGGATCAGGCGGAGACGAGGTGTTTCTCGTTGCCAACAAAAAACGTCTCGCGCGACTCCTACATCAATACCCCGCCGGATCACTGATGCTGCAAGAATACCTTCCGGCCGCGTTTGATTTCCGCGTGCTCGTGTTGGGGTACCATGCCCTGCCGCTCATCCTCAAACGCACACCGCGTCGCGGAGATTTTCGAACCAATGCTGCGTTTGCAAAGGATGTGGAAGCCGTCCCGTTATCCGAATTCCCGGCGATACAAAAGATTGCGGAAGCATCGGCGCAAGCCCTCAAGCGAGAATTCACCGGCATTGATGTTCGAATCAAGAGCGGCTCTGCTCTTGATTCGTCCCGAGCGACGTCGAGGGACTTCAATAGAGGCACTCCGTATATTTTGGAAGTCAATCGCCAGCCGGAATTTGAAACGTTTGAAAAAAACACCGGCCTGAATGTGGCCGGTGCGTTTTTGGAGTACCTGATGCAGTGACGATGCTACGCTGTCGCGGGAGCCGCGGGTGCTGCTGCCGGACTTGCCGCTGCTGCCTCACCCTCTTTTTTCTTCCGGGATGGGAGGGTACGAGCTTTTGGCTTCTCGAGGAGTTTTGCGTCAACAAAAAGGTTGTGGAGCGTCGGGGTTGGCTGCGCACCCTTGGAAAGCCAGTAGCGTATGCGATCTTCTTCGAGCTTCACGGTGGAGGGCTCGGTGCGCGGGTTATAAAACCCGACAGTCTCAACGCTTAACCCCCAGGGGTCGCGGCGTTTTTCCGTCACAATAATACGGTAGGAGGGCTGCTTTTTTCTTCCAACACGACGAAGCTTGAAGGCGAGCATAACGATGGGGGTAGGGGGTTGGTAGACGGTAGTATGGGATTGTTGGTGCAGTGTACCGGAAAGATGGCGCATTGTCCAGCCCCCACGACAATATTTACTCCTCGTCGCCCTGGGAGTCATTTGCCCCCGAGTCTTCTCCTTTTTCCGGATCCTTCATGGGCTCCTCCGGATCTTCCTCGGCGGTTTCGTCTACGAGGAACCCGCCCGCTTGGAGCTTCCACAACTTGCGGTAGAGACTTGCGGGATGGGTGAGCAAATCCGTGTGCGTCCCCTCTTCCACGATCCGTCCTTCATCAAGCACGATAATCCGATCCATCTGCTGGATGGTCGAGAGCCGGTGCGCGATCACGATCGTTGTTCTTTTCTTCATCAGCTCTTTCAGCGCCTCTTGAATCAATGATTCGGAATGTGAATCAAGGCTCGACGTTGCTTCGTCAAGCACCAAAATTGGCGCGGCGCGCAAAATGGCCCGCGCAATGGCAACCCGCTGGCGTTCGCCACCCGAGAGTTTGACGCCACGCTCACCAACAAACGTATGGTAGCCCAAAGGAAAGCTCTCGATAAACTCATGACAGTGCGCCAGCGTTGCCGCGGCAATCACTTCCGCTTCGGTCGCATCGCGCCTTCCGTAGCGGATGTTTTCCATGAGCGTGCGGTGAAAAAGAATCGGATCTTGGGGAACCAAGCTCAACGCCTGGTGCAAGCTCTCCTGGGTCACCGCATGAATTTTTTGCCCGTCAATTAAAATTTTGCCGCGGTCAATATCGTAGAGACGAAACAGCAGCTTCACGATCGTGGACTTTCCTGAACCCGATGGACCGATCAACGCCACCTTCTCCCCTGCGCGGATGTTGAGATTGATATTGTGCAGCACGGTGCGGGTCTGATGGTAACTAAAGGAGAGGTTCTGAAATTCGATGGCCCCCCGCCCCATAACCAACGGACGCGCCCGTGCAGTATCGACAATCTCGTGTGGCGTATCCAGAATGGCGGTCATTTCTTCGGCATCGGCAAACGATTCGTACACCTCGCGAATGACGCGCCCGAAATTCCAGAGCTGGCCGAAGAGATAGACGAGGTAGCTTTGCAGTAACACAAACGTTCCAATACTCAAAGCCCCCCGCTTCCAGAAACCGAGCGCCACAACCATGATCAAGGCCTCGATGCTAATCATGAAGGCGCTTTGGATCGCCTCCATGGTGTCGCCAAGATTCCAGGTAAGCAGGCGCAGCGCTCGCAGCTGCTCGGTGACCGTGCGTACTCTCTCCCACTCAAATCGCAGGCCATTAAACAAGCGAATATTCGTTGCATTGGTCACGGCATCGGCGAGCACCCCGGTGGTTTCGGAATCTTTCTCGGACCGCAGCCGATCGTATTTCAACTTCCAGAGCGTAAAGGCATAGTTGACTGCAATAAACAGCACGGTCCAAAGAAGAAAAATCACCGCAATGATTGGCTGAAGAAAAGAGAGGACGACAATAATGCCAGTCACATGGACTGCCAACTGCAACAAATCCCAGTATATCTTCCCGTACAGGCGCTCGAATGATGCTGAAAATCGGACGACTCGCTTCACGAGTGCGCCAACGAAGTTATTCGAGAAAAATCCAAACGAGTGCCGTTCGAGGTGTTCAAACGAACGCTGGTAGAGGTTGGTCATGATCCGCGCCACCACCCAGTTGTTTCCAAACGAAATGATTCGAAAAAACAACCACGAAAATCCGTGGAGTGCCGCTACAATAAGGATGAGACGCCACAGCGTCGCGACGGAATCAACGGTGGGACCACTACCACCGCCCAGCACATCAAAAAACTTCCGATAGTAGAGCGGGACGGCCGTATCGAAAACCACCGCAATGATGAGACCAATCCAAAGCAGCGCGAGCATGCCTTGATAGGGCTTTGACTCACGCCAGTAATATCGGAGTGTATCTTTTGCGGTTACATTCGCCATATTTTTGATACCAAGGGCTTCAGCATACCACGGATCGAAGGATTTGTCAGCTGTTCCTCCATTTATTGGCAAAATGACATGCTCATACGATGATAGTGCTTCGTACGTCCCTTGAAATAAAAACAATCCCGCCGGGCTCCACTCACGAAGAGGGGCCGACGGGATGCGACAGACGTTGGCAACGCGCCAGTACTCGAGACTAGATGATCTCGTCGATGAGGCCGAAATCCTTGGCCTCTTGAGCAGTCATGTCGCGGTCGCGTTTGCACACACGCCTGATCTCCTTCAAGGATTGCCCGGTTCTTTTCATGAGGATATCATCGACCAACACCTGACCTTTTTCCAGCTCGGCCAGCAGCTTCGCGACCTCCTTCGAAGAACGCATCCTATCGAATGAGAGAACTTCACCCCGAGCCCGGACGTTATGGATCCTGATCCGCGCATGCCGTGCGCAGATACGTTGATCACACGCTTGGAGTATAATGGCCGCGATCGAACGTGCGTAGGTGAGGACCTTTCCAACTTCCTTCCCAGGGTACAGCCGGAGTAGGTCGTAGATGTGTAATCCCATCATCTCACTCCCACCGTCGCTGCTAATGAGTACTTGCACATCAGGACACTTCTTCACTTGGAGTCTTAGGGTGGCACTGTGCACATACGGCTCCACAGTTAAGTCGATCCAGGAATCGATGTTGATGATGTTTTGCTCGAGCAAACTATTCCGGAGCTCGTTCATTTCAAGGACCTCCAGATCCCCACAAAATCCATTGGGATCGTCTGACCCTAGCATGAGGCATCAAACGGGTCAATATCCATAGCGTTGAGTCGGCGGTAGTTTGCCACGCACACGATAGCGTAGTGCAACAGCTGGCCGGATGTTTGTAGCGAATCCCGTCTGTGTGAGGAAACGATACGAGCCCGAAGGGTGACGTCGAGTGACGAGTTGAGGGATTCGCGTCCAAACAAAAATCCGTGTCAGCGTTTGGCACGAAGCGTGTGTGCGGGCGAACTGACCGCCGGTTCAAAACACCAGAGCTACGGATGAGCGGCGGGCGCCAGGGCTTCGGCTTGGGCAAAGGCAAGCGAGAGTGCTTGTGAGGCCCCATCTTCCCCCATCGTGATGCCGTAGAGCATCTTGGCTTTGTGCATCGTGGAGCGGTTGTGCGTGATGACGATGAACTGTGTTTCTTCAGAAAGTTCGGCGATGATGTCGGAGAGTCGTCCGGAATTTGCTTCATCGAGCGCCGCATCCACTTCATCGAGCACCACGAACGGGGTTGGCGCAACGGCGATCAATGCGGCAACCAATGCGATGGCGGTCAGCGCCTTTTCCCCGCCCGAGAGCATGGCCAGGCTTTTTACTTTTTTCCCCGGCGGCTGGGCTTCGATGATGATGCCGTAGTTATCGACGGAGGTTGTAGGTGGTAGTTGGTAGCTGATAGTTTCCGAATTGTCATCGAGCGCTTGGTCTTCGGCGACGAGTTCAATTTTTCCTCGCCCCCCGCCGAAGAGCTTGGCAAACGTGCTCGTAAACGTTTCCTGAATTTGCCCAAACTGTTTTGAAAACTGCGCCTCCATGGTGCGCTCAAGTTCACGCAACAGTTCGGTGAGTGAGGCGAGCGTCTTCGTCACATCCTCGATTTGCGTTTCAAGAAAGGTGTAGCGGTCGTTGGCTGCAGTGTATTCTTTGACGACCTCATCATCAATGCTGCCGATGAGCTCCAACTGATGCCGCAAATTCTGAATGCCGTGACGCAACTCTTCCGATTCACTGCTCGAAAGCGCCACCACATCGGATGATGCACCACCAGAGCGCACTTTCTGACGCATCGCTTCCGAGACATCCGTCTGGAGTTCACGCTCGAGGGCATCACGGCGGGTTTCCAGGCGGGCCAACTCTACCCGAGCCGCCTCAAGCCCGGAAGCGATCTCGGCCCGCTTTTGGTTGCCAAGCGTTAACGCGCGTTGAGCATCAAGAAGTATCTTTTGTTCTTCCGAACCTTTGTGCCGTAACCCGCGCATCTCGGCTTCAAGAGTCGCGAGCGATTCTTCAATAGCTCGTAGTTCGACGGCGTCGGGCTGGGGGCGGTCAGGGGCCGGAGTTGCTACGGGTGCCAGTGCAGCAGAGAGCGATCGCAACCGTTTCGCAATCCCACGAGCCTCGTCGAGATGCTCGGCGCGCTCAAGCGCATCCGCGACCGCATCAATATCACGACGGACAGTTTCAAGTGAACGGACAAGCGGCGATGCGGTGCCAGGGGTTGCGGTAGCCCGCGCACTCATGATCAACTTTTCTCGGGACCGCATCAATTCCATCATTTTTTGGTGAAGTTCATCCATTTCGGATCCGCCGCGAGCAGAGGCGAGGCGTTCAAATTCTTGCTCTCGCGTCAGGCGTTCAGCATCTGCCGCGTGTAAAGAGGATTCGCATTGCTGGGCGCGCGCCGTTGCCTGCTCATGCTCGTGCTGTAACTGGGAGAGCGCGGCCCCATAATACCGGAACTCTGCATCCTCAAGGAGCTTCAAGTATTCCTCGCGCCGCTCAAAGCGCTTCATTTGTCGGCCAAGGGAACGCACTTGTGGTTCGAGTTCGTTTTTGAGCGCTTCCGCCTGGGCGAGGTTCTGTCGGGTTGAGTCGATCTTTCTCACCGTCGCTTCTCGCTTTAAACGATACGGCGTAATGCCGGTGGCATCGTCGAAAAATTCTTTCCATTCTTTGGGCGAAGAAAGCAAGAGCGCATCAATCATCCCCTGCCCGATCAACGAATAGGTATTTGTGCCAAGGCCGACGCGCGCCAAGAGCATCGTGATATCCTGCAGGCGGGCGCGTTCGTTGTTTAAAAGATACTCCGATGTGCCGTCACGGCTTAAGGTTCGCGTGATCGAAACCGCGCTGCCTCTAAGCAGATGGTCAATCTCGGGGTTGGCACTCGAGGAGGGCCCGGTCGAGAGGGGCGCAGTCTCATTATTGAGCACCAAGGTTACCTCGGCATTTTTTGCAGCGGCGCGTTGGGCCGAACCCGAAAAAATGACATCGTCGCTTTTTTTGCCCCGCAACAACTTCAAACTCTGCTCGCCCAACACCCACCGAATGGAATCCAGGAGGCAGCTTTTGCCGCTCCCATTGGGCCCAACCACCGCGGTGATCCCGCTGCCAACATCATTCGGGTTTGGAAACAAAAAAGCCGTTCGCTTCGCAAACGATTTGAATCCAGCAATCTCGAGACGCTCGAGATACACAGTCGTTGGGCACTACGTTGCAAACACCGCGGTCTCGTCGAGTGGAATACCGTGGCGTTTGAGTTCACGAACAAGATTATGGAGATGGCGGTCGGTGACCATGAGGTCAAGCACTGCACTTTTCACTTTTGCAACGTCTTCTGCAACGGTTGTCAATTGACCACTCATCACCTGGATATCCTTTTGCACCCGATCCATCCGCTCATTCTGCTTGCCCTGACTCGCGTTAAAGTGCGAGATAATTTCTTGCTTGGTCTCAACCAGTTGCACTCGAAAATCGCGACGCACGATCTCGGCAATGTCTCTACCGAGTTTCTCGCCAAACTCCTTAAGATCAGTTTTTGTGATTGATGTATCCATACACGCATAGCATAGCACGACGAGCGCGCATCTCAAATTCACCGCATCATCTCCAAAACGCGTAGACGCCGGCGCCGTTGAGCGCAAAAAAGATACTCACGGCCAACAGAACAAGATCAAGCTCATACCCGCCGTCGCCCATAAAGCCCTTGTTCATTTTGATAATCTTCACACCGGTTGCGACCAACATATCGAATGCGAGCAGTAGCGCAACAATCTGCACGCCAATGCCCAGAATCAAACTAAGCCCCCCAAACAATTCAACAAGAGCGACAATGATTGCGAGCCCCATTGGGATCGGGAACCCCATACTCCCCAACCACCCAGCAAAGCCC
>Ga0209515_10007969_pt1 | contig 12560 bp, 11 predicted proteins | sample Subgroupgradi54m_FD_187454 | JGI IMG/M metagenome (GOLD analysis project Ga0209515, IMG submission 187454) | Subsurface groundwater microbial communities from S. Glens Falls, New York, USA - GMW60B uncontaminated upgradient, 5.4 m (SPAdes)... ... | reverse complement strand
TCTTCAACTCCTCATACACTTCAAACAAGTTATGCATCGCAAGGGTGATGCGCTGGACCTGGCTTTGGGTGTAATGAGCTTCATCAACATCGTCGTGATACACCGCAAGCATGTCGAGAATCGGTTCCATTGCTTGTGTGGGCGATGGCAATGGTGGTTCGGTCTTCACTCGAATACCGTGCCTCATCTTTCCAACTGCGTGCTTCCCTTTCTTTCCATGATGCCGCCAGATATCGATGGCACAGTGCAGCGAATGCTGTGCCTGATCGACATATCCTTGCTGTGACTTCGTGAGGAAGGAACAGTCGGCAAAGATGTTGAGTACCTCAGTCATTTCAAACAGTATCTCTGCCAGGGATACGCGATTGAGTTCGTGAAGCGCTGTGGCGAGGTCATGCTTTCTTCTCATGAAAGCATCCCGTGTTCCGCAAACGAGAACGACACATTTCCTCCCACCACGACATGATCGATCACTTTCACATCAACGAAGTGGAGCGCTGTTTGTAAACACGCAGTGAGCGTACGATCAGCCATGCTCGGGTCTGCGACACCTGACGGATGATTGTGGGCAAAGATGGCACCTCCGGCATTTAACTGAAGCGCCCGCTTCACCACTTCGCGCGGATAGACGGATGTTTGCGACAGCGTGCCACGGAAGAGCTCTTCGGCCACGATTAAGCGATTCTGCGTATCGAGGAAGAGCACGACGAAACTTTCATGCTGCTGTCCGGCAAAAAAGAGCTTGAGATAGTTTGCAACGAGAGCGGGTGAGGTGAGGTGATCGCGTTCCCGCAACTCTTCCACCAACCATCGTGCCACTAACTCCTTTGCGGCGATGAGTGGGGCGATCTCTGCTTCGACCACTCCTGTCTCACGTTCAAACAATGCACGCAGTTCACCGCGATACCACTTGTGCGTGGCATCACTTCCAATGAGGTACTCAAGGAGTTCCTCGGTTTTGGTGTGGGTATAACTCATAGCGGATATGGCTCCTGATAAAGAAGGACAACTGTCCGCTCCTCATACTTATGCAGGAGTCATAAATGAGCACGACGATGGAATTTTCCGCCGTGGAAGATTCCATTGTCGTGTCGCTGAGGTATTTGTTTCGTAGTTTGGGGGCATGTGGAACGAGCATCACGTCTCATACTTCGGGAGAACGAACGGGCGACTCCCCTCCAAGACCTTCGGCATTAAACAGCGCGACCGGCTTTTTCATACGTATGCAATTGGCCGCACGGGAGCGGGAAAGACCACACTGCTTGAGACATTGTTTCTTCAGGACATGGAGCAAGGCCGCGGCTGTGCGCTGATTGATCCGCACGGTGACTTGGCCGAGCGGTTGGCAGCTCAGGTGCCCGATGAACGACAAGCTGATCTCGTCTATATGAACGTCGCCGATCCCACTCAGCCCTATGGATACAATCCGCTCCGCCATGTGCGCGGCGACAAGATACCGCTTGCGGCATCGGGACTCATCGAAGCCTTGAAGAAACTCTGGGACGATGCGTGGGGGCCGCGCATGGAGCACATACTGCGCAACACCCTCTTTGCACTCTTGGAGTATGGAGAGGCAACACTGCCGGATATTCTCCGCATGCTCACGGACAAACCGTTTCAGTATGAGGTGCTCAAGCGTGTCACCAATCCCCAGGTGCGCAACTTCTGGCTCAAGGAATTCCCTCAATACAATCCCCGCTATCGTCAGGAATCCATTGCGCCGATTCAAAACAAGATCGGTGCTTTTCTCGCTGATCCTCGCCTCCATCGCATCCTCACTGCACCACCCATTGATCTCCGTATTCGACAGGTGATGGATCAGGGGAAGATATTGATTGTGAATCTTGCGAAAGGACGACTCGGTGAAGACACGGCGAATATGCTGGGCGCACTCTTGGTCTCCACCGTGAGTCTTGCGGCATTCAGCAGAGCGGAGTTGCCGGAGCATGCCCGCCGTCCCTTCTTTTTGTACATCGACGAGTTCCAGAACTTCACCACGCTTGCGGTGGCGAGCATGGTGTCCGAGTTACGCAAGTTCAATGTGGGATTGGTACTCGCCCATCAGCATTTGCATCAACTGGAGCCGGATGTGCGGCATGCCGTCCTTGCCAATGCCGGAACGGTGATTGCCTTTCGCCTGGGGCCGGAGGATGCGCCAATCATTGCGAAGGAGCTTGCGCCGGTATTCAACGCCGAGGACTTGGTGATGATGCCGCACCATGACATTGCGCTCCGCCTCATGATCGACGGCATTCCCACCCGTCCCTTTAGCGCCACCACCCTCCATCCCACCGCCCTCCATTAGGGATGCTTTTTCCTGATTCTTGTCTATGCTGTTGGGATAATCAAAAAGGGAGGTTCATCATGTCGCGTGTTATACCCACCACCATTATTTCTCACTGGAATCATCGGATCGAGAACGTCAACGAATCGTCGGATACGTTCTATAAAGAAGTCGAACGATTACTCGGAGAACATGAGATCAAGAAACTCCGCTGTGATCGCGTCAAGATTTCCGAAGGAGGTATCTTCTCGGCAAATCGTGAGTATCTGCAAATCTGCCGCGAGCATCATGTCTTCTATATCTGCGCTGCTCCATTTGGCAAAGGCTTCTTCGTCTCCTGGTGGCTTGGCTATGTGGAGTCGGGACTCATGGCCTGGCTTGGAGGACTTCCCATCATCGGCTTCTTCGTCCGCAATTTCCTCCAACCCGTCACGTACTACAAAGTCGATACCGGTCTGATGTTTCAGACCGTGACGCACAATGCCGTGACGGAAGCCTTGGACGGAATGTTGAATGCGATAGGGTCGAAGGCACTGTCGGACGTGGAGCGGAAGCCCGTGATGCGGGACTTCTTTGCACAGATGAGTGCGCAATAACTCCATACGGCAATGGCCGCTTCACTGCCTGAGCGCATCACTCAAAGCTTCTATGCATGGGAGACGCGGGGACGCGGGTGGATGCTTGCGGACTATCCTGTCTCGCTTGAGCCGCCGCATCGGCCGTTCTTTGTGCTTCCCGGTGTTGGAGAAAAACACGAGGAGGACTTTGATGATGGCAAGCGACCCACGCTCTTCTCTGCACTGATTGATGGGGTGAGCGATCTCTTCACGCCGTCAGTACGTGAGGAAGCTGTTGAGCCCTTTGAAGAGCAGCCGCCGTTTCCGGCACTCCCTCATGGCACACTCGTTGCGCTCCATATTCTCGTCCCTTCGGACTATGAGGCGAGGGCGGATGTTTCCGGTCGATTGTTGCTCGCACTCTCGGCAGCAGTGCAGCCGGTATCGGTCGAGTTCATCGGACAAGCGGGGAAAGTATCCATGCAGATCGTCTGTGCGGAAGCAGATCGCGATCATGTACTGCAAAGCATTGAGGGCTATATCCCTGACGCGAGCATTCTTGAAAGCGATGATGTGCTCGCACAGCACTGGGATGCTTCACAGGAAAATGTCGTCATTGACTTTGGTCTCGCGGACGAATTCTTCCTCCCGCTCCAAACCCTTTCTTCACTCCACATTGATCCATACATTCCCCTTGTGGCTGCACTTGCACAGGCACGGTCGCACGAAACGCTCACGCTCCAGATATTGTTCGAGCGCGTGCGCAACCCTTGGGGAAAGACCATCCTGAGTGCGGTAAGTGATGGAAATGGTGGCTCGATCTTTAACGACGCACCGGAGTTTGTCCCTCTGGCAAAGGCAAAAACCGCGCAGCAATTGTTTGCCGTGTCGCTCCGTGTTGCGGCACAGGCTGACTCAGAAGACCGTGCATGGAATCTCGCACGGAGCACCAATGCCTTTGTCCTTCAGTTTGCGAACCCTGGCGGCAATTCACTCATCCCACTTGAGAACGATGGATATTGCGATGCCTCTCATGAACACGCACTCCTCACGCGGCAATCATTTCGCACCGGAATGATTCTCTCGGCGGATGAGCTCCTCACTCTCGTGCATCTTCCCGATCAATCGGTGCGGCATGAAGCACTCCTGCGCGATGTGAAGCGCACGAAAGCATGCCCCCTTTGGAATGCGGGAAGCGGAAGCCTCGTGCTTGGAATGAATGTTCATCGTGGGGAGCAGAAACTTGCCTCCATTCCTGATGAAGCACGCTTCGCCCATACATGGATCGTGGGCGGCTCCGGTACCGGCAAATCGACGCTTCTCCTCAATCTCATCCATCAAGACATTGCGCATGGTGAAGGCATTGCCGTCCTTGATCCCCACGGCGACTTGATCGAAGACACCCTCGCACGGATTCCCGAAGAGCGAATCAATGACGTGATTGTCTTTGATCCTGCCGATTCCGAGTGGCCGGTTGGTTTCAATATTCTGCATGCGGGAAGCGAGATTGAGCGGAATCTCTTGGCATCGGACTTGGTTGCCATCTTCAAACGTTTCGCTACCAGTTGGGGCGATACGATGAGCACGGTGTTGGGGAATGCCGTGCTTGCAATCTTGTCGCATCCCAAAGGTGGCACGTTGATTGACCTCCGACATTTCTTGGTTGATGAGCGCTATCGCAAACAATACCTTTCCAACATTCCCGATCCCGACATTCGCTTCTTCTGGGAGAAGGAGTATCACTTGGTGGGGACGAAATCCATTGGCCCGATCCTCTCACGTCTTGATACATTCCTGCGCTCTCGCATGATTCGGCATATTGTCGGGCAGAAAGAGGCGAAGCTCGATCTCGGGGAGGCCATGAATAGCGGCAAGGTGGTGCTTGCGAAACTCTCCAAGGGACTGATCGGCGAAGAAAACGCTTTTCTCCTCGGGAGCCTCTTGGTCGCAAAGTTCAATCAGTGTGCACTTGCGCGCCAGGAGATTCCCAAGGAGAAACGGCGTCCCTTCTTCCTCTATGCGGATGAGTTCCAGAACTTCATCACTCCGTCGATGGAGTCTCTTGCTGCGGAATCGAGGAAGTATCGTGTGGGGCTTGTGCTCGCCCATCAGATGCTTGCGCAATTGCAGAATGCGCCGCAGTTGGAAGACACACTCTTGGGGAACTGCCATACGCGCATTGTGTTTCGTGTGGGTGAGTCCGATGCACGCAAACTTGCTTCAGGGTTTTCCTTCTTTGAAGCTGATGATCTGCTCCGCCTGGGGCGTGGAGAAGCAATTGCACGGATCGGTGGTGCGGCGAATGACTTCAATTTGAAAACGTTTCCGGCGGAAGCGATCAATACGGAGCAAGCGGAAGAGCGAAGTGCGCAGGTGATTGCGGCATCACGGGAGCGGTATGCAGTGCCGGTTGCAGAATTGGTGGCGACGCTTAGAGCGGTGCATGAACACACGGTGGAAGTGGTGCAGGAAGTTAATGTTCCCCCAGTGCGTGACGTGGCTCCCCCGCTTCCAATGGAGCCGCTGCCGATTAAGAAAACCGTACCCAAAGTTATTCCTGTCGATCCGCCACTTGCAGGCCGTGGTGGTGAGACGCACAAATACCTTCAGCATCTCATCAAGCGCTTGGCGGAAGAGCGCGGCTTTCGCGCACTCATTGAAGACGCCGCCGGTGAGGGTCGAGCCGATGTGGTCTTGAAGCGCGACAAGCTCACCGTTGGATGTGAAATTTCCATCACAACGAATGTGCAACATGAGATTGCGAACTTGCAGAAGTGTGTTGGTGCAGGATTCAACAGAGTACTCTTTATCGCACCGGAAAAACGTCAACGTGAGAAGGTGGCGGCACAACTGAAGAAAGACATGCCCGATGCACTGATTGATGTCATCGGGCCTGAGGACATTGTGACGACACTGGATGCGCTCACCGAAGGCATGGCAACGAGTGAATCAGTCGTTCGCGGATACAAGGTGAAGGTGACACGGCAGGTGCTGTCACCCGAGGAGTTGAGTGGCAAACGTGCGGCAATTGCGGGAGTGATTGCGCGGACGATGCGGGGTGGGCGGTAGCGATGGGGTGCCCCACCTACGAATTAATATTGCGCTATTCTAGGTTGTGTTGTAGGGTGAACCAAGGTTACGAATCAGGACTCAAACATGCGGAGAGTCCCGATTGCCTAAAGGGTACATTGAAATCGTGAACGTAAATATATTTGAATTCTGGAAGCGGAAGCCTAGAAAAAGGCATCCTGGAGAGGGTGAAGGAGGATCGGGCGCATCTCCGAAAGTTTCCCCTCTGAGAGTTGACGAAGCCCAGTCTTTTGAAGGCGAAGGAATTGCTGCGGAAATTAATCGTAATGTCGCCGACTTGTATTCACGATTGGGAAAGGTGGCTGACAGCGCCAAATTGATTGACGACATCGCATACGGTGAACATGGTCAGGACTTTACACGTATTGCAGCAGAAGTCCATGATCTTGCGCAACGCTCCGCAAAGGTTATAAAGCAAATCGACCCACTAGTCGCAGCTTATTCAGACAACGCACAACCTCATGAAGGGCCGCCTGTGCAGGATGGACTTGTTCATTCTGCACAGGCTAACCCTTCAGGAGGTTTTACAATGTTCAAATATATTGCTCGACTGACCGCAAAATCCACCAACATCTACTGGGGTATTGCCGGAATAGTTATCTCGGTTATTTACTTTGCTATACCAGTACTCATCATAAATTTCCCTGGCACCAAAGAGTCATTACAAAAGTTCTTCCCGGTCGCTTTAGCCGTTGGCATTCTGATATGGTGTGTCGGGGCCTACAAAATTTTCGCAAGGCATCTCCGGTGATCTTCAATTGGAAACTGCATACTCGAATCGCACAGACAATTCTCTGTGTCTCTATGGTCTTCATAGTTCTTGGAGCAACGTTCCTGGGATTCTTTCTTTGTGGTGGGCAACAGAATGGTGATGAAAAATCCATACTGACCGCACTGTTCTTCGCTGTTCAAACCGTCACTACGACAGGCTATGGATCGGGATTTGAGCCTAATGACAACGTGAAAGTAATCGGTTGTCTAGCAATGTTGGCGGGGGCAACGACTTGGTCTTTATTGATGGCAAACTTGGCAGGTTATTTCGTAGTCAAAGATACACAACAATTAAACCAGCCCTCATAGAAATTTAATCTCGCACAACACTAAGTGCGAGATTTTTATAAATCGACCTGCTTTTTAAGCATCACTCCCACAACCCCTCCGCTTTCACCATCTCCACCGCATCCTGAACCGACTTCTTCAACTTCGAGAGGAAGTTGAGTTTCGTGCGCTCCTCGACCTCGCGCACCGTGACGATGTAGTCCGGCATATCTGCGGTGACAAGCTTCTCATTCGGCATGATGAATGCAATGGCTTCGACATTAAGCGGGTCGTAGATGACTTTGAAGAAATGGGTAGGTACGCCAACCTGATTCGTCCCGATCACCGTCATAGGATTCCCCTCATAGATCGGGCCGGTGAAGATATACAGCTCCCCTCGTGATTTTGCCCACCTGCGTATTTTTCCTTCAAGGGCGTTCCAAATTCCCCGATTCATTCCCGAATCCTGTGGTGCGGCATTGGAGTAGAGGAAGGTTTGGGTCATTGCCACCTTGTCCCACTGCATATCGGCGGAAGGAGCCATGTGACCCGTGTCATAGGGATAGCCTTTATAGTCCTCCTTCTCGGCGCGGAAACCTGCTTCGAGATCGGGATCGGCTTTGAACGTGCCGCTCCGGTTCAAGACCGCAGAGGCTTTCTTCTTGGTGAGATGTTCAGCAACCCAATAGGGGGTTTTGGTCTCGGGATTGTGGGCAAGGGCATAACCTTTGCGGCAGAGTGGATCACCGTCTTTGCCTGGGACACCGAGCTTGACGTACTCCTGACAATCATCGAATGGCCCTGCGAAGACAAGTCCGCTCGATGCAGCAAGAACGACGACAACGAGTAATCGAGCGAAGCGCGTGCGATAGTGCATCTGAGTCTCCCCTGCTGTTGTTATGCCACCATTGTGATGTGTTTATTGTGATGGGGATACTACAGAAGAGCGTGGGGGCTGTAAATGACTAGAGTAAAAAGCCCCCTTATTCTTAGAAGGAAATGTCCTCGTCAAACAAAGTTGCTGTTTTTTGTGGCCTTGGCTTTTTGATCCGTGTCTCAAGTGATCGGATAAACCTGATCGAACTTGCAACGTGGTTGAAAATCAACAAGCTCTCTTCATAGTTGAGGATCGGGTTGTCATGCGCAAGGCTTTGGTTATTGCGCACGTCATTAAAGGATTCCATGACCGAAATACTGGACTTCAAAATACGTGCCGTCATTTCGGATTCAAGAACCCCATCGTCACGCAACCGTTTCACATATTCACCAAAGAGGCTATGCAGTGCCTTCTCGCGGGTGATCGCAATACCTCGCTCCTCACATAGTGTGCGTATGAACTTGATAACAAACGTATGCAGACGATCGATGCCTGTCTCGGGTTGGTTTTTTTCAATCGCTTCGCGTATTTGTTTTGCGACTACCTCAAAATCACGTTCATCTACCGTTGCACGTAGGGCATCTAATTCTGGAACAGGGGTTGTTTGCAGGAGTCGAGTAACGATCCGGCGACAATCATCAGGTAGTGTGCCGTGGTTCTTAAATGAATCGAATTCCTGTCCATGCGCGATAAGGGCTTCAATGAGTTTTCCGACCAAATGATTCCCTTCGGTGGCCCAGAACCCTCGAAGGCGATTCGCCTTCGAGCCGCTTCCAGCAGCGTACCGAGGATCATATATATCTCGGCCCGTATTCTCTTCAACGAATTCTGCAAAAGTACGGTTGGAAAACTCGAACACATATCCGCTCTCCATACCAAAAAGTTTTTCCAGTTTTCGTTTTTCGCTTCCGGTTAAATCGGACATGTTTTTACCTTACCTCAGAATTCGGATTGCTCAAACGTCGCACGCAGACCATCGTTCTGCTCCAAGCAAGCGGTAAGCAACAATAGTGAGCAGCGCACCAGTTGCTCATCTCGCCCTGGAGGTGAATGTGGCGTATGTTTCCCTCCATGGAAAAGATTGTTCCGCACACGGCGCACCGCATGGAGAGCTTTTTCCGTGGCGGTCTTTCCGCCAAGCGCCTTTCGTTCCCACTTAAACTCAGGTGTTTGCACTTGTGGCGGTTCTTCATTCAAATAACTGATCGCGGCATTTACGTCCGACCCCTCTTCAATCTTCAGCCACGTAGCAGCATCTTTTGCGAAGCGATCCCAATCTGCTGAAGCGTAAGGTATTCCCTTTTCCAAAAACCCTTCTTCCTTTAGTACAAACTCGAAACGTGCAAAGAACCCAAAGAATTGACATGCCAACGCTTCCGGCATTTGTAGTCCGTCGAATGGGGAGCGAATGGTTATTGCGTTTCCCACGTTAGTAATATTTTTCATTCCTCATCCAGATCAGTTGCACTGATATCCGTCGCACGTTGATAAAGAGCGGTGTAGGTATCTGCCTGCACCCAACCTTTTGCATTCATAGCTTTCACCGCACGATATGGATTGAAAATCAGAATGTACTGGTACGGCCCGGCAGGCCCTGTTTTGCAGTCGATGAACCCGAGGTCTTTCAGTACGCGCAAGTGTTCTCTCCATGTCGTGACATTCCGCTCCCCTGCATAACCGGCCTCAAGAGCGGCCACTGCCTCGTTATCAATTTTGAGAAACCCTTCATCAAAAACTCGGCACCAAAGCACCAGATACGATTTCCCGGCTGGCACTGATTTGCCCTCCGTCACATGCTTTGAAATGTCATTGATGAGGTTGATAAACAAAGTCATTGTGCGGGGGATAGTTGTATAGCCTTTCCTTGTACGATCTTCCCGCAGCCACAGGTCTGATTCTTTGAGGTCGGGCCAAAGATGCTTGCGCATCTTGAGATTGGCCTCTTTTGCTTTATTACGCTGCACTTTGGCTTGTTTCGCATTCAGCCGCCCAAACTCCGATACCACCGTGTTCCCTTGATTAGCGGTCGGGGTCACAGCATCTGCGCCCATATCGATAAGGGGTTTCGTTGTTGCGGTCATCTTCACTGCGCTCCTTGTTTAGGTAGCCCGCGCCCGGACAGATATCCGGGCGCATCCCGCATGAACAGTCTTGGAGGCCGTCCCACGTCGGTTTTGGATTCCAAAATGGGTATGCGTTAAGGCTAAATCAATCATCAAGTATTTGAATTTAAAAATCAAAGACTTAGAAAATGCAGCCCGGATTTTTACTTTAAATACAGTATCTTTCACGATTCTGAATTTTCATTGTAGTAAACAACTGAGAATGTGAGTTGTATATTTTTAAAATGTTGATCCGGCGTGCAGCATTGTGTGATGCGGTTCTCAAAAAAATTTACGGTGCTCACGGTGCTCGTGTACTCAATGTGCTCTAAGGTGCTCGCTGTGCTCAGGGGTGAAGGGGCCAGGCAACCCCTGAATTCGGCGTCAAAAAATCCTCCAAACGCTCTCGGGATTCTTTCCACGGGACTTTTCCCGTGCGTTCCCATGCACTCCACGTCCCTTCATCCACGCTTAACTGTTCCGCCGCCTCCTTGATCGTCCACCCCTTCACCCGACGCAAAGCGAACATCCGTTCGGAAAACGTCTTGGGTTTCGGGAATGGGTCATACCCCAAGAACTGAAGAATCGCCGGTATGGTTTGGATTGGTGGTTCCGTCTTGCCCTTTTCCCAATTGAGTACCGTGAACATATCGACACCGATCAGCGAAGCCGCCTGTGCCTGCGTGAGTCCCTTTTGGGTACGTTTCCGCTTGATATGCTCCCCGATAGTCTGGGGTGGAGGAGCAATGTTGTTGTTTTTCAGACACTTAAGCGTGATGCGGATGAAGGGTAAAAAGGCAACGCGTCTCTGCGAGAGCGTTGCCCATTTGTCATGATCTAAAGGAATGGGGACGGCGGTCTCACTGTTTCCTTTTGAGGAAACAGGCGGTGCGTAATACAGATTGATTTCCACTTCCCCATCGGCAATCACAATGGACTCGGTAATCGTTTCCACAATGCGCCGCTTCTCCTCAAAGGCGAGTGTGGGGAAGCGTGAATACAAGTCCCGTGCTTCGGTGATGATCTCCTCATGGGAGAGATGAGCGATCTTGAGCACATCAATCTCCGCTTGCACACTCGGGAGCTCTTCTTCCAGTTGCCGCTGTCTTTCTGCGAGTGGATGGTACTTCGCTCCGAATCCCGCTTTATCAATCATCCCTGATTGATAGAGGTCATAGAGCTTGTCGGTTTCCTTGGTGAGCTTTGCCTGTTCACTTTCCAACGTGTGCAACAGTTCCACCTTTGCCTTGATCGTGGCATTGGCTTCCTCAAGGTGGTGCGCGATCTCCTCCGACGAAAAGAAGAAGTGCTTGAGTTGTTCATGGAAGACGGCTTCCAGATCACCGACCGGCATCTTGTTGCGGCATTTGCCGCACACATACTTCGGTGAGTTTGAAGGCACATACATGGTGGTGCCGCAGTGGCAGTGCGTGAGTCCGGCGAATAGCTGCACGACCTGTTTGGTGGGGCGCTTTCCTTTGGCACGCTGCGTAGAGAGGGTGGCATTGCAGGATTCCCAGAGTTCTTCCGACACAATCGGCTCAACCTCATGGAAGACCCATTCCTCTTTGGGTTTCAGTGTCCATGCTTTTTGACTGTCATGGGTTTGAGTGTAGTTGGCACGACGGAGACCTTTGGCGGTGGAGTCGCGCAGGAGGCGATCAACCGTGGTGTCGGTGAAGTCGGAGCCATTACGCGTGCGATAGCCCTTTTCATTCAAGAGCCGTGCGACGGTTTTCTTTCTGGGGTTTGTCTGGAAGAGCTCATACATAAGCTTCCGTACCGGAGCTTCATTGGGATCAACCAGGAGCTTCCCTTCCTTCCACTGATAGCCGAAGGGAGCTTGCCCGCCTAACGGCTTTCCCATCTTGGCGCGAATGGGAACGGAAGCGGCAACGCGGGAAGCGATCTCTTCACGTTCCCACTGCGCCATGGCCGCAATCATCGTATAGAAGAGGCGACCGGCAGGGGTCGAGGTGTCGATGGACTCGGCAAGCGAGATGAGGTCGGCATCATCGTCACGGAACGTTTCGGCGAAGTCGAGCAGTTCTTTGGTGTTCCGTGCGAGGCGGGCGAGCTTCGAGAAGATGAGTCCCGTGATATGTCCCTCATGGATGTGTTTCAACATCCGTTTGGTTTCGGGATAGTCCTTGACGGTCTTGCCGGACATCGCATCCAAGCGATAGACCTCAATGACGTTCCAGCCTTTTGCCTCGGCATAGAGTCGGGCACGGCGTTCGTGGGTTTCGGGACTCTCGCCCCGTACTTGATCTTCGGTGGAAACGCGAATCCAGATACCGACGCGTTTGGTGGTGTCGCTGTGCATGGAAGCCTCCCTTCGGTGTTCTTCTCTTCATGGATATAGTGGGTGCAAAAGAAAAAGGCGAGAACAGTTGTTCTCGCCTTTGATAAAGGTACGAATTATTTTCTAAACAGGTCGCTTGCCTTTTTGAGCAAATCTTGGGTGGTGTTGTCCACGGGAGGGGCTATGGTTGGCGTTCCTCCATGTGTTCCTGATGTACTTTCTTTCGGTGATCCATTCGCTGCATAGAGTCCGCGCTGTTCATCATGGTCAACCTTGAGTACCCAACGTGATTTGCGTTGTCCGTTTT
>Ga0209515_10007968_pt1 | contig 12560 bp, 11 predicted proteins | sample Subgroupgradi54m_FD_187454 | JGI IMG/M metagenome (GOLD analysis project Ga0209515, IMG submission 187454) | Subsurface groundwater microbial communities from S. Glens Falls, New York, USA - GMW60B uncontaminated upgradient, 5.4 m (SPAdes)... ... | reverse complement strand
GTCGATCTTGCTGATCTCGGATATCCGCTGTTGCAGGAATGAGAGACGAGCCTGAACGAAGCCCTGACGATCCTTGATCGTTTCGTACTCTCCGCTCTCCCTCAGATCACCCAACTCCCTGGCCGCCTGGATCTTTTTGGGGAGCTCCTGCCTCAATTCCCGCTCCAGCGCCTCGAGCTCTTTACGGAGCCCATCAAGTAGGGCGTCGATCCTCATCCCTCCTCCTTCAGTGCCTCTTCCACCCGGCGTCGCACCAGGTTCCACCCCATCAGCTCCATTGTGGGGAAGATAGGCGGGCTGACGGTTGTCCCCGACAGCGCGACCCGGAAGGGCTGAGCCAGATCGACAAGCTTCAGACCAAGGGCCGCCGCCCTCGTTCGAAACAGCGACTCCAGGGCAGCGGCGGTAAAGCTTGGGAGCGCCTCGATCTCCTGTAGGAGCGCGCGGATCCTGTCCTTGGCCTCTCGGGTGAGAATGTTGCGAACCGCTGCCTCGTCCCGCTCGATCTTCCCCTCGAAGACGAACCGGGAGGAGGAGGCGAGCTCCAGCAGGGTCCTGGCTCGCTCCTGGAAGAGGCGGGCCACCGCCTGGAGCCACGCATCGTCCTTCCCGCCCAGTTCCTCCCGGCTCACCCCACTCGCCTCCCAGAAAGGCCTGAGCAACGCCGCCAGCCGATCAGGGGCGGTCCGCTTGAGGTACTGGCCGTTCAGCCACTCGAGCTTGACTGGGTCAAAGACAGCCGGGGTCCTGCCCACCTTCTCAAGGGTAAAGTGCTGGACCAGCTCTTCCCGCGTGAAGATCTCTTGGTCGCCGTGAGACCAACCAAGCCGCGCCAAATAGTTCACCATCGCCTCCGGCAGATACCCCATCTGCTGGTAGGCCAATACGGACGTGGCGCCATGCCGCTTTGAGAGGCGGGAGCGATCGGGCCCCAGAATCATCGGGATATGGGCGAACCAGGGGACCGGCAGACCCAGGGCTTCGTAGACTTTGATCTGGCGCGGCGTGTTCGAGATATGATCGTCACCCCGGATGACGTGGGTAATTCCCATGAGAACGTCGTCCACAACGACCGCGAAATTATACGTCGGCATCCCGTCGGAACGGAGGAGAATGAAATCATCCAGCTCAGCGTCCTCGAAACGAATGGACCCATGGACCAGGTCGGCGATCTCCACCCCTCCCGTCTCCTGAATCATCAAGCGGACGACGGCACCCCCGGTGCCGACGCCCGACTGTTGCAAACCTGCGACGCGGCGGTTCCCTCGTTCGCGGCAGCGGCCGTCGTACTTCGGGGGGAGACCGGCAGCCAGGGCGGCCTTTCGCCGGACCTCCAATTCCTCTGAGGTGCAGACACAGTAATAGGCTTTCCCCTCATCGAGCAGCCTCTGGGCATACTCCCGATACAGGTCAAGGCGATCGGCCTGCCGGTAAGGCCCTACCGATCCGCCCACTTCCGGGCCCTCGTCCCAGTCCAGACCCAGCCACCGCATGGCTTCAAGGATCGCGCTGGCTGATTCTTCGGTGGACCGTTCCGCATCGGTGTCCTCGATTCGAAGGATGAAGACCCCGTTATCGTGGCGGGCGAATAACCAGTTATAGAGGGCGGTCCTGGCCCCCCCCACGTGCAGATAGCCGGTGGGACTTGGCGCGAATCTGACCCTGACCTTTGCTGGAGGCGTGTCCGACGTAGTCCCTCCTGGCAAGAAGACCCTCGCCTACTTCTTGGGCGGCGGGCCCTGTTCCGCCTCGTCGATCAGCATGACCGGAATCCCATCCCGGATCGGATAGCGCCGCCCACAGGCGGTGCAGACGATTCTGGCGGCGGCCTCCTCTAGCACGACGTCGGCCTTACACGCCGGACAGGCCAAAATGTCGAGCAGTTCCTTATCAATCATTTTTCGCCCCCTTTTCCTGTGACCATACCTCACCTGTTCCACAACTCACCCCCCCTCACCCTTCCTCCCCCCATTGGGCGAGACGAAATAGGTAGGGGAGCCAGCTCGCTTACAATAAACCGGCGGCGGCTAGCTCGAGCCGAACCACCTCGATCTCCTCCGCCTTAGTCGGCAGCAGCGGCGGCCTGGGCGGCCCGCCGTAGTACCCTCGTAGCGTCATAGCGGCCTTCAATCCACCGATCCCGAACCGCGACGTGATGGCATGAGCAAGCGGCAGCAGCTTGAGCTGCAGGCGCCTCGCCTCCTCATGCTTGCCGTCTTCGAAGAGGCGCTGGATGAGCACACACTCCTGCGGCGCAATATTCGCCAGCGCCAGGATGCCACCCCGAGCCCCCAGACACAGCGCTGTGTAAAAGCTTAGGGCGCTTCCAATGAAGAGCTGGAACGAGGGAGAGGTTACCCGAATATATTCAGCAAACCTCTCCATGTTGCCAGAGCTGTCCTTCATGCCGACGATGTTCGGGTGCTCGGCCAGCGTGGCCACCGCGTCGGGCTCGATCGTAACGCCAGCAAACTGAGGGACACTATAGAGCAGAATCGGAATCGGAGCAGCATCCGCCACCGCGCTGAAGTGCGCGACCAGCTCCCGGCTCTTCATCGCGCCTTTATTATACCACGGCGTCACCACAAGCGCCGCCTCTGCGCCGACAGAAGCCGCCAGCTTGGTCATGGCGACAGTCTCCCGCGTCGATTCGCACCCGGTCCCGGCGATGAACCGCTTCTCGGCCGGGATATGTTTCCTCGCCACCTCCCAGGTCCGCAACTTCTCGCGGTCGCTCATGGCGGCGAACTCTCCGTTCGATCCCGTCACGAGATACCCGCTGAGGTCGGTCCGATTCCAGCGCTCCAGATTCTCCGCCAGCTTATCGTAGGCCACTTCCCCATCCTCCCCAAACGGGGTCGGAATTGGGGGGAGGACGCCCTTCAGCTTCAGCGACATGTCCCCTCCTTCAGGCTTCATATGGCGTATCTAATCCCAGTTACACGGCCAGATATTTCTTCACTACCGCTTCGTCCCGCCAAAGGTCCGCCATCGCGCCGGCGTAGGCGATCGCTCCTTTCTCAAGGATATAGGCCCGATCGGCGACCTCGCGCGCAAACTTCACGTTCTGGTCCGCCAGGAGGATCGTCACCCCTTCCTTCCGCATTCGCTCGAGCGCCCCCAGGAGCAGTCGGACCAGCAGCGGGCCGAGCCCCTCCGACGCTTCGTCCAAGAGCAGCAGCTCCGGATCGGTCATGAGCGCCCGCCCAATGGCCAGCATCTTCTTCTCGCCCCCAGAAAGGAACCGGCCCTTCCGCTGTTTGAGATCCCGGAGGGGTGAGAAGATCGCCTCCACCTTCTCCACATTCCAGCGGCCGTTGCCTCGCCCCAGGACCTGCATGGGGAGCTGGAGATTTTCCAGCGTCGTCAGGTCAGGGAAAATCCGGGTGTCGTCGGGAACATAGGCTACCCCTAGCCTGGCAATGTCGTAGGCGGGACGGCCGGCGACCTCCCGCCCGCGGAGCCGGATAGTCCCAGCCTTCGGCGGCGTGAGGCCCATGATACTCCGAAGGGTCGTGGTCTTCCCCACGCCGTTTCGACCCAGTATCGCCACCACCTCGCCGCGACAGACGGACAGCGAGACATCGTGCAGCACATGGCTCAGCCCATAATAGGTGTTCATCTGCCGGACCTCGAGGATGACGTCGCCGACCGGGCCACCGACGGCCGGAGTCCGCGCCTCCGCCTTGCCCAGGATCGCCTCACCCAGGTAGACCTCGCGAACCTTCGGGTCTCCCTGAATGGCCTCCGGCGTCCCTTCGGTGAGGATGCGCCCCTGGTGCATCACCACGATTCGCTGGGCCAGCGAGAAGACCACGTCCATATCGTGCTCGACCAGGAGGAACGTCACTTCCCTTTCGGCCGCCAGGCGCCCAATCTGTTCCAGCACCTGGACGCGTTCCCGCGGGTTCATCCCGGCGGTCGGCTCGTCCAGGATCAAGAGGTGTGGGTCGGTGGAGAGCGCCAGGGCGATCTCCAGCAGGCGCTGGTCGCCATGCGAGAGCTGGCCGGCCAAATGGCGGGCCCGTGCCAGAAGGCCCACCTGGTCGAGGATGGCGTCGGCCTTGGCATGCACGTCGGCAAGACCGACCAAGGGACGGAACATCTGGCCTGCCAGTCGGCAGTGGGCCAGGACCGGGATCACCACGTTCTCGTGCACAGAAAGCCGGGGGAAAATGTTGACCAGTTGGAAGGACCGCCCCATCCCGCGGCGGACCCGCTCGCTGGGACCAAGCGTCGTGATCTCCCGCTCGTGGAAGAAAATCCGTCCGGCGTCAGGAACGAGCCTTCCGGTCAAGAGGTTAATGAGCGTGGTCTTCCCGGCGCCGTTCGGCCCAATCACGGCCGTTATCCCGCCTGGTGGAAGGGTCACGTCAACGCCATCAACGGCCAGGAACTTGCCGAAGGCCTTCTTGACGCCGTGGGCGTGGAGAAGCGGCGCCATCATTTCTCCGCGGGCCCCGCCGGCGAGTCGCGCCTCGCGAATCGCTGCAGCAGGAACCCCACCACCCCTCCCCGGAAGCCGAGAACCAAGACCAGGAGGCCTGTGCCGAAGATCAGCAGCCAGTACTGCGTGAACCGGACGATGACTTCTTTGAGCCCGATATAGATCAGCGACCCGACGATGGGCCCCGCAAACGTGAAGGGGCCCCCGATCAGACTGGCCATGACCGGCTCGGCCGACTTGGCCCAGTGGGCCGAGGCGGGTGCCACGGTACTCTCCAAGGGGGCCATCAGACTGCCCGCCAGTCCCGCGAAGAACCCGGCGATGGTGAAGGCCCACCAGAGATAGCGACGCGTTGGGATCCCGGCAAATTCAACCCGGCCGGCGTTCTCGCGCATCCCGTTCAGGACAAGCCCGAATGGCGAGCGGCTAATGCGATACAACGCGTATATCCCTAGCAGGGCCAGCACTGTCAGGAAGTAGTAGTAGTGAGCGAGCGGATCCATCCGGATCGTGAAGAGACCCGGGATGCTCAACGAGCCTCGAGGAATTCCAATGAGGCCATCGTCTCCGCCCGTGACGGGCGTCCACTTCCACATAATCGCGTAGACCATCATGCCAAATGCCAGGGTCAGCATGGCGAAATAGACATGAGTGTGCCGCACGCAGAAGAAGCCGATGAAAGCTGCCAGAAGGGCGGCCACCACCGTTCCCAAGATCACCGATGGGAGGAGGGGAATCACCTCAGTCCGGAGAAGCAGCGCTGTGGCATACGCGCCAGTGGCATAGAAGGCAGCCTGTCCAAAGGAAAGCAGGCCGGTCATCCCAAACAGAAGGTTGAAGCTCAGCGAGAAGAGGGAGAGGAGCAAGATGTTGAGGGTCAGGTACTGCCAAAAACGCCCGCCGACCTGGGGGAGCACCAGCAGGGCGATGACGACCCCAGCCACAAGCAGGCGCGACCACCGCCTCCTCGATGCCACGGCATCCATCCATCACACCTCCCGGACCCCGAACATGCCCCACGGCCGGATGATGAGGACAATGGCCATCCCGATGTAGGCCAGCGCCAGCTCGAACATCGGGAGAAACATAATCCCGTACGCGTGGAGGAGACCGATCAACACCGCCCCGAGGAAGGCGCCCTTGAGGCTCCCCAAGCCGCCGATAACGACCACCAAGAAGGCCTCGATGATGATGGACTCGCCCATCCCTGGTGAGATGGTATGGACCGGAACGGAGAGCGCGCCCCCCAGGGCTGCCAGCCATGCGCCGAAGATAAAAACCGCGGTGTACAGCCTGGGAACCCTCACCCCCAGGGCGCTCGCCATGTCCCGGTCCGACGCCGCCGCCCGCACCACGGTCCCCCATGGTGTCTGCTCCAGCAGGAGCCACAGCCCCAGGCCCACAAGCGCCCCGACCCCCAGGATAAAGAGGTTGTACACGGGATAGGGGCGCCCCAGCACCCGCACGGCCCCGGACAGGACGGCGGGCGTCGCAACCGACTGATAGAGGGGACCCCAGACCAGCTTGACCAGGTCGTCGAAGATCAAGACGAACGCAAAGGTGAGCAGGAGCTGGAAGGCGACGTCGAGGTGATAAACCCGGCGAAGGAAGAAGGACTCCAGGGCCCAGCCGACCGCGGCAACCACCATCGGCCCCAAGAGCAGGCCGACCCAAAAGTTTCCACCCAGGAGCCGGATGAAGTAAAACGCGAGGTAGGCCCCGAGCATGAACAGGCTGCCGTGGGCGAAGTTCAGAATCCTGAGGACCCCGAAGATCAGTGACAGGCCAGCCGCCACCAGCCAGAGGTACATCGCCTCTGACAGGCCAACCAGCCCCTGATACAGAAGGGTCCCGACCATGCCAGGCGTCCGTCTCGGCCGGAGAGATTAGCCGATCGGTGGGAAGGGAGGCTTGCGATAGTATTCCTTTGCCGGGAAGACCTTGAGGTTCCTCAGGATAGGCATCGGGTATCTTGGGTCGTGGGTGATCTCGCCCCAGGGCACCGTGTAGACCGCCTGGTGATCTTCTGCGCGGATCACGCACTCCCCTGCGGGTCGGTCCAGCTCCATGCCCTCAAGTGTGCTGATCAGAGTCTGGACGTCCAGTGTCCCCGCCTTCTCCACCGCCTTCTTGATGGCATAGACCGCCGTATAGGAGGTCTCGGCCACGTAGGCGGGAAAGTCATTCCAGCGCTTCCGGAACGCCTCGACAAATGCCCTGTTCCTAGCGGTGTCTGGGTACAGAAACCAATAGCGGCTGGATACCCAGGCCCCGTCGGGATACTCCTTCCCGAGTCCATGGAGGACGTCCATCGCGCCGCCCATGGGATTCATCCAGGCCTTGGTCTGATAGAACACCTGGAAGAGTCTCGCCTGCTTTACGAAGGCCACGGCTTCCCCGCCCCACTCGGTCGTGAAGATCCCTTCGGGTTTTTCCGCCATGACCTTTGTGATGTGACTGCTGAAATCGGTCGTGCCAAACTTGGCCCAAGACTCCCCAACAAACTCGACATCTGGCCTCAGTTCCTTCAGGTAATACTTGAACATCTTCCAGGAGGTATACCCGTACTCGTAATCGGGCGAGACGGTCGCCCAGGTCTTCACCGGAAGGTCCTTGGCCACATAGGCCGAGGCGATCCCGTCCTGGTAGACCGGGACGCTCACTCGGAAGCACTGCTTGATCTGCTTCTGGTAAACCAGACCCTCGTTATATTTCTCAGTCGCTGCATGGGTCACGATCAGAATCTTGTTCAGTTCGGCCATTAGCTGGCCAACGGCCAACGCGACGCCGCTGGAGTCGATCCCAATCAGGAAGTCTGCCCCCCAGTCGTCAACAAAGAACCGGGCGTTCTTCACAGCAACGTCCGGCTTCAGCTCTTCATCCCGAAAGTTCATCTCGATCTTGCTTCCCAGGACGCCGCCCTTGCTGTTGATCTCCTCCATGGCTAGGGTGGCGCCCTTCTTCATGTACTCGCCATACGCGCCGAGCGGGCCGGACATAATCCCCTGCAAGCCGATCTTGATGGGATCCTTGACCTTCGCCGCATGGACGATCGCGGGAAAGCCCAACTCACTCCCCAGCGCAACCCCCGCCGCCCCCGCGACGCTAACCTTCAGGAAGTCTCGACGGTTCAGCCCACGCGTGTTGCTCATCGCGCTACTCCTCCATTTGAAAAACCCGCTTTAGCCATCAGATCAACCGACCCATCCGAGCTAATGATGACATCCCTTGTTGCATCCGAATTGCCCCTTGAGAACACGGCCCCTTATACCCCAACCGCGTCGGCATTGTCAAACCTTTCGTCAGTGGCGACGTACGATCACAACGGCTTCTTGCGCATGACGATCGCATCTTCCCGTGGATGGTCGTAGTAATTGCGGCGGCGGCCGATGAGCTTGAAGCCGTACCGCAAATACAGAGCCTTCGCCGCCTCGTTGGAGGCCCTGACCTCCAGGTAGCCGGCAGTGACGCCGATAGCTTTCGCCCGGCGGAGGATCTCCTCAAGAAGCTGGAAGGCGACGCCACGCCGTCGGTAGCCGGGGTGGACCGCGATATTGTTGATGTGGAGCTCCCCGGCGACGATCCAGGCGCACAGGAAGCCGACGAGGTGGGGCCCCGATCCTTCGTCAGCCCTCGCCACCAGATGGTTGGCGATCCACCCAGAGGAGAGCTCGTGTACAAACATCTCCTCGGTCCAGGGTTCGGAGAACGAGAGGCTCTCAATAGCCAAGACCTCCGGCAGGTCTTCCCTGCGCATCGAATCCAACGTAACAGGAAGTCTTGCTTCAATCACTGATTGCGCACCCTTCGACAGGCTCAGGGTGAGCGTACTGTTCAGGGTATATGAGGGTTACTACGCTACGGCCCTGATTTAGCGAAAGTGCTAAGGCGTTTCAACTCTGCCTCGGAGGGCCGCAGATAGCGGGGGGCCAGTTCCGAGATCTCATCCCGCTGCCCCTGCAGGAGGCGGCGCCGTCCGAGCTCTGCCACGGCCGCGGCGCTTCCTCCGCGTCGCGCGGAGGGGGGAAACAGCGCCAGCTCCTTCAGCCGGGTTTTCAACAGGTCTCCATAGACTGCCACCCCGTCGCCTAAGAACACGGTCTGCTCCTGGATGCGACTCAAGAGGCTGTCGGGCGAGAGGGCTGCGTCCTCCATGAGGCGGATCAGCCGGTCCCCCTCGTTGCGAAACAGGGCGCAGTAGATCTCGCCTTTCCGGGCGTCAAGAATGGGACACACAGGGTAGGCGCAGAACGGGAGCGTCCACGCCATCGCCTCCAGGGTAGACACACCCACAAGGGGCTTGCCGCCTGCAACCGCCAGACCTTTGGCGGTGCTGAGGCCGATCCGCAGACCTGTGAAGGAGCCGGGACCGACGGCTACGGCTAGCCCTTCAACCTTGCTCAGGGTGATGCCGGCGTCGTGCAGGGCGCGATCGATCAAAGGCAGGAGTCGCTCGCTGTGCGTTGCCTTCACATTTGCCATATACTCCGACACGAGGCCCCGCTCCGATAACAGGGCCACCCCACCCTGTATTGTCGAGGTTTCGATTCCCATCACCAGCATGGCGGCTCCAAAAACAGCTTGAAATCAGAGCAGTTCGGGCTGAGCCCTTCGACACCCCAGCCGTTCGTCCTGAGCTAGTCGAAGGATACGGCTGGGGTGCGCAGGACAGGCTTGTCGGAGCCTGTCCTGAGTAAGGCTAAAGGACCCGGATGACCGCCCTTCGACAGGCTCAGGGCAAACGTAAATGGTAAAGAGTGACAACACTAACTATACATCGTGGGGCCACCCGCACGCACTCGCAAAAGAAGGATGAGACCGATGAGGAAAAACGATCCGACAGCTAAGACGGCCACCCGCTGGTTACCACCCGTCGCGTGCGAGACCGCGCCGAACAGCAAAGGCCCGAGGATGGAGGCTGTCTTGCCGCAGAGGACGTAGCAGCCGAAGAACTCCCCTTCCCGACCCCTTGGAATAAGGGTCGCCATGAATGTCCGGCTCGCAGCCTGGATGGCGCCAAGCCCGGTGCCGGCCACAACGGCGAGGAGGTAAAACTGGCCTTGCGTCTGTACCGCGTACGCGGCGATCACCACGCCGATCCAGAGGCCCAGCATGTACAGCACCACAACCTTCGGGCCGAGACGATCGGTGGGGCTCGCCCACAGGAAGGCCCCGACGAGCGCCGTGACCTGCACGAGGATGTATAGGCCGATGAGTTGCGTCATCCCGAAACCGAGGGTCTTCGCCGCGAAGATCGAAGAAAAAAACACCACGGTATTCACGCCATCCTCGTAGAGGAAGTACGCCCCGAGGAACCGACGCAGTTCGCGGAGCGTCAGAATCTCCTTCACGGTCTGCGCGGTGCCCAGAAGGCCCTCCCGTATCGCCCGTGCCACCCCCATGTGGCTCGGCCGATCCTCAGGAAGGACGAGGAAGGACGGAAGGGCAAAGACCCCGAAGAGTACCGCAGAGGAGAGGAAGCACCAGGCAAGGGCGTTCGCCCGTGCAAACGGGAGAGCGACGACAAGGGCAACGATCGATCCAGCGTAGCCGACCGCAAAGCCATAGGCCGAAACCCGCCCCTGCCATTCTCGAGAGGCGATGTCCGGGAGGTAGGCGTTATAGAAGACCATCGCCCCCTCAAATCCCACCATTCCGAGGACACCCAGAGCGAATCCCCGGACAACCATCCCCGGCTGGACGGTAGCCAGCAACGCGGTAGCCCCGACGCTCAAGTAGGTGGTGGCGAAGAAGAGACGCTTGCGGACACCGGCATGGTCTGCGATGGCTCCCAGGAGAGGGGAGGTCAACGCCACGATGGCCATAGAGATGGAGACCAAACGTCCCCACCACAGATCACCATCCCCCCGGGCGTTACCGACGACCGACTGGGCGTAGTATGCAGGGTAGATTGTCGCGGCGATGACAGCGGCGAATGAGGAGTTCGCAAAATCGTAGAGGCTCCAGGCCAACACCTGACGGCGATTCATTGCCGTCGTGTGATCGAGGCTGAGCCCCGCGAAGATGGGCCGAATGGGCCTCTGGCCGCCCATGCACCAAAGAGCCCCTCACCCCGCACTTCGCACCTCGCACCCCACACTGTTTCCCTACATCATCGGCCCCGGATAGATTCTGGGCACTTCGACCACCTCGCAATTGACCGAGACCACCCCCTCAAGCCGCCTGGCCACGGCCGCCGCAGCCTCCATCGTCGCTGGACTGAATACGATCCCCTTCAACGTCACGATCCCGGAATGTGCTGAGACCTCGACATGCAGGTTGCCCACCGCCGGGTCGGCCGCCAGGGCAGCCCGGACCTCGGAGGCCAAGCTCAGGTCCCGGATCTTCTGAAGCGAGGCATCGGTCGGCTGATAGAGAGGCATCTTCGCTGCGTGGACAATGAGTTCCGCCACCGCCTCCAATGCCCCTCGACCCGTATTCACGACCAGGTCATAATGCTCCGGCCTGGCCCAGTCGACCCCGAAGAAATACTCGCTTCGAGTCGTCTGCTCCTTGTCGTGCCCTTTGACCCGGAGAGTCGCGGACCGGTAATCGAGGCCTTCCCGCGCCATGATCCGCTTCACTCGCACTTCCAGCGGCGCTACGATTCGCACCTTGAGGGCATGATCAATTTCCTTCAGGAGCAATGGGGAGCCGCGACCGACGATGACCACCCGCCCGTCCCTGGCAAGGGAGAGCAGGGCCGATTCGATGAAGATACGGTAGCGGCGTTTATCTTCATCGAACTTCTCCCAGAAGGAAAGGCTTCGCTCGTCCACCTGGGCCAGCGTCTCTTCTTTCACCGCGTATTTCTCTGCGGCCTGGAGGAGCACCTCCCGCTCGATAAGCCGATAGTCCAGCGCTCCAGCCACGCGCTTCCCGATCTCACGCGCCTCGCTCCCCAATTCCATTGATATGGCGACGATGTTCATCGCCTCTCCGACAATGGCACAGCTACCCCTTCGACCGAACGGCAACGAAGAAGACCGCCTCCCCTCGCTTGACCAGGAAGAGGTCTATGCTCCCCTTCATCGATTCGCCGAGCAGGCGGCGGTACTCTTCGATGGACGATACCGGCTCCTGGTTGAACTCCTTGATTAGATCGCCTGCCCGGAGACCAGCTTGGGCTGCGGGCCCATTCTTGGCGACCTCAGTCACCACCAACCCCCGTTCCTCCTTGAGCTTGAACTCCTTCGCCTTTGCTTGGTCGAGCGCCTCAACAGTCAGCCCCAGGTCCTTTTTCAGTGGCTCGGCGGCAGCCATGGTCCTATCGGGGAATTCACCGACTCGGATAGAAAGCTCTTCTTCCTTCCCCTTCCGGATGACCTTGACCAAAGAGGTCTTGCCGATCGGGGCCCTCCCCACTTTCCGTTGCAGGTCCCGCACGTCCGTGATCATCATGTCGTCAAACCCGACGATGATATCGCCGGGCCTCAGCCCAGCCTGTTCCGCAGGCTGACCTGCAATGACACTGTTCACAAGGACCCCCTTGGTCCCTTCGACGCCCAGGGCCTGTGCCAGATTGAGTGTCAACTCTTGAATGGAGACCCCGAGGAATCCCCAACGGATCTTCCCGTGCTCTTTCAATTCCGGTAGAAGGGTCTTTGCCAGATTGATCGGGATGGCGAACCCGACGCGGCGGTTTGGCACGGTGGCAGTGTTAATCCCGATGACCTCACCCCTGAGGTTCAGCAGTGGACCGCCACTATTCCCCGGGTTAATCGCTGCATCGGTCTGGATATACTCATCGTAGGGCCCGCCGGCGCCAAAGGCCCGCCCCTTTCGACTCACCACACCCATCGTCACCGCATAGTCAAGACCGAAAGGATTCCCTATGGCCAGCACCAGTTCACCGACCTTGAGCGCGTCCGAATCACCCAAGGGGAGCGCGGTCAAGGGACGGGGAGGATCGATCTTTAGGAGAGCGAGGTCCGTCCTCGCGTCCCGGCCAACCACGGTGGCCGGCACCTTCTCACCCCCGAACAGCTCCACCTCTATCCGGCCAGAGTGCGTCACCACATGCTGGTTCGTGATGACATAGCCGTCGGGGTGAATGATGAAACCCGAGCCGACCCGCGGCCGCTCGTCCGGGACCGGAGGGGGCTCCTGGGGG
>Ga0209515_10007963_pt1 | contig 12565 bp, 12 predicted proteins | sample Subgroupgradi54m_FD_187454 | JGI IMG/M metagenome (GOLD analysis project Ga0209515, IMG submission 187454) | Subsurface groundwater microbial communities from S. Glens Falls, New York, USA - GMW60B uncontaminated upgradient, 5.4 m (SPAdes)... ... | reverse complement strand
CCGTAAGGTCTCTCAAGGCAAGACGGCCAAACAATCCTTGGTTTATGTCGCCAAAAAATTAGCCCATCTTTGTTTAAGCATGCTTAAATCCGGCGAGGCCTATAATCCCTCACGTGTCTTTATGCCTGTTTGAGAAAGATCGTTTACTGCTCTTTGATAATCTGTTTTTTATCTTGACCCTTTATAGGATGTCTATTTCCTCTTCGTCCACGGCCGAACCATAGCCCGCGCCGGAGCGCCATCTCCATGAAACAACTTGAGTGGAAGACAAATCAATTCATATTCTCCGGATTTTATTTTGAAAAGATTTAAACCTTCGATGACCCAAATTCCTGCTTTTAAAAGTGCGTGATGTGTGGCTTCTCCATCTTTAAAATAGCCACCGACGGAAAGATAATCAACACCAAGACTTTTAACTTTTCGCGTTGCCAGAAATTGGGCTGCTTTCGCGGAAATATAAACAAAATCTTTAACAAAATGATCGCTCTTCCAGCAGCGTCTAGAATTAATTGTTTTAAAAAGAATTCTCTCACCGCTACGAATGTTATGACCCTTTAACTCCTCTGCTTTAATCGATTCGCGATCATGAATTTCGATCACTCGCGCCTTGCCGACCGTAGCATCAAGCGGAATGGTATCAATACCTTTGCCTTTGGGAAGAAAATGAAACGGCGCGTCCATATGCGTTCCGGTGTGCGACCCCATCGAAATATGTGAGACATTCGCCGTCGCACCTTTCGCAATCGAATGTATTTGTTTAATTTCAATCTTCGGATCGCCGGGCCAATGCACCATCCCGGATTTGAGTATTACGGAAATGTCTATCCAACTAGAAGCCAATTCACTCCCTCCAATTTATTGAAATGAAAAAATATTTTTAATTCCATTTTTCGGACCTAAAAGAACTTCCTGATACGATTCCGGTGGATAACGTCCGGTGATAAGTGATCGGACAGCTTTCGGCCATTTTTCATTAAAAAAGCCTAAGTCCGTAACCGCATTTTTAAAAGCGCTTTGATCGGCATTAACCGTTCCAAAAACGATTTGATTTTTAAGCACCAGGTTTCGCATGATAAGATCGGCATCGACGTTTATCGGGCCTTTTAAACCGGGAATACCGGTAAAAACCATGACGCTGTTTATGCCAAGGACTTCCATCACTTCAAAAGAAATCTGCGCAGCACCCGTGGCTTCATAGACCAAATCAATATTACCGACTTGTTTACTCAAGTCCTCCGGAGTCGAAGTATCCGATGAGATATACTTTCCTCCGATGGAGGTCACTAAAGATGCGACTGGACATGACGAAAGACCGCGCGAATACACGTATGTTTCAAAACCCGCGTTTAAAAGCACCATCATTCCCAAAAGACCGACCGGCCCCGCACCCAACACCACCGCTTTATGGCAGTAACCCGGCTTTTGCCCAGCGGGATGAGGCCCCCAAGGCAAACGTTGCTGAACTTGCCAGACTTGAGTTATTGCTTTTTCGGCGATTGTCAATGGTTCGGTCAGAACCGCAATATCCCGCAGCTCACGAGGCACACGGTTTAAATATTTTTCATCATCTACGACAAACTCCGCCATAAAGCCGTGAGCTTCTTTAATACCTCTTTCCGTAAAATCTCCGGTGAAACAAAAGTCCTGACGATCATTACGACAGGCAAAACAATTTTTATGTTGGCAAGGACGACGGACCATTAGAACAACTAAATCTCCCATGCTCACACGCGAAACTTCCTTTCCAACCTCAACAACTTCTCCTAAAGATTCATGACCAATCACAAGATATTTAGAATCAGCTGGCGGAGTTCCATATTGAAAGGTGCAAATATCTCTGTCTGTACCACATATTCCCACCTCTAAAATTCGGACCTTAACTTCTGTCGGTTTTGTAATCCTGGGTGGCTCATGATCGATCAGCTTAATTTTTTTCTCACCAGGAAACACCGCAATGGCTTTCACATTCTTCCTTTCTTATACACATGGACGCTATAATTCTCTTTTTTCCTTATGCTTTATATTTGGATCTGCAGAGCCATTCCCTTCGTCAGTAAGAATTCGTCTTATAATTTCTTCCATGTCAACCAACCTCTAGTAAAAACCCTGCCCTGATATTAAACCGAAAGGACTTCAGAGTTATTTAAACATTTCTTTCATCCCACCTAGAATCATCTCAAACGGCACGACATCAATCTTCTTGTGAAGTGAGTAGCGTTTCTCGCCAGGATAAATGACGGCAATGCGTTCGAGTTTTAAATCTTCCAGTGCAATGCGCAGGGACGGTGTCATCATCGGCGCGTCAGCACGCTTTACTTCAATGCCATACATCCGTCCTCCTTTAAAAAACATTAGATCGATCTCTGCACCCTGATGTGTAGCCCAAAAATAAACATCATCCGGATCAACTGAGCGGATAACCTCCTCAATCACATACCCCTCCCACGATGCACCACATCGAGGATGTTTCAGGATATCTGCTTGTGTCTTCAGTCCTAATAATGAATGAAGGATCCCTGTATCACGAATATAAACCTTCGGCGCCTTCACCTGGCGCTTTTTGATATTCGCGTACCATGGCTGGAGTTGACGAACCATGAATACACCCGTCAAAATATCTAAATATTTTCGCACAGTATATTCACTAACACCAAGCGAACTTGCAAAAGGTGAAGCATTCCAGATCTGTCCATGACTGTGAGCGAGCATCGTCCAAAAACGATGTAACGCTACTGCCGGAATATGTATACCCTGCTGGGCAAGATCTCGTTCGAGGAATAATTGGATAAAGCTTTTTCTCCAAAGAAAACTGGCCATATCATCCTTGGCAAGGAACGATAATGGCAGACTTCCCCTTAACCATAGGCGAGCATTATTCTTTAATCCAACTTCCTCAAGACCAAATCCACCCATGGCAACAATTTCAAGTCGACCAGCGAGGGATTCAGAAGATTGTTGTAATAGGTCAGGTGACGCGCTTCCTAAAATAAGAAATTTGGCAGGTAACGGTTTGCGATCTAAAAGAACGCGTAAGATAGGAAAAAGATCAGGACGCCGCTGGACTTCATCAATGACAACAAGTCCTTTCAAGGGGGCGAGTGCGGTCTTTGGATCAGCCAAACCTATAAGACTTGCTGTATCTTCTAGGTCAAAATAATTAGGAGAATCTTTATCAACCAATTCCCAGGCCAAGGTGGTCTTACCACATTGACGAGGTCCTAATAAAGCTACAGCCCGGCTTCTGTCGAGCGCTGCCTCAATATAATTTTTAACACCTGCTCTATTAATCATCCCATAAGCGTACCATGAAATTATTAAATGTCAACTCTGAATTTCATGGTATATGAATTCATAAAAAAGCCCTGCTCCGATGATAAATCAAAGCAGGGCTGGTTTGACGCCTAATTTCGTATTGGCGTCCAGTCTGGGGTCGCTGGCTGAAGAAGGTTCGAATCTGTTTAATGTCATCATAAAATATAATGCTCCTAATAATTAAAGCCGCTTACATGTAAAATTAATATTTGCACAGACTGCTCAAATCTTCTAAACTTTAATTCCTACCACCCATTGTTTTAGAAGCATGATGATCCCACCCTCCACCTAAAGCCTTATAAAGAGTAATCAGGTTAGAAAACCGGGAGAATTGAGACTGGATAAGATTTTGCTGCGCACTATAGAGATCCTGCTGGGCGGTTAGGACGCTCAGATAGCTGTTGATGCCGTTACGATAACGAACATCGGCTAAGTCGTAGCGTTCTTGTTGGGCTTTCACTAAAGCTTGCTGTGCATCAATTTGTTCATCTAAGGCAGTTCGTGCTACCAATGCGTCGGATACTTCCCGAAACGCCGTCTGTATTACTTTTTCATATTGAGCGATTTGAATAGATTTGCTTATTTTAGCCGCATCTAAACTATTCGCATTCGCGCCGCCATCGAAGATAGGCACTGTAATTTGCGGAGCAAAACTCCATACGGAGGTACCGGAAAAAAGATCTGTCAATTTAACACTGGCTTCTCCTGCTGCACCCGTCAGTGTAATCTTTGGAAAGAAAGCCGCCCGCGCCGCTCCGATATTGGCATTCGCCGCCTTTAATTGATGTTCCACCTCAAGAATGTCTGGACGGCGATCCATTAAATCCGACGGAATTCCTGCTGATACATCCGTCAAGATATTCTGTGAACCAAATGGTTGTGGAGAAGGAAGATCATCAGGTACTGGCTGACCAAGCAAAAGGACCAAAGCATTTTCAGCTTGGGCGCGTTGCCGTACGTAGTTGGCGACATTAGCGCGTGCCGTTTGCACCTGAGCCTCAGAAGACCTTAAATCCAGTTGGGAAGCATTTCCAATATCGTAACTGCCCTTAATCAATTGATAATATTCTTGTAACGATTTAAGAGTTTCTTGCGTCTCAATTAATTGTTCTGCTAACGCCCGCTCAGTCAAATATTGAATCGCTACTTGAGCAACGAGAGAAATTTGAACGCTTCTGCGGGCCTCTTCACTGGCAAAATAACCCTCTAACGCCTGTGCCTTAAGACTACGCACGCGGCCAAAAAAGTCAAGCTCATAGGAAGAAAAACCTAGTTTGACACTATACTTACCCGTTGTGGTTGCCTCTCCAGATGTCGATAAATCCCGCTGACGCAGGCCGCTAGCGGTTGCATTGATCGTTGGAAAAGCATAGGCTTGGCCAATGCGGTATTGAGCGCGTAAAAGTTCAACATTTAACGCAGCTACACGAAGGTCGCGATTATTATTCAAAGCTATTTCAACAAGTTTTTGCAGACGTGGATCACTAAAAAATTCACGCCATCCGATATCCACGGCGGATTGGGATGCGTTGGACACATCTTTCTCTTGAAAAGTTTTGTATATGGATGAAATCGGAGCTTCAGGGCGGTTGTACTTAGGCATTAACGTGCACCCCGTTAAAGCAAGGCACAATGCTATGGAAAAAATTTTCTTATTCATGATTAATTTTCCTTCTTCTTACCTTTAAATATTTTCCGCACAACCACAAAAAATACAGGGACTAAGAAAATAGCCAGCAATGTAGCCGAAAACATCCCGCCCGCAACACCTGTACCGATGGCATGTTGGCTAGCGGAACCAGCCCCCGTGCTCATAGCCAAAGGAAGCACACCGAGAATAAATGCCAATGAGGTCATTAGGATAGGTCGTAAACGCAAATGAACGGCTTCTAAGACCGCCTCAATCAATCCTTTTCCCTTCCCTTGAAGGTCTTTAGCAAATTCAACAATCAAAATAGCATTCTTAGTCGACAATCCGATAATCGCTAAAAGACCAACTTTAAAATAAACGTCATTGGGCATACCGCGCCAAGTGGCGGCCAACAAGGAACCCAGGACACCTAAGGGCACAACCAGCATAACCGCAAATGGAATGGACCAGCTTTCATAAAGCGCGGCTAAAGCTAAAAACACAACAATGACGGAAAGCACATAAAGAATAGGCGCTTGGGAACCGGAAAGGCGCTCTTCATAGGATTGCCCCGTCCATTCATAACCAAAACCTGCTGGCAGCTCTTCGATCATATCTTCCATCGCTTTCATCGCATCCCCCGTACTTTTACCAGGCGGCGCGCTCCCAACAATTTCTACCGACGGAAAACCATTGTAACGCTGCAGTTGCGGTGAACCATACGTCCATTGCAAGTTAACCAAACCTGAGAGCGATACCATCTGTCCTTGATGATTGCGCACGAAAACTTTCCCAATATCCTCGGGCAACATACGATACGGGGCATCTAACTGAACAATAACCCGCTGTACGCGATTGCCGTTGACAAAATTATTAACATAAAAGGAACCAAAATTGGACTGAAGAGCATTATTAATATCGCCTAAGGCAACACCCAATGCGCTGGCTTTATCTTCATCAATATTAATTTTTAATTGGGCCGCATCTTCCAAACCCTGCATACGTACATTGGCCACATTAGGATTCTTAGCCGCCAAGGCCATCAGTTGATTACGGGCCTGCGTCAGTTTGTCATGCCCCATCCCAGACTGATCTTCTAACTGCAAATCAAAACCTGAGGATGTCCCCAGCTCCGGAATAGGCGGCAAATTAATAGGGAAAATAATCGCGTCTTTAATTTTTGCAAACGCTCCAAAAGACCGCATAATAATCGCCGGCGCTTTATGCTCAGGTCCTGGGCGCTGACTCCAGTCTTTAAGACGAATGAATGAAAGCGCAGAATTTTGACCGCGTCCATTAAAACTAAAACCAGCAACCGTAATAATCGTATCGATTTCAGATTGTTTTAAGAAATAATCTTCCACCTGCTTAAGAACTTCGATCGTACGTTCCTGAGTTGCTCCTACCGGCAGTTGAATATTGGTGATGAAATATCCCTGATCTTCTTCGGGAAGAAATGACGACGGTAAACGGGCATAAAGGAAAGCTACAGCTACGATAATAGCCAGATAAACAAAAAGATAACGGCCTGGTGTCTTGAGCATTCGACCTATAAAACTCTGATATTTATTAGTTCCCGCTGCAAAGTTACGATTAAACCAGCCAAAGAAACCTTTTTTCTCATGATGATGACCTTTGGGAATAGGCTTAAGCATCGAGGCGCACAAAGCTGGTGTCAGAGACATCGCCAAGAAAATAGAAAATAACATCGAGGCAATTAAAGACAACGAAAATTGGCGGTAAATAGCACCAACGGAACCACCAAAAAAAGCCATGGGAATAAACACCGCCGTCAATACGAGAGAAATTCCAATTAACGCGCCGGTAATTTGTCCCATCGCTTTGTGGGCAGCGTCATGGGGAGAAAGACCTTCTTCCCTCATAATACGTTCCACGTTTTCAACAACAACAATCGCATCATCAATGAGAATTCCAATCGCTAAGACCATACCGAACATCGTCAACACGTTGATAGAAAAACCAAAAGCTTTCATGACCGCGAAAGTCCCCATCAAAGCCACGGGAACAACAATCGTTGGAATCAAGGTCGTGCGGATATTCTGTAAAAATAAATACATAACCAAAAACACCAAGAAGATCGCGATCAAAAGTGTTTTGATAACTTCTTCTATAGAAATACGAACAAAGGCCGACTGATCCAAAGGATAATTGACTTGTACGCTGGGAGGAAAAAATTTGGACAACTCTGTAACTTTGGCACGTACGGCATCGGCCGTGGCAACGGCGTTGGCCGTCGGAGAAAGTTTGATCGCAACCGCCGCCGACGCGCGGCCATTCACGCGCGCTTGGGTTGTGTAATCTAAGCCGCCCAAAGCGACATTGGCGACATCCCGTAAAAACACTCGAGAACCATCAGGATTAACACGCAAAAGGATATCGCCAAACTGTTCAACGGTATTGAGCGTACTTCTTCCCTGTAAAGTAATATTTAGCTGCTGTCCTTTAACAGAGGGACGTCCGCCCAATTGCCCGATAGGGACCTGAATATTCTGAGCTTGGATCGCAGCAATAACATCACCGGAGGTTAAATTAAAACTATAAAGCTTTTGAGGATCAAGCCAAATGCGCATGGCATTTTCCGTACCAAACATATTCGCTTCCCCGACCCCCGAAACACGACGAATAGGGTCGAGCACGCTAGAGGCAATATAATTTCCAAGAGCAATTTCATCCAAACCTCCGTCGGTCGATGAAAGCGTAAAAAACATAAGATAATTGCGTGTCGATTTCGTGACTGTCACGCCCGCCTGCTGAACAATGAGCGGTAAACTAGGGATAGCTAATTGAAGCTTATTCTGTACTTGCACCTGAGCGACATCAGGATTAGTCCCGGGTTGAAAATAAAGAGATACGGTGGCTTGTCCGCTGGAATTGCTGCTGGAAGAGATATACAGCAGATTATCAATTCCATTCATCTGCTGTTCAATGATTGAGGTAACTGTGTTTTGTAATGTCTCCGCAGAAGCTCCGGAGTAGGATGTATTAACCGATATCGACGGGGGCGCAACGCTAGGATACTGAGCAACAGGCAGCTGGGTAATGGCCAACACACCTAAAAGTATAATGAGTAAAGAAACGACCCATGCAAAAATAGGACGATCAATAAAAAATTTAGCCATGATAAATTATTTCTATTTTTTTTGGGTTAAAGACTGAACTACTTTCGCATCCCCAGAAAGAGTAAACGGCACCGGCTTGACTGTTGCTCCTGGTCTAGTCTTTTGCAATCCTTCGACAACTACACGATCTCCTGCGTTTAAGCCATCGGATACAATCCACTTGTCTTCGAAGGCTGATCCCAGTTTAATCGTCCGGGATTCCACTTTATTATCTGCTGTCACGACCATAACCGTCGCTGAACCATTGGGCCCCAGAGCAACGCCGCGCTGAGGCACGGTGATGGCTTCGGCATTGATAGCTTGTTCGAGACGTACACGAGCAAACATTCCTGGTAATAAAATATGATCAGGATTAGGAAATTCGGCGCGTAAAGTGACCATGCCGGTCGTTGGATCCACAGTCAGATCAGAAAACAATAATTTACCAGGAGACTGGTACACCGTACCATCTTCTAAGAGTAAGCTCACCTTGGCTGCTCCAGGAGCAACGCTTTGCAGCTGTCCTTGATCCAGAGAACGTCTTAAGCGTAAAACTTCGGTACTGGATTGTGTAAAATCAAAATAGATAGGATCAAGCTGCTGAATAAGAGCCATTTGTGTAGCCTCAGCTTGACTGACCAATGTTCCTTCCGTTACCTTTGCAACACCGATATGACCGGAGATAGGCGCCACAACTGTCGCATAACCAAGATTTAAAGAAGCTGTTTCTACAGCAGCCTTGGCAGATTGAATTTCTGCTTCGGCCTGCAAAGCAGAGGCAGTCGTATCATCATATTCTTGTTTACTAACGGCATTAATCGCAACGAGTGCTTTATAACGATTGGCTTTAGCCTGCGTCTGAGCTAGCGTCGCTTGGGCTTTGGCTAAATTGGCTTGTGCGCTATCATAATTTGCTTGTAGTGGTGCAGGGTCGATTTGAAAAAGGACATCGCCCGACTTCACGTCAGCACCTTCTTCAAACATTTTCTTAAGAATAATACCTGTGGCCCGTGCCCGGACTTCAGCGACACGAATCGGATCGATTCTTCCGGGAAGTTCCGTAATCATAGGTAATTCTTGGGAGGTCACCGTCACCACTCCAACTTCCGGTGCAGGAGCTTCACCAGCCTGCTTCTGTTCGGCTTGTTTATTTCCACAACCGGTAGAAGGGGCTAACACCAACATAAAAATAAGAATTGATAAATTCAATGATTTATAAGGTTGCATATTCAACGATCCCTTTCTATATAAGTTATAATTTAGTGTTCTCATAAATTTGATGTAAAACTTTCTTACAAGTCTCTATGTCCTTGATTTTAATAGCTTTTTGAGCCTCTTGAAGAGTTTTCTGAATGACAAAGGTCAATTCCTCTTGCAAATCTCGCCCCTTCCTCGTCAGATAGATCAACTTTTGGCGCTTATCACTTTTATCAGGAATACGCACAACCAGATTGTGTTTCTCCATATTATCAATCAAACGTGTCATCGTTGTCTTATCTTTGCAGGTGAGACTCGCAAGGCCTTGCTGACTTTGACCGTTTTCTTTCCCTAAATTAACCAAAACCGACCATTGCTCACAAGTCACATCATAACCAGCCTTAGTAAAATTATAGTTAACTAAGGTGCTTAATGTCCTCGTGGCACGGCCCATCGCATATCCTAAAGATTCTTCAAGAATGTATTTCCGTTGTGTCATAGGTCTCCTAGTTGCATATACAACTTAAAATAATATACCCTCTAAAACTGCTTTTGTCAAATATCTCATTGAGCCCCTTTAGATATGATTTTGAGTAGCATGGCCCTCACAATGTGCAAAATCCGAGATAACGAGATACATTTTGAGTTGGTTTTGAGACTACGTGGACATAAAGCGAGCCATGACTATCGACGATAATCATGGCTCACGATCTCTCACTTCCTCGACGGAGTAAGAATATACTGGGGTCGCTGGCGGGACGATGTTCGAACCTGTTTAAACAGATTGCTTCATTAAGTGCGTTTATTTGATACTGTCCTCACAATAAAAACCGCCACAAATAGTCCCTCTACAATCAATGAGGTAACACCCAGCGGATCTAACCATGCATTATATTTTATTGTTCTTACCCTCTGCATCGATGACTAAATTGACCACTTTGTGAATTCCAGAGAACTTGCCCCAGGTTTCTTCTCTAAATAGATAGATAAAAATACCTATTGCCCCAAGAAATTCTATCCCACCCAATAATAGAGCTACGACGAATTTCACTTCACTGCTCCAGATCGAATAGGTGAAAAATGCCGCTTGGATCAAAGATAAACCATTTATAAAGAACACAAAAGAAACCGACACGAATAAAGCCCCTAAAAAGAAGGTCCGTGTTTTTTTCACTCCAAGGACATACACCTGAGCGGCTTTTATCTTCATCAAAGAAGATCTACTTTTATATCTCCTGACAATGTTCAGGAGAAGAAAAGAAGAAAATAATTGACGGATCAATCGACGGATGATCATAGTCACACCATCATAAATTAAGAGTTATTTACGTTTAGATCCCATAAAATAACCCAATAAAAGAGATGCTGCGGCGGCCCCGGAGATGTAGACCCACGGATCCTTATGCACGCGTTTATCGACGTTGCCCGCTATTTCTTTCATTTTTTCACCACCTTCGACGATCGCCTCTTGAGTAAGGTCTTTGGTATGATTAAGGACCTTTTTCCCGCGCTCTACCCCGGCCGTCATTGCCTCCCGAATATGCGAGTACCTATTAGCCATGAGACCCTTCAACTCATCTCTTTTTTCTTTGGCCGTCTCATTCAAGAGTTCGAGGGCTTCACTGATCTTTGAATTACCTGTTCTGACTTGGGTTTCTGTTGTCATGGCACCTTCTCCTTTTTATTGTGTGTCTTTTTATTTTTTGCATTTCGGCTGAACTGCGACCCTGATGAGATTATTGAGGAATAAATTCATGATGGTATTCTAGGGGAGGTCAAAAAAAAATCAATTGTACCGAAGTATAATATACACATACAAAAAAAATAGTTATAATTAATTCGTCATGATCGATATATCCAAAGTAACCGATTACTTATATGTGGGCTCCCGGGTCGGGAAGGAACATGCCGATGAATTGAAGGTGCTCAATTTTAATCTGATTATTTCCATGATCGGACAAATACCGCCCGACGAAATCTATACCCTTCCTCCCTTTAAAACCTTATGGATTAAAACCTATGATACATTTTTTACTCCAATTTCAATCAAAAAACTGCTCATTGGAGTTGGAGCAGCCTTGCCTGTCATTCAAAACAAGGGCAAGGTTCTGGTTTTTTGCATGCTAGGCAGGCGTCGAAGTATCGCCATGGCCGCCGCCATTCTTATCAGTATGGGACATACCAGCAACGAAGCCATCAACTTATTGACCACTGCTCGTAAAGTAGCTGATCCAAGAAGGTGGTATATCCGAATGCAAATCAAAGCCTTTGAAAAATATTGGCAGAAAAGATAATGGCTATGGAAAAGAAAATAAAAAATATTCACATCATTATTAATCCCGGCTCCGGAAAAGGAGAATCAATCTTACCTATTATCAATGCGTCCATGAAAGAAGCTGGCATTCAGTGGGAAGCATTAATTACCCACAAAGCGGGCGATGCGACCCAATTTGCAAAGAATGCCGTCAAAGAAGGAGTAGACGCCGTCACTGTGTACGGCGGGGACGGCACTCTGATGGAAGTAGTTCGCGGCCTCATTGGATCAAAAATTCCTTTGATTATTCTCCCCGGTGGGTCAGCCAATGTCATGGCCAATGAACTTGGCATACCCAAAGATTTTAAGGAAGCCTGCGCGCTCATTAGCATAGGCCCCTCAGAAATGAAAGCTATTGATGTGGGGCAGTTTAATAATCGATATTTTATTGTTGGAATAAGCATTGGGTTTTCGGCGGATTTGGTCAAAGATGCGAATCGTGAAACCAAAAATAGAATCGGTATCTTGGCCTATTTTTTCTCGGCGGCCGCAGCTTTAATGAAAATGAAACTCAGCAATTATCATCTTAAGATCGATGGGAATGAGTACGAAGTTCGAGGGTTAACCTGCATTGTTACTAATGCAGGGAATCTTGGGTTTACTAAAATATCTTTGGATAAGCATATAGATGTCAGCGATGGGTTATTGGATGTTGTTATCGTGCGAAAGGCAAATTTAAGCCTCTTTAAGCTTATTGTCATCACCTTGATTAAACGAGAAAGGCCGGAGAATTTTGAATTAGTGGAGCATTGGCAAGGGAAAGAGATCAGTATTTCCTCAGGCCGCAAACAAGTGGTTCAGTGTGATGGCGAGGTAATAGAAAAATTCCCTCTTCATATCAAGGTCATTCCGGCCGCGATCCGGGTTTTAGTTCCTAAAAAAGGAAATAATGTAGGGAACAATCTGAACGACATCGTTTATAACATTGGTGATGTCGCTAAGGGCAGTTGATTGCTATGGGGCATCAGCATAAAAGACATAGCTGCCCCATAG
>Ga0209515_10007962_pt1 | contig 12565 bp, 8 predicted proteins | sample Subgroupgradi54m_FD_187454 | JGI IMG/M metagenome (GOLD analysis project Ga0209515, IMG submission 187454) | Subsurface groundwater microbial communities from S. Glens Falls, New York, USA - GMW60B uncontaminated upgradient, 5.4 m (SPAdes)... ... | reverse complement strand
GCGTCCTGCGGGGTGGGAGTTCGAGCGTGGGACGTTCCGGGAATTCGGCGCCGACGGGAGCGCGGAGTCGGTGCCGTTCACGTTGACGGCGCTGGAGCTGCCGGAATCCATCAACGACTTCATCCAAATCCAGAAGCCCGCCGACACCATGAGCTTCCGCGAGCTCCGGGCCTACATGCAGAAGCTCCAGGAGAGCGGGCACCAGGTCGGCAAGTACCTGGTCCAGCTCTACTCCAAGCTCTCCTTCCCGCTGGTCCACGTGATCATGGCGCTGGTGGCGATCCCGTTCGCGCTTCAGTGGCCGCGCGGGGGGCGCATCATCGGGATCGGCCTGGCCATCGGGATCTCCATGGGGTACTGGGTGGTCAACTCGCTGGCGATCTCCTTCGCGAAGGCGGATCTCCTTCCCCCTGTGCTCGCGGCCTGGACGGCGAACGTCGTGTTCGCCGGCCTCGGCATCTCGCTCTTCTTGCGGGCCCGGACCTGACGGAGCGCCGGGTCCGTCAGCGGCCCCCGTCGCCGGCGGGGAAGATCGCGAGGGAGGCGAAGGCGGCGCTCGGGGCGCCGGCTCCCGCGAGCTGGGCGTAGGCGAACCGGAAGCGGAGCTCGTTCGGCCCGGGGCGGACCCGTTCCTTCGGGACATTCACCTCGTACGTGTTCCACCCCTTTTCCAGGAGCAGGCGCGCGACGGGAGCGCCGTTGACCACCACCTCCATGACCTGGCAGGGCGGGCGATCCGCGGGGCGACCGTCGGCGCGTAGCCGGAGGCGAAGCCGGTGGTTCCCGGGCGCCGGATCCGGGAGGCGGAGCGCGGCCTCCCGGCCCAGGGCCCAGGCCACGGGTGTGTCGCCCCATCTCCCGTCGTCCCCGGACCATCCGTCGAGGAGGAACTGCCTCGCGGCCGGCGTCCCGAAGGCGATGTGTAGACCACCCGCCGGCGCGGCGGCGGGGGCGCGCTCGAGCCGGTGGGCCGAGACGTCCCGCTCGTACACGCCGAAGAATGCGAGGGCCGGAATGCCGAGGGCGACGGGGAGCACCCAGGCCCAGCGGGTCCGAGGCCGCGGGGCTAGGGCGCTGGGGTCGGCGCGCAGGAAGAGGGCCGCGATCAAGCCGGTGGAACTGCCGAGAAGGGAGCCGCCGATGACGTCCACGACGAAGTGCGAGCGGACGTACAGTCGCGCGACGGCGGCGAGGACGGCGAGCAGATAGAGGAACGGTGCGGCGGCGGGAAACGCCCGACCGAGGGCTCCCGCCAGGGCGAACGCGGTGCTCGTGTGACCCGAGGGAAAGCCGAAGCTCTCGCTCGGCGTCGGGCGCGGCAGCGCGAACAGGAGCTTGAACAGGTTCGCCAGGAGGCCCGAGATCACCACCGCGAGCAAGGCGGCGAGCCCCGCTCGCCTCCAGCGCCGGTCCGTCGTCATCCCCCCGAGGGCCAAGATGAGGGCGGCGACGAGGGCGTCCACCACGCCGTGCCCGAGATAGACGAGCACGCCCATCAGGCGCTCGAGCGCGTCCGACCTCACGAGGGGGCACCCCAGAGCGATCAGGTCCACGGCGGCCCCCTCAGGGTTTTTCGCTCGGCCTGCCCAGCCCCACGATGAGCACGTCCTGGAGGCCGAGGCTCGTCCGCTCCAGGACGCGGATCCCCGGGGAGGTCTCCGCCTGGATGCTTCGCCAGGTGCGCCCGCTCACCACCGCCACCGGGCGGTCGCTCCCGGCCAGGAAGGCGTTGAACTCCGCGGGCGTGCCGATCCAGCGGACCGAACGGCCCAGGTAGAAGTCAAGGGCGAACCACCGCACGCCGTACATCGCCGCCTCCCTCCCCCCGGCGTGGCGCTCGAGGCTGGCCGTCAGCCCCCTGAAGTCCCACAGCCTGTTGAAGCGCGAGGTGTAGAGCCAGGTGCCGTAGCCCAGGATCAGGACGAGCGCCGCCACGCCGCCGCCCACGAGGAGCGCCGGGCGGCCGGCCGAGAGCCCCCAGCAGAAGGCGATCCCCAGGAGCCCGAGTCCCAGGGCCAGCGGGAGCACCTGCCACGAGAGTCCGGGAACGAACGGGCGTTGCTCGGGTCCCAGCCACGCCGGCATGCCGAGGAGGACGATGGCACCCAGGGCGCTCGCCAGCGCCGCCCAGCCGACGATGCGGCCGGCGGTGGTCCGCGCGCTGCCGCGGGCATCCGCCCACCAGCCGACGAGCAGCGCGGCTCCCGGGTAGACCGGCGCCAGGTAGCGCGTCCGCTGATGTAGGGCGAGCATGGTCACGAGGAGCGGCACGGCGGCCCACAGGAGGGCGAACCTCACCCCGGGGTTCTGGCGCGCCCCGAAGGCGGCGACGAGCACCAGAGGGGCCAGGAGCGTCCAGGGCAGGAAGCCCACGCTCAGATCCACCGCGACGTTTCCCAGATTCCGGGCGGCGGGTAGGCCGAAGTACCAGGCGAGCCAGTCCTGCCACACGACGGACTGGCCGAAGCTCCCCGCGCCGAGTGCCAGAAACGGGCCCAGCCAGACCGCGGTGATCAGGGCGAAGGCCGCCGCGCCCACCGGGCTCCAGAGACGCCGGAGGACACCTCCGGCGCCGTGCTCGGTGAGGAGCCAGAGGGCGGCCGGGAGCAGGGGGAGCAGCCCGACCGGCCCCTTGGCGAAGACGCCCAGGGCGAGGAAGACGTAGAAGGCCGGGAGCGCCTGCCGTCCGGGCGGCTCACGCACCGCGCGCCAGAAGCTCAAACCGGCCATGGTCTGAAACCAAACCACGAGCAGGTCCGGCAGGCTCAGCTGGCTCAGGGCGAAGAAACCGTAGCTCGTCGCCAGGATCAGCGCCGCCCAGAGTCCGGCGCGCCGGCCGAACAGCCGGTCGCCCAGGAGGAAGGTGAAGAGCACCGAGCCGATCGCCGCCGCGGCGGGGGGCAGCTGGGCCGTGGCTTCGGTGACGCGCCCTCGAAGGCGCGCCAGCAGGGCGATGCTCCAGGGGTAGAGGAGCGGCTTGTTGCGGTACGGCGTGCCGCGGATCTGGACGTCGAACCAGACGCCGCGCTCGATCATGTCGCGGGCCAGGAGCGCGAACCGTACCTCGTCGTTGGTGGCCAGGGTCCGCTGCCCGAGCGACGGGAGCGCGAGGAGTGCCGCGACCGCCGACACCAGCACCGCTCCCTGGAGGCGCGTCATGCGGACGGGCGGGCTACCGCCCGGAGCGTTCGCGAAGCTCCCTGAGGGCCTGCTCGAGACGGCGTTGTTCCTCCCCGAAGCCCGACCAGTCGCCACGGCGGAGGGCCTCCTGCGCGCGGCTCCAGGCTTCCCAGGCTCGCTGGGTGAGGGCCCTCACGCCGGCGTCCGGGGCGGCGCCGGTGACCGCGGCCGGCCGCGCGGCGCCCTCCCCGGCCCGGGCGCGCCCGCCGAAGATCCGCGCCAGCGACTGCTCGAGCGTCGCCTCCATGGCGATCTGGTTGCCGTAGGCGACGAAGACCCGGCGGAGCTCCGGCAGTGCGCCTTGCGCCGACGCCGCGAGGTAGAGGGGTTGGACGTAGATGAGCGACTGGTCGATGGGGATCGCCAGGAGCGACCCCCGGAGCGTGACCGAGCCGCGCTGGTTCCAGAGGGAGAGCTGCTGCGAGATGAGCGGGTCCTGGTCGATGCGCGCGTCGATCTGGCGGGGGCCGTAGACGAGCTTGGCCTTGGGGAAGTTGAATACGAGGAGGCGGCCGTAGTTGGGCGGGTCCGAGCGCGCGGCCATCCAGCCGATCATGTTGTCGCGCCGGCTCGGGTTGAAGAGGGTCAGGAGGACGAACTCCTCCTTCTTCTCGGCCGGCAGGCGCATGATCGTGTAGTAGGGCTCCATCTCCCGCTCCCGCCCCTCCACCGTCCGCCGCGGCACTGCCCAGAGGTCCTCCTTGTTGTAGAAGACCTGGGGATCTTCCATGTGGTACGTGGCGTACATCTTCGCCTGGATCGAGAAGAGGTCCTCGGGGTAGCGGATGTGGCGCTGGAGATCGGCAGGCATCTCGCCGAGGGGCTTGAAGAGCCCCGGGAAGGCGCGGGCGTAGGTGCGGATCACCGGGTCCGCCGGATCGGCGAGGTAGAACGTCACCGTGCCGTCGTAGGCGTCCACCGTGACCTTCACCGAGTTGCGGATGTAGTTGCCGAGCTCGCGTACCGGCTGGGAGTAGGGGTACCGGTCGCTCACCGTGTAGGCGTCGAGCATCCAGACCAGCCTGCCGTCCTCCGCGATCACCATGTACGGGTCGCGGTCGAAACGGAGGAACGGCGCGATCTGGCGCACTCGCCGGGCGACCTCCCGGTAGATCATGATGCGGCTCTCGGAGGTGAGGTCGTCGGAGAGGATGATCTTGATCTCGCCGAACCGGATCGCGAATGCGAGCTTCGTCAGGAACGAGCTGACGGAGATCCCGCCTCGCCCCACGTAGCGGGTGTAGACGTTCTGGTCTCCCGCCGGGTAGTCCAGCTCCTGGGAGTTCGTGCGGACGAAGACGTAGTCGTTGCCGACCTCCCCGTAGTAGATCTGGGGCCGCGTGACCTTGCCGAAGCCGGAAGAGACCGGGGGGATGTCCTTGACGAAGAACTCCGGCAGGCCCTCCGGGCTGATCCGGTTCACGGGCCCGACGATCACGCCGTAGCCGTGGGTGTACGTCAGGTGCTCGTTGATCCAGATCCGGCTCGGCAGGTGGCGGTAGGAGAGCTCCCGGGGGGAGAGCATGATCTGCCGGTACTCCCCGTCGATCAGGTAGCGGTCGTTGTCCACGTCCATGAATTTGTAGTAGGTCCGGATCTCCTGGAGCTGCGAGAAGGTTGTCAGGAGCGGACTGTGGTCCCAGAGCCGGATGTTCTTGACCGTGACGTGGTTACGGTCGAGCGCGGCGGGGGTCAGGTTCTCCTCCGCCGGGAAATCCTTCTCCTCGACCCGATCCAGGCCGTACGCCTGCCGGGTCATCCGGATGCTGTGCACGATGAACGGCCGCTCGGCGGCCAGCTCGTTCGGCGTCACCCGGAGGCGCTGCAAGAGCGCGGGGTAGGCGCCCAGGCCGCCCACCCAGAATGCCCCGAGGACGACGAGCCCGGCCACCAGGAACCGCCACCCCGGCCGCCAGAGCTGGGCCAGGCACGCCAGGGTGCAGAGCGCGGCGAGCGCCGACAGCCACCCGAGGACGGGGAGCGAGGCGTGGACATCGGTGTAGGAGGCGCCGAACACCACGCCGCGGGGCGAGTAGAGGAGCTCGTAGCGGTCGAGCCAGAAGCCCCAGGCCTTGACTGCCAGCATCCCCGCGCCCAGCAAGAGGAGGTGGACGCGGGCCCCCGCGGCCAGGCGCGGTCCGCGGGCGGTCAGGACCAGGCTCCGCTGGAGCACGTACAGGACAAGGCTCAGGACCGTCGTGGCGAAGAGGAGGAACAGGGTCCAGCCGTAGAGGAGTCGCCAGAACGGCAGGGTGAAGACGTAAAAGGCTAGGTCGCGGCCGAAGAGCGGGTCGGTGCTGCCGAAGGGCGTCGCGTTCCGGTATTGCAGCACGACGTCCCACTCGGCGCTGGCCGAGACTCCCGAGAGGAACGCGATCAGGGCTAGGATGGGCACGAGGAGGCGTCGGATGAGAGGCTCGAGGACGACGCGACCCGGCAGCCCCAGCTGGTCCTCCAGCTCCCACAGCACGTCCGGGCGCGCCGTGCGCGCGGCGAACGTCAGGTTCAGATAGAGGAAGAGGAACGTCCCGAGACCCACCCCGACGACGAGCCATCCCCTGAGGGTGAGGATGGTCACGAAGACCTGGGCGTAGCCGACCTCCTGAAACCAGAGCCAGTCCGTGTAGAGCGGCACGGCCTGGCCCACCACGGCTAGGGCGACGAAGATCAGGAGCAGCCAGAGGAGCAGCTTGGGGCGTCTGTTGGGCATAAGGCCTCGAGGGTCAGGACGGGGGCATCATAGCCGACCGTCGGGGTGGTGTCGAGCCGAGCCGGGTGCGGGGCCGGCCGGGCTCAGGTGCCGTGGGTCCAGGAGGAGAGGTAGGTTTCCTGCTCGGGGGTCAGCTCGTCCACCTGGACGTCCATCGAGGCGAGCTTCAGGCGGGCGATCTCCCGGTCAATCTCGCGGGGAACCCCGTACACGCGCTTTTGGAGGGTCCTCCCCTGCTTTGCCAGGTGCTCTGCCGAAAGAGCCTGGTTCGCGAAGCTCATGTCCATGACGGCGGCCGGGTGCCCTTCGGCGGCGGCCAGGTTGATGAGGCGCCCCTCTGCCAATACGTACAGGCGCCGGCCCCCGGGCAGCGTGTGCTCCTCGACGAGCGGGCGGATGCTCCGGCGGGCCTGGCTCAAGGCACCCAGGGCTTCGAGGTCGATCTCCACGTTGAAGTGGCCCGAGTTGGCGAGGACGGCGCCGTCCTTCATCCGGACGAAGTGCTCCCGGCGGATCACGCCGGTGTTCCCCGTGACCGTGACGAAGATGTCTCCGAGCTCGGCCGCGCGGCTCATGGGCAGCACCTGGTAGCCGTCCATGACCGCCTCGAGGGCCTTCAGCGGGTCGCTTTCGGTCACGACCACCTGGGCGCCCATGCCGCGCGCGCGCGAGGCCACGCCGCGGCCGCACATCCCGTACCCGGCGACCACGAAGAGCTTCCCCGCCAGGAGGAGGTTCGTGGCGCGGAGGATCCCGTCGATGGTGGACTGGCCGGTGCCGTAGCGGTTGTCGAAGAGGTGCTTGGTGTCGGCGTCGTTCACCGCGATGATCGGATACGCGAGAATGCCCTCCCGCTCCATGACCCTGAGCCGGATGACCCCGGTGGTGGTCTCCTCGGTGCCGCCGATGACGCCCGGCAGGCGCTCGCGCTGGTCGCCGTGCAGGGTGGAAATCAGGTCCGCGCCGTCGTCCATCGTGATCTGGGGGGCCGTCTGGAGCACGGCCTGGATGTGACGGTAGTAGCGCCCTGTGTCCTCCCCTTTCTGGGCGAAGACCGGGATGTCGAATTCCTTGACGAGGGCCGCCGCCACGTCGTCCTGGGTAGACAGCGGATTGCTCGCGCAGAGGGCGGGCCGCGCCCCGCCGGTTTTGAGCGTCGTCATCAGGACGGCCGTCTCGGTGGTGACGTGGAGGCACGCCCCCACCCGGAGGCCCGCGAGCGGCTGCTCCTTGGCGAAGCGCTCGCGGATCTGGCGGAGGACGGGCATGGATTGCTCCGCCCACTCGATCCGGAGGCGACCGGCGGGGGCGAGGCTAAGGTCCTTGACGTCGTGGTCGGGCATGGGTCTCGGGCGGTGGCGGCCGGCCGCCGATCACACTCCCGCGTCGTCCAGGAGATCCTTGACGCGGTCGGTCCGCTCCCACGTGAACTCGGGCTCGTGCCGCCCGAAGTGCCCGTACGCCGCCGTCTTCTTGAAGATCGGGCGGCGCAGGTTCAGGTACTTGATGATCGCCGCCGGCGTGAGATCGAAATGGCGTCGAATCATCTGCTGGAGCTTCGCGTTCGGCACCTTGCCCGTGCCGAAGGTGTCCACCATCACCGAGACCGGGTCCGCCACGCCGATGGCGTACGCCACCTGGACTTGCGCGCGCTCGGCCAGGCCGGCAGCGACGATGTTCTTGGCGATGTGCCGGGCCATGTAGGAGGCGGAGCGGTCCACCTTGGTCGGGTCCTTCCCCGAGAAGGCCCCGCCGCCGTGCGGGCAGGCGCCGCCGTAGGTGTCCACGATGATCTTGCGGCCCGTGAGCCCGGTGTCGCCCATCGGCCCGCCGGTGACGAAGCGCCCCGTCGGGTTGATGTGGAAGACGCACCGCTGCCGGTCCAGGAGCTCCGGCGGGATCGTCGGAAGGATCACGTGCTCGAGCACGTCTCCGCGGATCTTCTGGAGGGTGACGTCGGGGCTGTGCTGGGCCGCGATCACCACCGTCTCCACCGACCGCGGCCGGCCCTCCGCGTACCGGAGCGTCACCTGGCTCTTGCCGTCCGGACGGAGGTAGTCCAGGGTGCCGGCGCGGCGCACCTCGGCGAGCCGCCGAACGAGGCGGTGGGCCAGCATGATCGGCAGCGGCATCAGTTCCGGCGTTTCCGTGCAGGCGTAGCCGAACATGAGCCCCTGGTCCCCCGCGCCCAGGGCGTCCACGCCCATGGCGATGTCGGAGGATTGTGCGTCGATGGCCGTGACGACCCCGCACGTCTCGTAGTCGAAGCCGAACTTCGCGCGCGTGTACCCCACATTCTTGATCGTGTCGCGCGCGATCCGCGGGATGTCCACGTAGCAGGAGGTCGTGATCTCCCCGGCGACCACCACGAGGCCGGTCGTCAGGAGCGACTCGCACGCGACGCGGCCCACGGGATCCTGAGCCAGGATCGCGTCGAGCACCGCGTCGGAGATCTGGTCGGCGATCTTGTCCGGATGCCCCTCGGTCACCGACTCAGAGGTGAAGAGATATTCCTCCCGCGCCATGTCATTCCTCCCGTTGGAGATCGTGGCCTCGTTCTAAAAGTGCCACTTTAGCACATCGTCCCAAGCGCCTCAAGGAGAATCCTGCCGATCCCGCACGCCGAAGGAGATCCGCTCCTCCCACTCTCCGCCGGGCCCGAGGGCGAGCGGCCACGTGACAAGCACGGCCGAGCCCTGGAAGAGGCGCTCGAAGCCGGCTTCCGAGAGCGAGACGGTTTCCACGGGCGCCCACGCGAAGAGCGCCGGCTGCTCCCACGCCAGGATCACGTCGAGGCCGATCCACTCGTCCACCAGCTCCACACGCGTCTGGCCGGCCGCGCCGCCTCGACTCCGAAGGCCCGGTCGCCCGGGGAGCCGGAAGTAGCGCTCGGGCGCGTCGCCGCCGGTCAGCGCCACGTTCCACTGGATAGCCCAGCGGGCGTGGAGGGGCGATGTGCCGTGCCACTCTAGGCGGTACGTCACGCTCAGGTCGGCGCCCGTCTCCGAGACTCCGACTGTTTTCTCAACCCGGATCGGCCATCCGTCCGGATTCATGATCGAAAGGCCGACGCTCAGGCGCCCCGCCGAGCGTCGGATCACGTGCTCCATCGGCCGGTCGCCGAGGGCGACGTGCGCCCGGTCCCACGGCGAGAGCGCGTCCAGTTCGCCCGCATCCGGGAAGAGCCCGTCGAGCAGGCAGGCCCGGCGGAACCGGTCGTAGCCCAGGAGGTCCGCGAGCCCCGGCTCTTTGACCGCCGCGCGGTCGTGGATCGTCTTCACGGAATCCTGGGCGCCCTCGACGGGGCCGGCCGCCTTGACCCGTCCGTGGTAGGCTTCGGGCCTCCGCGTCAGCACGTCGGCCAGGTCTATGGCCTTGGGCAGGTAGGCGATCTCGGTGAGACTCCCGCCGGCCTCGGGCTCGAGCGTGAGCGTGAAGGCGCGAGTCCGGATCAGCACCTCCTGTCGGCCGTCGCCGTTCAGATCCTGACGACTCCACTGGACCGGCGCCCCCTCCAGAGCCTCGCCCAGCTGGCGCTCGGCGGTGATGAGTGCCTGGCGGGCTCCCCGGCGGAGGTGGGGAAGGTAGCATCCGCCGAAGACGCCGTGCCAGTAGGCGTCGTTGCCCTGCCCGCGCCAGAGCTGCGCTCGGGCCTCGAGCAGCCGGGGGTCCGCCGGTTGCCGGGCGAGAGCGTCGTGAATGGCGCGGGAGAGCCTCAGCATCTTCCAGTAGAGATCGTTCACCTCCGGGTACTTGACGAGGAAGTTGCGCCAGAAACCGCCCCGCAGCAGGCTCGCGAGCTTCTCGCCGTCCGGCAGGGCCAGCACGCGGTGCCTGATTTCCTCGAGGTCGAAGGCGGCATCGGCAGGCAGCGCCCACTCCCCCATCTCGCGGTACGCGGCCGTGGGCAGATAGACCCGTCCCGTCGGCGGATGGCGGTCGAGATAGGCGGAGAGAGTGGAGACAGAGAGCCAGTCGGCCTCGGCGAGCTTCTCAAAGAAACGGCGGAGCCACCCTTCCTGGTGGCAGCGCCTGAAGGTTCCCGGCCAGACGCCGAACTTCTCGCCGTCGTCCACCAGCGTCAGGGCCGTCCGAGCCCCCCGCCGCTCGCCGAGGAAGGCGAGCGTTTCGTCCGGCTCGGCGAACGGCACGAGGTAGCGGAGCCGCTGGCTGATCGGGAAGACCGCTAGCGCGGCGCCCTGGTCCTCCGTGAGGAAGTAGCCGCCGAGCGTCGCGGGGTCCAGACCGGCCAGGGCGAAGTGGCTGTCATCGAGGAGGACGTACTCGACGCCCGCCTCGCGCAGGACCTTCGGGAGGTGCGGCTCCCACACCCGTTCGGCCAACCACATGCCGCGCGAGGTCACCCCGAACTGGGCTCGGATGAACTCGGTGAGCTCCTGGATCTGACCCGTCTTGTCCCAGTCGGGAAGGATCGGGAGGATCGGCTCGTAGAATCCCCCGGTCAGGAGCTCCACCTGTCCCTCCGCCGCGAGCGTCCCCAGGAGATCGAACGTCCGGGGCGCGTGCTCGCGGAGCCAGAGCAGGAGGCTGCCGGAAGAGTGGATCGTGAGCCGGAGACCCGGGAACTGGCGGAGGACGGCCAGGAAGGGGTGGTAGGCCCGCTCGGTCGCGTCGGCGATGACCCGGTCGAAGTTCGCCGCCGGCTGGTGGTTGTGGACGCCGAAGAGGAAGGTCAGCTTGTCGGCCGTGCCCGTCTCCCCGCCGGGCTCACTCACGGTCGAGGTCCCGGTGGGTCACGGTGGGCGGAAACCCCTGGGCCTCCAGGAACGGTCGGAGTTCCTCGACGAGGGCGACCGACCGGTGGCGTCCGCCCGTGCAACCGACGGCGACCGTGAGATAGGCCTTGCCCTCCCGCTGGTAGAAGGGGAGCAGAAAGGCGAGGAGGTCTTTGAGCCGGTCCAGGAGCTGGCGGCTTTCGTCGTGCTTCAGGATGAACTCCCGCACCGAGGCCTCGCGTCCGTCCAGGGCGCGCAGCCCTTCGACGAAGTGGGGATTGGGGAGGAAACGGACATCGAACACCAGGTCCGAATCGTACGGGATCCCGTGCTTGTAGCCGAAGGAGACCAGGGACACCGTGAAGGCCTTCCGGCCTTTCGTCGCGCCGTAGCAGTCCACCAAGAGGTCCTTGAGCTGGTGGACGGTCAGCCCCGAGGTGTCCACGATGCGATCGGCGATCTCGCGGAGGTGGGCCATCGCCTTCCGCTCCGCGCGGATCCCGTCCAGGACGTTGCCGCTCCCCGCCAGCGGGTGCTGCCGCCGCGTCTCGTGGTAGCGGCGGACGAGCGACTCGTCGCCCGCTTCCAGGAACAGCACTTCGGTGGGATACCCCTTCCCCTGCAGCTCTCTCAGCGTCTCGACGAAGTGGGCCAGGTACTCGCCTTCCCGGACGTCCACGCCGAGGGCGATCCGGCGCCGTTCGAGAGTGGACTGGGCGCACAGCTCGGCGAAGGTCGGGATGAGCGTCGTCGGCAGGTTGTCCACGCAGAAGTAGCCCATATCCTCGAAGCACTTGATGGCGAAGCTCTTCCCGGCCCCGCTGAGACCCGTGATGATGACGAAGCGCGGTTTGTCGTCCATGGCGATCAGCGGGCGGGTTCGATCAGGCCGAGCCCGCCGTTCTTCCGCCGGTAGAGGACGTTGACGGCGTCGGTCACGGCGTTCATGAAGACCAGAAACTGGTCGCCGCGGAGACCGAGCTGCATGACCGCCTCTTCCACGGACATGGGTTTCGCGGCCGGCCGCCGGGACACCAGCAGGGGGGCCGCCGGCTCGCCCTCGCGCGGCGTCCGTGCGAGCGCCCGCCGTCGCGAGACCCGCGGCTTGCGCTCGCGCAGGCGGTCCTTTACCTGCCTCACCTGGCGGGAGAGCGCGTCCGCGGCCAAGTCCACCGCGGCACCCAGGTTGGCCGCTGTCTCCTCACTTGTGAAGATCTTCCGTTTCGCGATGAGGGTCAGCCGCGCGGTGCGGCGGTACTTTTCCGCCGACAGCGTGATCTTGGCTTCGATGATCTTCGGAAAGATCCGCGAGAGTTTTTCCACCTTGCGCTCGACCAGCGCGCGAAACGCCGGGGTGATGGCCACGCCGCGGGCGGTGACGATGAACCGCATGATCGACCTCTACCGCTTCTTGGGGGCGAGCCGGCGCCGGTGGGACGGCGAGAGCCCGAGCTCCTCCCGGTACTTGGCCACCGTCCGCCGGGCGATGATGAGGCCGCGTCCTTTGAGGATGTCGGCGATTTCCTGGTCGGAGAGCGGTTTGCCCGCGTCTTCCCCTCCGAGGAGATCGCGGATCATCTTCTTGACCGAGAGGGAGGAGACCCGATCGCCGTTGCCCGTGGCGATGCCGCTGTGGAAGAAGTACTTTAGCTCGAAGAGTCCCTGGGGGGTCTGCACGTACTTGTTGGTGGTGACGCGGCTGATCGTGGACTCGTGCATGCTCACGTCCTCGCCCACGTCCCGGAGGGAGAGCGGGCGGAGCGAGGCGAGGCCCTTGTCGAGAAACTCGCGCTGGAACTTCACGATGCTCTCGGTCACGCGGTAGAGCGTCCGCTGGCGCTGGTGGACGCTCTTGATGAGCCAGATCGCCGAGCGGAGCTTCTGCTCCACGTACTGCTTGGCCTCCAGGCCGCCGCCGCGCAGGAGGCTCCGGTAGAGC
>Ga0209515_10007961_pt1 | contig 12566 bp, 13 predicted proteins | sample Subgroupgradi54m_FD_187454 | JGI IMG/M metagenome (GOLD analysis project Ga0209515, IMG submission 187454) | Subsurface groundwater microbial communities from S. Glens Falls, New York, USA - GMW60B uncontaminated upgradient, 5.4 m (SPAdes)... ... | reverse complement strand
TTTTGTATTTATCCACGACCTTCACCAAATTTTGGTTGACGTTAACGGCCGCATCATGCTTTTTGATTGATATGGTCACTGGATTTTTTACAAACAATCGCAGTACTTCTCCGACCTTTCCGGAAATTGTTGCCGAGAAAAAAAGCGATTGACGGGGAGTAGGAAGAAGCGAGATGAAATACTTTATATCATTAATAAACCCTATATCGACCATACGATCAGCCTCATCCAGTACCACGTTTCGAAACTGTGACATAGAAAGAATCTTCCCGCGGATAACATCTTTAAGTCTTCCTGGTGTACCTATGACAAAATGTGGATCCTGACGAATATCATTTCGCTGTCGCCACATACTGGCGCCCCCGATGACAAGTGCCGTCCTAATACCCAAACCGCGAGCAAACTCCCGCAGCTCCTGGGTAATTTGAAGAGCCAACTCTCGTGTCGGCGTCACGATAAGGACGCGTTGTGCTTTATTACGAAACACCTTTTCAACCAGAGGGATAAGAAACGCTGCAGTTTTCCCCGTACCGGTATTGGAAGTACCAATAATATCTTTTCCCGCTAAAATCTCGCCAATTGCTTGGTCTTGGATAGGAGTAGGAGTACTATATCCTTTGGCTGCAATATTGCTTTTGAGCTCTTCAGAGATGGAAAAATCGGCAAATTGATGCTGGGGGACATAGACTGCTTCTGCCTCGACACTTGCTGTTTTCTGAGCCGACTCTGATGCACGGATAGCGTTGAGAAGTTCAAAATTCGGACGCGGAGCACTCCTGTTTCTTCCACTAAAATGTCGCTGTCTAAATGGTTGCTGCCTCATATATTAAAAATATAGAGCTGCTTAAATAAGAAAGGGTGTCGTGAGTAGGGGAAAAAGATACGGTGTAATGAGAGTAGACGATCTTTTATCTTGCTAATCAGAACTGATCAAAATTAAGCAGTTGTATATCCTCAATCTGAGGATAAAGGAAGTATAGCAGAAAACATAGAGGAAGTCAATACCACTATAGGTTATTGATAAAACCTACTTCTCTTGAAACTATATACAATACACGCGTGATCAACTAGTATTGTTTTATGCCTATGGAGATTGATCCTGCGCTTGCTAGAGACTTAAAAAAAGCTGATTTACGATATGTCCATGATGGCACGTCGGGAATAACGCGCAAACGAAACGGTGATTCATTCAAATACTTTGACACAGATGGAAAAGACATGACGAGTGAAATAGTGGTGCACCGCATAGAAACACTCGCAATTCCTCCTGCATGGTCACATGTATGGATTTGTCCATCTCCTTCAGGATATGTGCAGGCAATTGGATTTGACGAAAAAAACAGAAAGCAATATATCTACCACCCAGAATGGACAAAAATTTCTCAGGAAAATAAATTCAATAAAATGGTGTTTTTTGGGGAAGCCTTGCCTGCTATTCGGGAAAAAATTACTAAAGACATGACTCTGGAAGCACTAGAGCGCGATAAAATCATTGCAACGGTTATTTGGCTTTTGGAACATACACTCATCAGAATTGGCAATAGCGAGTATGCCCAGGATAATAATTCCTTTGGCCTGACCACGCTTCGCAACCGTCATGTGACGGTACGAGGAAAGAATATAACATTTGAATTTCGAGGAAAAAGCGGCGTACAGCAATCGATAAGCATTTCTCACCCACGCATAGCTAAAATTATTAAAGAGTGTATTGAATTACCAGGCTACGAAATATTTCAATATCTGGATGAGGGAGGGCAGCGCCATACGGTGGACTCAGCAGACGTCAATGATTATTTAAAACTCTTAACCGGAGAATATATTACGGCGAAAGATTTTCGCACATGGGGAGGAACTGTCCTTTGTGCTACTTCTTTGCGTGTCATTGGGCCATCAGCAACACCGGTTGATGGAAAGAAAAACATCTCTCGGGCAGTAAAAAAAGTATCCCAGCATCTTCACAACACGGCTTCTGTGTGCCGCAACTATTATATTCACCCCGTCGTTTTGGAAACATATCAAAAAAACACACTTATTCCCCATTTTGACTCTATCTATAAAAATTATAATCGGGAAAAAGCAGGGATGCCGCGTGAGGAATTTGCCACACTTTCACTTCTGCGTAAGTATTCTTAGGGCTTTTGAAACACCTGTAAGTCTTTCAGAATTTCCTCTGCATGAACCAAAGGATTTACCTTTTCATATATTTTCTCAATATTTCCTCGGGGATTTATAAGATACGTCTTACGAAGTATTCCTTCAAATGTCTTTCCCATAAATTTTTTCTCTCCCCACGTATGATATGCCTTGATGGTTTCCTTTGACTCATCACTTAATAAAGGAAAATTAAGATTATATTTTTCTGAAAATTTTTTGTGTGAGGCAACAGAATCTTTTGAAATTCCCAAAATAACGACGCCCAAATTGTTTAACTCTTGAAGAGAGTCTCGAAAATTACACGCTTCTTTTGTACACCCAGGCGTATCATCTTTGGGATAAAAATAGACCACGACCCATTTTCCTCGGTAATCCGAGAGTTTATGGTACGTTCCATTTTCATCTGATAAATTGAATTCTGGTGCTTTCATACGTTCTTAAACTTATAATTGATTATAATCCCGGTACCGCAACCGTGGGTACGGGAGTTTGTGTTGCTAGTGGAGCAACAGTTTCTGTTTGTTTCTGAACTGTGGTGACTACTGGCTCTAGTATCGTCGTCGGAGCAGGAGGAGGAATACTCGCGGGCACGGGAGTTGAAGTAGTATTGTTTGTTGGTATACTGGTAGGCGTAGCGACGACAGCCGCTGTTTCCTTCTTAATTTCCTCCTGAACCGCGAGCGGTAACTCTTCGACCAATGGACTGGTGTCTCCGGTCGGCGTATCTACTATTTCTTCTATGATTTCTTCTGATTTTTCCACAATTTCTTCCTGCTGCGGTTCATCGGATAGTATTTCTTCTTGGAGGCTTTCAACTTTTTTCTGAAGCGATGTGTCTTCTACGACAGTCTCCGCTTCTCTTTCAAGAACTGATGGATTTTCCGATAGCTCTTCTTCTATTTGTGCTATCTCTTCCTGCACTTGCTCAGCAACCTGCTGTTTATCTTCGGATTTGACTTGTATATTTTCTTCAGAAACTATCTTTTTTGCTTGGGTACTACTTGGCGTTGATTTTTTCACTGTTTGGTTGGCTCGAGAGGCATAGGCAGTCTGTATCTTCTGTTGCAAACCTCCAATCAAAATAATTGCATTTGGGTCTTTCAAATTACAATCTTTGATGCTGCTTGTCAAAAACTGCGCAACCCGTATATCTAAAATATCCGGCGTGGTGATGGCTTGTGTATAAAATCGTGTATTTATAAGCGCCTTTGGATCTTTGGCCAACGTACAGACTCGAGGTTTGAGTATATTCTTTATTTGTTGTAATCGCTCAAGCTCAATCGTTGCTTTTTTGCTTTTTTCTCGATTGGAAGCGCTTTTGTCTTTGTTCAATTGAATTTCCGTATAGGCCAAAAGTCGTAGGTCAATAGGATCAATGCTTATCAAGGTATCGACAAATTGTTGTTGCACCGTCTCATTACTAAGGGAATTGAGAAATAGTTTAAAATTTTGTGCCGCTTTATCTTTTAATGTTGTCATAAATAATGATGCAAAGCTCTTGCCCAGCCTGTTGTACGCCTGAAATTCTCGGATCGGATTCCCATGAATGATTGCAACGTATCGCTCTATCTCCTTCAGACGATCTTTTAGTGGAAGTTTCGTTAGTTTTGTTGAAAATTCTTGCAACAAGACCTCTTGCGCATTTCGTAGCGCTTGTTGCTCTTGCAAAGAAGCATTGGCTTCCAGATCTCGAAGTATGGCAACAGTCGCAAGATTTTTATAGGTACTCCCAACTTGAGGCGATATGAATTGTGCTAATTGTCTGCCAACAATTGATGGCTCGCGGTTTTCTGAAACAACGATGTGGGCAACACCAGAGAGATGTTTTACCCGCACCGATTCAACAGTAAGAAAGTCTTGTGCATTTAAATTATCTTCTTGTTGTTGCAGAAGCACTTGATGCTTCAAATAATATCCTACAAATCGAAACGCCTCCTGTTGTATAACAGCCGCTTGGGGGTCTTTCTGTATACGGAGAGCATCAAGGATGTTGGCAACCACATCAAAATCACGTCCCACGCTGTCGAGGGTTCCAGCTGCAATGCCAACGAGTCTTTGTTGTCCAATGCGGTTTTTTTGCTTGACTGCTTTTTCTAAAACAAGAAGACTTTCTACTGTTTTTTCATTGCCATCAAAAAGTCGCTGATAAGTTTTTTTAACCTGATCGAACGTAAACAATACCCGTATCTCCCGCCCTGCTTGTTTGAATAAATACAGTGGATTATCAGGCAAAAGCCCAATGTCCTTTACTGTTTTATAATCTTGGGGATCCAGTTGGGGCTTAAGAGCAGTTATCTTGGGGTTATTGCCTTGAATAAGAATTGTTTTTGCCAAATCATTGATTGCTTTTTTTCCTGCAGGAGACAGCTTAATGGTCTTTTGCTGCGCTTGCGCCGATGAAACCAGAAAAAAGGAAAAAACGAGAAAAACAATCAACCAAAAACCGATTCGTTTGTTATTTTGAGGCAGCATTTCATCTATTGTGCCCAGATACAGATATGTTTGTCAATTCTCTGAAAGCTCTTGCAATTTATCTTTAAGAAAACCATACTGAATATATGGCACAAAAATCAACAGACCCACGGTGGCATATGTATGTGGCTGCAACGACTGCTATTGTTGCAGTACTTGCGGCAATTGCCTCATTTCAGGCCAGTTCTTATTCAAGTCTCATGCTTGAGGAAAAAAACAATTCGATTTTGTTTCAAAGTAAGGCAAACAAAGAGTGGAATAATTATCTTGCTCTCGATATCACGAGGCGCATCATCCAAAGGTCTTCTTCGATAACCCAAGAGCAACAAGATTTCCAAAAACAAGCGGAGAGTCTAGAAAGTCAAGTAACTGAGGCGACACGTAAATTTCAAGCGTATTTTCAACACAACAGTCACCTCGTCACTGCTGGCACATTTCTAGAAATTGCCATAGCTATTTTATCGATGAGTATTTTAGTAAAGCAAAAATTCTTTTGGATTTTCTCGCTTCTCTTTGCCGGAGTAGGAGTATATTTCCTTGCTCTTGGACTTATTTAAAAAAATATTACTCAAGCAATTTTCAATTTATAATGCAGCTTCTTACCTATCTTAAACCTTACTAAAACTGCTATGATCAAATTCACAGCAACAAGGTATACTGGAAAACCATAACTTTGAAAATTCCAATGCTGTATTGCCAGAACAGCAATTCCTGAACTTACTACACCGAGTGTAAAAGGTAAATCATTTTCTGTGTCCGGCTCTTTATAAGATTTTACAATTGTTGGAAGTGCTGCAAGTCCGTCCGCTACAATACTAAAAAATATAGCTATATTTCCAACTTGGGTGATATACCAAAAAATCAACCCAAGAACTGATAAAAACCCGCATACTAGATCAAAACGTGATAATTTCCATTCTGATTTTTTATTTACAAAAGAGGAAATAAAAATAAGTAGGGGGACAAACCCAACGATAAAAGTTGAAAGCGATAATATTCCCACTCCTTGCTTGATCTCGGCAACAAACGCAATCATTGGCGCAATGGACCACAATAACCAAGTTACTCTATTTGGTCTCACCTTTCCCTTCACCGTATCAACCAAGTAACTTAATCCTCCAAAAAATTGGATAATTACTCCAACTATTACAAAATTAGGATGAATCATGCTGTGGAGATATTAATGAAACTGAAATTTATAGAACTGGACGATAATGAACGCATACATTGTAGCATACAACAATAAACAATCATCAATAAAGCTCTTTAAAAAAAATATAAAAAAACACAATCAGGCGAGCCACAGTTTGCCAAAGTAGATAGCAAATAAAAGTGCGATAGCACATACACATTGCCAGAATATTTGGTTAACAAACCAAATGGAATCGTTATGGAATACCCAGTGGAATAATAAATTTTTCGGTCGGTTCCATTCAAAAACTTTAGAGGAGAATTGCTGATTAAACCAATATATGGTTTCTCCAAAACTTCTCACTACCCAAAAAACAGAAATAATGAGCAAAAATAGATACCAGTTGTTTAAAAGCAAAACTGCAAGAGAAATAATAAACCAAAAAAGTCCCAAAACTACAGCATCTCCCCAAACAAAGACTCCCAGCGGCGTAAGTTGGATAATTCTACCAAACGCATTTTTTTTGTACCTGGATTCATAAAAACCTTTCAAAAATACTACTACATTTATAAGGGCATAAAAGATAATAAATTGTTGCTGCCAATAATTTAGCATAAGATTACCGTTGATCCTTCAATACAATTTTTTTATCTTTAAATAAAAAGACCTTAATCCCTATTTCCTGATATGACCAGAGTCCTCTCCATAAGCCATTGGCGTATCTTCTTCCAGACGTTATGACTTCAGCATCTTTCGCGTAGCGAATTTTACCCAACTTTCTCACCCGCTCGGTAAGATCTATGTCTTCATGCGCATTGAGCACTGCATTAAACCCACCTGCTTTTTGGTAGACAGAATTTCGAATAGCAAAATTAAAACCGGTTAACCAATAATGCCCTCTGTAAAAAAGATATGGAATCATCGCAACAGTCTGGCAGTTATTTAAGAACCATTTGGTAAATCCTTTACAGTCTTCTACTTTCCAAGATCCAGTAACTGCGACGGTTGTAGGATCTTTAAAATAGCTCAGCATTGTTTCCATCCAATATGTTGAGACAACAGTGTCAGCGTCCATAGAAAAAACAATATCGCCACGTGCCTTGCCAAAACCAGTTGCCCGAGCCATTCCTCTTCCTTTTCGCTTCTGCATAAATATTTTTAATTTCAGTCTTTTTGAAAATTTTTTGACGACGTTGATAGTTTTATCCACAGAATTGTTATCAACAACAATGACTTCAAAAGGAATCATAATTTTTTGATTGACGAGAGATTCTAATGTTTTAGCAATATTTTTTTCTTCGTTGTATGCTGGTATTACGACAGAAATCATGAAAGCATTATAAAACATAAAATGGATTCATACTATGACAGATTGTGCAAATCTTTGGAGGATGATGAGGATATTGTTCCGTGAATTTCCGATTTGGCTGACCATCTGGGACTACGTTCGGAATAGATATAACACAAATTACTTACAAGTTTAAACTATAAATTCAAACTAGAAATTACATGTAGCTGCAAGTTCATGATCTGTGAGATTGAAATCTGAAACTTTAACTTCTGTGGTAACAGGAATTACACCAGCGTCTCTAGCTCCATCAACCACAAAAACTACAGCACGAGGTTGCACGACGTCATGCGATACAGGCAAAGAATTCCCCAATCCAAGGTAGACGGGATTAACTGTCCGAAGAAAATCAATTCTTTTCTTATCTTCTTTTACGTGATCCATTTGTCTTTTTTTATTTTTTGCAAACCAGTCGGTTGTATCATTGATTTGATCTAATCTATTTAATTCTCTTTGATCACTTTCTAAATAACCTTCTGCCTGTTTGACTTTTCGACTTCTTATATTGTCATAAGAATATCCAAGATTATCCATATCTACTTGAGGATGGAAATTTTTTCTTAGTGTAAGATCGCCTCCTTCGCGTTGAGAAACAGCCAATAGATCTATTTTCCCTCCTCTTTGGGCAAGAGTTGTATAATATAAGGGATCTGCACTCTCAGCGCAAATGGCTAGTCCGACAGAGTACCTTTCCCCTGTTTTCGTCTTCAAGACGCAAGGTTCTATGGATTCTAGCGCAGATGATGCTCCTTCTTCTTTATGTTGATACCGACCGTCGGCATAAACTACAGAATCAGATCCTGAGATTTTCCTACGTCGATGGACGATTTTTCCCTCATTATCAATAATCACAGCTGTATTATGAAAGACAGTTTCATTACCAATAACTTCTTCTTCACAGAACGTTCCTGGACAAATACTTACTTGATATTGTTTTGCAAATCGAGCTACTCTTTCAAGAATTTTCACCACCTGCTCATCTCCTTCTCGTATTTTATATTCACCATCTATTAATTCGAGTCGTATTGGCTGGTTATTGTTTGGCTTCTCGTACAAAAGGTATTCGGGCAACAGGAGAAAATCTGTTTCTGGATGACGTTCAAGAGAATCTTCGATGGAAGATAGTATTTCACTACCTTTTTCTTGTCCACTTGCTCCTTCGGTTGGTTCTGAGTATTCTAAATAACCAGCGTTTAATCCCAAAATATGAACCGTTGCCCCTTTTGAAATTTTTTCTTTAGCTCGTGGATTTATGCTAGACTGTTCAAGCGCCTGTGGCATGCCACCCTCAGCCAACTTGGTAAGTTGCGATCTTGCGTTTGAATTGTCAGCAGAGGCTATCGCAATTTGATTGACTCCACTTTCTGGTTGATCACGTGCAGGAATCAGCACTCCCCCTTTTCCATGAAAAACTGACTCAGGCGGTATGGACAGGTGGCTTGGCGGTATAGGTGGAAGGTCAATTTCAGGCATAGGAGATATCACTTCAAGTATATCAAATGGTGAATTCAATTACCTCTTAAAATAACCGTATCGTCCTAATTGGCTCCCCAATGTTAGCGCACTCAGGATGTATTTTTAAAAACTGCCTGGAGAAGAGCTTACTCGAACCTTGAATTTATTGTTCTAACGATCCAAAATCATTTCGAATCTACGTTGCTGCGGGGCTTGGATTCGAACCAAGATAACATCCTCCAGAGGGATGCGTACTACCGTTATACGACCCCGCAAATAAGCTACTTCGCAAGCCTGATTATACCAGTTTTTGACCGTGAAATTAAGCCTCTGAGGGCATTCTATGGGTATAGGTAGCATACATGCTACAATACAGCCATGTTAGTTGACAACATCAAGCTCGTTATTCGCGCCGGTGGCGGCGGAAATGGTGCTGCGACGGTCAACCCGTTTGGCGGTCCGGATGGTGGCAACGGCGGAAATGGCGGAAATATCTACATGCAAGGCACCACAAACATCAACGACCTCCGAGAATTCCGGTATAAAAAAAAGATTACAGCTCAAAATGGCACCAATGGCGCCCGTAAAAATATGTACGGCAGGAAAGCCGAAGATGTGACAATCAAGATCCCTCTGGGTACACGCATTACAGAACTTAAAACCGGAGAAGCGATTGAAATTGAAAGTACTACTCCCATTCTCATGGCACGCGGTGGACGCGGTGGATTAGGGAACAATTCATTGAAACCGTTGGCCAACCAAAGGAAAAAAATAGCAGAACAAGGCGAACCCGGTGAAGAAAAAGAGTTTTATTTGGAACTTCGGATGATTGCAGAAATTGGTTTAGTAGGACTCCCCAATGCCGGAAAAAGCAGTTTACTCACTGTACTCACCAACGCCACACCAGCAATTGGCAACTATCCGTTCACCACGCTCGAACCCACTATCGGCATGTTTGGCACGCATGCCATGGCAGATATTCCCGGGCTTATCGAAGGCGCTTCTCGCGGAAAAGGATTGGGACTTGGGTTCCTGCGTCATATAGAAAAAACAAAAATTCTTCTCCATTGTATGGATGTTGGAAATCCAGAACCCATGAAGTCATATACAATCATCCGCGAAGAACTCAAAAAATTTGACCCCGCTATGTTAGAAAAACCAGAATACATTCTTCTCACAAAAACCGATTTGGTCGAAAAACAAGTTCTTGACGAAACGATTAAAAAATTTTCCAAACTAGGGAAAACCGTGCTTACCTGTTCTGTCTACGAACCGGCAACCACAGATGCGCTAAAGGCGTCACTTGAACAGATTCTTTCTGTGTCGTAATATCACGATTCCGGCAGTTGTATCTTTCCATTTTTTCGCACGACGAGGCCGTCTTTGACTAGACCCTCAAGAATTCCTAACAGAAAGTCCTCAGGCTTGTCATATATATCACCAAACTCTTTTAGGAGCACAAACTCTTTCATCTGGTGTTCTCGAAGTTTATCCATAACCTTCCCCCGATAAAATCGGTTCGATTCTTTGAATGGTTTTTGAGGTTTTCCATTTTTTATCTTTAAATTTAAAGTTTTAAGTTCCTCTGAGCCGTAGTCCATGAGCGCCTGGTGCCATTCCCAGGACTTTCCTGTTGGGAGTAGTTGATCAGCGACTTCGCCAATGAGAAATTCCTTCTGCGGAATATCATTGAAGAAGAAATGAGTAATGATTTGACGAATGTTTGTATCGACCATGGCTACATTTTCTTTATTAGCGAACACTAATAGTGCTCGAGCAGTGTATATACCCAATCCTGGGAGTTTGAGGAGTGACTGCTCTTCTTTTGGGAACATACCACGATGGACATCCACAATCATCTGTGCCGCTTTTTTTAAGTACAGCGCCCGACGGTTATACCCCATCCCCTTCCAGGCCCGGAGGACTTCAGCAGAACTTGCCTTTGCCAAGGAAAAAACATCCGGAAACGCAGTCAAAAATTCATCATATTTTGGTAGCACCCGAGAGACTTGCGTCTGCTGGAGCATAATTTCGGAAACAAGGATTTTGTACGGGTCATGCGTGTGTCGCCAGGGCAAATCTCTCTTATTCTTTTCCCACCAAACAAAGATATATCGCTGAAATTTTTTGATCTCACCTTGGGTAAGTTTCATGCGCCCTATTCTATCATACGAAAAACCCTCCGCCAGCTGGCGGAGGGTTTTTCTTTACAAGTCTATTTCCATTTACGGAGTCGGCTTCGGTGTGACCGAAGGCTTTACCGGCAAACTAAAATCTTTCACATGAGTTACTTCTGTAAGTGTACTGAGCTTGCTGTCCCACAGACCTTTTACGCGCACCCGATGTCCCATTACTACATCACTTTGTGCAATCGCTTCTCCTTTACGATTCACAAATTTCGTTGATGCGGATACGGTGACGGTAAGCGTACCTCGCTTAAGCGTTTGCATCACAAATCCACTGGCTGTCACCGATTGTACGGTCCCAAAGAACGTACCGTTTCTCTTTTGAATAGAAAGATCACGCACTAACCGTGCTTGGATCGTGGTTTTTGCATCGTCCGTCCACTTGCCAATAACATTGACCATGTCCCCAACGTTCATTTCAGAAAGACTGGATTTGCCCCAAAAACGTCGACGGAACTGTGTCTTATCATCCGTGAGTATCGTGAACTGTTTTCCATCCTTTGCTTTCACGGTGAGCGTAGTACCAGTGATTGTGGAAATAGTTCCACTGCCAATAGCAGCTCGACCTTTTTTAGTTAAGAAATCATGCAATAATCCGGGCCTGGAACCAGCTCGTTCTATAGTATCGCGCAGATTCTCACGAAGATCTCGTCGAGATTCGGCGGCAAAAACCGGAGTTACCGCTTGAAGTCCTAAAATACCAGTGACAATAAGAGCACCAACTTTATATGACATTTTATTCATATACTCACCTCGCTTTCTATCTAAATATACGCAAGAACGAGGCAAAAAGTTTCACTTCATCCGCCAGCTGGCGGATTCAGCACTACCTTTCGCTACGCTCAAGGGGCGCACTGTGATTAATTGATGCATGTTACGTACCTGAGTTATAGGTAACCGTAAGCTCTTGTTCAGCCACATTCCCGTCACTATCGTTTGCTACCACAATCACCGTATTTTCTCCTTCATCCAGAGTGGTTGCAATAGAAAAATTTCCGTCTCCATCAGCTGTCCCATTCGTATCATTGACGAAAACTTCCGCATTAGACATCGTCTTCCCTTTCACTGTGACCGTTGGACTCGTCACTTGGCTGCCATCAGTAGGCGAGGCAACACTCAGGGTCAGAGATGATGCAGCTCCAGATGCTCCTGAAGGAACAGGATAGGTCGTTTGCGATGGCATCACATATTTTCCTGACTGCTTTAGCATTTTAGACCCTACAAGCACAACACCAGCAAGTGCCACCAAAAAAACTATAAATAAAAGGGGTGTCATTTTTTTCATAACAACTTTCCTCCTTACCTATTGTTACCAAATTCTTTATATTTTGCAAGTTGTCGCATCTTTTTCCAAATGATAGAAATATTTTTTCGATTGATAAAGATAAAAATAACTACTCCCAGCAATGCAAGAAAACCGATCGCTAATTTTTCTTGTGGCAATTCTTCCCAAAATACCATAATTGTATCCTGCCAAAACTGAGCAACAATCTCGCGGTCTTGTGTAAAAAGAGCAAGAAGTTCCAACGTCTGACGTTCGAATATTTCCGTGACCGCAATCCAGAACACCCAAATTCCGAGTGCTCCAAGGACAAAAAGAATAAAAAGAAATTTACCAATCCACCAGGCAGAGCGTCGTTTTTCAAAGCCTACTACCTGGTCCATGACTAATCTGGTTACATCAATAGTTTTCATATTAACACCTCTTTTAGCTTCTTTTTCGCACGAAGCAAATGTGTTCGCACAGTATTTACTGGAAGTTTAAGTTTTCTACTAATTTCTTCATACGATAAATCATCAAAATAGTAAAGAGTAATAA
>Ga0209515_10007960_pt1 | contig 12567 bp, 12 predicted proteins | sample Subgroupgradi54m_FD_187454 | JGI IMG/M metagenome (GOLD analysis project Ga0209515, IMG submission 187454) | Subsurface groundwater microbial communities from S. Glens Falls, New York, USA - GMW60B uncontaminated upgradient, 5.4 m (SPAdes)... ... | reverse complement strand
TTTTAAATAGAATTTTGAGGGAAGAGTAAATGAAGGGGGTAGATCAACATTATTAATTGTTATCTCCACTTTATTTACTACCGTAGATTCTCCATCAAAAGAAGTTATATTTAAAATATAATCCCCAGCACTTTGGTAATTTGTCTGCCACTGTCCTTGACTATCTAAAGGTGATTGATAAGTGTATTTTATAGTATCTCCATCGATGTCTTTTTGAGGTAACTCTAATTTAATTTTATCTCCCTCTTTGACACTTATTGGGGCAATATTTATCTTTGGTTTTTGATTGACATTTGCAACTTCAAGATTCCATTCTTTATTAGTGATTGTGGAAGAATCTTTGATTGTTAGTAGTAATTGGTGATGTCCGGAACTATTCATATTAAAAGTGTAATCTCCTTTAGGTTCTTCACTAATTAATCTCTTATCTAGTGTCCATTGATACTTTAGTGGTTCTTTTTCCGGATCTTCTGCTTCAATTGAATAGTTAAATGTCTCGTTCTCTTTTAAATTAATGTTTTTGTCGTTTGAAAATATTTTTTTAATAATTGGATATTGGTTGGTTGGCAGGACATTTATTTCAACTAATGATGATATCTCATCTGTTCCGTCATTTATGTTGACATTTGTGGTATAATACCCAGCATCGTTAAATCCTGTTTTCCAAATACCGCTTTTATCAAATGGTCTCTCAAATTTAAATTTGAGGATATCGTTATCTTCGTCTTTGACCAATGTTTTGAGATCAATTACTTGTCCTTCTTTTACGGTTATCTTGTTTTCTGTTAGATAAGGTAATTGGTTTTTGTTTTCAACTATCAGTTCTATTATTTGTGAAGAAGTACTTTTTCCATCTGAAGCGGAGATGTTAATGTGATAAGTCCCAGAATCGTTATACCCCGTTTGCCACTCCCCATTTTTATCTAAAGGATGACCATAGGTATAAGTTATTTTATCATTATCTGGATCAACAGCTTCTGTTTTTAATTTTACTAAATCAGTTTCTTGCACTTTAAAGATGTTTTGTGCAGAAACCATGGTTATAAATGAAAGAAGAATTATTAAAAGTGTACTGATGATGATCCTTTTTTTTATCATGGTAATTTCTACTTTTGGTTGGGTGATTCATTATTTCAATGAAATAATATTTTATCTTCTGAGGAGTTTGCATAATTAATCAAATCTTGGCAAACTCCTCTAAGAGACTTTGAAATACATGATTTCACTTTAGGAAGGGAAATAAATGTGAAAATCACTATTTTTCAAAGTTCTCTTCTGTAAAACAATTCTATCTCCCTCCATAATTAAATATTAAAAAAATAAAAAAAAAGTTAAAACTAATTCTTTTCGACGGCAATTAATTTGATCACTGGCGGCATGTTGACGTCTTCTACCATCAAATTAACATTTTTAGTACTTTTACCGTGTCCGTCATCTGCAGTAATTACAATGGTATACTTTCCATGATCAGTATAGCCTGTTTGCCACACACCATCGTCTCCTACTGGGTCGCTGATTGTTACTTTGACTTTATCTTCTTTGTCTACATCAGTTACTTTAGGTTCTAATTTAACTAATTCTCCTTCTTTGATTGTTAAATCTTTAACGTTTTCAATGGTTGGGAGGACATTTATGTTATTAATTGTTACTTTAAATGTTTTTTTGGTTTCTAACTGGCCGTCTCCTGCAGTTACGGTAATTGGATATACTCCTGCACTTGTAAAATCAGTTGTCCAAGTCCCATTTTTTAAAGGTTCTGAGACTTGAACTGTTACTGGATCGTTGTTTGGATCTTTTACTTTAGGTTCAAACTTAACAACTTGTCCTTCGTTAAATGTTAAATCTTTGAAATCCTCCATTACTGGTGGAACATTTACTCTTTCAACAACTAATTTTACTTTTTTAGTCGTTGTTACTTTTTGATCTGATGCGGAAATTGTAACCATATATTCTCCTGCATCTCCATAATTAGTTTTCCAATCTCCTGTTTTACTTAGTGGTTTGCTAAATGAATAAGTTACTGGATCTTTATCTGGATCAGTCACATTCACATTTAATTTGACCATTTCATTTTCTTTTACGGTAATGGTTGCAACATTTTCATCTGCGGTTGTATCAACAAAAGTTTTCTTTTCACTTAATTCTGGAAGAATTTTATCCTCTACTGTTTTTTTTGTTGCGGCAACTTCTTCTTTCTTTAAATTTGTTGTTGATGTTTTATTAGTAGGTGTTGTTTTTGTAGGAGTTGTTGTTTTACTATTTGTTGCTACTGTTTTTGAGGTAGAAGTATTTAGTTTATTTGCTTCTTTCTCCACTTTTGAGATTTCATCAATTAAACTTGAATCATCTTTTACACTTTTATTCTCTTTTGGAATATCATATGCTTTATAATCTAAGCATCCTACTAAGAATATAAATAATGTTATAATACTAATTGCCACCATACTTTTTTTCATGTTAAGACACCCCCAATTTATGTGTAGATTTAATCGTAAAAATCTAAATTACTCTATTTTTGAATGATAACTCTTATTTAAAGATTTATAGGCCAAATTATATATTGTAAAGTAGTTACTTAAATCAAAATGTTTATTTACACTATCTTCTTTTGATGTCTTTGTTGATAGTTGATCAATTCAATTTTAGGGATTATTATAGTCGTCCAACAATGTTTATAGGTGTCTACTATTGGATGATTATATTCTGATTCTACTTATTTATTGGATAGTTTTGAGAATAGGTTGAAATTGAAATGAATTTTTATTGATTATATAGAAAATATGGCCCCGACGTGATTTGGACACGTGACCTCACGATATCTTTTGTTTTTTGACAATATCAGTCGTGCGCTCTACCGGGCTAAGCTACGGGGCCGTTTAGGCTTGTTAACAGGGGTTTATTTTTAAAGATTACGCTGTTCTTGTTCATGTTGTTCAAGGAGGCTATGAAGAACTTCTTGCCAGAGGTATCCTTTATGAAATGCATTTCTTGGGTCGAATTCTGTCATATCTAATTTTAACTCTGGTCCTGAATGTGATTTATATTGTTTCATCTCTTCAAAATGGTCTTCATAAAGTCTTTCCATTGCTTTTAATTCCGCCTCAGGCCAAGCTCCTACTTCTTCTGGACGACCTCTTTTGAGAATCATTTGACGACACTCCCTTGCAGGACGTGTAAGTTGGATCATAACATTAGATTTTGGAGCACTTGCGTAAGTTTTTTGCGCTATTGCTTTTAATTCTGCAAGTTGTTCGTCACTGAGGCATTTTTGTTGATGTAATCTTCTCCAAAAGATGGTTTGATCTTCTACAGGTGATCTGTCTTCTACAAAACTTCTTCCAGTCTGATGAGATTCAATTCTGGCTTCGAGTCTTTTTGGTAAAAGGTGTTTTTGCAAATCATAGGCATACTTTGGTTTATCCTTTAGGAAATCAGAGAGTAATTTATGACCGGCAGTATCATTTCTCATCCCTAGTTCTCTGACTAGATTAATATCTAACTCATTACTCAATAGTTCAGCCATTCCTGTTTTTCCCACTCCTACTGGTCCTGCAAAGGTGATGATTGTCTGATGTTCTTTCAAATATTGTCGAAGTTGTCTTTGGGCGTTCCATGCTCCTGTTTGTGCTCTGTTATAATCAACTGCTTCCCATTCATCTAAAGTTAGACGAGGTGGCCTACAATATTTTCGTGTTTCAAGAGCAATTTGTTCTAATGTCTGTAATAGATATTTATTGTCTAATCCTTGTCCACTTCCTAGTTCTATTTTAGAAGCATCAATCACTATAACCGGTTTTTGAACTCTAGTTGGAAATTGTTCGTAAAGATCTATTAGTTTTAGTAAATATGATGGATCTTCTAAAAGAGCTTTTTCTTCTGGCCTGCCTCTTGTTCTTATTCTTTCTAAAATGGAACCTATCTGTTCTTTTCCTATTCTTAAATATACATAAACGTCTGGTTCTACGGTATGCGGGCTGATTGAATCAAAAAGAGTGGCATAGGTTGTAAATGATGCGCCCATATTTTCACGATTTGCTTCTCCATATCCCCATCTATCTGCAGCAAGAGGCATATCAATAAAATTGACTCCCGGGTTGCTTTCAACGTCTTTATGTCTTAAAAATCGGTTTGTCAATTGGGCCACTTGAAATTCAAATGCGTAACGTTGTGGGTCTTGTGCATATCTTTGAAAGAGGTCTTGATCAATTCCTTCTTTTGATGTTGATATCGTCTGAGGAACCCAGAAATTTCCTTCTAACAAGAGTTCTAGAAAATGTGCACTATATTGTGAATCTTGTACCGCTTCTGTTAAAGTCGTTTTTCCAGCACCTATCACTCCGACAAGACCAATGTTATAATTATCTATCATTCTTAACACAGTTAACACCTCTTTGATGTTTTAAGTTAAATGCGTTTGTTTTAAAAGATTCTCTTTCTCTAATTTATACGTTGAGTTAGTCATGTTTTGTCGGTGTTTTTGGTCACTCTAGTTTTGGTAGTTTTAATTCTCTTATTTTATCTGTAATCTCTTGAAGTGTTCTTTGAAAATTCCGATGATCTAAGCCGTTTGATTTGGTTAGGTTAATATCTGCTGCGTTGATATCTATTACTGGTTCTTGAACTATATCTTTAAAAAATTGGTCATATAATTGATTGAGTGTTGTTAGATAAGAACCTTCTTGTACCATCCATTGTTCTTGGGTTCTGCCTCGTGCTTTGATATGTTGTTGTAGTGTTTCGACATCCGCTTGTAATCTGATATAAACGTCTGGTTTTGGTACTCTTCTTGCTAATTCTTGGTAGACAGCATCGTATACTTCAAAGTTGTATTCGTCTATTCTTCCTAATTGATGCTGTGCTTGTCCGAATACATGGCGATGCTCATAGAACGATCTATCTATCAATGCGATACCTCCCGTTTCACTAATATGGTCTTCTAATTTAGCTGAGGCAAGAAGTATTTTTAGCTGAAATGCAATGGCGTATTTTTCTGGTTCTGCGCAGTATTTTTCAAAGAGCTGCGAGTCAAATTCTTCTTGGTAACTTCTAATCACTCTTGGAATTGCGCCTTCTTGCTGGATTAATGATTGAAATAAATTCTTATATTTGTCACTTGTTGCGGCTTGGACAAGAGTTGTTTTTCCTACTCCGATATTTCCTGCAATTGCAATTCTAAGAGCATCTACCATTGATTACCTCTGTTTTGGTTAAATTACTTTTTGAAGCGGTTAAATAGATTGTGTTCTTTCTATCTGTATTTTTCAAGACAATCTTTCTTAATATTTTTTTTTAATCAATAAGTTATTTAACTATTCTCTTGATTTTAATTCAGAATGACCATTGATGAGTGTTGTGGGAGTACTTTAAATTGGGAAGAAGTATATGGTTATCATGAGTTAGAAGTTGCGAGGAGAGAGATTATTTTAGGTCATTTTACTCCGGATGATGTTGAGAGAATAATTGATTTAAGTTATTCTTTTGAGGGATTTGCCTATAGTGATAGAACTGCTCATTGCACTTCTTGTCAATCTATCTATTATCATTTTGCAGAATTGTGGAAGCCTGATTGTTTTAAAGAGGAAGCTCATATTGTGAAGGAAGGCTTTGATTCTCATAGTGTTTTAGGATATATCCCTGCAGGACATATTCTCTATGATAATCCTGTTTGTTGTAATTGTAATACTTTTGCTGATATTCAAACTCTTGAGAGAGATTTTGGTCTTGGCATTAGATTTCGTCAGAATTATCTTATTTGTTTGAAGTGTAGTCCTCAAGATTTGATTCCGAAGAATTATTGATTTATTATATTAAATTACCAAATTCTTATATATATTCTGCAAAAATGAGGTTCTATGCGATATACTATCCTCGATTGTTATACGGATGAAGCCTCCGGCCTTGGTGTTCCTCCTTATTTAGGAACATATTCCCGATATATTTACGGTCAATTGGTTAAGGAAGGACACACCGTTTCTTATCTTACTATAGATGATGTACGGTTGTGGAAGCGATATGATGGACTAGTTAAAGAGCCAAGTGAAAAAGAGAAGACAAATATTTTAATCTATAATTTGACCGTTAATGATGCACGAGATGTTTTGCGAAATACAGAGGTGTTGATTGTTATTTTAGGAGTACATGTGCCGGGTAAGTATTTGACGGCACTTCCTGGAACGTTATTTGAAGTGATTCCTCTTATTCGAGATTTGTCAATGAAGAAGATTTTAACAGGTCCTGCTCTTTTTGGAACTCAATTAGAGGGTGGAAAATCTTTTGAGAAGCAAGATTTAAGTTTATTTGATGAAGTTAAAGATTTTACTGCTGATTTTGCAGTCGTTGATTCTTTTGCTCATCTTGGTGCTGGCATTTTAACACAAATTCCAGATAAACGAGTGATTGAAATTGAAACCGGCAGGGGATGCAATGTAGGTAAATGTAGTTTTTGTACTGAACCGCTTAAGAGCAAGTTTGTGAATCGGAAAATGGAAAGTGTGGTTGCTGAGGTAAAAGCGTTTTATGATGCTGGCGCGCGTTATCTTCGGTTAGGCAAGCAAGCTGATTTTTATGCATCTGATCGGCCGATTGAGATGTTGAAACAAATTTGGGAGAAGTGTCCTGAACTTGAGATGTTGCAGATTGATAATGTAAATCCTAACTCGGTGGTGGTCCCAGGTGGTGAGGAGATTACTAAAGCTGTTGTAGAGTATTGTACTGCGGGCAATATTGCAGCGTTTGGGATTGAAAGTTTTGATCCTGTTGTGGTTAAATCTAATTTACTCAATACGGCGCCTGCTATGGGAATGAAAGCGATTCGAATCATCAATAAGTATGGTGCACAGCGCGGTGAAAATGGGCTGCCAAAATTCTTGCCGGGGATTAATATTATTTTTGGCTTGCTTGGTGAAACAAAAGAGACACATCGAAGGAATATGGAAGCGTTGAATATGATCATGAGTGAAGGGTTGATGCTCCGGCGGATAAATATTCGACAAGTTGCGGTGTTGCCGAATACTTTTTTGGAGAAGAATGGCGGCGTTAAATATTTACGAAAGAATAAACAATATTATTGGAAGTGGCGAAATGAGATTCGGCAGAAGATTGATAATCCAATGCTTGCACGAATTTTACCTCTTGGCACTATTTTACGTGATGTGTGGACAGAGATGTATGATGGCAAAACGACGTTTTGTAGACAAATGGGGACGTATCCATTGGTTATTGGTGTGAAGGGACGACTGCCATTGAAACAGCGAATTTCTGTTAAAGTAACGGGATATATGCTCAGAAGCATTACGGCAGAAGTTGTTGATTAGACTTATTTTGTTTGTTTGGTGAGTTAATTGAATGTTTTGAATGAATGGGTTTTATATTCAGTAAATTCTTCTCCCTCTTTAATTAAATCGGATACAGCGATGCTAAAGCCGTTGTGAAGTGCAATCTTGAGGGTTTGTTCTAAATGAGGCATGGGTTTTTCTGCTTTAAATTTATCTATTGGGATCCATTCTCCTTTCTTCTGCTTTCCACTTAGATTTTCTGCGAGGAATATATGTAAGTGATGATGCATGACAAGATTGTTTTTTTCTTTCGTTTGAAGGAACTCGATACCTTTGTAAGTAATATCTCCAGTTAATCCTAATTTTTCTTTTAATCTCTCTTTTGCTGCTTCTTCTAATGTTTCATGAAGTTTTACTTTTGAGGAACAGAATTCTTGGTATCTTTTGAAGGGATACTTTTCTCTTGTTGTTACGAGGACTTGGTTATTCCTCTTTGCTACGATAATGACTACTATTAATGGCTGTGGTGATAATAAAGAATGATAATCACTGAGTTTGATCCCTTCGATTGTAAGATGGTATCCCTCTGATTTCTTTTCAATAAGCTTCTTTTTTCCTAGTGTTCTGAGATGATAAGCAAATTTGGAGGAGTCTCCCTGTTTTTCCCAGAGTTGATTATAGGATAGAAATGAACGATAACGAAGTTTGTTTAATATTTCTTTTTGGATTGGATTCATATTTTTGTTATTAATGGTTGTTTTATTTAAAGAAGTATGTAAAGTTGAGTTGACAAGAGATGATTGAATGTTTATTCTTATTCTTCTGTTTGTGTTGCAAGGTAGGAGGCGATAGTGCTATATTCTGTTGTTAGTTTTAATTCGTATAGGGCATATTGTCTTGCGTAGTTATCTACTTGAGCAAGATATAGGGCTGCTAAATTCGGTTCATTTGAACTTTTTGCTTCTGTTGCTCTATTTAATCCCTCTATAACGCCTATTTTGTACGCTTCTTTTAATAATTTTGCAATGCCACCAACTTTCCAACCTTGACTTACTGATTTTTCTTCTAGTGGTTCTAGGAGTGTTATCACTGCTTCAGCTTCTTTCTTTTTTAATAGTTTTTGAGCTTGCGCAAGAGCACTTAAAACGTCATCTTCTAGGGTTTGGTGACTCATAACTCTTTAAATGAGTGATTAATTAAATATTTTACTACTAAAAGGTAATATTCTTAGTAAGCTTTAAAAATGAAGTTGGTTTCTTCTTTGTTATGTTATGGCCGTTGGAATTTAGATTGGAAGCTGGTTTGCGCTTAATTGGTGAAAGGTTAAGTGTGCTACCTATTTATTCGTATTATATTGTCCCTGCACGAGAGGGGATATTACAAGAGACTTCAACTGGTGAAAAGTATTGGAGAGAGTCGCCTGATGCAAATGATCGATTGTTTGAGCAGTTAGGAATTTTACGTCAAGATTATCTTTCTATCTGGAATGCGGTTTCGCTAGGGTTAGAAAATGCTTTTTGGCGTGGCAATCAAAATAATCCTGCTTTTCCTGTAGAAGTTACTATTTATCATGGAAGTCGTGGAAAAATGGTTAGAATTGAGGATGCGGGGAACGGTTTTGATTATGAACAGAAATTAAGATCTTTTTTCTCGGGGGGAGATTATGCTATAGGAAGGGGTAGTGGATTTAAAGCGCTGCATCAAGAGAAATTGATTAAGGCAGGCTATGAAGGAAGAGGAAATGTATTGAATATTGCTCTATTGATACCTGATATATAATCGTGTAACAATATTAACTGGGATTTGTGTTGGACGACTTCAAGTCACTATGGTTCGTGACTTGCTTGACAGCAAGAATAGTAAACTAACTAAATAATCTCGTGTCAATAATGTTGGTTTACTATATTTAAAACCAAAAAGTTAATAAAACGACTTTAAGAATGATTTATTTAAGGGGCCGTAGTCTAGCTTGGTAGGACATTACCTTGGGGTTATTTGATATCAAACTGGTAGTAACCGGGGTTCGAATCCTCGCGGCCCCAGTTCTATTTTTAATGGGGTTAGTGATGAAATTTTTAAAAGAACCATCTGGTCGAGGATGGGTTGCGGTAAATAGTACTATTAAAGATGACGCTGATTTACGTTCACGTTTACTTTCTGCTGATATTTGTTTTTCGGATTTAGATGATACGGATGCTTTTGCTCCTGCTAAAAAAATAGCTTTTGATAAATGGTTTAGTCGGTTGTTAAATGATGATCATTATCTTGGATGGTTTCTTGATACAACTTTTGCTTATCTTCGTGATGGACGCTGTGCTGAGTCTGAACAATGGGCACTTTATCGAGAGACTTTTCTTCAGGACCTAGTTGCTCGAGAAAATATTGGTGAGAGTTTTAGAGTCGAGAGTGCTCGCGCTCTTGTTTTTCCAGGTGTGGCTGATTTTTATAAAAGGATTTCAGCTCTTAAGTTTTATGTTACACAAAATGTTCTTCCTATTACTGGAAGGTTTGTTGATCTTTTTGATTTTATGGGTGCTTTTACTGAAGTTGATGATAAAGGGAAGATAATTGAAAATTTTGTTTTGAATCATCCGAGGTATCAACACTATTTAGTGAAAGGTGATATGAATACAGATTATGAGATGTTAGATAGACTTCGTTTTTTAATGAATAAAGGTCGTATTTTAGAGGTTACTGGTTGTTATGTTGCTTTCGATTGTGAGGATGATTTAATGGATCCTCGATTTGATATCAATATTGGGAGAAATTATTTTGGTTTAGCTGATATATTAGATCAGAAATGATCTTTTATTCAGTGAAAATGGGTCTAATACCCCGCAGCTTGCTGCGATTGAGATTTTTACTATTTAATTTTCAGAATCTTTCTATACTATGCGAACGATATTTTCATAATTCATTTGTATCGTTCGCCTGTATATCGCGAGCGTATTTTATTATGATTATTTTAGATGCTCGCTATAATTTCATGTTCTTTATTATGTGCTTTGAGATCAACTATGGTTTTTATCAAAATAAATAATATTATTACTATTTTTGGAAAATTTGTTAAGACTACTATAAATGCACCAAATATTAATGTTAGATGCATCACTATTATTCTTTTATATGGTGCAATCATTAGTGACATCATGTTTTTATTTTGGTATTCTTTTCTTTTGATGAAATGATGATAATAAGAGATTCCGTGACTTAAAAGTAGAAATAGTACTGCTAATCCTATCTCTTTGATTATTGGAATTATATCTGTTATGTGATTGATTGAGTATTTTGAGCCAAATAATAGGACTATAAACATTAGATGTACTAACATGAATATGCCATAATGAATTATAAAAAATATGCAGAAAAATGTTTTTCCTACTTTTTGTTTTACTGTGTTGGTTCCTATTTCTTTATTTTCTATTTCAATTATGGATACTGGCACTTTGATGATTTTAATTAGATTAAATAATCCTATGATTACACTTTCACTCCAATAGAAGATTAGTGTTGAGAAAAGATTCCAATTGAGAAAAATGATCCCTATAATTGGGACTAAGTTTGCGAGAATTAAACTGATTGTTGAAATATCTTTTTTTTTGATTGTTTGGGTTAAGAATTCTAAAACCATTTAGGTTATTAGTGTGATGATACTTAAAAAAGTATGTTTTTGAAGTGATTTTTTGAAGCGAAATTGATTATAAAAATGGACCAGTCGGGACATTCATTCAGTTTTGCTGTTTTTGAACCCGAGATCTCACCGCTGCCAGCGGTGCGCGATACCGGATTACGCTACTGGCCCATTTGTTGATTGATTTGTGGTTTCCATTTAAAAACTTAACGAGAACTTTAATCAAACTATGACCAAAACATTAATATAATTCAAAATTGTTCTTTTTTTTATGAAAGATGTGATTAAGAAAGAGATGTTATACGATTTTGATCATATTATTCTTATTCTGGAACATCGAGAGTTGATGGATGTTGAGAAGTTAAAAGAGTTAAGTGATCATGCTATTGAAGATGTTGCGGTTTTAAAAGATTTAGATGTTATTTCTATTACGGTCTTGATTTATTCTATATACAAAGTAGTTAAGATATTGGCTGATGCTGACTATCTTGCTTTGCTTGGACAGTTGAAGAAGACACGGACTTCTTTACAAGATGGAGATTATGTTAATTATAATAAGAACATGAAAAATTTATTTGATATTGTTCGAAAGGGTAATGCGCAAGTTAAAGAGCATTTACAGGATGTGATGCAGGCAGCACGAATTAAAAAAGGAACCACATTACTTGAAAAAGGACTTTCTATTGGTCAAGCGGCTGGTCTTATGGGACTTTCGAATTGGGATTTGCAGCAGTATGCTGGCAAGACTCCAGCGCTTGGATCTCACAATGAAACAGTTCCTGCGAAGCTGAGAGTGAAGAAAGCTCTTTCTTTGTTTGGAGTTGAGGGATAGAAATGCCTGATAAAATGTTATTTTTTGATACGGGACCGATTATCTCTTTAGTGATGTCACGCTTAGTGTGGATTCTCGAGCCACTTAAGAAGCAGTTTGGGGGTCATTTTTATATTACTCCGGCAGTGAAAAAAGAGCTTGTTGAGCGGCCTATGATGGTGAAACGATTTGAGTTTGAGGCGTTTCAAGTGTTAAAATTGGTTCATGATGGAGTTTTGGAAGAATATAATGCTGTTCCACAAAAAAGAGCGAATGAGTTGATTGATCTGGCAAATAATACTTTTCGCTTGGATGATAAACCAATGGATGTACTGCAAGCTGGAGAAGTTGAGTCTGTTGCCTGCGCGATGGAGTTAAATGCACCGGTTGTGATGGATGAGCGAACTTTGCGTTTATTTATTGAGAATAATAGAGAGATGAAGAAGCTGCTTGAGATTCGGTTTAATAAGGAAGTTACTCCTGATTTAGTTCGAATGAATAAGTTTAGTGATTCTTTGAAAGGTCTATCTATTATTCGTTCAATTGAACTTGTTAGTGTTGCTTATAAGATGGGACTGCTTTCTGATTATGTTCCGGATATTAAAGATGGGAAAGAACGATTGCTTGATTCTGTGCTTTGGGCGACGAAGTTTAATGGGTGCGCGGTTACGGAACATGAGATTGAGGAGATTAAGTTGTTTTTGTTGAAGTAGTCTTTAAAGTGGAGATTACTTTTTTTGATAAAGAAATCTTTTTAAATGAGTTTGTTTTTAAGTATTAAATGGTTAAAAGATGTATTGTGTGTCATGCGCCGGCGATTTATAAGATTAAAGATACGTCTGATTATTATT
>Ga0209515_10007958_pt1 | contig 12567 bp, 13 predicted proteins | sample Subgroupgradi54m_FD_187454 | JGI IMG/M metagenome (GOLD analysis project Ga0209515, IMG submission 187454) | Subsurface groundwater microbial communities from S. Glens Falls, New York, USA - GMW60B uncontaminated upgradient, 5.4 m (SPAdes)... ... | reverse complement strand
CTACCAGACCGAGACGCATGCGATCTCGCACTACAACAAGTACTTCAACGGCATGCACAACCCGAACCACTGGTTCGACCGCGTGTGGTACCTGTCGGTGCCGAAGTCCTTCTTCGAAGACGCCCAGAGCGCCGGGCCGTTCGAGTTCCTCACCGCGGTGAGCTTCTCGTTCGAATACGTGCTGACCAACCTGCTGTTCGTGCCCTTCATGTCGGGCGCGGCGCACAACGGCGACATGTCGACCGTGACCTTCGGCTTCAGCGCGCAGAGCGACGAGTCGCGCCACATGACGCTGGGCATCGAGTGCATCAAGTTCATGCTCGAGCAGGACCCGGCCAACGTGCCGATCGTGCAGCGCTGGATCGACAAGTGGTTCTGGCGCGGCTACCGGCTGCTGACGATCGTCGCGATGATGCAGGACTACATGCTGCCCAAGCGCGTGATGAGCTGGAAGGAAGCCTGGGAGATGTACGCCGAGCAGAACGGCGGCGCCCTCTTCAAGGACCTGGCGCGCTACGGCATCCGCGAGCCCAAGGGCTGGAAGGACGCCTGCGAAGGCAAGGACCACATCAGCCACCAGGCCTGGGCCACCTTCTACAACTACAGCGCCGCCGCGCCCTTCCACACCTGGATTCCGAAACAGGACGAGATGCAGTGGTTGTCGGAGAAGTACCCCGACACCTTCGACAAGTTCTACCGCCCGCGGCTGGAGCATTGGCAGGCTGAGACGTGCAAGGGCAATCGCTTCTACAACAAGACCTTGCCGATGCTGTGCAACACCTGCCAGATCCCGATGCTGTTCACCGAGCCGGGCGACGCCAGCAAGATCGCCTACCGCGAAAGCGACTACCTGGGCGACAAGTACCACTTCTGCAGCGATCACTGCAAGGGCATCTTCGACGACGAGCCCGAGAAGTACGTGCAGTCGTGGCTGCCGGTGCACCAGGTCTATCAGGGCCACTGCTTCAAGCCCGGCACCGACCCGACCGCCGAGGGCTTCGATCCGCTGCTCGCCGTGCTCGACTACTACGAGATGAACGTCGGCCGCGACAACTTCGACTTCCAGGGCTCGGAAGACCAGAAGAACTTCGCCGACTGGCGCGGCGACACCGCAGCGGCCGCGATGGCGGCTGCCGCCATACCGGGAGACCACAAATGAGCGTCGTTGCCCTCAAGCCCTACACGTTCCCTGCCAGGGATGCCCGCGAGAACTTTCCCGCGCCGCTGCTCTTCATCGGCTGGGAAGACCACCTGATGATCTCCTCGCCGGTGTGCCTGCCGCTGCCGCCCGACATGCCCTTCGGCGCACTCGCAAGCGCCGTGTTGCCGGGCGTCTACGGCTACCACCCGGACTTTGCCAAGATCGACTGGAGCCAGGTCCAGTGGCTCAAGTCGGGCCAGCCGTGGTCGCCAGACCCGGCCAAGTCGCTGGCTGAAAACGGCCTGAAGCACAAGGACGTGATCCGCTTTCGCACGCCGGGGCTCACCGGCATCAAGGGTTCCTTCAGCTGATCCGACTCAGGCATGAGCTACCAACTTACGATCGATCCGCTGGGCGCCACCATCGAGGTGGCCGCAGGCCAGACTGTGCTCGACGCCGCGCTGCGCCAAGGCATCTACATTCCGCATGCCTGTTGCCACGGCCTGTGCGGCACATGCAAGGTGCAGATCTGCGACGGCGAGGTCGATCACGGCCATGCGAACCCGTTCGCATTGATGGAGTTCGAGCGCGACGAGGGCAAGGCCCTCGCCTGCTGTGCGACGCTTCAATGCGATACGACGATCGAGGCCGACATCGACGAGGAACCCGACGCACAGATCATCCCGGTGCGCGATTTCGCTGGCACGGTGAACCGCATCGTCGGGCTCACGCCGACCATCAAGGCCTTGTTCATCGCGCTCGACAAGCCGATCCGCTTTCAGGCCGGGCAATATGTGCAGCTCGAGATTCCGGGCCTCGGTGAAAGCCGCGCGTTCTCGATTGCCAACTCGCCGGCGTCCGTCGAGAAGACCGGCGAGATCGAGCTGAACGTTCGCATCGTCGCTGGCGGCGCGGGCACGGGCTATTTGCACCAGAAGCTGCAAGCCGGCGGCCGGCTGCGCCTGAGCGGGCCCTATGGGCGCTTCTTCGTGCGCAAGTCTGCTCAAAAGCCGAGGGTGTTCATGGCCGGTGGCTCGGGGCTGTCGAGCCCGCGCTCGATGATCCTCGACCTGCTCGAAGGTGGTAGCACCCAGCCGATCACGCTTGTCTATGGCCAGCGTTCGCGCGATGAGCTGTACTACGACGCGGAGTTCCGTGCGTTGGCCGAGAAGCACGCCAACTTCACTTACGTGCCAGCCTTGTCCACCGAAGGCGAAGGCTCGGACTGGGCAGGTGCCCGCGGCTTCGTGCACGACGCGGCGAAGGCGCATTTCGGCGAGACCTTCGCGGGCCAGCAGGCCTACTTGTGCGGCCCGCCGCCGATGGTCGAAGCCTGCATCGGGACGCTGATGCAGGGGCGCCTGTTCGAGCGCGACATCTACACCGAGAAGTTCCTTTCGGCGGCCGATGCGCAAGGCGCGCGCAGCCCGCTGTTCAGGCGGGTTTGAACGGGCACGGCCATGCTGTTCGACACCCGACCCAAGCTGAACGTGTGCGTAGCGCAGACCGGCGAGACCTACCCATGCGCCACCGACGAGAGCCTGCTGCGCGGCATGTTGCGCCTGGGCCGCAAAGGCATCCCGGTCGGCTGCGTGAACGGCGGCTGCGGCGTCTGCAAGGTGCGCATCGTCGACGGCAGCGTCACCGCACTCGGGCCCATCAGCCGCGCCCACGTGAGCGCAGAAGAAGAGTGTGCCGGCCTGACGCTGGCCTGCCGCGTGGCCCCCGCCAGCGCAGTGACGCTCGAAGTCGCCGGCAAGCTCGAACGACCTTTTTCCCGTGGGCCCGCCGCAGCGGCGAGCCCCTGTTAAGCAGTCAACCAACCAGGAGACGAACATGGGTGTGATGCGTATCGGGCATGCCAGCCTGCGGGTGATGGACATCGCCGCAGCGGTCAAGCACTACGAAAACGTGCTCGGCCTCAAGACCACGATGGTGGACAAGGCCGGCAACGTCTACCTCAAGTGCTGGGACGAGTGGGACAAGTACTCGCTGATCCTGTCGCCGTCGGACCGCGCGGGCCTGAACCACGTGGCCTACAAGGTCGAGAAAGACGCCGACCTCGACACGCTGCAGAAGAGCATCGAGGCTTGGGGGATCAAAACGACGCTGCTGCCCGAAGGCACGCTGCCTTCCACCGGCCGGATGTTGCAGTTCAATCTGCCGAGCGGCCACGAGATGCGCCTGTACGCGATGAAGGAGTACGTCGGTACCGAGGTCGGAACGCAAAGCCCCGACCCCTGGCCCGACAATCTCAAGGGCGCCGGCGTGCACTGGCTCGACCACGTGCTGCTGATGTGCGAGATGAACCCGCCGGCCGGCGTCAACACCGTTGCCGACAACACCCGCTTCATGACCGAGGCGCTGGACTTCTTCACCACCGAGCAGGTCATGGTCGGTCCGGGCGGCGCGATCCAGGCCGCGACCTGGATGGCCCGCACCACCACGCCGCACGACATTGCCTTCGTCGGTGCGCCCAAGAGCGGTCTGCATCACATCGCCTACTTCGTCGACTCGTGGCACGACGTGCTGAAGGCGGCCGACGTGATGGCCAAGACCAAGACCCGCATCGACGTGGCCCCGACGCGCCACGGCATCACACGCGGCGAGACGATCTATTTCTTCGACCCGAGCGGCAATCGCAACGAGACCTTCGCGGGCCTGGGCTACCTGGCCCAGCGCGACCGCCCGGTGACGACCTGGAGCGAAGACAAGCTGGGCAGCGGCATCTTCTATCACACCGGTGACCTGGTGGCGTCGTTCGTCGAGGTCTACACCTGAGCACGAAACCAGAGGCATCCACGATGATCAACCCGGAAATCGCACAGTCGGTGCTGGCCGCCGGCATCCGCACCAACGTGCACGACGTCGGCAGCGGCCCGCCGGTGCTGCTGATTCACGGCTCGGGACCGGGCGTATCGGCCTGGGCGAACTGGCGCCTCGTGATGCCCGAGTTGTCGGAGCGCGCGCGCGTGATCGCGCCCGACATGGTCGGCTTCGGCTTCACCGAGCGGCCCGCCGGCCAGCGCTACGACATGGACACCTGGGTCGCGCAGGCGGTGGGCCTGCTGGACGCGCTGGACATAGCGCGCGCCGATCTCGTCGGCAACTCGTTCGGCGGAGCGCTCGCGATGGCGCTCACCATTCGCCATCCGCAGCGAGTGCGCCGGCTGGTGCTGATGGGCAGCGTCGGCGTGCCGTTCGCGATCACACCCGGGCTCGATGCGGTGTGGGGCTACAAACCGTCGTTTCAGACGATGCGCGGCTTGCTCGACTTGTTCGCCTACGACCGCAACCTGGTCAACGACGACCTCGCGCAGCTGCGCTACGAAGCGAGCATCCGGCCCGGGTTCCAGGAGTCGTTCTCTGCGATGTTCCCGGCCCCGCGCCAGCGCTGGGTCGATGCGATGACGAGCCCCGAGGCCGACATCCGCCGCATCGCGCACGAGACGCTGGTGATCCATGGCCGCGACGACCGGGTGATCCCGCTCGCGAATTCGCTGACGCTCGCGCAATGGATTCCACGCGCGCAGCTGCACGTCTATCCGCAGTGCGGCCACTGGACGCAAATCGAACACGCGGCGCGGTTTGCGGAACTGGTCGGCAACTTCCTCGCGGAAGGCAGCGCCGACGAACCCAGACCTCTGGATGCATGAGGCGCCGATGAACGACGAACTGATCACGACGCTCGGCGACGAGCTCTACGACGCGCTGAAGGCCTGCCGTGTCGTCGAGCCGCTGACCACCCGCCACCCCGGCATCACGATCGAAGACGCCTACCGCATCCAGCAGCGCCTGAATGCACGCCGCGTGCAGGCCGGCGAAACGGTGGTCGGCAAGAAGATCGGCGTCACGTCGAAGGCGGTGATGAACATGCTGGGCGTGTACCAGCCCGACTTCGGCATCCTGCTCGACGGCATGGTCTACAACGAAGGCCAGGCGATAGCGGCGGCCACCTTGATCCAGCCCAAGGCCGAGGGCGAGATCGCGTTCATCCTCAAGCACGACCTGCAGGGCCCCGGCGTCAGCGCCGCCGATGTGATGGCCGCCACCGCCGGCGTGATGGCTTGCTTCGAGATCGTCGACTCGCGCATCCGCGACTGGAAGATCAAGATCCAGGACACCGTCGCCGACAACGCCTCGTGCGGCGTGTTCGTGCTGGGCGACCGTGTCGTCGACCCGCGCGATGTCGACCTCAATACCTGCGGCATGGTGCTCGAGAAGAACGGCGAGATCGTCGCCACCGGCGCCGGCGCCGCCGCACTCGGCGCGCCGGCCAATGCGGTGGCGTGGCTCGCCAACACGCTCGGCGCCTTGGGCATGGCGCTCAAGGCCGGCGAGGTCATCTTGTCGGGCTCGCTCGCGGCGATGGTTCCGGTCAAGGCCGGCGACAACCTGCGCGTGAGCATCGGCGGGATCGGCGGCTGTTCGGTCCGTTTCGTCCAGAAGAATTTGGAGCTCTCATGAAGAAAGTGAAATGCGCCCTCATCGGCCCCGGCAACATCGGCACCGACCTGCTCGCCAAGCTGCAGCGCAGCGCCGTGCTCGAGCCGGTGTGGATGGTCGGCATCGACCCCGATTCCGACGGCCTGCGCAAGGCCCGCGAGCTCGGCATCAAGACCACCGCCGATGGCGTCGACGGCCTGCTGCCGCACGTCATTGCCGACGGCGTGCAGATCGCGTTCGACGCGACCAGCGCCTATGTGCATGCCGAGAACTCGCGCAAGCTCAACGCACTCGGCGTGATGATGATCGACCTGACGCCCGCTGCTGTCGGCCCGTATTGCGTGCCGCCGGTGAACCTGAAGCAGCACGTCGGGCGGCGCGAGATGAACGTCAACATGGTCACCTGCGGCGGCCAGGCCACGATCCCGATGGTGCATGCGGTATCGCGCGTGCAGGCGGTCGACTACGCCGAGATCGTGGCCACCGTCGCCTCGCGCAGCGCCGGCCCCGGTACGCGCAAAAACATCGACGAGTTCACCCGCACGACGGCCGGCGCGGTGGCGCAGGTCGGCGGCGCGAAGAAGGGCAAGGCGATCATCGTCGTCAATCCGGCAGAGCCGCCGCTGATCATGCGTGACACCGTTCATTGCCTGACCGAAGAAGCACCGAAGGTGGCGCAGATCGAGGCCTCGGTGCAGGCGATGGTCAAGGAGGTGCAGAAGTACGTGCCCGGCTACCGGATCGTCAACGGCCCGGTGTTCGACGGCAATCGGGTGTCGATCTACCTCGAGGTCGAAGGCCTCGGCGACTACCTGCCCAAGTACGCCGGCAACCTCGACATCATGACTGCGGCGGCGGCACGAACCGCCGAGATGTTCGCCGAAGAAATCCTGAGCGGCTCGCTCACGCTCGAGCCGCTGGCTGCCTGAAGGAAACACGATGAGCACATTGAAAGGCAAGACCGTCACGCTTCACGACATGACGCTGCGTGACGGTATGCATCCCAAGCGCCACCAGATGACGCTCGCGCAGATGAAACACATCGCGCAGGGACTGGACGAGGCCGGCGTGCCGCTGATCGAAGTGACGCATGGCGACGGCCTCGGCGGCAGCTCGGTCAACTACGGCTTTCCGGCGCACAGCGACGAGGAGTACCTGTCGGCCGTGATCCCGCTGATGAAGCGGGCCGAGGTGTCTGCGCTGTTGATTCCCGGCATCGGCACCGTCGACCACCTGAAGATGGCGTATGGCCTGGGTGTGAGCACGATCCGCGTGGCCACCCATTGCACCGAGGCCGATGTCGGAGAGCAGCACATCACCGCGGCACGCAAGCTGGGCCTGGACACGGTGGGCTTCCTGATGATGGCGCACATGAACAGCCCCGAGGGCCTGGCCCGTCAGGCCAAGCTGATGGAAGGCTACGGCGCCAACTGCGTCTACGTCACCGACTCGGCCGGCCACATGCTGCCCGACGACGTGAAGGCGCGCCTGGAGGCCGTGCGGGCGGCGCTGCAGCCCGAGACCGAGCTCGGCTTTCACGGGCACCACAACCTGGCGATGGGTGTTGCGAATTCGATCGCCGCGATCGAGTCCGGCGCCACACGCATCGACGCCGCGGCAGCCGGGCTCGGCGCAGGCGCAGGCAACACACCGATGGAAGTGCTGGTGGCAGTGTGCGACCGCATGGGCATCACGACCGGCGTCGACGTCTGGAAGATCCAGGACGTCGCCGAAGACCGCGTGCTGCCGATCATGGACTTCCCGATCCGCGTCGACCGCGATGCCCTCACGCTCGGTTATGCCGGCGTCTACGGCAGCTTCCTGCTGTTCGCCAAGCGCGCCGCCGCCAAGTACGGCATCTCGGCACGCGACATCCTCGTCGAGCTCGGCCGCCGCGGCATGGTCGGCGGCCAGGAAGACATGATCGAAGACACCGCGCTCACGCTAGCGAAAGCCCGCGGCGTCTCGCTGGCCCGCGCCGCCTGAGAAACGGCCATGGCACTCGACCCACGAACCATCGCCGGCCTGGCCGAGCACCTCGAAACCTGCGAGTTGCAGGCCCGGGACACGCCGATGATCACCGAAGAGCACTTCGGAATGGACTGGGGCGACGCCTACGCGATCCAGGACGAGATCCTGCGCCGCAAGCTCTCGCGCGGCGCGCGCCTGGTCGGCCTGAAGGCGGGTCTCACGTCGCACGCGAAGATGAAGCAGATGGGCGTGGACACACCGGTGTTCGGCTTCCTGGTCGACCGCTTCAGCGTGCCCGAAGGCGCAGAGATCAAGGTTCGCGAGCTGATTCACCCGAAGGTCGAGCCCGAGATCGCCTTCGTCCTCAAGCGCGCGCTCAAGGGGCCGGGCTGCCACATCGGCGCGGTGCTCGCAGCGACCGACTTCGTGATGCCCGGCGTCGAGGTCATCGACAGCCGCTACCGCGACTTCAAGTTCGACGCGAAGAGCGTGGTGGCCGACAACACGTCTGCGTCACGCTTCGTCGTCGGCGGACGCGCGATGCGGCCCGACCAGGTCGACCTGCGCACGCTCGGCGTCGTGATGGAGAAGAACGGAGAAGTCGTCGCGCTCGGCGCGGGAGCGGCGGTCCTCGGGCACCCCGCGGCCGCGGTGGCGTGGCTCGCCAACCATCTTGGGCTGCGTGGGCGTGAGATTCCCGCCGGCAGCGTGATCCTGTCCGGCGGCGTCACCGAGGCCGTGGCCGTGGAGGCCGGTGACCGCATCAACCTGCGCGTTCAGCACCTGGGCAGCGTCTCGCTGCGCTTTGCCTGAGATCGAGATCGAGATTGAAGCTGCTGTTCAAGCCCGGCGTCGCGTTGATGCGCAACATGACCAACGAGGTCAAGTTGCCGATGCTCGGCCTGCTTTTCACGATCCCGTTCGCGATCGCGCCAGAGCGTTGCCCAGGCATCGACGCTGCAGCAAACGGCAGCGGCGATGGAGGAGCTCGGGGCGGCGGTGAACCAGACAGCACACAACTGCGAGCTCGCCAGGGAGCTGGCAACCCATGCCAACGCGGTGGCCGGCAAGAGCGCCCGGACGATGCAGGAAGTGGTGCAGACGATGGGGCTGATTCACGGCAGCTCCAAGCAGATCGTGGCCATCATCGATGTGATCGAGGGCATCGCGTTCCAGACCAACATCCTCGCGCTGAACGCGTCGGTGGAAGCGGCGCGCGCCGGCGAACAGGGCCGCGGCTTCGCCGTGGTCGCCAGCGAAGTGCGAAGCCTCGCGCAGCGCAGTGCGCAGGCTGCCGACGAGATCAAGACCTTGATCAAGTCATCGGTCGGCAGTGTCGATCGGGGCGGCAACCTGGTCGAGTCGGCGGGCGCCGTCATCAACGAAGTGGAAGTCAGCGCGCAGCAGGTCAGCCAGTTGATCGCCGAGATCGCGGCCGCTTCGCAGCAGCAAACGGCCGGCGTCGAAGAGGTCACCCGCGCGATCTCGAAGATGGACAGCGTGACGCGCGAGAACCTCGCGCGCGTCGAGGCAGCGGCGGCCGCAGCGCAGGCGCTCGAGCACGAGTCGGGTCAGCTGAGCCAGGTGGTCAGCAGATTCAAGATCATTTCAGCAGCGTAAGTGACAACACGGCGCTGCGCCCCAGTTCGAACCGGAGACACCCTTGCGCAACCTCAACGAAATCAACATCACCGACGCCGTGCTCGAAAGCTTCGCCAACACGCCCAGCCCGCGGCTCGAGGAAATCCTCGCGCTGCTGGTGCGGCATCTGCACGACTTCGCCCGCGAAGCGAAGCTGACCGAGGCCGAATGGATGGAAGGCATCCGGTTCCTGACCGCGACCGGGCACAAGAGCAACGACATCCGGCAGGAATTCATCCTGCTGTCGGACACCTTGGGGCTGTCGCAGCTGGTGGTCGCGCAGAACAACAGCCGGCCACAAGACGCGACCGAGCAAACGGTGTTCGGCCCCTTCCATGTACCCGGTGCACCTGTGCTGGATGCGGGCGCTGACATGGCCGCTGGCCGAAAGGGCGCGCCCTGCTTTGTCGATGGCACCGTGACTGCCGGCGGCGTGCCGGTCCGAAACGCCGTGGTCGATGTCTGGCAGGCCGATGGCGACGGCTTCTACGATGTTCAAGACGAGAAGTGGAGCCCGGACGCGATGACCTTGCGAGCGGTCTTCCGAACCGATGCGAACGGACGCTTCTCGTTCAGGACGGTGCTGCCAGCGAGCTACCCGATTCCGACCGACGGACCGGTCGGCGACATGCTGCGTGCCACCGGGCGGCACGCGATGCGCCCCGCGCACATCCACTTCATGATCGTGGCGGGCGGGCACGAAACGCTGATCACCCACATGTTCGTCGACGGCGACGCCTACCTCGAGTCCGACACCGTCTTCGGCGTGCGCAGCTCCTGCATCGGCAACTACATTCGGCACGAGCCCGGACAGGCGCCCGACGGCACGAAGCTGAACGAGCCCTTCTACACGCTGACGCAGGAGTTCGTGCTGAACCCGCTGCCGGTGCCGGCGCATGCTTGAGGCGCGTCAGGTCGGCGCGCCGGCATGGGCGCGCCGGGCCGCCCCAAGGGCGAATACCGAAGTGCGCAGCACGAAGGTACTCCAATGAGCATGCGCAGCCTGTCGTTCATCCACCAGTCGCTGCCGGCACGGGTGGTGTTGGGGCGCAGAGCCTCCGACACGGTCGACAGCGAGGCTGACCAGCTCGGCCTGCGCCGCGCGCTGGTGCTGTCCACACCCGGCCACGCCGGTCTCGCGCAGACGGTCGCCCGGCGACTGGCGGGGCGCGCGGCCGGCGTGTTCAGCGGCGCGCAGATGCACACGCCGCTGAACGTCACCCAGGCCGCGCTCGATCAGGTGCGAAGCCTGAACGTGGATGGCATCGTCTCGGTCGGCGGCGGCTCGACGATCGGGCTGGGCAAAGCCATCGCGCTGCGAACCGACCTGCCTCAGATCGTCATCCCGACCACCTATGCCGGCTCGGAGATGACGCCGCTGATCGGCGAAACCGCGGACGGCGTCAAGCACACCCGACGCAGCCTGAAGGTGCTGCCCGAGGTGGTGCTGTACGACGTCGAGCTGACACTGTCGCTGCCGATCGCAACGACCGCCGCCTCGGCGCTCAACGCGATCGCACATGCCGCCGAGGCGCTGTACGCACCCGATGGAAATCCGGCCGTGTCGCTGATGGCCGCGGAAGGCGTGCGCGCGCTGGTCGAGGCGCTGCCGAGGCTGGTCCAGGACACGCGCGATCTCGATGCGCGCTCGTCCGCCCTCTACGGCGCCTGGCTGTGCGGCGCCTGCCTCGGTGCGTGCACGATGGGGCTGCATCACAAGCTGTGCCACACGCTGGGCGGGCTGTTCGATCTGCCGCACGCGCAGATGCATGCGGTGCTGCTGCCACATGCGCTCGCTTACAACGCCGAGCACATCCCGGATGCGTTGCAGCGGCTTGCGCGCGCCATCGGCGCCGCCGATCCGATCAAGGCGTTGCAAAGGCTGTCAGCATTGTGCGGGCTGCCAAGCTCACTGGATGAGATCGGCATGCCCGAAGCAGGCATTGACCCTGCGATGCAGCTGGCGCTGGCCGACCCCTACCGCAATCCGCGTCCGGTCGAAGGACCTGCACTCACGGAGTTGCTTCAGAGGGCATGGTCGGGCGCAGAGGTTGAGTCGCGCTGACGTCATCACACTTTGACGACGGTCTTGCCGAAGCTCTCACCGGTGAACATGCCGTGGAAGGCTACCGGCAAGTTCCCCAATCCTCCGACGACGTGGGTCTTGAACTTCATACTTCCGTCTGAGAGCGGCGCTTCGAGTTCGTCGCGCATCTGCGGCAGCAAATGCTCCCAGGATGCATTGCGGTAGGACTGAAGCGTGATGTCCATGCCGACGATACTGTCCAGGTTCTTCAATCCGTAGCGCTTGTCGGGCGGCAGGTTGTACTGCGAGACCATGCCGGCACTCGGGATGCGTCCGCCGAGCTTCATCTGCGTCAACGCGGCGTCCAGGATCTTGCCTCCGACCAGATCGAAGAAGATGTCGATCCCCTGCGGGCACTGCGTTTTCAACGCGTCTTCGAGCGAGGCCGCCGTTCGATAGTTGAATGCACCATCGAGGCCGACCTCATCGACCAGGTAGCGCACCTTCTCGTCGGAGCCGGCCATGCCGATCACGGTCAGGCCGAGTCGCTTCGCAACTTGCGCTGCGACCGTGCCCACCGCGCCGGTCGTGGCCGAGACAACGATGGTCTCGCCCTTCTTTGGCCTCGCGACTTGAGTGATACCCGCATACCCGGTCAGGCCCGGCGTGCCGAGAGGGCCGAGATAGTGGACAGGGTCGACACCAGCCTTCACCTTCTGCAGGTACTTGAGGTTCGGTTCATCGACGACCGTGAATCTTTCCCAGCGCACCCACGAGTAGAGCCGGTCACCCGCCGCAAACCCGGGGTTGGCCGAGCGCAGCACGCGCGAGACTCCGTAGGTGGAAATGATCGTCCCCGGCGGGGTCGCCGGGAAATGCGAGCGCGTTTCGACGACCTCGGCCGGGAGGGGTTCCGCGTCCTCGGTGTGGCCTGGAAGGCCGAACCGCGGGAGTGCTGCCACGTCAGCATCCCGGATGAGGCGGAGCTGGTCTTCGCGGGCTACGCCGCATTCGAGGATCCGCCCAAGGCGAGCGCCGCTCCGGCACTCCGGGCACTGGCTTCCGCAGGTATCACCGTGAAGATCGTGACCGGGGACAACGAGCTGGTGACCCGCCACGTCTGCGACCAGGTCGGCGTCGTGGTGGGCGGGATCATCTCCGGACCGGAGCTGGAGCAACTCGACGATGCGGCGCTGGCGGCGCGGGTGGAAGAGACCACGCTCTTCTGCCGGGTGGCCCCGGCCCAGAAGAGCCGGGTCATCGCCGCCTGCCGCCGCCGCGGGCACGTCGTGGGCTACATGGGCGACGGCATCAACGACGCCCCTTCGCTCCACACGGCGGA
>Ga0209515_10007957_pt1 | contig 12568 bp, 12 predicted proteins | sample Subgroupgradi54m_FD_187454 | JGI IMG/M metagenome (GOLD analysis project Ga0209515, IMG submission 187454) | Subsurface groundwater microbial communities from S. Glens Falls, New York, USA - GMW60B uncontaminated upgradient, 5.4 m (SPAdes)... ... | reverse complement strand
GCCGCCGCCGCGGCCGGACAGCCCCAGGTCGTGCAGTTCACGCCGCTGGGGACGGTGAAAAAGGTCCGCCAGGTGACGGCGCGGTTCTCGAAGCCGATGGTGCCGCTCGGCGACCTGCGCGTGGCGTCGCCCTTCGAGGTCGAGTGCGCGGAGCGCGGGACGGCGCGCCGGGTCGACAGCCGCACGTGGGCCTACGACTTCGAGCGCGACCTCTCCGCCGGCATCCGCTGTGCGGTCCGCCTCCGGGCCGACGTGAAGAGTCTCGCCGGCCGCGCGGTGGTCGGGCCGCGCGAGCTCGCCTTCTCCACCGGCGGCCCCGCGGTCCTCCGCTCCTCGCCCTGGTAGGGCGCCACCTCGATCGACGAGGAGCAGGCTTTCGTCCTGCTCCTCGACGCCGAGCCCGCCGAGGCCTCCGTGCTCGCGCACGCGTACTTCTCCGTCGAGGGCCTCGCCGAGCGCATGGGCGTACGGCTCGTGACCGGGGCCGACCGGGAGCGCATCCTCAAGATCCGCTGGCGCGAGGCCCCGCCCGGCCCCGTCATCGTGCTCCAGGCTCGCCAGCGGTTCCCCGACAGCGCGAAGGTGCGCCTGGTCTGGGGCGCGGGCGTCGCCGCCGCCACGGGCGTCGCGAACGACCAGGACCAGACACTGCAGTTCCAGGTCCGGGGTCCCTTCGTCGTGACGCTCCGGTGCGAGCGCGAGCACGCCCAGGCCCACTGCCTCCCGATCACGCCGATCCGGGCGGCGTTCTCGGGACCGGTCCCGTGGGAGCGGGCCCGCGGCTGGAGCTGGCCGACGCGACCGGCCACCGCTTCGCGATGGCGCCGAACGAGCGTCGCGACCTTCTCGTCGACGAGGTCGTGTTCCCGGGCCCGTTCCCCGAGTCGTCGACGCTGACGCTCGCGATCCCCCGCGACCTCCGCGACGACGCCGGGCGCGCGCCGGTCAATGCCTCGCAGTTCCCGCTGGCGTTCAAGACGGAGTCCTACCCGCCGCTGGCGAAGTTCCCGGCGCGCTTCGGGATCGTGGAGGCGAAGGTCGAGCCCGTGCTGCTGCCCGTCACCCTCCGCAACCTGGAGCCCGCGGTGGCGAGCCGGCTCCTGCCGGTGGAGCGGCCGCCGGTGTCGGGCACCGTCTCGCGGATCCCGGCCGAGCGCGCGGAGGAGATCCTCCACTGGCTCCTGCGCGTGAACCGTGCCGAGCGAACCCAGTCGGTCTTCGCCGAGCCGCGCGGCGCGCTGGCCGTGCAGAAGTTCGAGCTGCCGAAGCCGAACGGCGACAAGGCGTTCGAGGTCGTCGGCGTCCCGCTCCCCGGCCCCGGCCTCTACGTGGTCGAGCTCGAGAGCCTCCGCCTCGGCACGCGGCTGCTCGGCGCCGCCCGCCCGATGTACGTGCCCGCCGCCGCGCTCGTCACCAACCTCGCCGTCCACTTCAAGGGGGGCCCGGAGGCCTCGCTCGTGTGGGTGACCACGCTCGACGCCGCGCGGCCCGTGCCCCGCACGCAGGTGAGCATCCACACCTGCCGCGGCGACGCGTGGGCGCGCGGGCTCCCCGAGCGGTCCATGCTCCGGTGCCCGCCGGACGAGCCCCAGAAGCTCGGGCTCGGGCCGAACCTGCTCGTCGTCGCGCGGACCGCCGGGGACATGAGCTTCACGCGCTCGGATGGACGCAGGGCATCGAGCCCTGGCGCTTTCGGCTCCCGTATTACTGGGGCTCGCCGGAGCTGGCGGCCCACACGGTCCTCGACCGGGCGCTCTTCCACGCCGGCGAGACGGTGCACATGAAGCACGTGCTCCGCCAGCGCACGCTCACCGGCTTCGCCGCCGTGCCGGCCGACAAGCGGCCCGGCTCGCTCGTGATCCGCCACGCCGGGAGCGAGGAGGTGTACAAGCTCCCGCTCGAGTGGGACACGGCGGGCATCGCCGAGAGCACGTGGCCGATCCCGCGGGGCGCGCGGCTCGGCCGCTACGAGGTCGCGCTGTTCGCCAAGGGGGCGGCCCAGTCCGATGAAGCCTACGCGCACGGCGGCGGCGGCGCCGGCGACTTCCGGGTGGAGGAGTTCCGCGTCCCGCTGATGTCCGCAGCCCTACGGCCGCCCACCAACCCGCTCGTAGGCGCCTCCGGGTTCCCCGTCGACATCGCGGTGCGCTTCCTCGCCGGGGGCGGCGCCGCGAAGCTTCCCGTCACCCTGCGCACGCAGATCCGGCCCCGCTTCGTGCCGGCCCCGGACCGCTTCGAGGAGTTCGTCTTCGCCAACGGCGTGCTCAGGCCCGGCGTCGATCAGGGCGGCGTGGTGGAGGAGCTCGAGGCCGCGGAGGAGGAAGGCGAGGAGGGCCAGGCGCCGGCGCCCTCCAAGACCGCCGCCCCGGCGATCCACCAGCGCCAGAGCCTCGTCCTCGACGCCGCCGGCACCGGGCGCGCGACCGTCACCGACCTGCCGCGGGTCACCTCGCCCATGGAGGTCCTGACGGAGCTGGAATTCCGCGACCCCAACGGCCAGGTCCAGACGGCGGCCACGCGCGTTCCGCTCTGACCGTCGTCCGTCCTGGCCGGCCTCCAGGCCGACCACTGGGATGCCGGACCGGCTGGGGCAGGTGAAGCCAGGCCACCTCGCGGCCCTGCTGCTCGTCGACGGCAACCCGCTGGACGACATCAAGCTCTTCCAGGACCGCGACCGGATCCTGATGATCATGAAGGACGGGAGGCTTCACAAAGAGGCGGCGACCGATTATCCTGCTCGCCGTCGATGGACCGCGTCTTCTTCGGCCTCGGATCGATCCTCGCGCTCCTCGCGGTCGGGGCCGGCGCGTTCGGCGCCCACGCGCTGAGGAGCCGGCTCTCTCCTGACATGCTCACCACGTTCGAGGTGGGAGCACGCTATCACATGTACCACGCGCTGGGCCTGCTGGCGGTGGCGTGGGCCGCCACCCGATGGCCCGGCGGCGCCGTCACCGCCGCCGGGTGGCTCTTCCTCGTCGGCATCGTCCTGTTCTCGGGCAGCCTCTACCTCCTGAGCCTCACCGGGCAGCGCTGGCTCGGCGCGATCACCCCACTCGGCGGCGCCGCGTTCCTGGTGGGCTGGTTCCTCCTCCTGTGGACCGCGTGGAAGGCGCCGTGACGACCCGGCGCCGGTTCCTCGCCGGCGCGGCGGCGGCCGGCGCCGCGGCGCTGGCCGGCCGCGCGCCCGCCGTCCTCGGGCAGCCGGCGCGCGAGCTCCACGTCTGGCACACGGAGGTGGAGCCCCAGACCGTCCGGACGATCCAGGAGACGAGCATCGCGGAGTTCGAGCGGAAGTTCCCGGGCTTCAAGGTCCGGCAGCAGGCGCTCGGCTGGGGCGACCTGAACACGAAGCTCCTCGCCGCCATCGCCGCCGGCAACCCGCCCGACCTCACGCACCTGAACCCGTTCATGACCGCCTCGCTCTACACCAAGGGCCTCCTGCGCCCGATGGACGAGCTGGTGCGGGCGATCGGCGAGAAGGACATCCACCCGGCGGTCCGCACGCTCCAGCTTTTCGACGGCAAGTACTACGGCGTGACCCACGCGATGGGCGCGATCTTCATCTGCGAGCGGCGCGACCTGCGCGAGCAGAAGAAGCTCAAGCCGGTGGAGACCTACGACGACCTGGTGACGCTCGCCGCCGCCCTCACCGAGGACGGCCGCCGCTGGGGCATCACCATCCCCGGCGAGAAGCTCTACATGGGTTTCACGTTCCCGGCCGAGTGGCTCGCCTCCAACGGCGGGAGCTGGGTGGATCCGAAGACCTGGCGCCCGCAGCTCCGCTCGAAGGCCATGCTGGAGACGCTCGAGTTCCTCCAGCGCCTGAACCGCTCCATGCCGCCGTCGTGGGCGGGCCAGAAGTACCTCGACACCCTGGCCGCGCTGGCCACGGGCAAGGTCGCGATGATCTACCTGAGCGGGGCGCGCACCATCGGGTACATCGAGCGTTACGCGCCCGAGGGCCTGCGCGACCCCGACCACTTCCAGCCGATGTTCAAGCCGCGCGGCCCCTCGGGCCACAAGGGGATCTCCTCGCTCGACGGCGAGAACTGGGCCGTCTTCTCGCAGTCGCGCTACCCCGACGAGGCGTTCGAGTTCCTGCGCATCTTCTACAAGCGCGAGCACTACCTGAAGTACTGCCACTCGGTGCCGATCCACCTCTCGCCGATCTTCACCCCGATGCTCGGCGACCCCGAGTACCTCGCCCACCCGCGCATCCGGAAGTGGCGCTCCTGGCACGACTTCATGATGGCCGGCCTCAAGGCCGAGCGGTTCCTGCCGATCGGCTTCAGCCGCCCGGACGACAAGCTCGTGCCGTTCCTGGCGGAGCTGGACGGCTCGGGGATCGTCGCCGACCTGATCGTCGAGGTGATGGTGGGCGGGAAGAGCCCGGCCACCGAGGCCGAGCGGGCCCAGCGGCGCGCCGAGGAGCTCCTCACGCAGCTCGGCTTCAAGCGCTGGTCGTAGCGGTGTGCGTCGCCATGCCCTGATCGGCTGGACGCTCGTGGCGCCGTCGCTCCTCCTCGTCGGGGGCCTGATCCTCTACCCGATCGCCTACAACCTCTGGCTGAGCCTCTTCGACAAGCACGCCTTCCTGCCCGCCCAGACCTTCGTCGGTCTGGGGAACTACCGCTACTTCGCCACCGATCCCGAGTTCTGGAGCAGCGTGTGGTACGGGACGGTGTACGCGGCGAGCACGATCGTCCTCCAGCTCGTCCTCGGCGTCCTCGCCGCGCTTCTCCTCAACGAGGGCTTCCGCGGCCGCACGCTCCTCCGCGGCGTCGTCCTCTTCCCGTACATGATCCCGACGATCGTCGCCGTGATCCTGTGGAAGTGGCTCCTCAACGACTCCTACGGCCTCGTCAACTCCGTGCTGGTGGGAGCAGACCTCGTGCGGGTGCCGCCGGCCTGGCTCGGCCGCGACTGGATCATGTGGTCGCTCATCGTGACCAGCGTGTGGCAGTTCTTCCCCTTCGTGGTCGTGACCTACCTCGCGCGCCTGCAGACGATCCCGCCCGAGCTCTACGAGGCGGCCACGGTGGACGGCGCCGGCGCCGGGCGCCGGTTCCTGCACGTCACGCTCCCCCAGACGCGCAGCGTCCTCTTCGTCATCGTCCTGCTGCGCTCGATCTGGATGTTCACCAAGTTCGACACCGTGTGGCTGATGGCCGGCGAGGGCGGCGTGGGCCGCTACATCCGGACGCTCCCGGTCTACGCTTACTCGCGCACGTTCACATATCTCCAGGCCGGGATGGGGGCGACGCTGGCCGTGCTGATGTTCGGCCTCCTGGTCGGCGCCACCGCGGTCTACTTCGGGCTGTTCCGCGACGAGGAGGCCGTATGACTACTCGGAGGGGGGCTCCGCCCCCCTTCCGAACCTCCCGCCGGGATGGCGCCGGCGAAGCCGGCGCTCGAACGAGCCCTCCACGCCGCGCGGCGAGGGTCAGCAGCCCGTGGCGAAAGTCTTCGACGGCAGTTGGGACTCGAGAAATCTCACGGAATTGGCCGATTTCCGTGGGGTCCCCATGGCCGAGACACGTCCTCAGCGACTTTCACCACGGGCTGTTAGCCTCGTGAGGCGGGGAGTCCGGCGGCTCCCGCGGGCACTCGTCCTCTACGCAGGGGCTCTCGCGCTCGGCCTCTGGGGCGCGTTCCCGTTCTTCTGGATGCTCTCGACGGCGCTCAAGCCGGCCGACGAGATCTTCGCGGTCCCGCCGACGCTCGTGCCCGCGCACGCCACGGTCGCCAACTTCGCGCGGGTGCTGAGCGAGACGAGCTTCCCGACCTACTTCAGGAACAGCGTGGTCGTCTCCGTGGCCACCGTCGCCCTCACCCTGTCGGTGTCGGCGGTGGGCGCTTACGGTCTCACGCGCTTCCGCTTCGCCGGCCGCGAGCAGGTGGCGGGGCTGATCCTGCTCACGTACATGTTCGCGCCGATCATGATCATCATCCCGTTCTACATCCTCGTGAAGCAGCTCGGGCTCGTGAACACGCACTTGGCGCTCGTGCTCTCGTACACCACGTTCTGCCTACCCTTCTGCCTCTGGCTCCTGCGGGCGTTCTTCCAGAGCGTGCCGCTCGAGCTCGAGGAGGCGGCGCTGGTCGACGGCGCCCACCGCGGGCGCGCGGTGTGGCACGTGGTCCTGCCGCTGGCGCTGCCGGGCCTGATCGCCGCCGGCATCTTCACCTTCATCCTCGCGTGGAACGACTTCCTGTTCGCGCTCGTCCTGATCAGCTCGGACGAGCTGAAGACGCTGCCGGTGGGCGTCAACGATCTCTTCAACGCGACCATCGTGGACTGGGGCATGATCATGGCGGCGGGCGTGATGATCACGGCGCCGACGGTGCTGCTCTTCGCGGCGGTGCAGCGGCATCTCATCCAGGGATGGGGAAGCGGAGGAGTCAAGGGATGACGGCGCAATTCGGGTTCGGGTTCTCGCTGCAGGGGCGGGGCGTGCTGGCCGGGCGGGAGGCGATCACCCGGCTCGCGACGCGGGCGGAGACGCTCGGCTACGACTCGATCTTCGTGACGGACCGGCTGCTGATCCCGGCGCGGCCCGCCACGGGCTACCCGTACTCGCCGACGGGCGCGTTCCCGCTCGGCCCCGACGAGCCGTGGCTGGAGGCGCTCACCGCCGTCACCTATCTCGCGACGATCACGCGGCGTATCCGCGTGGGGACGAGCGTGCTCGTGGTCCCCTACCGCAACCCCGTCCACACCGCGAAGGCGCTGGCCACCGCCGATTACCTCTCGAACGGGCGCGTCATCTTCGGCGCCGGCATCGGGTGGTGGCGCGAGGAGTTCGAGGCGCTCGGCGTGCCGTTCGAGGACCGGGCGGCGCGGACGCACGAGTACCTGCGGATCATGAAGGCGGTCTGGACGGGGGAGCGCGTGAACTTCGAGGGGCGCTTCCTGAAGATCGCGGACGCCGGCGGGACCAGGCCCCACCCCGTCCAGCGCCCGCACATCCCGATCTGGATCGGCGGCCACAGCGAGGCCGCGCTGCGGCGCGTGGTGGACGTGGCCGATGGCTGGCACCCACTCGGCCTGCGGCCGCCCGTGAGCCTGCACCCGCCCGAGCTGGCCGTCCTGGTCCGCCGCCTCCGCGACCTCGCGACCGCCGCCCGCCGGGATCCCGGCAGCATCACGATCACCTTCAAGGCCCCGGTGAAGCTCGACGCGGCGCCCGACGGGCCGCTCAGCGGGCCGCCGGCGAAAATCATCGAAGATCTGCAGGCGTACGTGCAGGCCGGCGTCCAGCACTTCGTGCTCGACTTCTCGGTGCCGACGGTCCCCGAGATGGAGGAGGTCCTGGAGCGCTTCGCCACGGAGGTGCGCGCCAAACTGCCCGGTTAGGTGGATACCAGTGGATAAGGTGGATCGAAGTTTCCTTTACAGAACTCCGCCTCCCGCACTACGACAGTAGAGAGGACGAACGTCTCTCGCGCGCGGAGGGCCCATGAAGCCGGAGTCCACTGCCTTGCTTCCCGTCGCTGCCTTCCCCGTCATCCGCCGTTCTCGCGCCTGCGGCGCGCTCCGCGAGCTCGCCGACTCCGGCCTGCTGCGCGGGCGGCTCGAGCGCGCGCGGGGCGCGCAATGGCACGCGGATCTGCTTGGCGAGCCCCTCTGGGACGGCGTCGACCGCCGGACGCGCGAGATCCTGCTCGTCGCGGAGGCGCTCTGGCGCTCGCTGGAAGCGCTGGTCTTCGACGACTACAGCGCGGTCGGTTTGCACTACCGCCGCGCCATCGAGAACGAGTGGCGGGCGCGCGTCGGGCACCGGCTGGCGCACTGCCTGAACCGCCGCGTCGAGTCGCTGACGCCCGGCGAGATGCTGCGCGCGGTGCGCGACTGCGGGCCGATGGCCCGCCAGCTCCTCGCGCGCGAGCTGGTGCCGGACACGCGGCTCTTCGACCTCGACTTCATGCGGCTGGTGATCGACCTCTGCGACACGTTCCTGAACGATTCGGCCCACCCCGAGGGCCTCGACCGCCGCGCCTGCGTGGCCCTGCGCGCGATCCTGCTCGACCAGGGAGTCCTGCGCGACCTGCTCCAGTGCGTGCAGCCGGCCGCGAGACCCTGGGAAGACGGCGCGCCCTCAAGCGCGGTACCGAAAGCCGCGAGGGCCTGAAGGCGCGGCTCCGCAAGGGGCCCCCCCTACGCGAGCCGCGAGGCGGACGGCGAAGGCGCCGGGCGTCCTCCGTCCGCCCAATCTCGGCTGTGGAACGGCACTCAAGCCACCGTTTGCGTCTTGCGGTGCCACAACTTTCTCCGGTCGAAGCAGATCTCAGGCTTGACAAACGTTACCCTGGAGGGTAACACTCACTCGTGGGGAAGCTTCGGCGCGGATTATATCTTCGTTTCGTGGAAGAGCGACCATCCGCCTCGACACGTCCATGTATACCGGGAGGGCAAGCTGGTTGTGAAGTGGGACCTGGACAACAAGAAGCCAATGAAGAGCGCGGCGTCGACGAAACTTCTGGACCTTATAAGAGACCTGGAGAACGAGGGGCGGCTATGAAGATTCGGGCGGTCTCGGTCAATAATCGACGGAGGGTTTTCGAGGTCAGAACGTCGAAGGGGGAGTTGCTCTACCCGTTTGCGAAGGTTGATCCGAGGCCTGGAGGTGATGACCCGATTGCCCGAGTGTGGATCGACAAGGAGCTGGACTCCGAAGCCTTCACCTACGTCCTTGGATCGGGTCAGGAGGGGACGGTTCATATCGAGCAGGTACTTGAGTACAACAAGGATCCCGATTATTTGCGGGACCGCCTCCTTTACCGGTTGACCCTTGAGGCTCAGAAGCGGGTGGCGGCCAGCCGCTTACCGAAGCGTGAGATCATCCGCCGACTCGGGACTTCCGCGACCCAGTTCTATCGGCTGATGGATCAGACGAACTACAGCAAGTCCGTCGATCAACTCGTGTCCTTGCTGCAGATTCTCGACTGTGACGTCGATCTCGTTGTGCGGGCGAAGAGCGCATGACGTGATCGTGACTCAAACACGGGTTCGAATCCCGCTGGGCGACCACCAACTGGGTGGGGACCGGGCGTGGTCAGAACCGGTGGCGGATCGCCCAGAGATCGGGGAAGACGGGCGTGAAGAGCGTGCGCTTGAGGAACTCGACGCCGGAGCTGCCGCCGGTGCCGGGCTTGTTGCCGATGGTGCGCTCCGTCAGCTTGACGTGGCGGTAGCGCCACTCCTGCTGGCCCTCGTCGAAGTCGGTCATCAGCTCGAGCAGGATGGCGACGTCCGGCTGCTCGCGGTAGACCCGGCAGAGCGCCTCCTGGATCCGCTCGTCCGGCACCGCCGGCAGCGTGACGTCGCGCGCGCGGAGGTCGGCGGGGATCGCCACCCCGCGGTGGGCCAGGAAGACGTAGAAGTGGTCGATGACGGAGCGCTCCTTCAGCCGGCGCTCCAGCATCGCGTGCTCCGCCGATCCCGCCTCGAAGGCCGTGAGGGCCTCGCGCCGCTTCAGGCCGAGCAGGAACTCCAGCGCGCGGAACTGGGCCGACCGGAAACCCGAGGCCGTCTCCAGCCGGCCGCGGAACGCCGCGAAGGACATCGGCGTCATGGTCTCCAGGATGTCGAGCTGGCCGACCAGCGTCTTCATCACGGTGCGGACCCGCTTGAAGGTGGCGATGGCCCCGAAGAGGGCGTTGGCCGTGAAGTCGCGCCTGATCTTCTCGAGCTCGTGCAGGAGCAGCTTGAACCAGAGCTCGTAGACCTGGTGGATGACGATGAAGAGCAGCTCGTCGTGCTCCTCGGGCTCCGACTTCGGCTCCTGCAGGTCCAGGAGCCGCTCGAGCTTCAGGTAGTTGGCGTACGTCAGGGGCATGCTCACCTCCGCGAGCGGCGCCAGAGGAGCAGCGAGAGGCCGGCCGCCACCGGCGCCGCGGCGGCGAGCTTGACGATCCGCCACTGGCGGCGGGCCCGCTCCACCGCCTCCGCGTAGGGCGTCCGCGAGAAGGTCACCATCGTGTAGAGCGGGACGAAGCGCGCGGGGAAGAGCCGGTGCAGGTCCTTCTCGAGCCGGCGGGCGAGGAGGAACGTGCGGGAGGCCGTGTGGTCCCGCATCTCCACGAAGTTGGCGAGCGAGAGGTCCGCGAGGGCGTCCGTGTCCCGCTTGCGCAGCGCCTGGAAGCGCGCGAAGGCCTGCTCCCGGTCGGGGGCGTGGGCGGCGAGGCACTCGCTCAGCACGAGACAGTCCTCGAAGGCCGCGTTCGCGCCCTGGCCGTAGAAGGGCACCACCGCGTGGCCGGCGTCCCCGAGCAGCACGACCTTGTCGCGGTGGTGCCAGGGCTGGCACCGGATCGTGACCAGCGTGCCTGGCGGGTTGCATGACCAGTCCTCGATCAGCGCCGGCATGAGGGGCACCGCGTCCGGAAACATCTCGGCGAAGTAGCGGCGCACGTCGACCTCGGTGCGCAGCGAGGCCGCGCTGTTCTCGCCCTCGAGCGGCCAGAAGAGCGTGGCGGTGAACGAGCCGTCCCGGTTGGGCAGCGCGATCAGCATGAAGCCGCCGCGCGGCCAGATGTGCAGCGCGTGCCTCTCCAGCAGGAACCGCCCGTCCGGCCCCGCGGGGATCGCCAGCTCCTTGTAGCCGTGCTCGAGGTACGCCTGCTCGTAGTCGAAGCGGTCGAGCCGCTGCATCTGCTGGCGCACCGCGGAGAAGGCGCCGTCGGCGCCCACCACCGCGTCCGCCCGGACGGTCGATTTCTTGCCCGTGTCCACGTCGGTCACGGACACGGTGGCGGTGTCGAGGTCCACGCCCGCGCACCGCTTCCCGAAGACGAGGCGGACGTTGCCGGTCTTCTCGGCGGCGTTCAGCAGGGCGATGTTCAGGTCCGCCCGCGAGACGGAGTTGATGACGTGCGCGGCCTCGGTGCCGTAGGGCTGGAAGGCCAGCTCGCCGTGCAGAGAATGCATCATGCGGCCGCGCATCGGGATCGCCATCCGGAGGATCTCGTCGGCGAGCCCCACCGCGGCGAGGCTCTCGATCCCGCGCGTCGAGATCGCGAGGTTGATCGAGCGCCCTCCGTCCTGCTGGCTCACCCGCGGGTCGGCGCGCCGCTCGTGGACCTCCACCTCGTACCCGGCCCGGCCGAGGTAGATCGCCATCAGCGCGCCCCCGAGGCCCGCGCCCACCACGGTGAACTTCGCCGGACGTACGGCGGCCATCCCCGTCACCCCGTCGTCGCGAGGATCCGGGCGAAGCGCCAGACCTCGTGGAAGGAGTTGTAGAGCGGGACGGGCGCGACCCGGACGATGTCGGGCTCCCGCACGTCGACCACCATGCCGCGGGCGGCCAGCGCCCGCGAGACCGCTCGCGCGTCCCGCACCCCGATCGAGAGCTGGCAGCCGCGCGCGGCGGGCTCGCGCGGCGTCATCACGCGGAACCGATCGCCCGGGATCCGCTCGATCAGGTCGTGCAGATATCCCGTCAGCCGCTCCGACTTGGCCCGCAGCGCCGCCATGCCGACCTCGTCGAAGACGGCGAGCGAGGCCCGCAGCGGCGCCAGCGCGAGGATCGGCGGGTTGCTGAGCTGCCAGCCGTCGGCGCCTTCCCGGGGCACGAACTCCTGCTGCATGAGGAAGCGCGTCTCCGGGTCGTTCCCCCACCAGCCCGCGAAGCGCGGCAGCGCCTTGTCCTTGCCGTGCGTCTCGTGGACGAAGCAGCCCGCCACCGCGCCCGGGCCGGCGTTCAGGTACTTGTACGAGCACCACACGGCGAAGTCGACCTGCCAGTCGTGCAGCCGCAGGGGGATGTTTCCGGCGGCGTGGGCGAGGTCGAAGCCGACCGCGCAGCCCTGGCGTCTCGCCGCCGCCGCGATGCGCGCCATGTCGAGGACCTGCCCGGTCAGGTAGTGCACCCCGCCCAGCAGGACGAGCGCGATCTCCGGCCCCCGCTTCTCCAGGAGCGCCTCGACGTCCTCGGTGCGCACCACCGCCTCCCCGGGCCGCGGCGCCGCGATCACGAGGGCATCGGCGGGGTCGAGGCCGTGGTGGCGGACGTGGGAGGCGACGGCGTAGGCGTCCGAGGGGAAAGCCGAGGCCTCCACGAGGATGCGGTAGCGCTCGCGCGTGGGGCGATAGAAGCTCACCATCATCAGGTGCAGGTTGACGGTGAGGCTGTTCATCATCACGACTTCGCCGGGCCGGGCCCCGACCAGCCGCGCCCCCGACTCGCGGAAGACCTCATGGTAGGAGTACCAGGGCGTCGGCGCCTCGAAGTGGGCGCCGACGCCGAGCCGGGCCCACGCCTCCAGCTCCTGCTCCACGATCGCCCGCGCCTCCTTCGGCTGGAGCCCGAGGGAGTTGCCGCAGAAGTAGACGACGGGCTCGCCGTCCGGCGTGAGCGGGAGGTGAAAGCGGTCGCGGGAGCGCGCGAGCGGATCGGCGGCGTCGAGCGCGAGCGCGAACGCCTCGTCCGGAGAGAAGGCCGCCGCACTCACGCGACTACTCTCCTCGCGCCAATGTCAGCCGCCCATTCGAGCGCCGGCTTCGCCGGCGCCACGCGTGGGGGGGAGGTTCGGAAGGGGGGCGGAGCCCCCCTCCGAGGGGACG
>Ga0209515_10007956_pt1 | contig 12572 bp, 10 predicted proteins | sample Subgroupgradi54m_FD_187454 | JGI IMG/M metagenome (GOLD analysis project Ga0209515, IMG submission 187454) | Subsurface groundwater microbial communities from S. Glens Falls, New York, USA - GMW60B uncontaminated upgradient, 5.4 m (SPAdes)... ... | reverse complement strand
TAATTGTTTTTTACCTTTCAAATCAAATCGGTTCACTTTATAAAAAACAAAACTAGCCACTAGATATTCTAAGTATTTTTCAACGGTGGTATTATGTATACTTTGACCATCTTGTTTTAACGTTTTTGCAATATTCCCAGGTGAAAGTGGATTACCGATGTTGGACGCTACAAATTTTGTAATGTTACCAAATGCTCGCTTGTCATTTATTTGATGACGTTGAGCAATATCTTTTTCTACAATAGTAGTGTAAATAGCTTCCAAATATTCATATATTTTATCAAATCCTCCCTCTCGTAAATCAACACCTTTAGGTAATGATGTTTCATTTACATAGTCAAAAAACAAGGCTTCATAATTGAGGTATCTATCTGTAACATCAATAGCACGAGCTGTTAAATATTCTTTGAATGAAAAAGGTAAGATAGAAATTTCGATATAGCGACCGCTTAAAAGTGTTGCTAATTCCCCAGACAATAAAAAGGCATTTGATCCTGTGATATAAACGTCTATATTGGATTTTACAAACAAACCGTCCACAAGTCGTTCAAACTCATTAACATTTTGCACTTCGTCTAAAAAAACATAGCAGGGTTTAGATAAATCTAACTGACCAATGATGTAAGCATATAAAGCATCTAGGTCGTTGAGAAACTTACGAAGTTCAAAATCCTCAAAATTTAAAAACACTATTTGTTCAGTTTGTATTCCCGATTCAAACAGTACTTTTCTATATAATTCAAACAATGTACTTTTACCGCTTCGACGTAAGCCACTAACTACTTTTATGAGGTCTTTATCTTTGTATGCCAATAATTTACTTATGTAATTCTCACGATTTGTATAACTTCTCATAGAGTAAATATAATCATAAATCATTAAAACTTGTAATTTTTGCAAGTTTTAATGATTTAAATAGTAATCATAACCATAAGTCATTCTTTTATCTGCTTTTTCTTCATTCATTAATGAAAAGACCGCACTATTTATAGCTTTCTCAAAATCGTTTTTAAGATTAGAGACTTCTTTTATTTGAAAGCTAAAATCAGGGAATTTGATCTTAGTATTAGTAACCCAATTACTAAAAACAGGATAGGCTTTATTTAAATATTATTTTAATTCTTCCATTATAATTCCATCCTCTTTGAAGTTAATTACAATCAATTTTAAATTTTATTTACTCTGACAAGAATTCGATACAGTTCACTAGAATCAAACAACTTTTTGTTTTAAGTCTTTAAAGGTCTGTTCGATTTGTTTTACAATTTCATCAACATTTTCACTGACTATTTTTGTTGGTATACCAAATATTAATGATGAATTGAACGGAACAATTAAACTGTCTCCTTTAGGCATTGCTTTACCCATTCCTTTCATGTAAGCAGGAACAAATTTAATATCAGGTCGTTGAGATAAAATTAATCCGATTCCCTTTTTTAAAGCTTGCTCTTTTTCAGGTTCTCCCCTTGAGCCTTCTGGAAACAATATTAATGAATACCCCTTATCTAACTCTTTTAACATCCTATTAATTGGATCATTATCAGGATTATTTTTATCTCTTCCTCTTTTTATTAAGAGAGCATTTACAAAAAAAGAGGTTAATTTTCCTTTTAATCTTGTTTTACCAAAATGATCTCCTGCAGCGACAGGCTTTACTTTGTGAATTATTTTACTTGGTAGAGAGGATAATAAAGTCATTGTATCTAGATGACTATTATGATTTGCAACTATAATGAATTGTTTTTCATTTAGTAGGAATTTTGCAGTATCAAACTTAACTCCAACGATTAATTTTAGAAATAATCGAATTAAGAAACTGTAAATAATTTTTAATGTTAGTTTCTGCATTAGTAAGCTAAATAAAATAGAATATGAAAAAATACTGGGGCAGTATAAGCCAAAGAGTCAATCCTATCTAGAACACCACCATGTCCTGGAATAGAACTTCCCATATCTTTTATTCCAATATCTCTTTTAATTGAGGAAATGACAATGTCACCCGCAAAACCTGAAAAAGAAATCATAAAACTCACAAAAACAACTTGCATATCATTTAGAGGAGTTAAAAAACCTAAAAAGTATCCAATAATAGTAGTTGAAATTAAACCACCTACAAATCCTTCCCATGTTTTATTTGGACTAATTTTCGGAATAATTTTATGTTTCCCTAATAATTTACCCCACGTAAATTGCATCACATCATTTATTTCAGTTAGAAACACCAGGAATAACAATAACCCTCTCCCTCCTGATTTAAACCCATTTAATTCAGGCAAAGACAGTAAATACGCCATGTGGCTAATTCCGAATACTGTTAACATTAAAATCCACTGAAGTAAAGACATTGACTTTATAATTCCATCGGTATTTCCTTTTAAAACAAGACGCAAAGGAAGTATCAAAAACATCACAATTGGAATAAAAATAATAAAAGCACCATACCAACCAATATAAGCTAAATAATATTGAATAGGAATAGAAATAAAAGCCCAAAAAATTGCCCTCCTATCAGAATCTCGAAAACCTAATTGCGAATACAATTCTCTAAATGCAACAAATGATAAAAAAGCAATTGCTATATATGAAATTTTTGTATTTACAACTGTCGCTAATATAAACACAGAAGCCATAAACCACCAAGATTTAGTACGTGCTTTGAGTTCAATTAAATTTGCATTCGGTTTAATTTTTCCAACAATATAGAATAAAAGAGTTGCAAAAGTCAAAATTCCAAAAATCAATGAAATAACAATAAGTAAATCATTGTTTTCAAAAAAATTTAGGTGAAATATTTCATTCATAGTTATTTATTTTAGTGTTTTTTTTATTCTAGTTATTGTACTTATCAAAATCAAAATATTAAGGACCACAAATATCCATAATGAGTACTTTCCAAAACCAACAGAAAAAAAACTTAAAAGACCATATAAACCTATAATTAATGCCCTATCACTTTTACCCATTGGCCCATCATATTGTCTAGCTCCAGAAACTGCTTTACCAAGAACACCAGCAAATTCGTTCACAATACTAAAACACAAAAAAATAACAATTAAGTATAAATTTTCTTTTTCATGAATTAGTAATGGAAAAAAAATAAAAAGATCTGATATAACATCTCCAATTTCATTTAATATCTCACCTTTTTTTGTTTGTTGATTATAAATTCTTGCCATCATCCCATCAAGAGCGTTTAATCCCATTCGAATAAATAAGCCAATTGGAAGAGCTAGAAAAAGATATATATTGGTATTTGCAAACCAAAAAGAAACACCAATGATAAAGGACAAAATAATTGATAAAATAGTAATTTGATTAGCCGTGACTCCCATTTTATGAAACATTACCAAAATCGGCATTAGTAATTGTTGAAATTTTGGTTTTATTTTATAAATTGATATCATTAGCGATTTATTTTTTTCCAATTAAGTCTATAGCATCAAAATTAATCATAAAAGTATAATTCAAAAATCTAAGTTTTATCTTTAATTCCTCGGTAAATCTAATCATTAAAACGGATTCCTATACTCACGACCACTTGTTTTTTCATATTGAATAGTTGATACTTACAGTTTCTCGACGTTCAAATCGATTAAATCACAACAAAGACCACTCAACAAACGCATTCATCACTTCTTTCCATTCCCCTTTTTCATAAACGGGTGACCCGTCTTCCTTAATTGGAAAGAAATTATGTTCTAGATTAGGGAATCTTTTTAGTGTTAAATTGGTTTTCTTTTTCTCTATGAAATACAAGGGAATTATATCGCAAAAATCTCCGTTTATATCCTCACTTCCATAGGCGATATAAATAGGGATATTCAATTCTACCAATGTACTTACCTGACTTTTCGAAAAGGAATTCCAGGGGAAATTATAAGTTTTAATTTTAGTTGTATCTTCTTTTTGAATGTCTTTGTACCAATCATAAATTCCGTTTTGAATGGAGTCTGCTTCTACCCAGGTGATTTCGCCAGCTTCGGCGTCTTTTCTTGCCTTTCGAATGTATTGGTCAATTCTTCCCAAGGGATTGAAACCAAAAAGTCCTACTTGTGTAACTTTTTTATTATGCGCTGCTAATTCAAGAGCAACATGTGATCCTTGTGAATGTCCTGCTACTACTAGCTGTTCTGTATTAATCCATTTTTGTTTCGATAAAAAATGAATAACAGCATTCGCCCGATTCACATAATTTTCAAGAAAATCAGCTGGCAAGAAATCTGGATGAAAGCTGTATTCTTTGGTCGTATCTGTCACATAACAATGGGATTTATTTAAATGATCTGGCCCGACAATTAAAGGAGTTTTAGGCATGGAAATAACAACAACATGGTATTTTCTCTTCATGGATTCAACATCAAAATTACTCAATGTAACTGGCATGGTACCTTGTTCTGGAAAATCAAAAAATAACGGCATTGGCAACGATCCTTGACAAAAAAGTAAAATAGGTTTTTTAACTGTAAAACTGGTATCAGCTATTACAAAATCTATGGTATCTTTTTTTAGGGTTGTTTGAAAATGGGTGTAATCATTAGCAACTACTCCTATTTTCTGACTGTGAGAGTAGAATGAAGATGTGATAATGAAGATTAAGGTTGAGGTAAAGGATTTCATACTTTTGATATTTTTTTAGGTGAAAATAGACTTTTTTGAGATAACTGAGGATTGAAAAATGTTAAATTATTACAAAAGTGGTACAATAGAGTTTTAAATGTGAGGGATCTGGATTAATTAAAACAAATGATTGCTTACCATTGAAATCGAGACATCATGTGGCTAAAGCCGAAATATATAGATTTTCCTTAAGAGGAATGGGCTGAAGCCACATTCCAATTGAAAATAATTCATCTCTAAGAAATGGCTAAAGCCATATTCCAATTGAAAATAATTCCTATCCCAAAGCCCCATTACTCTTTGCAATCTCAATCCAATGCTCTGCTAGTGAACTTGGATTTGCGCCAATTGCTCTTGCTAAATACAAAGCAACAGCCATTATTAAAACAGATGCTTCGTGAAATTCTTGATTGGTTTGCAACCCGCCAAAAGTTGCTTGGACTTTTAATTGAAGGATTTCATTGTGTCTTCTTGCGAATAATGTAGGATCTTCTAACTGTTCTGTAATTTTAGGAAGCATAATGGCATTTCTCCATTCTTTTCCGATTCTTTCAGCCAAAATTTCTGGAGACTCCTCTCCTATTTTTCGCCATTCTTGAATTGTTGTTTTATCTCCTGATGAAGACAAACCTGTATCTAACAATAATGCAAATGCGACATCGGCTAAATTTTGCATTACTTCTAAATATTCATCTTGCGAATTTTCAAATTTCTCCGAAACTTGACCTTGCAAGTATTCCCCTACACTTAAATACGGTAAATTGACAACTTCCGGACAACCATTTAAACAGGGAAATTCTTTTCCTTCAAAAATGTACTGAACTTCTTCATTTTGTATTTGTCTACCTAGTGGATATAAACGACATGCCAACGGACGACCCAAATGAACAGCACATCCGAAATTTTCAATGTATTGTCCACAAGCAGATTGACCAATCTTATCTTTACTTCCATCGAAGCGAAGGCGAATCCCACCTAAATCGCAATACAAATCTTGAAATTCTTTTGGAGAGATTTTTTTCTCGTTCGAAATGCAAAGCAATTCCCATGGATTCAGTAAAACTTGTTTACCATGACAACAAGTCCCCGTTCTAGAACACGTGAGTGGTAATGAATCTTGAAGACTGAGTTTTGTTGTGATCATTTTTCTAATTTTAATTCATTTCTAGTGCTCGAATCACTTTCACAACATCTTTACTTTCTCTCAAACGAATTAACCAGCAACCAAAAGTTAAAAATAGACCAGGTCTTGAAATATATTTTCCAACAAGAGATACAACGTCATCATGTAAAGCATAACTTAAAGCGAATTCAGATGGTGATTCGACAGCTAATTTTTCGGCAGTACTCCAAGATAAATTTCTCGCTTTTTCGATTACAAATCCAGCAATTTTCTCATCTGTTCTTCCTCCAATTTTATCAATTAAACCAATTGCGGGAGAAACTTTTTCGATTCTTTCTTGCACCTCATCGATCATGCTTGAAAGTAAATCCATAATTTTTTGAAAATCATTTTCAATGGCCGGTAACAAATCTCCTGGCGCAACTTGAGCTGTCGCAATAGCTAAATCAAGATTTATGTGTGCATTCATTCCCAAAAGAAGATGTTGTAAAATAATAGGCGATTTCGATTTTGAAGAATTAAATGCGATTAACCAACTTTTACTCGGTGTTTCATTTCCCCAATATTCGTTGATGGCATCCAAAAATCTTCCTGCAAAAACAACATCAAGTTGTTCCATTCTTTTTCCATCTTCAAAATAACATCCTTCTTCAATTTTCTTCTTTACTTGAATTGTCACATCTCTATACAAAACAGCAAAATACCCAATTTTACTTTTTTCTCGAATACAACGATCAATTACTTGATTCATTTCTTCAATAACATCGTCAATTGTTTTATTGGTTATTTGTCCACTCATTTTTAGCAATTATTCAATATAAAAGTAAAAAAATAAAAAGCCTAAACAAATTTGCTTAGGCTCTCAATAAATATTTATGCTTTTTTTAAACCAATCCTGGAATCTCGATCATTTCGTTTGATTCTTTAGAATAATCTACAGCTTTGTTTTCAAATCCGAATAAATCCAAGAAATCTGATCTATAACCTTTTAAATCACCCAAACTTGGTAACGATTCAGTTGTTGCTTCTTTCCATAATTTAGCCACTTCAGCTTGCACCTCTTCGTTCATTTCCCAATCATCCACCCTAATTCTTCCAGCAGCATCTGTTGAAAGATCTTTGCCGTTGTATAAACGTTCCGAAAATAATCGTTGAATTTGTTCTATACAACCTTCATGGGTTCCTTTCGCTTTCATGATTTTATATAGTAATGAAATATACAAAGGAATAACAGGAATTGCAGAACTCGCTTGAGTAACCAATGCTTTATTTACAGAAACATACGCATTTCCGTTAATTGCTTTTAATTTATCAGTAATTGAAAAAGCAGTCGCTTCTAAATGATCTTTCGCTTTTCCGATAGTTCCTTTTCTATAGACCGGTTCTGTGATTGCAGGTCCAATGTATGAATAAGCTACTGTTTTTGCATTTTCAGCCAATAAATCTGCTTTAAGCAATGCTTCCATCCATAAATCCCAATCTTCACCTCCCATAACAGCAACTGTGTTATCAATATCTTCCTCATTTGCAGGATTAATTGTTACATCTGTTACGATTCCTGTATGAAAATCAACCGTTTTTTCAGTAAAAACAGGACCGATAGGTTTTAAAACAGATTTATGAAGAACACCAGTAGCTGGATTCATTCTAACAGGAGAAGCTAAACTATAAATCACTAGATCTATCTTTCCTAAATCCTCTTTAATCAAGGCAAGTGTTTTATCTTTAATTTCGTTTGAAAAAGCATCGCCGTTAATTCCCTTTGCATACAATCCTTCTGCTTGCGCTATTTTTTGAAAAGCTGCAGTATTGTACCATCCTGGAGAACCTGTTTTTCCTTCTTGTGGAGGTTTTTCAAAAAACACACCAATAGTAGAAGCACCTGATCCAAATGCACTTGTAATTCTAGAAGCTAAACCAAATCCTGTTGAAGCACCAATCACTAATACGTTTTTGGGACCGTCAATTTCACCTTTTGATTTAATATAATTAATTTGATTTATTACGTTTTGTTCACATCCTTCAGGGTGGGAAGTCAGACAAATAAATCCCCTCATTCTAGGTTCAATAATCATGTTCTTGTTTTTAATTTGCTATAAAATTAGTATAAGTTGTTGATATAGCTAATACATATCACATAATTTTATCAATTTTAAATGGAAATTAGATAATATTAAAGTCCTTAATTCGAAATTAATTGAAATAATAAATACTAACTATTCAGAACAAGGAATTTGCGCATATTGAAAACCTTTGTATGATTTATTTTTTAACGCTTTGATAAAAGGATAAATCTTATTTTCTCCAAGCACTAAATATAATTCATCTAAATCGACCCAAAAATCTACATGAACATAATTTCCCCAACTACTTGTACAAAAACCTATTTTATTTGCTTTGTTTGTTTTACTTTTCAATTGTTTTTTGTTTGTATTTTGGTAATTCGATAGAATTTCTTGAATACGAATTTCATGAATATCCATCATTGTCATTTTTCTGATTGTCCTTGGAGGATAAACATAAACCCAATAATCTTCAATAAAAATCATGCTATCTCCTCCAACTGAATTTATTATTGGACTCGATGCTGAATCCTCCATAACTTCAAAATAATCTTTTCTATCAATAATATCCAGTGTATCCTTTGTTTCTGTATCGATATAATATTCAACTTCTGGAATCGGAATCATTTTTTTTTCTAACTCAAAACCTTCTTCCTTGTATATCTTCAACTTATTAGACTCCACTAAATTTGATATAAGTGTGATTAAATCTATTTCCTTTTTCAAAAATAACACTTCATTTTCTGGACAATTTGGTTTAACTACAATTCGAATTGATTTCACGCAATTGGGATCTGTATTCTGAGCATTCACAAAAAAATTCGAACCTAAAACAAACAAAAGGAAAGTGAAATATTTCATACTAATTTCTAAGTAAGTCATCATAACAAGATATTTGTACATATTGGAATCCTTTATATTGCCTTTCTAATAAGGGTTTATACCACAAATATTTTTGGGGATCGAGATTTAGATTTGAAATTTCAGATAATTGAATACTAAATAATTCAGTTCCCTTTTCCGAACCTTTCTTTTGATAAAAACTCATAGCAACTGGTCTGAAATTATAGGATTGTTTAATAGAATCGAAATACCTTTCTTCTACTATTCGAATTTCATTAACAGCATAAACAGACATTTTCAATAATTTCGATGGAGGAAAAACATAAGTACTTACTCTATTGACAATAATGACGCTATCTTCTCCGTACGAATTAGCAAGTGGAGTTGTTGAACTTTGAACATTTATTTCGTAATTTCCATTAAATCCTTGTACAAAAGAAGAAGACTCATAATCTATCCCATCAACATCTTCTAAATCAGGGATTGGATACCATTTTAAGTTGTTAAAATCGTTGCCTTGTGTGTAAATATTTATTTCGCCAGATTCAGCATGATTTAATACGAAAAGAAATAAGTCAAATTCGTTGATCCCTTTTTGTTTATTAGGAAAAAAGACTGCATTTTCTGGTGTGTTTTTGATTGAAATCCATCTTTGTTTGATGCAAGTAGTATCAGTTGATTGAGACAGAACGTTGAATGAAAGAAAGAAAAGAATAAAAAATTTAAGTGATTTCATGAATAATCTAATTTTACTCAAAAGTAAGAAAAGAGAAAGAGATAAAAAAGTCAGAGCAAAAAAAGTAAAGATCTGCTTTTAGAAACTGAATCGGGTAATTGTATCAGAAATTTAATATTATTAACTAAAAAACAAGCTTAACAATGGAAAACAAATGCAGGGTAAACGCATTTAGATTTTTTTAACCACGGATTAACACAGTGTTTTTCACAGAGTTTCGTGAAGTTTTTCAAAAGTGTAATAATAAAACAAAAGATTACAATAAATAAATTAATTGACAAAAATAAAGATACTAACATCAAACTTAAACCGCTTACATTAAATTTAAACCGCTTATGTAAAACGCATCTTTTTTGTATGATTATTTAAATTAAATTACATAGATTTGTGGCGCGCAAAATTACAATCTTCTGACAGAGACTAATTATCTACTACTAAACTATTCTACAATGAATAACAAACATTTATTTACTATTCTAACTGCTTCTTTTTTATTTGGTATCCTAACATTTTCTTGTACTAAATTTGAAGAAGGACCAGGAAGAACTTTTAGATTAAGATCGGTTAACCATCGATTATGTGACGATGGTTGGCACGTGGTGGCCAGGAGGGTTTATGCCGATCAAAGTAAGAAACAAAGCGATATAGGCTATCCAACAAATGAGTTTATCATCACTTTTGATGTTCATTTTTCCAAAGACGGCTCGTATTTATCACAGGTAATTATTTTTAAAGATGAACCATCCACTTTAAATCCTCAACCTACTCCTTATCCTGGCTTTTATAAGTACAACCAATTTCAGGAAGGGCAATGGTGGTTTGACAAAAAAGACAAAACCATTTTATATATGACTTTTGATGGAGTTACAGAAAAAATGAAAATTACTTCTTTGAGTAAATCTCAATTTAAAATGTTTCATATTGATGATTCAACCGGAATTATTGAAACCTTTGAGTTTGATTCTAATTCTGTTCAGTAAAATTGATTTTCGAATTTTATTTTTGAAGTTTTTCCTGCTGCTTAATCTTTTTTAAATTACACCTATTTAATTGAATACTATTTACAGGGCATTTGCAATATTAACGCATAAGAAACTCTCCTGTCAGAGATGAATTAGCAACTTTCCGATTTTATCGTTTCAAAAGTAAAGATCTGCTTTTTGAAACTGAATCGGGTATTTTTATCAGAATTTTAACATTATTAACTAAAAACAACTTAACAATGAAAAACAAACGCTTATTTACTGCGCTTGCAGTTTCTCTCTTATTTTCTATCAAGTCCTTTGCTGGCACGTGGCAGGTAGAGACCCCCACATGGGTTTGGCCTTTAAACAATGAATATAATGTGATCCCTGGAGCTCACCAACAATTTAAATTCCAATCGAATGAAAACAATTGTACAGCTTATTGGAAATTTTATTTGTATAAAGAGGTGGCCGGTGTAGTCACATGGATCCCATTCGCTGAAGATCAATGGGGAAATATGGAAGTTGATAAACAAAGTGACCATAATTCATTTTATTTAGATATGCCTATCTGTCCTCCATCATCCAAATTCAAAGTAACACTCTACACAAAAAAAACAATTTTATGGAATACGAAATATTCAACTACAATTGAAAGGATTTTCAATTCAGCGATAGGTCAGACTGCATTACCAGGTCTACCACAATTTCAAATCAAATGTAATGATGATTTGTGGGCTGGTATGTATCCTAAAGGGGCTTTGATTTCGACTGAAACTAATCCTGCAACGATAAATTCAAACTTGAATTATCAAAACAGAGTAATGTGGTACAACAGTGTAACAAATCAATATGTTGGTGAAACAACTGGAACACCTTTTTCTCCCTATAATACCGCTGCAACTCCTTCAACACAAAAAAGCGGCGGAACTTTCAACTATAAAATGCCTACCACCTGTGATCCAACCCCAACACTTAGTGGTCAGATGACTTTTACGCGTGCTTCTGCTACTGTTTCACCATCAGTATTTAATGGTTATCTTATTGATCCAAATCTTTTGCCATGTTCTTCTTATATTGGTTGTAGTTTAGCAGGCGTAACGTCTTATGAATTACCATCTGGAGCTTCATTAGATTTAGGACCTGGGCAAAGGATAAAAGAAACTAAATATTATTATGTCGATAACAATGAAACTAGACACTTAGACACTAGACTCAGCAAAACAGGAACTATTAAAATTGGTGATTTTAGATTACAAAAAGCAAAAGTCTGTTATGAGCACTTAAAACAAAATGGGGTTGCATCAACACGAAATTATGTTGTCGTTTACACCATCGAAACAGATTATATTGATCTGTCAGGAGCACAACCACAAATTAGTCATATAGAATGTAATGTTGAAGTTGAAGTAACAGTTACTCCTGTTTCAGAAGTGATGGAAACAACAAATCCAGGTACTTATTATATGCTTGAAAATTCGATTAATCAAACAACAACTAACATGACTCAAATGGTCAACGGTTTACCGGTTGTCCCATCTCAAGACGCAGTCTGTAAAACTATTTACACATTAGTTCAAATATTTACAAAAAATTTGATGATGATAGATACTGATGGAGGATTCCCAGATGCTCCTATTTCAGTTCTTGAAAAATGCAAGCTCCCTGAAAAATTTATTCCTACACCATACATTAGCGAACAATCGATTGTAGAGTTAGGTTTAGAAGAAAGACTATCATTTAGATGGCTCAAAGGAGGTAACTTACATTCAGTAGGCCAAGAATTAACCTTTATTGGAAATGAAATGCCTGGTTTATATGAATTAGAATTGGTTCTAGACGATGTTCCATTGTTTGTAATGCATCAACTACATATCAAAGAATGTGTTAGCGGATATTTAACATTAGAAGATATGATCGGTAAAGAGGGTGCGGAACTAATTAAAAGCACGCTTCCAATAGACATACAAAACGATCCGTTACTAAAAACAAACACGGCTACTCGTAATAATTCTCAAGTAACTGAAGAACCTTCGGTTTCGAAAACGACTGATACTACGATAGAAAATTCAGTAATGTCTTCTTTGGATTTTACAATTTTCCCGAATCCTACATCTGAATTTTTTACAGTATCTTTTGAAAATACAGAGAATATATCAGAGGTAAACTTATTAAACACAACTGGTCAAAAAGTGCATAACTTTCAATTTGACTACGATTTTCAA
>Ga0209515_10007955_pt1 | contig 12573 bp, 7 predicted proteins | sample Subgroupgradi54m_FD_187454 | JGI IMG/M metagenome (GOLD analysis project Ga0209515, IMG submission 187454) | Subsurface groundwater microbial communities from S. Glens Falls, New York, USA - GMW60B uncontaminated upgradient, 5.4 m (SPAdes)... ... | reverse complement strand
TGCTGCCGTTTTGCCGTTACCAAACAGATTCACTGATGATAATCACTAGTTCCGGAACTAGTTCGAGCCTTATGCGAGACACTTCGCCTTGAGCGCTAACTTGTAATTATACCGGGCAGTATATCCCCGCACTGCAAATGTCGGTACTGCGGATTATAGAGGGAAAATCTGGGCTTCGCCATGGGTGGGGGCGGAATATGGGGCGGACAAAGACTGCAGGCCATGTCAGCCCTAGTAGCGGGTGGTGGGGGGCGTCGGCGTGCGCTTCTAAGCGCTTCCCTTACCAACTGTTTCCAGAAGGTGGGTATGCACTTGGCTCAACCTGGTAAAATGCGCTGGTGCGAAAGGCATATCCGCGAACTCTGCTCGAATTCGAGCGCTGGTTCCGAAGCGAGGAATCATGTCGCGATTACCTGATCCGACTACGGTGGCCGGACGGTTTCCGGTGCCCGAGGTGCGGTCATTCTTCCGCTTGGACAACGAAGCGAAGCCTGCTGCATTGCCAGAACTGTCGGTGCGATATATCGGCAAGAAATCATTGGTAATTATCGCCGCGGAGGTCCGTGGTCCTGGAACCGGCAGAATTCGTATTCAACAGATCCCGGACGCCTCCAAGGAACACTTGATGGCGTTCATCCAGGAAGCCATCGTTCCCGGCTCGGTGGTCATCCCCGATGGGCTGCCCGTCTACATGAACGTGACCGAACTGGGCTATGGTTATCGGCCGAAGATTCCCAAAGGCGGAGAAGAAACGGCTTCCAAGCTTATGCCGAGAATCCATCATGCCGCTTCGCTGCTCAAGCGATGGCTTTTGGGGATACATCATGGCAGCTGCTCCAAACGCCAACTGGCCCACTACCTGGACGAGTTCGTTTTTCGGTTCAACCGCCGCCGTTCCGCAGACAGGGGGCAGTTGTTTTACCGGCTGCTCCAGCAAGCAGTCGCCATCGAGGTAACGACGCTCGATGAGATCAAACATGGTGCATGATTCCACTATAGGTTGAGCCAAGTGCATACCCACCTTCCAGAAACAGTCGGGATCGAATCGCGGGCGCATGACACGAGCCTGGCTACCTTTTCTTTTTGCCTGCGGCGCTTTTCCCGGCGGGCAGCAGCGCGGCGACGGCGGGCCATTCCCGCCAGATGTCGGTGAGGCCCTCGGTCTGGCATGAGTCGGCGTCAACGTGCCAGAGCCGCCAGTAGGCCATGTACCGGATCAGGTGGGAGAGATTCTGCTCCTTGTCGTGCGCGAGCTGGTAGTGGCACAGGACGGCGTCGCCCGCCTTGCCCGTGATCTGCACGGCCTCGGGGAGGTCGATCTTGCTCGCGAGCCCCGCGCGCAGCGAGGAGGTGCCGTGGGCCTTGATATAGTCCGCGACCTGCCGGTGGGTGCCCGGGTAAACGGCGAGGTTGCCCATGTACTTGTCCGGCACGTCGCTGAGCAGGACGCCCGTGAGCATGGTGAAGCGGCTGATCGTCTTGTTGCCGCCTTTGGGGCCGAGGAAACCGTCGATGTGCGAGGCGGGGCCGCCGTGGGAGTTGTTGACCGCGGGGAAGCGCAGGGCGATCTGCCCGGTGGCCGGACGCTGGAGCTTGCCCGTTCCGATGGGCGCCTGGGCAAGCTCCCATAAGGGGGTCTTGAAGAGGAGGTCCATGATCGCGGACGCGTCGACGTCGTCCGTCCAGTAGTCGCGCGCGTCGGCGTAGGCGTCCATCGCCTGCGTACGGCCGAGACCGAGGCGGTGGTTGATCTCGCGCAGCGCCTCCTCGATCAGCGGCCGGGGCACGACGCCGGGGATCACGACATAGCCGTCCTCGAGAATCTTCCGCTTCTGCTCGAGCTCAAGTTCCATGGACGCCTCTCATGTGCCGCTCTCCCGCCCGGCGAACAGCGCCGGAGCGACGGCTTGGGCCCGGGCGAAGAGGGCGGCGGCTTCTTTCGCCTGGCCGGTTTTCTCGAGGCAAACCGCCCGGCCGATCAGCCCCCACACGTTGTTCGGCTCGAGGTCCAGCGCGGTCTTGAAGGCCTTCAGGGCCTCGTCCGTCTTCTCCAGCTTGACGAGGGCTTGGCCCGCCCAAATCCAGGCCTGGGCATAGCGCGGATAAAGCGCCAGCGCGCGCTTGAGTTCCGCGAGCCCGGACGGTGTCTCGCCCGAGCAGAGAAGGAGCTCGCCGTGCCAGGCCAGTATCCAGAAGCAGTCCGGCGCGAGCCGCAGCGCGTGGTCGAGATCGGCGCGCGCCGCCGCCAGGTCGCCGGCCGCGCGGCGCACGCCGCCGCGCCAGGCGTACACCCAGGCGAGTTTCTCGTCGGCGAGCACGAGGGGGCCCTGCGCGCCGATGAAATCGTAGTCGCAGGAGCAGCGCGGATCAAGGCGCATCGCCTCAAGCAGGTCGGCGAGGCCCTTTTCGTTGTTGCCGAGCTCGACCTGGATCTGGCCGCGCAGCGCCAGAAACCAGGCGTTCGTCGGCTGCATGGTGACGGCGACGATCATGTCCTGCAGGCTTTCCTCGAGGCGTCCCGCCTTGCGCAGAATCTCGGCGCGCCAGCCGCGGGCGTAGGAGTCGGTCTTGGCCTTCTCGGCCGCGCGCGTATCGGAGATCGCGGCCTCGAGATCGTCTTTTTGACGGCGGGCTTTCGCGCGCACGATGTACGCCCAGCTCCACGCCGGGTCGCAGGCGATCGCGGTCGAAGCGCTTTCGATCGCGTCGTCGTAGCGGCCGAGGCTGCGCTGGCACTCGCCGCGCAGGACCCAGGCCGAGGCCGACTTGGGGTCGAGCTTGAGCGCGCTCTCGGCGTCCCGCAGGCCGCCCGAAAAATCCCACAGATGGCGCTTGGACTCGATGCGGCCCGACAAGGCGTCGGCCGAGCGCGGCTGGAGCTTGACGACCGCGTCCTGGTCCTGGAGCGCTAAGTCGTAGCGGCCCATGCAGCGGTAGGCCTCGGCGCGCAGGCGGTAGGTTTCCACATCGCTCTTGCGCTTGGCGAGCACGTCCGTGTAGAGGTCCGCGGCCTCCTCATGCCGGCCCTCGCGCTGCAAGGCCCGCGCCTTCTCAACGAGCGCCGTGGGGGCGGGAGACGCGCGCGAGGGGAGAATTTTGCGCAGGAGGGACCGGATCTCCTTGAGCTGGGCGGGCGACAGGAGGCCGGGCTCCGCCGCGGCCTTGGCGAAGTCGGCGCGCGCCTCGGCTCCGCGGCGCAGTTGGCCGCGGTAGTAAAGCGCCACGGCGTTGCCGGGCTGAAGCGTGAGCGCCTGGGTCAGGTCCGCATCGGCGCCCTCGCGGTCGCCGCGGCGCGCGCGGACGGCGCCGCGCCACAGGTAGGCGTCGGCGAAGCGGACGTGGACGTCGATCGCCTTCGAGAGGGAGCCCTCGGCCTTCGCCCAGCGCTTGAGCTTGAACTCGGCCTCGCCTTTCCAGCTCAGCAGCCAGGCGGAGTTCTTTTCGACTTCAAGCGCGCGCTCGAAGTCGGCGATCGCGGGCTTGTGCCGGCCCTGGAGCATCGCGGCCCGGCCGCGCCAGGCGTAGGCGAACGCGGACTTGGGCCCGTGCTTGATCGCCGCGTTGAAATCGGCGAACGCCTGCTTCCATTTCTTGAGCTCGCAGCGCGTGCGTCCGCGCAGGATCAGCGCCTCCGGGGGGCAGTCCTTGCGCGCGATCGCGCGGCTCAGGTCGGCCTCGGCCCGCGCGAAGTCGCGCATGCGCATCATGATGTCGCCGCGCCACAGGTAAGCGAGGGCGTTGGATGGATGACGCTTGATCTCCGCGTCGAGCTCGGCGAGGCCGGCGCCGAAGCGCTTCGGCTCGGCCTCCCAGACGTATTTCGGGTTCAGCGCGCTCGCGCGCTGGATGTCCTCGAGGGCGTCGTCGGCGCGGCCGAGCTTCCGGTAAGTCTGCATGCGCTCGAAGTAGCACAGGTCGAGCGTGTGGGGCTTAAGCTCGATGGCGATGTCGAGGTCCGCGAGCGCCGCTCGTGGATTTCCTAAGATGCGGCGCGCGCTGCCGCGCCACGCGTAGGCGAGTTCATAATCCGGGAAGAGCTTCACCGCCAGGTCGAGCGTCTTGGCCGCGCCGCGGATGTCGCCCGTGCGACGCATGAACTCGCCCTTCCAGGCCTGGATCCAGCCGCACCCCGGCTCGAGCGCGACGGCGCGCGCCATCGATTCGCCGGCGGCGCGGTAATCGCCGAGCGTCACCTGGCAGCGCGACAGGTACGCCCACACCCAGCCGTGGCGGGGGGATATATCCGCGGCGCGGCGCAGATCCTCGATGGCGCCGAGATTTTCGCCGATCTCGGGGCTACGCCGGTTGTCGGCGCGGAAGACGTAGGCCCAGAAGTCGTCCGGGTGGTCCGCGATGTGCCGGGTCGAAATCTCGATGCTCTTGCGCGTGTCGGTCTTGACCTTGTGCAGGCCGAACATCACGAAGAGCAGGCCCGAGTTCTCATCGAGGCGCATCGCTGCGATGCTGTCGGCGAGACAGCCCTCGAGGTCGCCGTTCTCGAACTTGCACATCCCGCGCAGGCGCCAGGCCCACTCCATGCCGGGTTCGAGCAGCAGCGCTTTATCCAGAGAGGCGACGGCCTCGGCGTGGCGCTGAAGCTTGAAGCGGATCAGGCCGTCGACGGCGAGCGGCAGGCCCGCGTGCGGCAGGAGCGCTATCGCCGCCTCGGTGTCCTTGAGCGCGGCGTCGCGCAGACCCTCGGTCGTCCGGCCGAGGGCCAGCCACAGCCGCCACCAGCCGTTGTTCGGTTCGAGCGCGGCCGCGCGCTCGATGCCGCGATTGGAAATCGGGCCCGCGGCGGCGTTCAGTTCCCAACGCCAGGCGTGGGCGGCGGCGAGGTTGGGTGCGGCGGCGATCGCGGCGTCGAGCTCGGCCGCGGCGCGCTTCTTCTCGCCTTCGCCCAGGAATCGCAGCAGGCGCCCGCGCGTGGCGCGCAGCGCGGGTTCGTCTGTCTCCGGAATGCGGCTTAAAGCCGCGCGGTATTCCTTCCCATGGAAGACGGCGTGCCGATCGGGGAGGTATGCGGATGAGCGGCCCAGGAAAAAGTGCTGTCCGAGTGTTCCGACGAGGCTGTCGGGCGGAAGGAGCGGTTTCATGGCGCGTCCACGAGAATAACATATGCTACCATCCCCCGAATATGAGTGACCCGGGGAGGAAATCCCGATGAACGGACATGTTTTTTCCCTGCTCTGCGCGTCGCTGCTGGCCGCCTTGAGCGTCCGGCCGGCGGCCGCGCAGACGCTGCTGCAGCGCTGCGACAAACCGGCGGCCGAGGCCGAGGTCGCCGTGCAGCAGGTCGCCGCATGTTCAGCCGCCTTGGTCCAGGCGAACGCGGCGCTGAAAGCGGGCGCGGGAAAAGGCGCCGTCGCGGCGGGCGAGATCGTGCGGTTCGAGGTGTCGACCGCCACGTTGTCGCCGGACCTGGCGAAGGCGGCGACGGTCGAGCCCTTGGCCGGAAAGCTTTTCGCGTATTACGTTTACAGCGCGTACATGGCGGGCGACGCCTCCCTCTGCGATCCCCTGTTGCACATCAAGGATGGGCCGCGCTGCCGCATGTTCATGCCGCAGTTGGTCTTATCGCGCGCCATGATGGGCACCGACGCGGAATTCGCCGCCGCGTGCCGTCAAAGCGACGAGAAGGAGTCGATGAAGACGGCGCAGTGCTGCGAGAAGATGGCGGCGGGCCGAGGCCAGCCGAATCCCTGCGCAAAAATTGTGCCCCTGTGTGCCATCGACCAAGGGTCCTGCCGGGCTTTCTTTTCCAGCCTCGCTGGAGACGTCGGCGGCTGCCGGAAGATTCCGCTGGAAAAGAAACAGAGCGGCGTTTCAGACGCGCTGACGGATTGCCGGGAGACAGCCGTTTTCACCAAGGCTTACAAAGCCAAAAATGTCGCCCTATGCGGAGCCTCGGACCGCTGCCGCGTCTTAATGGGCGCGGGTAAACAGGTCGTTCAGGAGTTGAACGCGGAGCTGCTCAAGACACCGGTCGGCCGTTGGTTCGTGAGGCGCGAGTGGGCGAAAACCACGCGCCAGAAGATCGGAGGCAAGTTCGCGCCCCCGCCCCCGCCCCTGCCCGCGCCCAAAACGGATCCTAAGCCGGTCGCCGCGCAGATCGCCACGACGCTCAAGGGCTTTGTCTGCGAGGAACCGATCGGCTCGGTGGCCAACCGCAAGCTCGTGACGGCCGCGCTCAACGCGGCGAGCACCTGCTTGGCGGACATCGAACTCGCCATGGCGCGCACCGATCTGGCGACCGTGCGGGGCATCGACGCGCAGCAGGAGAAAATCGCCCGCCTGAGCGTTCGCCTGAACGCGCTCCTCGAGGGCAGCGGCGCGCGCAAGCCGCCCGAGAAGCGTCCGAAGTAAGCGCCGACCCAAACCCGTCGTCGCGTCCCCGGCGCTCGTTACGCGCGAAAATTGAACCACAAAGACACAAAGAACGGCAACGAAAAGAATGGTAACGGCAAAGGCCGTATGCCGTTCACTTTCTTTCCGTTCTTTGTGTCTTTGTGGTTCATGCCGTTGATCTGCAGCATGCCGGCGTCAGCGCGCGAGGCTGAGGCGCGTCGAACGGATGGATTCGAGCAGTTCCTGGGATGCGAGCGACGGGCGCTGACGGGCGGCGAGATCCTCGGCCAACAGGCTTTCCCGGCGGGCGCGGGGCTTGTCCCCGGCCGCGGCGAGCGCGACCGCGAGGCTGATGCGGATGGCGGGATCGCGCGGCGCCTTCGCCGCCGCCGCGCCGAAATGCGTCGTCGCCGCGGTCATGTCGCCGGACGCGTAGGCGGCCATGCCCGCGCAGACGTCCGGCCGGGCGCGCAAAGCGCTCGGCCAATGCGCGAGAGACCAGTCCTCGCCGCACGAGCGCACGCCGTCATCCAAGAAGGCGGCGAGCGCGGGAGCCGGAGGCGCGCAGTCCGCGATGGCGGGGCGGCGGGAGGTGAGCGCGTCGAACGGCGTCAGGAGAAAACACAATAACGCGGACGCGCCGATCGCGGACGCGGCCGGGATCAAGGCCCAGGCCGGATCCCGGTTTGACTTGGCGCGCCCCGCGCGGCCTAAGATGGCGGCAAGGCCGATTCCGCCGAGAGCCGCCATGAGCGGCTCGACTCCGAGACGATAGCCCTCTCCGAGGCCGATCGCCGCGTAGCTCGAGAAAGCGGCGGCGAGCAAAGCCGCGGCCTGTAGGCCGCGCGAAGTGCCGCGGGTGAGCGCCGCGAAGCCCGCGAGGAGCAGGAAGACGGCGAGCGGGCGCCAGAAGGCGAGCAGGCGGCGCAGGCAGCCGGCGGCGTAGCGGCCGGGAGCCTCGAGGATGACGCGCCGGGCGAGGCCGAACACCGCTTCATGCTGACGCGCGCCCGTCGCGGCGAAGTGGAGCGCGCCGAAGCCGGGCTGATGGTGCTCGGCGATCGCGAGCGCCTCCTCCATCGCGACCGCGTGATCGACACCGTCGGCGGCGGCGAGCAGATTGTACGAGCCGATGCCCGCATCGAGGAGGATGAGCCGTCCGGTGTGCGCGTAGTTGCGCAAAGTCCAAGGAAGGAGCACGGCGGCGGCAACGAGAAATATCCAGCCCGCGCGGCGCGGTCCGGCGCGGTCCCACCAGACGCAGGCCGCCGTCAGGAGCAGCGGAACGAATGCAATGTGCGCGCTGCGGCACAGGAAGCTCAGGCCGAGCGCTACGCCCAGTGCGGCTCCCGACGCGCGGTCGCCGCCGCGCTCCGCCCACCACGCGGCCGCCGCGGCGAGCAGCAGGATGACGGCGCCGTAGAAGCCGTGCACGTCGAGGCCCCGGGTCGCGGCGGCCAGAGACGGGTCGAGCGCGACGAAGGCGGCCGCGAATGCGCCGGCGGCCGGCGAATACAGCTTCGCACCGAGGGCCCAGGCGGCGAGCGCGACGCACGCGCCGAGCAGGGCCTGAAAGAACCGCGCGCGCCGGGGCGACGGACGCGGCGCGCCCGCCTGCGTCAGCGCGAGGAAGCTCGCGTACAAGGGTCCGCGCCCCGCCTGGGCCCAGCCCGTGGGATCGGTCGTCCAGACTTTCTCCGACAGGAGTATGACGGACGAAAGAAAATACTCTTCCTGCGCCCCGAGACACGGGCCGGACGCGTCATGCGGCGGCCAGGCCGCGGCCAGGCGCCAGCACAGGCCCGCGGCGATCGCGAGTGCCGAGAACTTTCCGCTCAGGCGATCCATATCGCCTGACGGTACTCGTCGCGCCGGAAGCCGCGGGCGAGTTCGAGGCCGGCCTCGAGTATTTTTTCCGGCGCATCGTCGCCGATCTTGCGTCGGATGTGGTCTCGGATGTGCGCGGGGATTTTGTCGAAGTCGGCCTGCATGCCGGGGAGATCGCCGAGAGATTTTTTGGCGAGCGCCCGGTTGAACAGGGCCCACAGCTCGATCGTCGCGGGCACGCGCTCGAGATCCTTGAGCGCTTCGCGGTGCCGCCCGAGACGGCGTTTGGCCTCGCCGCGCCAGACGTACGCCTCGAAATCGAGAGGGTAGCGCTTAAGGGTCAGGTCCAGAAGCTTAAGCGCCTCGCCCGCGCGGCCGAGTTTGAGCAAGGCGCCCGCCTTCCAGCAGAAGGCGCATTGAGCGTCGAGCCGGCAAGCTTCCTCGAGGCGGACGAGGGCCTCTTCGTAGCGTCCCAGCCAAAGATCGAAGGCTCCGCGCCAGGCCAGGACCTGGCCGGCTTCGGCGGGAGGGGCGGCGCTGAGCGCGCGCTCCATCTCGGCGTAGGCGAGCTCGGGGCGTTGGAGGCAAAGGCAGGTTTCGGCGAGGAAGCAGCGGGCGCGCCAGTCCACGGGCTCGTGCTTCAGCGCGAGCGTGAACCATGAAGCCGCTTTTTTAAAGCAGCCGGCGAGAAGCGCGGTCATGGCGGCCTTGAAGTACATCCATCCGTAGCGTTGGGGCGGATAGTCGGCGAGCCTTTCGAAATGTTCCAGGCCCCCGGGTCCGGTGAGATCCGCCCGGTAGTAGTGCAGCCAAGGCGTCGCGGTTTCGCCCTGGAGGGAGACCTCGAGCTTCTCCAACTCGTCGCGCCGGGCGGAGCGCGGCCGGCGCTCGTCCCATTCCCAGGGGTCCCAGAACGCGCGGGTGTCGGCGAGCGTCGGCGAGCCGTCAAGGATGCTCTCCGCGGCGGCGACGGCTTCGCGGTGACGGCCGAGCTTCATCAGCGTCTTGAAGCGCTCGGACGGCGTGAGCGAGCCGCCGTCCCGGCGGACGGCTTGAGCGAGGAGCGCGCGCCCTTCGCGAGTCCGGCCGGAAATGTACAGGACGTCGCCCCGGCTCATGCGCGCGCGCGCGTCGGCGGGCTGTAGGCGCAGGATGCGGCGCGACAGCGCCGCGGCCTGCGCGCGCCGGCCCGCGGATTGCAGCTTGCGCGCGCGCAGATTCAGCGCCTCAACGAGGCGCTCACGGGTCTCTTGGTCTCCCGGCTCGAATAGGAGAGCGCGTCTTAATATCCGTTCGGCGGCGGAGAACTCGCCCGCGGCGAAGCGCGCCTGCGCGCGCCGGCGCAGAACGTCGAGCAGCCGCCGCCGGGTCTCGGCGTCGCGCGGCGCCAGCGCCAGGGCCTTGCGTAAAGTCTTTTCCGCGAGCGCGAGCGTGTCGGGGGCGGGCGCGGCCCGGGCGTGCAGCACCTCAAGGAGCAGGCACTTGGACTCCTTGTCGCCGGGCGCGAACTCCAAGGCCTTTCGCGCCGCTTTTTGCGCGAACTCCAGTTTCCCCGCGGCTAGATAAGCCAGCGCGCGCCGGCGCAGCACGCCGAGCAGGAGCCGACGGGATTCCGGGTCGCACGGAGCCAAAGCGAGGGCCTGACGCAGGCTTTTCTCCATGATGTCGAAATCGCCGGTGTTCGCGCCGCGCTGCCGCAAAGCCTCGAGGCGCCGGTTGCGCTCGTACAAATACTCCTGCTCGCGCAGACGTAGCGTCTCGACGATCCGCCGCCGCGACTCCGGGTTCTTGGGATCGAGGGCGAACGCGCGGTTGAGCGCCTTCTCCGCGGCCCGCGGCTCGCCCGCGGCGCGCCAGGCGTCGGCGCACAGGCGCAAAGTCTCGATGAGCTTGCGCCGCCCGTCTCGGCCCACCGGCTTGAGCCGCAACGACCGGCCGAGCGCTTGGGCTGCGCCCGGGAGGGCGCCGCGACGCAGCAGGAGATTGGCCAGCCCCGCGTAAGCGGGCAGGTGGCGGGGGAAAACCTTGAGCGCGGCGGCGAACTCCGTGGCGGCCTTCTGCGGGCTCCCCGCGCCGTCGAGGGCGTGGGCGAGCAGGCAGCGCGTCTCGGGGCCATCGGCGCCGGCGGCGATCGCCGCGCGGAAGCAGCGCAGCGCCTGGTCGAAGCGTCCGCCGTTGAAGTGCTCGATGCCTTGGCGGCTTAGATCATCCATATCGCCTGCTTGTACTCCTCGCGCCGGAAGCCGCGGGCGAGCACCAGGCCCGCCTCGAGCAGCGGGACCATCTCGTCCGAGCGGGTCTTGCCCCGTATGTAGGTCATGACGCTCTCGGGAATCGCGTCGAAATCGGCCTTGAGGCCCGCGCGGTCGCCGAGCGCGCCCTTGACGAGGGCGCGGTTGAACAGGGCCCACAGCCAGATCGGCGTCGCGCGGCCCGCGCCCGCGAGGGCCGGCTCGTTGAGATCCTTGAGCGCCTCGCGGTGCATGCCGAGCGCGCGTTTGGCCTCGCCGCGCCACACGTACGCCTCGAGGTCGCGCGGATAGAGCGCGAGCGCCTCATCGAGCTGCTTCAGCGCCTCCCGCGGCCGGTCGAGCTTGAGCAAGGCTCCCGCTTTCCATACCTGCGCGTAAGGCGCGCCGAGGCGCAGGGCTTCGTCGCAGCGGCGCACGGCCTCATCGTAGCGTCCCAGCCAAAGATCGAAGGCTCCGCGCCAGGCGACGACCTGGCCCGCCTCGTCGGCGGGGGCGGCGCGCCGCGCACGTTCCATCTCCGCGAACGCCTCGTCGCGGCGGCCTTGGCAAAGCAAGGCTTCGGCGAGGAAGCCGCGCGTGCGCCACTCGCTCGTCTTGTAGCCGAGCGCGCCGCGCAGCCAGGCCTCGGCCTGGGGAAAGCGTCCCGCGCACAGCGCCGCGAGGCCAGCCTTGCCGAGCATCCAGCCGTAGCGCCGTTTCGAGAACAAGGCGAGTTCCTCTAAATGGCGGAGTTCATCGGGCCCGCGCAGATCGGCACGGTAATAAGGGAGCCAGGCGCTTTTCGCGCGCGGGCCGAGGGCGCGCGAAAAGGCGGCGAGCGCTTGGCGCCGGCCGCGCTCGGGACGGTCGTCCCATTCCCACGGATCCCAGAAGGCGCGCAGGTCGGCGAGAGTCGGTGCGCCGTCGAGGATGCGCTCCGCCGCGGCGACGGCCGCTTTATAGCGGCCGAGCTTCATCAGAGCCGAGAACCTGTCGCCGGGAGCGAGCGCGCCGCGGTCGAGGCGCAGCGCCCGGTCGAGCAAAGCGCGGCCGCGGACCGTCGCTCCGCAGGAGAACAGGACGGCGCCGGCGATCAGGTAGGCTCGGGCGTCCACGGGGTCGATCTTGAGTATGCGGACCAGAAGGCTTTTCGCCTTTCGCGCGCGGGTCGCGGGCTTGTAGGCCTGGCCGGCGGCCTTGAGCTGCTCGAGCAGCGAGCGGACCTTCTCGGCTTTCTTCACGCGCGCGTCTTTCAATTGAGACTGCGCCGCCAACGAACGCATGTGCAGCACCTCGAGGAGCAGGCGCTTGGACTCCTTGTCGCCAGGAGCGAAGTCCGCGGCTTTGCAAGCCGCTTTTTGCGCGAACTCGAGTTTCCCCGCGGTTAGATCAGCCAGCGCGCGGTGCCGCAGCACGTCGAGCAGACGCCGCCGGGTCTCGGCGTCGCGCGGAGCCAGCGCCAGGGCCTTGCGTAAAGTTTTTTCCGCAAGCGCGAGCGTGTCGGGGGTGGACGCGGCCCGGGCGTGCAGCACCTCGAGGAGCAGGCGCTTGGACTCCTTGTCCGCGGGCTCGAAGTTCAAGGCTTTGCGCGCCTCCTTTTCCGCCGACTCGAGTTTTCCCCCCGCCAAATGAGCCAGCGCGCGCCGGCGCAGGACGCTGAGCAGCAGGCGGCGTGACTCCGGGTCGCGGGGCGCCATGGCAAGGGCTTTGCGCAGGCTTTTCTCCTGAAGTTCGAGATCGTCGCCGTTCGCGCCGCGCTGCCGCAGCGCCTCGAGGCGCCGGTTGCGTTCGGAGCGATACGCCTCCTCGCGCAGACGCAGCGTCTCGAGGCGCCGGTTGCGTTCGGAGCGATACGCCTCCTCGCGCAGACGCAGCGTCTCAACGACCTGGCGCCGAGATTCTGGGTTTTTGGGATCGAGGGCGAACGCGCGGTTGAGCGCCTTCTCCGCGGCCCGCGGCTCGCCCGCGGCGCGCCAGGCCAAGGCGCACAGGCGCAAAGTCTCGATAAGCTTGCGCCGCCCGTCTCGGCCCACCGGCTTGAGCCGCAACGACCGGCCGAGCGCTTGGACTGCGCCCGGGAGGGCGCCGCGACGCAGCAGGAGATTGGCCAGCCCCGCGTAAGCGGGCAGGTGGCGGGGGAAAACCTTGAGCGCGGCGGCGAACTCCG
>Ga0209515_10007953_pt1 | contig 12575 bp, 17 predicted proteins | sample Subgroupgradi54m_FD_187454 | JGI IMG/M metagenome (GOLD analysis project Ga0209515, IMG submission 187454) | Subsurface groundwater microbial communities from S. Glens Falls, New York, USA - GMW60B uncontaminated upgradient, 5.4 m (SPAdes)... ... | reverse complement strand
CAGAGTGCACGAACTTTCCAAAGAATTGAATTGTATTGTGCAAAGATAGGACTTCCTGAAGGAACGCTCACATAGAGGTTGATAGTATCTCCAGAATTTACTGGTGTCTTACTTGGTGTAAGTGTAAGCGCTTGCTGAACGTATGGTCGTAGAATGACGATGTTCTCTACACGAGCAGTAAGAATGCTTGTATCCTGATATTGCTGTGAAAGAGTCGCCTTAAGAGTAAGACGGAAATTCTTTTGGACAGCTGTGTCGCAAATTCCTCCACACACAAGATCAAGCAAATCCTTTGATAGTACGAATGAAGCTGAGGTCTGATTTCCAGGAACAACTGCAATCGTACGAGTAAGAGATGTTGAAGTATTGTCTAGTGTAAGCACATAGTGGGATACATTTGCATTAGTGATACCCCATGCTACTGTCATAGTATCTCCTTCCTTGTACACGGAATTTGGAAGTGGTGGGTTGATGCTAAGTGTCGCCGGAAGTGGTAGAGGACTTTTTCCGAACGGATCGTATGGATAATACGCAATATTTCCATTCGTTACCGGAGTTGTGTTTGTAAATTGCGCTGTAGGTAGTTGGTTTGAAGTAATTGGTGATACAGAACCGGCAAATGAAGTTGAGTACTGTGAGTTTGTAGTCTGTGAATGATATGTATCAAATGAGGTGACATGAGTTGTTGGAATAATCACCGTATCTGAAATAGCAGGCAACTTATTAAAGTTGTAAGCATTTCCAAAGTAGGCACCTGAACTCTTGTCTACGTGTGATCCGAGTGCATACGAACCATCGCCACAAATATGATCGTTAAGAAGATCACGAGTAGTACCGTTTACTATACCGTTAGCAGTAACATCATTGTCTCTCTGGAAACGAATAACTGCAGCTTTTGTACCTGATCCAAAATATCCATTAGGTGATGCAAGGAGATATCCCTGATCATGAAGATAATCTTGAAGCGTAAGTACTTCGGTGTTTTGTGATCCTACGGTAAGCGTAAGACTAAGCGCTGGAGCACAGTATTGTGCATCAGCAAAACGACTAGTATAACCAGTATCTACATTTCCATTATAATTGTAGTTATCTGGGCCATAGTTCGTTCCAAAGCCATAATTTGCAGGCGTAGAATACCCATATTTTGCAAGCGGATCAACGTTATTTGAATAAGGTGAAGTATAGTCATAACCAGAAGCAAACGCAGTTGCTGCGGTCAGGAAAATACCAATAAAACCAATTACTTTTTTCATGGATCTAATCTTAACATATTAGAAGTCAATTGTCAAGTGGCACTCGGAATTTATTGGATATTCTCATATATTGAAAAGTAGACACCTACGACCTTTATATACGCTTAAAAAATAAAAAAACGCCCTTGGAAGGGCGGTTGTCGAACGGTCATGCATGGCCACCTGCTTTCGGTAAAAGGACAGCCGTTGCCGATTTCAGGAGCGTCTTCAAACGTTCCCGCCATGTCGGTATTGGCAGCCCACACCACTGATAAACCATTGCCGGAGCAACTTCTTGATGTCGAGCAAAAGCCCGTAGGTGCACGGATGAAAGCCCTCCTTCGAGTTCTGCGACCCACTGACGGGCAATTGTCGAATCAGTTTTCCGCATCTCGATGTGATCAGCGGCTTCATCACCAAAATTCTCTCCTACCAGGAGAGGGAGATTACCCGACACTCCATCAAAGGGAAAATGAACACGCTTCATGGTCATCTCCATCAAACTAGCGGGATGAGCGACACGGAGACTCCGTATCTACCGTTAATGGTATACCTATACTTCACAATAGCAATGAAGATATGAACATAACAAAAAGCGCACGCTTCGCGTGCGCTTTTTGTTATGTTGTAAAAAGAAAATTACTTATCTTCTTTTTTGAAGGGTACACCGATCATTTCTAGAAATGCAGCCGCCTCCTCTTTTGACTTGGCTGTTGTTACAAGCGTGATTGCCATACCAAAAACATCCTTAATTTCTTCATCTTTAATTTCTGGGAAAATAGTATGTTCCTTGATACCAAACGTGATATTTCCGATATCATCAACGGAAGTACGACTTATACCTCTAAAGTCCTTAGTACGTGGAAGAGAGACATTAAAGAGTTTATCCAAGAAACCGTACATTGAAGGACCGCGAAGCGTTACCGCTACTCCAATCTTGTCTCCTATACGAGTTTTAAATGATGCCACCGCTTTCTTCGCTTGGCGAATAGACGGCTTCTGCCCTGTGATTTTAGCGAGACGATCCATCACGAGATCATTTTTGTTCTTATCACGCTTGATCATTGACCCAGTTGCGACAGATACCACCACTTTTGTAAGATGTGGTGCTGCCATCACGTTTTTATACTTAAATGCTTTTGAAAGTGTCTCGAAAGACTTACTTTCAATCTCCTTCACTGAAGGTTTTGATGTTTTCATATATTGCTTATGAGCACGGTTAGTCCTTATTCAGGAACGTTATACGTCGCTCTATTACTTGGTAATGTAGAACTACTCTACCATACTTATATCTGTTTGTAAAAAAGAAATAGCGCCCGCTTCGCGGGCGCAGACATATTAGACCACCACTGTCTCAAGTCGCGGCAGATGTTGCTTCAACTCCTGTGAAAGCTTGGCAACAAGGAATTTCACGTCACGCAGGGCGTACACCCCTGCCTCAACATCAACTGCGTGACTTTGCAGGCGACCAATCGTGGCATCAAGGTGATGACCAAAAAGCTCCTCCGAGAAACGCCTGCGAGCGATTCGGAATCGCAGGTATGAAATGGTCTGGCTCATCCTCTCTCTAAACCATGTCAGTCGCATCTCTTTGTCCAAGCTTATTTGAGTTTGAAGATACTCACAGAGCACTTCGTCGATGACTTCTGGCAAAGAAGATGGATCATGCCTGATACGCAGAAGCATCTCATTCAAAAAAATACCGACTCTGGCTTCTCCGCCAGGCATATCGATACTACCTATCGCGAAATGCAACGCAGAAAATGACGCCGCAAAAGTAATGTGATTCATGGAAACCTCTCTCCTTGTAAGGGACTAGTTGGGTGGAAACTCTGTAGTAGATACTACCTTAGTTCTACAAATAAACAAGCGCGACCCGTTTTTTCTTTTTGGGTCGCGCTTTTTATTTGTATTATTCTGCTTTCTTTTCTTTCTTTGCTGTTTTCTTCTTTGCAGCAGGCTTTTCTTTCTTTTCAGTCTTAGCCTTTGCTGCTTTTTTATCAGCGAGAGCAACATTTGACGCATGGATCGGGTGAGCGATTTCCACAACTCCTCCTTTGTCCCCTTGCTTCTTTACCTTAATGAAGTGCTTCATCATATTTAGTCCTTCAACAACAACCTTGTTATTATTTTGATTTTCGGCACGAAGAACTTTAGCTACGACACCAGTCTTACCTTTTTCCTTACCTGCTATAATCTTTACTTTGTCTCCAATTTTTAGATGCATATACGTTGTATTAAATAATCTCTGGGGCTAGAGACGCAATTTTTCTATATCCTTCGATACCCTTATCTGAAAGCTCTTTTGGAATCGGTCCGAACACACGTCCTGCCTTTGGTTCCTTCTTTTCCTTATCTACGATCACTACTGCATTATCATCAAAAGAAATATATGATCCATCCTTGCGGCGGAACTGCTTTGTAGTACGAACTACTACTCCGTACACGATATCCTTCTTCTTAGTCTGCTTGCGAGGTTCTGCAACTTTTACAGAAAGCACCACCATATCTCCGATACCTGCGTAGCGGCGCTTACTTCCTCCGAGCACTTTAAACACGCGACCAAGCTTTCCGCCTGAGTTATCTGTGATCTTTACGTTTGTTCCTGCTTGAATCATATCTTTGTTATTAGTGGTGTTAGATCTTCTGAATTACCTTGAAGAATTTGTCTTTCGACATAGGCTTTGTCTCTTCGATTTCAACTTTGTCGCCTACTGCATATGCATTAGCTTCATCGTGTGCCTTGTACCGCTTGTCGATTTTGTAGAACTTACCGTATTTCTTGTGAGAAACATAGCGAGTAACATTTACAACGACAGTCTTGTCCATCTTGTCAGAAACCACAGTACCGGTAAGGCGCTTTGGTGTTGAAACTATTTCTTTGTGAGTTGTTGTTGTCATACGTGTGTAGTAAATTATCGGGCGATTACGCGAGTGTTAACCGGAAGTTTAGTCCCTGCTTTACGTAGAGCTTCGCGAGCAACTACTTCAGTCACACCATCGATTTCAAAAAGAATTCGTCCTGGTCGTACTTCAAAACAGTATCCTTGTGGATCTCCCTTACCTTTACCCATCGGCACTTCAGCTGCTTTTGCAGTAAATGGACGATCAGGGAAAATACGAATCCAAATCTTTGCAGTCTTTCCTGCATGACGAGTCATCGCGCGACGCGCAGCTTCAATTTGTCGTGAATCAACACGAGCAGGAGTTTCAGCTTTAAGTGCAAATGATCCAAACGAAATAGTGATACCTCGTGTTTCAGGACGTGCAAGCTTCGCATCAGAGAGACGCGCGCGCTGCCATTTTCGGTGTTTTACTTTTTTCGGGAATAACATGGATATTTTTTAATGAGCGAAGCGATTATAAAAAATTCCACCCCGCCCCACATTTACTGATAAATTACCAGGCGCCACGCGGGCGAATAACCCGGCCTTATTCAGGCCAGTGGCGCCTCCGGTAGCAGTATTCAGTGTTGTTTGTAAATTTGTTTTCATGTTGTTTCGTAAATGTGTGGCTGGGGTTTGAAAAATATAGTCGCAATTGCTATTGCTCTTTATTTTTCAAACTTCATTCCACGATATATCCAAACCTTAATACCAATCACGCCGTAGGTCATATGCGCTTCTTCTCGAGCAAATGAAATATCAGCTCTGAGCGTCTGAAGAGGAATTCCTCCCTTCTTCACTTGTTCACGGCGAGCCATTTCAGCTCCACCGAGGCGACCTGAAAGTGCAATACGTGCACCTTTCACATCACGATTTGCCATTACTTTCTCAATCGTTGATTTAAGCACACGACGGAATGGTAGACGCTTTTCGATTCCTTCCATCACCATACTAGCTACGATTGCTGCATCAGCTTCTGGGTTAGAAACTTCAACTACATCAAGCTTTAAGTCTTGTGGAAGAATAATCTTGTGACGAGCCATCTCTTTACGAAGTCCTGTGCGAAGCTTTTCCATACCATCTCCACCACGACCGATAATCATACCAGGACGTGATGTGTGAATCGCGATGCGGAACATCTTGGTACCACGTTCGATTTCAATAAGCGCGACATACATTCCACGAAGCTTCTTCTTTAAATATTGGCGTACCAAAACATCAGTACGAAGATTATCAACGTAGCCACTCTTCTCGGCAAACCAGCGTGATTTCCAATCACGGATGATGCCTAGTCTATGTGCGTATGGATGTACTATGTGTGTCATAAAAATTATTTTGCCTTCGGCTTAAGCGCAAGTTCGATAGAAACTTTACTAGTATGCTTGTGAATCGGAAACGCGCGACCCATGGCTCTTGGCATCCAACGCTTAAGCACAGTTCCCTTGTCTACCGTGATCGACTTTACATATAAATCAGATGCTGGTACTTTCGCGTTTGCAACAGCAGACAAAAGAAGCTTCTTAATAGGAAGTGAAGCCTTCTTGATAAGATGTGTGAGCATAGCTTCAGCTTGTTCAACTGACTTACCTTTCACAAGATCCGTCACGAGACGAACTTTACGAGGAGCATGGCGATAGTTCTTAAGATGGGCTTTCATATTATTTCTTCTTGGTGTCTACAGCGACCTTAGCTGTCTTAGCTGCGGTGATTTCAGATTCCTTCTTCTTCTGGTCAATCTCCTTCTGCATCTTACCTCCATGACGGATAAACTTACGAGTTGGAGAAAATTCACCAAGCTTGTGTCCTACCATGTCTTCCGTAACAAACACATCAATGTGAGTCTTGCCATTGTATACACCAAAGGTGAATCCTACCATTTCTGGAGAAATATCTGAGCGACGAATCCAAGTCTTGATAACGCCTGTTTGTTCAGGCTTCTTACCAAGCACTTTTTTAAGTACTCGTTCGTCAACGTATGGACCTTTGTGTAGTGATCTTGTCATGGGAATTGTGTGGAATAGGGCTTTATTTTATCAGATTTTTCGTGAAAGTCAAAGGAGTTATTTATTTTTTCCTACTTTACGGCGAGTAACGATGTGTACGTTTGAGTACTTCTTCGGACCGCGTGTCTTGTGGCCTCCGGTAGTCTTACCTTGCTTGGTCTTTGGACGACGAGTTCCTCGTGGAGCCGCACCTTCACCTCCTCCGTATGGGTGGTCAACCGCGTTACGAGCCATACCACGAGTCTTTGGACGCCATCCTAGGTGGCGAGCACGACCTGCCTTTCCTAAATTGCGAAGTCTGTATTCTTCATTTGAAACTTCACCAATAGATGCGCAACACGTATCAGTTACTTTACGAACTTCTGTTGAAGGAAGCTTAAGTGAAGTAAATCCACTATCGTGAGCAACTACTTGTGCAAATACTCCTGCAGAACGAACGAGCTTTGATCCGCCTCTGGCTTTTACTTCAATATTATATACATAGGTTCCTACAGGAATATTTTTTAGTGCGGTACGATTTCCTGGTTCAAGCGGAGCCTTGTCCCCCACCATAAACGTAGACCCGGCAGTAACTGTCTTAGGCAAAAGAACGTAACGCTTCGCCCCATCCGCATATGCAACAAGTCCGATGAATCCTGATCGGTTTGGATCATACTCCACTGTCTGGATCTTCGCAGGAATATCGTGCTTATCATACATAAAATCAATCTCGCGATATGAACGCTTGTGCCCTCCGGCGCGACACTGACTTGTGATACGTCCGAACGCATTTCGTCCTGATCCTCGACGGAATCCTGTAGTAAGAGCCTTGTGAGGTTCTGACACAGTAAGCACTCCGCGATATGTTACGGTGGACATCTTGCGACGTGATGGGGTTGTTGGTTTGTAGGTTTTCATACTCTTTTAATTAAACAATTATGCAAAGGTTATGCTAGCGTGATAGTATCCCCTTTCTTTAAAAAGACAATGGCCTTTTTAGTATCATTTCTCTTTCCAACACGTCCTCGTACTAATTTAGTCTTTCCGAGTGTTGTCATGATATTGATAGCTACTGGCTTTACTTTGTACGTCGCGAAAAATTCCGAAGCCAAGGTAAGCTTTGTTGCGTGAGCCGCTACGATAAAGGTATATGCATTCGCAGATGATTGAACACTCGCTTTCTCAGTTACTCTCGGAGCAATAATAAGCTTTGATACTTCTTCACTTTTCTTTTGTGTTTCTTTTGTTGCCATATATGCTTATTTATTTTTGCTTCGCCTCTAGATACGCAAACACCTCTTCTGGGTTTGAGATCACGAGGTAACGAGTATTTGCAAGATCAAGCGGATTAAGATCATCCATATTATGAAGTGTCATATACGGAAGGTTACGGAATGCACGCTTAGTAGTTGCATCTCCTTTTGGAGTTGCAAGATAGACATTGTTTGGTTTCTTGTAAGTAAGTGTCTTGAATCCTTCTACTACTTGAAGATTTTTCATGATCATTTCTGCGTCTTTCGTCTTTCCACTCATTTCTGCAAGACCATCAACGAAAAGAATCTTTCCATTTTTGTATTTAGCAGAGAGAAGTGAGAATAGTGCAGCGTTCTTCATGCTACGAGTAAGCGTCTTCTTGTAGTTCTTGTCATTACGAGGACCAAAAGTAACTCCACCGTGACGCCAAATTGGAGAACGAGATGAACCGTGACGAGCTCGTCCTGTCCCTTTTTGTTGCCATGGCTTCTTTCCACCTCCAGATACTTCTGATCGGTCTTTAGTGTGTGCAGTACCTGCGCGACGATTCGATGCCTGAGCATAGAGCACTTGGGATACTAGATCTGCATTCCATGCCACTCCAAACACTGACTCTGGGAGTGAGAGTTTCTTACTTACTTTTCCTTCTGTTGTATATACTGTTGCTTCCATAAATTTGTATTAACCTTTGATTTCGACAAATGTTCCACGGCGTCCAGGTACTGCTCCACGAACGAGAATAAGTCCTGTGGTTGTATCGACATCCAAGATAGTCAAATTCTTTTGAGTAATCATATCTGATCCCATACGACCGGCCATTTTCTTTCCACGGTTTACACGCTGCTGTCCTGTTGAACCGATAGACCCAGCTTCACGAGCAGAGTGTTTCTGACCGTGTTGACCCCATCCTCCGGTAAAATTCCAACGCTTCATCACACCTTGGAACCCTTTACCTTTTGAAACACCTGATACTGATACTACATCCCCTTTTTGGAAAATATCACATGCAATAGTTGCTCCGATAGAAAGATCTCCACCTGGAGTACGGAACTCTTTAAGTCTTTTGAATCCAGCACCTTGTGTGTGCCCAAGTTCCGCCTTAGAAATACGGGACACTTTCTGAGTACCAGTTCCTACTTGGATCGCTTCGTATCCGTCTTTTTCAAGTGTCTTCACTTGAGTTACCGTCATTGGAGTAGCCAAAAGCACCGTTGCTGGATGCACTTGTCCGTCTTCCCCAAAGAACTGGGTCATATGCTGTTTTGTTGCGAGTGTGAATTTCATATCATTATCTTTCTATCTGCGTTATGCCATCTTCACATCAATATCCACCCCAGAAGGAAGCGAAAGATTAGTAAGTGCTTCGATAAGCTTAGGAGTCGGATTCACAATATCGATAAGACGCTTGTGGACGCGCATCTCAAACTGTTCACGAGCATCCTTATAGATAAACGATGCACGGTTAACCGTATATCGCTTGATCTCTGTCGGAAGTGGAATCGGGCCTAAGATAACACCGTCAAATCTGCGTGCAGTATCGATGATCTGTTTTACAGAAGCATCTAGCACTTTACTTTCGTATGCGCGCACACGAATGCGAAGTTTCTGCACCTCTGCAGCTTTCGCAGCAGTTGCTTTTGAAACTTTAGCTTTCTTTGTTGTTGTCGATGCTGGAGCTGCCATGTTTAGTAAGAAGTATTAAATGACAGATTACGCAATGATCTTTGTTACGACACCAGCTCCTACAGTTTTACCTCCTTCACGGATAGCAAAACGTCCCTGCTCTTCAAGAGCGATAGGCGCCATAAGCTTCACAGTAAACTTCACAGTATCTCCTGGCATAACCATTTCAATACCTGCAGGAAGTGTACATTCACCTGTTACGTCAGTTGTACGTACGTAAAACTGAGGCTTGTAACCGTTAAGGAAAGGAGTGTGACGTCCACCTTCTTCTTTCTTAAGAATGTATACTTCACATTCGAAGTCTGTGTGTGGCTTTACAGATCCTGGCTTTGCAAGAACCTGTCCACGCATAATGTCTTCCTTCTTGATACCACGGATAAGGATACCCGCGTTATCTCCAGCCTGACCTTCGTTAAGTGACTTATTGAACATTTCGATACCTGTAACAGTAGCTTTCACTGTATCCTTAAGACCAACAATTTCGATTTCTTCGTTAAGCTTTACGATTCCACGTTCGATACGTCCTGTAACTACAGTTCCACGACCTTCGATTGAGAAGATGTCTTCTACCGGCATAAGGAAAGGCTTTGCAACATCACGCTCTGGAAGAGGAATGTAGGTATCAAGCGCATTCATAAGCTCAACAATCTTCTGTGCCCATGGATCATTAATATCCTTTGCTTCAAGCGCTTTAAGGCCTGAACCACGAATAATTGGGGTGTTTGCTCCATCATACCCTTGCTTTGTAAGGAGTTCACGAACTTCTTCTTCAACGAGTTCGATCATTTCTGGATCGTCAACCATATCGCATTTGTTTAGGAACACTACGATACGAGGAACACCCACCTGCTTGGCAAGGAGGATGTGTTCACGAGTCTGAGGCATAGGACCGTCAGTTGCGGCAACCACGAGGATAGCACCGTCCATTTGAGCGGCACCAGTAATCATGTTCTTGATGTAGTCAGCATGCCCTGGAGCGTCAATATGAGCATAGTGACGAGCAGCTGTAGCGTACTCAGAGTGAGAAAGAGAAATGGTAATACCGCGGGCCTTTTCTTCAGGCGCCTTATCGATATCATCAACATCCTTCATCTTGATAGAAGGATCCATCATGTGAAGCACATTAAGAATAGCTGCAGTAAGCGTAGTCTTTCCATGGTCTACGTGACCGATAGTACCTACGTTTACGTGTGGTTTGTCTCGATTGAATGTTTCTGCCATATGTTTTTGTAGAAGTCGTGCCGCCTCTCGGGTTCCCCCTAAAGTGGTATTTGACTTAATTAGATATAAAAGGAAACGGTTAAATAAAATAAACTTAGCCAAGCAAATAAAAAGGGAGTGCTAAGTGGAAAGATTGTAACATAAATTAAAATCGATTGCAACTACCATTCTTTACAAGAAAGAAGAAGCCTTAACGACGAAATTACTTACGGTGTATAAGTTTACCTTTACAAGGTATTTTCAGCGCTATACTTATGTTATAGGGTTTATTACTAGTAAAAACCCGATTTATATATGAAAACACTACATATAGTTGCATTTATTCTTTTGGTCGTAGGGGGCTTGAACTGGGGGCTTTCTGCTCTTGGGTACAATGTCGTAGATATGATTTTAGGAGGCTACCCGATGGTAGAGAAAATTGTCTATCTTTTGGTAGGACTTTCTGCGGTATACGAGGCAGTTATGCACAAGCAAAACTGTGCAATGTGTGGGAATTAAAAATCTCTAGCATACAAAAAGAAAGCCGCCCCTTCGGGGCGGCTTTCTTTTTGTACTCTATTTCTTATTTTCTGCGATATCTTTGGCGATATTAGCCGGCACCACATCATACTTCGCGAAATCCATTGCAAAGGTTGCTCGTCCTTCTGTCATAGAACGAAGGTTGTTCACGTATCCGAACATTTCAGAAAGCGGCACGAGTGCACGCACTACCTTGTCCTGACCGCGCTCGTCCATTCCTTCGATCTGTCCACGCTTTGATGAAATATTTCCAGTAATATCTCCGTAGAACTTATCAGGTGTAACAATTTCCACTCTCATAATCGGTTCAAGGATCACCGGGCGAGCTTTTGACACTGCATCAGCAAGTGCCATACCAGCTGCAATCTTAAAGGCGATTTCTGAGGAGTCCACTTCGTGAAAAGATCCATCGTACACTTCACAAGACACATCCACCATCTTAAATCCAGCAAGCGTTCCGCGATCCATTGACTCACGAAGACCTTTTTCTACTGCCGGTACGAATTCCTGAGGAATCACACCACCTTTGATAGAGTTTACGAATTCAAAACTATCATAACGCTTGGTGTTCTTTGGAAGATCTTCCTTTTCGATTGAGTAATCAATAGGCTTGATGTTGATCTTCACGTGACCATACTGACCTCTGCCCCCGGACTGCTTAATGTACTTACCTTCACCAGAAGCTGTTCCTTGAATAGTTTCCTTGTATGCCACTTGTGGCTTACCGGTGTTTGCTTCCACATTAAACTCACGCTTCATACGATCCACAATAATTTCCAAGTGAAGTTCACCCATACCTGAAATAATTGTCTCCCCTGTTTCAGCATCAGAAGTTACGCGGAAAGTCGGATCTTCAATAGCCAGACGAGAGAGCGCAATACCCATTTTCTCCTGGTCTGCCTTTGTTTTTGGCTCTACACGCATAGAGATCACTGATTCTGGAATGACAATTCTTTCAAGAACGATTGGATGATCTTCTGTACACATAGTATCTGAAGTAATAGTATCTTTGAGCCCAACAGCTGCTGCGATTTCTCCAGCATACACTACCTTCACTTCTTCGCGGTCGTTTGCATGCATACGCAATATACGAGACACACGCTCCTTTTTATCCTTTGATGAGTTATAAATATAAGAACCTGATTCAAGCGTTCCAGAATACACACGGAAAAATGTAAGCTGACCCACGAAAGGATCCGCCATAGACTTAAACGCGAGAGCCGTAAAAGGAGCAGTATCAGACACTTCTATTTCGATAGGTTCGTTTGTATGTACATCGATTGCCTTTGGACGAGCAATGTCTAGTGGTGATGGTAGATAGTCAACCACAGCATCCAGCACAAGCTGCACCCCGCGATTCTTAAGAGAAGACCCACAGAATACTGGGAAGATTTCGTTAGCAATCGTTGCTTTACGAAGCGCCGCTTTTAATTGTTCAATAGTAAATTCTTTTCCTTCAAGGAATTCTGTCATCAGATTTTCGTCAGTCTCGACGATTTTCTCAACCATTTCAGCGCGACGCTTCTTGGCCTCATCGAGAAGTTCAGCAGGAATTTCTGTAAAATCTACATCTTTTCCTTTATCACCAGTAAACTTAACTTCTTTCATCGTAAGGAGATCGATGATGCCATCAAAATTTTCTTCAGCACCAATCGGCATTTGCATACGAACTGCATTCTTTGAAAGACGATCCAAAATAGAGTCAAATGCCTTGTCGAAGTTAGCTCCCATACGATCAAGCTTGTTGATATAACAAATACGAGGAACCATCCCGTCTGAAGCATATCTCCAGTTAGTTT
>Ga0209515_10007952_pt1 | contig 12578 bp, 10 predicted proteins | sample Subgroupgradi54m_FD_187454 | JGI IMG/M metagenome (GOLD analysis project Ga0209515, IMG submission 187454) | Subsurface groundwater microbial communities from S. Glens Falls, New York, USA - GMW60B uncontaminated upgradient, 5.4 m (SPAdes)... ... | reverse complement strand
GAGCAGGCGGCTGGGCTGCTGTAATAGTTGCATTGCCGCGGTAAGCCGCAGGCCTGTAAGTCTGGTCAAGGCAGCCGAATAGAAGCAGAGCTGCTAGTAAGGTAGTTATTAGTAGCAACTTTGATGTTTTTGATTTTTCCATGTTGTTAGAACTTGGAAGTAGAACTTAATACATTAGTATGGAGGAGTGTTGTGCTGGCTTTTGCAACATCGTTTGCTTTGGTGAGAACCGCTTTTCTTTGCTTGAAAGGGTACGCGATTCTTGACAATTTTCAACCAAGGCCAAAAACACAATATTTTGATGGTAACCCCATTTCATCGGTTGGCTTGGATCGTCCACAAATCAATGTTTTCCAGCACACAACGCACTGTCTCATTTTTACCTACACTTTTTGCGATTCCGATGTGCTATTGACACACCTCCAAACTGCTTAACTCTCAAGAGTATAAATAGCTGCCGTTTTACGAAAAAGTAGTTACAAACAGCACTAAATTGTCTTATAAAAGACAAGTTAGCGGTTTTCTATTCGGTTTGCGCGTTTTCGGAAGGTTTTTAAAGAGTAGTTTCCTAAATTTGTAACCTTCTAATTTTGTAAGTGGGTAGTTTATTTTTGGTTGTCTTGGTTAATGTGTGACAATTTAGCAATTACTTTTATAGCAATATGCTAAAGTCTTTCGGTGCTTTCTGCGCATATTGCAACTAGCGATCCTTGCATCTTACCCGAAAAACTTTCAAGGATCGCTATAATTAAAGTGTATTAAAAATGGTTTATTCTATTTCAGATGCAGTTAGGGAAGTGCTTGGCGAGATGACTTTTTTGGCCGCTGGCATTGATTATGATTTGCTTAACTATTCAGCAGTTGCGCGGTTTATTGAGCCGGTTGTTTCTGCGAGGGTTGGGGAAAAAGCTGGGCTTGAAGCGATTTCAGTTGCTGTTCGCAGGCACGTGAATGACGTGAGGGCAAAACCCCAGCAGCCTAAATTATTGGATGCTGTGAAGGGTGCGAAGATTATTCTCAGGACCGACATGTGTATGGTAATGATAAAGCAATGGCGGAATGTTGATTTTTTGGAAAAGATTAAAACGTTGCTGCCACAAGTTGATTTTAGTGCAGGGGAGAAGTTCTATATGCTCTCTCGTTCAACTGAACTGTTTATAGTGTGTAATTCGCGTTTTTTGCCGGTTATAGAAGCTGATGTTTTACAACCGGCGCGGATAACGGTAAAAGAGCTTGACCTTGCTGTGATAACAATCAACGTTCAGCATATGAATTTTGATATTCCGGGAATTTTGCAGTTCTTTACTCAGCAGTTTGAAATGGCTGGGGTAAATATTATTGATGTGTTTTCAACGCGTGGAAAAATTTCGTTTATTTTCCGCCAAAAAGATGCAGCTCGAGCTTATGAACGGGTAAGCGCATCGATTGAAGCGGTTAAAACAATGCCGACTTGGAGTGCAAGGTTTTAATCCTATTGCGCTTCCATAGTTGCAGTGTTTCTTGTTTGGGAGTGATTTACTATGGCTGACATTAAAAAAATCCTAGCTGATAAACGTGAAGATATTGATAAAAAAATTGAGGAATTTATCCCGCGCAAACTAACCAAAGAAAATGTCATGCAATGTTGCGGCAAGCCGCGTTATGCGTTTGACGTTGAAACAATGACTGCTGCTGTAAATGGGCCGATTTGGGATATGCTTGACCGCGGGGGCAAACGCTGGAGGCCCACGCTGTTTCTTTTGTGCTATGAAGCTTTTGGTGGAGACACAAAAAAAGTTATGGATTTTGTTGTAATTCCTGAAGTAGTCCATAATGGAACTCTACTCGTAGATGACGTCGAAGACGATTCTGCAATTCGCCGCGGGAAACCGTGCACTCATAAAATTTACGGTGTTGACGTTGCTGTAAATGCTGGCAATGCAATGTATTTCCTTCCATTGTTAGCTTTGAAGAAGAATCGGGATAAATTTTCAAAAGATATTATAATCCGTGCTTATGAAATTTATTCTCAGGAAATGATGAACCTTTCCTATGGCCAAGGCATGGATATATGGTGGCATAAAGGAAAAAAGGAGAATGTAACTGACGACGAATACCTGCAGATGTGCGCGTACAAAACTGGGACGCTTGCAAGAATGTCTGCAAAATTAGGGGCGTTGCTTGGCGGTGCAAATGAAAAGGAAATTGAACTAGTTGGAAAAATTGCAGAGGCAATTGGCGTTGCTTTCCAAATTCAAGATGATGTATTGAACTTAACTGGCGAGCGGTTTGGTCAAGGCAAAGGAGTTGGCGAAGATGTACACGAAGGCAAGCGTTCTTTGATAGTTATTCACGCGCTGCAACGTGCAGATAAGAAAAGTGCAGCTCGCTTGCGTGAGATACTTTTAATGCACACAAGCGACCAGAAAATAATTGACGAAGCCATTGCGATAATGAAGCGCGCTGGTTCAATTGAATATGCAACTGGAGTTGCTAAGAAAATTGTAAGAGACGCTTGGATGGAGTTGGAGCCAGTTCTCAAGCCTTCTCCTGCAAAAGATACGCTGAAATCATTTGCTGACTATATGGTGGAAAGGGAAATTTGAGCTTGCGGTTGCAGTGCAATTGAAAAGAATTGAAAAAAGAGTTGAAAAATATGCCTGACTTAAAAACCATAGCTCGCAAACATGCTTTGAAAAATGCACTTGACTACGGAAAAGCCGATATAAAATCCGTTGTAGGCAAGGTGCTAGCTGAATTTCCCGAAGCGAAAAAAGATATGAAAGTTACAATGTCTACGCTTGCCGCGGTTATTTTCGAGGTAAATAAGCTGAAAAAAAATGAAATTGAAAAACAAATGTCTCCGTTTACTTATTTCGAGAAAAAACAAGAAGAGAAGAAAATAGTTTTGCCAAACGCAGTTGCTGGTAAAGTGGTTGTAAGGTTTCCGCCGGAGCCTAATGGTTATCCACATATAGGCCATGCAAAAGCGTTTTTCCTCGAATGGATCGCCTGTCGCGAGTACGGCGGCAAAGTTATACTAAGGTGGGATGATACGAATCCAGAAGCGGAAAAGGAAGAGTATGTTGAAGCTATTCGCAGCGGTATAAAATGGCTGGGAATGGACTGGGACCAAGAAGTTTTTTGTTCAGACTGGCTGCCAAAATTATATGAATTAAACGAACAACTACTGCAACGAGGAGATGCGTATATTTGCACGTGCAAGCAGGAAGAAATGGCTGCAAATCGGGAAAAAATGCAGCGCTGCAACTGCAGTGCTAATAGTGCTAAAAATGCCTTGCTTTTGTGGAAAGACATGCTGCAAGGGAAACTGAAAAAAGGTTCTGCAGTTGTTCGATTGAAGGGAGATATGGCTAGCGCAAATACAGTTATGCGAGACCCAACTTTGTGGCGCATTGTAGATGCAGAGCACTATAGGCAAGGAAAGAAGTACCGCGTTTGGCCGACTTACGACTTCCAGGGGGCGGTTATGGATTCCCTGCTTGGCGTAACGCACCCTTTACGCAGTAAAGAATATGAGCTGCGTGACGAGCTTTATTTTTATCTTCTGGATAGATTGAAGCTACGCAAACCTACGCTTGTTACTATATCCCGTTTGTCAATTGCAAATATGCCTGTTTCAAAGCGTTTGTTGAAACCATTGGTAGAAAGCGGTAAATTGATGGGATGGAGTGATCCACGTTTGCCTACTTTAGTTGGCCTCCAACGCCGCGGCATTCTTCCGCAAGCAATTAAGAATTTTGTCCTCAGCTTTGGTTTAAGTAAAGTCGAAAGCAACCCGTCGATAGATGCGTTGTTGGCGGAGAACCGCAAGCTGCTTGACAAAGATGCCGAACATTATTTTTTTGTCCCTGATGCAGTTAAAATAAAAGTCACCGGCCAAGCTCCAACTAAAGATCTAAAAGGCGCCGCTGCAAAGAATTTTCCTTTTAGTGGTAACGAATTTTACATTCCAGCAGGGGATGCTAAACTATTAAAGAAAGGTGCGGTGGTGCGGTTGAAAGATTTTGCAGGAGTGAAAATAAACTCTGTTAGGAATGTTGGGAAGAATGTTGCTGGCGCGTTGACCGGGGAGTTTGTTTCAGCGCCACTAAAAGAAGGAGAGAAAATAGTGCAGTGGGTTCCAGTTGATTCGGCAATTTCTACTAAGTTGCTAGTGCCGCATGAGCTTCTCAAAGAAGATGATTCGTTCAATGAGAAAAGTTTGGAAGAGGTTAAAGGTTACTGCCCCGCAAGTACCGCTAAGTTGAAAGAAGGGGAAATTGTTCAATTTGAGCGGGTTGGTTTTGCTAGATTTGATGAAAAAACAAAACACGGGCTTGCCGAGCATGGGCTTGTTTTCATCTACTCGTGCTAACCAGTAACTAATGCTGGGCTTGCCGCATCGGGGCAATTTTGTGTTTCAAATTGATTATTCCCTGCAATTTCTCCAGTTGCTTTGCCAAAATTATTAGTTCCTGCGTTGTTTGCTGCTCCGTGGTTGAAGTCAAACCCGGTTTCGCCTCCGCAAGCGCTATTTCCATTTACTGTGTTACTTGAACTTGAATAAAATGTAAAGCCAGTTTGTACAGACTCGGCTATATTTCCAGTTACGTTGTTGTTTGAAGAGAAGTAAAAGGTGAACCCATTTTGGGTGGCATATGCTGCTGGGGAAAGCGTTGCATAGCCAGTTTGGCCACTATTGCTGTTATTAGTATTGGTAAGCAATGCAGCTGAAATTAGCAGAAGGCTAAGCCCAACTATAACTACTAGCTTTGTAGCAGTTTGTTCATTGTTTTTGCCTTTTCTTAAACTTGGCTTCTTTTTCATGAAAAGATAAGCTGCAATACTTAGGATTACGAGCATTAGCCCCAAGCCTATGCTTGCAATTATTGGCAATTCGCTTTTTATTGGCCCGGCTACCGCAGGTTTGCTACTGGTGTGTGTGGAAGTTGGGCAGATTACTGCGCCTTCAAACCATTGGCCAGAACAGCATTTTCCAGTTGTTTTAACATGCACCTCGTCGCCACAGATACCAAGCATAGCTATTGAAATGCATTGGCTTCCAATTAACACGCTTCCGCTGGTGCAGCTTGGTGAGCTAAGCTGTTGGATTTGCTGGTTGTTAAGCGGAACCAAGATTTGCTCCTCTCGTACAATTGTTTGAATGTAAGTTGTGCCGGTTCCGCCACCCCCTCCAGTTCCAGCAGTTGGCGTTTGTTGTTGTGTTGGCGCTGCTTCTTCGGGTAGAGAGGCCGCTGGACTTGCTTGCTGTGTAAATTCATCTGGTTCGCCGTAACTGTTTATGTAATTTCTGAAAATTGTGCTCTGGGAAACAGTGGTAAAACTAAAAGCAGCGCTTGAGCCGTTTACCACGTTTTTGCTCACGTAAACATTTGTTGCGTCGCGTATGTCAAAACCAGTTGGGTTATTGTGAAGTTTATTTGAAATCAACTTGTTTCCAATTGTGTTTAATGCTAAATAGACCCCGCGCTGGTGGCCGTATACTGTGTTGTTTTCAGCAGTTGTATTGCTTGAAGTAATTGCAATTCCAACGTCGCGGTTATCATGCACTAGGTTATGCTTAATAGAGTTGTTGTTATAGCTTCCGATCAATAGGCCGACTCCGTTGCTGTAAATTTCATTGTACTCTAAAACCGCGTCTGCAAAGTCCATTCTTCCCCCGTATCCTGCGTTATCATAGAGTGCATTAGCAGTTAGGTTGTTCCTGTTTCCATTTGAAGTTTGAATTCCGTCTTGTGCGTTGTTGTGGATGTTGTTTTTGAATAATGTGTTAGAATTAGCTCTTTCTAACCGTATGCCTGTAAGTGAATTGTCGTGAATGTCGTTAAATGAATAAGTGATGTTATTAGCGCTGCCAACAGAAATGCCATAGCGATTGCCGTAAATCTGATTAGAATTTATTGTATTGCCGGTTCCAAAAGCTACTAATAAGCCGTCGCCAATTCTGCCGCCAAAGCTGTCCCGCATAATGTTGTTTTTTATGTGTGTGTTAGCGCTCCGCCATATAGCCATGCCATAAAGATCGGCGTTATGCACCGTATTAGACTCTATTATGCTGTCATTAACGTTGTTTGTATAAATGCCTGTTTCAAATTGCGAAACTTCACAATTCTTTACAGCTATGTTAAATAGAGTTCCTGAATTTGCCCCAATCATTATCCCTTGGCTGCTAGCAGTGCCGTTGTTTGTAATTGTATGGCCAGCACAATCTAGAGTAACATTTGAAGACGAGATGCGTATGCACGTATACCCGCCAACCGCAGGCGCGGAAAGTGCTCCTATGCCGCCGGTTATATTTGTTGTTAATTCATATGCGCCAGGTGAGTTTAGGTTAGTGCATGCCGAAATTGCTTGGCTGTTTGCCAGTGGTAAAACTAAAGAAAGCAGAATGATGGCTACGATGATACCGCGGCTTGATATAAAATGGTTTAAACGCATGTTAATCTACTATATTCTCAATACAGCCGGGTATTTAATTTCTAACCGCGGGGCGTCTGTAGCTTCTGTTGCTTTTGCGAACAACTTCAAGCTCTATTTGTGCTGGAGTGCCTTTGAAACGGCCTTGGTAAGCGTCTTGTAAGTGGCGTGCGATTTTCCGCGCTTTAACTTCCCAAATTGAATCTGGATGTTTTTGCCGCACTATTATTTTTCCAGCAAGATGTTGCCGCGTTCCACTGCCATCGTGGCTATCGTTTAGCGGTTTAAGTTCAATTTCAATCACCCGCTTGCCGCTGATTTGCTGCCACACTTTTCTATAGATTGGCACTACGTTTCTCCAAATGCGCAGAGGCGGCAATAGGCGCAACCTTAAGTTCCGTGCCTTTAGTTCATTGACAAACTGACGCGAGGTAATATATGCTTTAAACTGACTTTCAAAAGTTGTTGGAACGGCCATTGTAGATATTCAAGCTGGCGGTTTTTTATACCTATACGCGGCTAATTTTCTAGCAAGCACAGGATAACAAATTCATTTTTTGGTGAATGTGCCTAAGATAAAAAAGAGATACCAATGAAATTTTGAGGTGTACTATAGTATATGGCTACGAAATCTTTTGTTAAATTTCAAACCCCTGCCGACGCACAGGCAAAGGCATTGCAGTTAATAGAAGCTGCAAAAGCAGCTGGCGGCGTGAGAAAAGGAACAAACGAATCAACTAAGGCAATTGAACGCGGCGAGGCTAAACTCGTTGTAATTGCTGAAGACGTTGACCCAGAAGAAATTGTTCTGCATTTACCTTCAATTTGCGCCGAGCGCAGCATTGCATTCATGTACGTTGCTTCTAAAAAAGATTTAGGCCAAGCAGCCGGCTTGAAAGTAGGCACAGCTGCAATTGCTATAACTAAACCTGGAAACGCAGAGGCAATTTTGAAGGAATTAGCTTCAAAATTTGCATCGCAGCAACCTGCAAAGCAATAAGTGTGCAAAATGCGTGGCAATGCGATAATGCGCAAAATAATGTGCAATAATTTGTGTGATCTTAAATGGCTCAACCAACAACGGCTAACACTAATACTAAAGGAAAAGAAGAGCATAGGCCAAAAGGTGCTATGGCAGATGCAACTCAGCAACCAGCAGCTCCAGCAAGCGCGGCGCCGCTTTCACTTCCAGGTGAAGAGTTGGAAGGTGTGTTAGCGCAGATTAGTGAAGTGGTTGGCAAAACGGGAGTGTTCGGAGAAGTTAACCAAGTTCTTTGCAAGGTTTTAACTGGCCGCGATAAAGGGAGAATAATCCGCCGCAACATAAAAGGTCCAGTTAGGGTTAATGATTATTTAATTTTATCAGAAAGCGAACGCGAAGCAAGGCCATTAAGGCAAAAAAGAGTAGTAAAAGCAAGATAAGTATAGTAATGTTAAACGCCAGTTCAGTGATGTTAATATGCCAACGTGTACATTTTGTTCTAAATTAGCTAACCCTGGAAGAGGAGTGAGGGTTTTTCGCCGCGATGGCTCGTCTAGTTTCTACTGCTCACATAAATGCGAAGTAAATAATTCAATGGGTAGGAAACCCGCTAATTTTAAGTGGGCGCAGCAGAAAACAATTAAGAAAAAGAAGGCGTAAAGGTGTAAAGATGCCGCTAGAAGCTCATGCTGATTTTCACTCGCTGCAGAAAAAGTGGTGGGATAAGTGGCAAGCGCAAGAAATTTATAAATTCAACAACTCCGCCAAAGCAAAGGGCGAAGTATATTCTATTGATTCTCCGCCGCCTTTTACGTCAGGCGCCTTGCACATGGGCCACGTTTTATCTTATGCTTTTTTTGACTTCGCAGCTCGATATAAGCGCATGGCTGGTTATAATGTTTTCTTCCCGCAGGGTTGGGATTGCCAAGGGTTTCCAACGGAGGTAAAGGTGGAAAAAGTTCACGGCCGAACACTTTCTAGGCCTGAGTTTAAGAAAAAGTGCATTGAATTTACTTTAGAAAATATTGAAAAAATGAAAAAACAAATGCACACGCTTGGATTTTCCCCTGACTGGAACTTGGAATATAAGACAATTGACCCGGAATACCGCCGTAAAGTTCAACTTTCAATTCTAGAAATGTATGAGAAAAATCTCGTTAACCGTTCAAAACATCCAGTGCTTTATTGCATAAATTGCCAAAGTGCAATTGCAAAAGCTGAAACTGAAGACGTACAACGCGAATCAAAATTGAATTACATTGTTTTCAAAACCAGCGCAAGTGGCAGTGGAAAAGCAACTAAACAAGAAAAAGAAGTAACGGAACTATCAAAAGAACTGCTCATCGCAACAACTCGGCCTGAACTACTGCATGCTTGTGTAGCTGTGATGGTAAATCCAGCTGACTTGCGTTATAAGGAATTAATTGGAAAAACCGCTTCCACTTCGCTTTACAACAAGCCTGTGCCAATAATTGCCGATCCCGACGTTGACAAGGAATTTGGCACCGGCACTGTAATGCTGTGCACTTTTGGTGACAAAACAGACGTCGCTTGGGCTTATCGCCATTCTCTTCCAATAATTGAAGCGATTGACCGATATGGAAAATTGATAAACTCGCGCTACGATGGCCTTTCACTTTCAAAAGCCCGCGAACAAATAATTTCCGATTTATCTAAAGAAGGGCTGCTGAAAAAACAAGAGGCCATTTCCCAAAATGTAAAAACCCATGACCGGTGCGGCAAAGTAGTTGAATTCTACCTTTCGTACCAGTGGTTTATGTCGGTTATGCAGTGGAAGGAAAAAATAAAACAAGCTGCAAAGAAAATGAACTGGGTTCCGGAATTTTCTCTACGTTATCTGGAAGATTGGGCGGATTTCGTTGAATACGATTGGGTAATTTCACGCCAGCGCATTTACGGCACCCCACTTCCATTTTACTATTGCGAAAGCTGTGCTGAAATTTACCCGGTGAAAAAATCTTCGCTTCCAGTTGACCCGGCTGTTGACAAGTTTGAAAAAGAAAAATGCAAATGTGGCGGCAAAATAATTGGAGAAACCGCGGTATGCGACTGCTGGGTGGATTCGTCCATTACGCCGCTGATTATTGCGGGTTGGCCGGACAATAAAGAGCTGATGAAAAAAGCTTATCCTGCTTCTCTGCGGCCGCAAGGGCTCGAAATCATCCGTACTTGGGCATTTTATACAATTTACCGCTGCCTTGCGCTTACAGGGGAGAAGCCATTTGAAACTGTGCTTATCAATGGCAGTGTTCTTGGCACTGATGGAAAGAAAATGAGCAAAAGCGTTGGCAACTTTGAAGACCCTGAAGTTCTTCTTGCTCGCTTTCCTGCAGATGCACTGCGCGGATGGGCTGCTTTAAGTGGGGCATTGGCTCGCGACCGCGCTTTTTCCTACAAGGATATTGAGTATTTTAATTCCTTCTTAACTAAATTGTGGAATGCTTCGCGCTTTGTGCAAACTTCTCTTGATGGTTACAAGCCTCCCAAAACCGTTCCAAAAACTGTTGCACAAAATGCTTCAAAAACCGTTCAGCCAACCCTTCCAACTAACTTCAACGTTGTTGACAAGTGGCTGCTTTCAGAGCTGCACTCCACAATAGATGTTGCTACAAAAGCAATGGACAATTACGATTACTATGCTGCCATTACTGCTGTGCAGGGGTTCTTCTGGCACTCGTTCTGCGATTATTACTTGGAAGATGTAAAGCACCGCATTTATTCTAAACAGTCTAATGCCAGTAAAAATGCAGGCGCTAATGCCAGTAACGATACTGAGCCAAATGCAGATGCTGCGCGGTATGTTCTCCGTGAAACCTTAGTGTCGGTGCTGAAGATGTTGGCGCCTTTTGCCCCGTTTACAACGGAAGAGCTTTTCCACGAGTTGAAATTCTCAGAAGCTGAAAAAGTGAAGTCAATTCACCTTTCAAAATGGCCGCAACATGTAAAAGAGTTTCGCGACAAGCGCTCTGAAGAACTGGCAGCTTTATTGCACACCGGTATAGCGGCAAGCCGCAAGTTCCGTGGGGCCAATGCAATATCCCAAGCAACTGAACTTCTTCAATGTAAAGTAGCGCTTCCCCCTGCTATGGTGGCTGATTTTTCATCAATTTCTTCAGACTTTAGTTCAATAGCTAGGATTAAATCCCTTCTTGTTTCTCAAAATAGTGGTAGTTCGGAACCCACTTTTGAGTTCACTGCTTAATTTTAGAGGTTATTTTTAATGGCTAGGCTACATTCACGAAAACGCGGCAAATCCCGTTCACACAAGCCAGCGCAAAGCGGCGTTGACAAGTGGAACGATTACACTCCCGAAGAAGTGGAGTTATTCGTGGAAAAAATAGCCAGAACAGGAAAGCCCGAAGCTCAAATTGGCCAAGTGCTACGTGACCAGTATGGCATTCCAAATGCTAAACTCGTAACTGGCAAAAGCATATTTCAAATGTTAACAGAAAAATCCCTCGCTCCAAAATATCCATCTGACTTAATGGCATTAATGCGCAAGGCAGTAAACATGCACCAGCATATTCGTTCGAATAAAGGGGATAAATTAAACCGGACAAAATTATCCCACTTGGAATCCAAAATAAAGCGGCTTGTCAAGTTTTACCGTGGAAACAAATTGCCAGCTGGTTGGAAATACGCTCCAGAGACTGCGGCATTGATTGTGAAATAGTACCGGTAGAAATGGTTAGAAGTAAATGAAAAAATTTGTTGATTTTTTATGGCAGTTAATAAGAAAAAAGTAATTGACACGTGGAAAACAAAGCAATGGTATACTATAATTGCACCGAAACTGTTCAACGAAGTTGACATTTCCCAGATGCCAGCATCTGAAGATGAAACTCTAATGAACCGCATTATTGTATATCCATTAAAAGATATAACCCGCGATATTTCCCACTTGTACACTAATGTCAAGCTCCGTGTTGAAAGCATAGTTGGCAAAAAAGCTTACACTAAATTTATCGGACATTCAATTGCACGCGAATACCTGCAAGCACTAGGCCGGGCAAACCGCTCTTTGCTTTACATTGTGTTTGACACAACTTCTGCAGATGGAGTTGAATTCAAAGTAAAGTGCTTAATTGTAACCAATGGAAAAGCCAGCGCAAGCCAACGGGCTGCACTTCGCAAGGAACTAATACAACGGTTATCTGCTAAAATTCAAAAGCAAGACTTCGGCCCCTTCATCCAAGAAACCCTCTACGGCAAAGCAAGCTCTGAACTCCACGGAGTGTTGAAAAAAATCTTTCCAGTTAAGCGTGTTGAACTCTATAAAACTGAACTAAAAGAAGTTTTCGACGTTGAAACTGTTGAAAGCGAAGAAGGCGAAGACGGAAATGGCGGGAAAAGCGGAGAAGGAACTGATGCTAAAACCCAAACTGGCGACGAGAACGAAGAAACTGAAGAAATGGAAACACCAACTAACGCCAAAGAAACTGCAACAGCAGAAGAGATTCCGGCTTAATTATTCTCAACCATTAGTAGCCTAGTTTTTTAGACACTAGAAAAAATAAGTTTCTATTTTTATCTAAGTTATTTCTTCGCCTATAAGTTACTTCTGCACCAGTTGTTTTAGTGTCTGTGTTATGTGTGGGCTTTTTAGCCAGAGGCCGACTTCGTCATCTGGGTGTACTGATTCGTCGGTTAGAAACATTAGAGCTTGTTCATCTGCCAGTACAAAACGCGTTGGCAGCGAAGCGGATGTAGTTGTGTGTGCTAGTTGTGTTACGTCTGGAGCGCCTTTTGGAGTTACGATGTGGATTTTGACACCGCGGTTACGAGCAGCATGCAGCAAGTGGCCATGTGCCTTTAATTTTTGAGCCAACCCTGCTGGTGTTGAGTTTAAAATAATGTTTTGCTTTGCATCTTGCAACATGCTTGCGAGTTTAGAGTTAATCGCGTCTTTTCCTTTTAGTGTCCAAACGTTATCTTCAACTGCAAACTCTCCAGCTAATGTGCCGCCTTTTAGTTTGCTTTGCAAATCCTTTGAAACATTATCCACGTGTGTAAATTCCTTTTCTAAGGCAGTTCGGCGCTGCTTTTTCAAAGTTTCAACAACTTCGCCAAGCGGCAGTGAAGAGTATTTTACTGGCCTTCCAGGCTTCAATGCTACGAACCCCTGGTCTTGCAAACTGGCAAGTACGTCATAAAC
>Ga0209515_10007950_pt1 | contig 12579 bp, 8 predicted proteins | sample Subgroupgradi54m_FD_187454 | JGI IMG/M metagenome (GOLD analysis project Ga0209515, IMG submission 187454) | Subsurface groundwater microbial communities from S. Glens Falls, New York, USA - GMW60B uncontaminated upgradient, 5.4 m (SPAdes)... ... | reverse complement strand
GCCTTGACAGGCGCATCTCTTCTCCTCCCCTAAATGGAGGCCACCCCGGCAGCGATTCTCTTCTTTTCGTAGCACCGCGGAGAACGCCGAGGACGCGAGGTCGAAACCGGTCTTGCAAACCGGTTTCGGCGCTCTGCGTGCTCTGCGTGTCCGCGCTAAACGATTCCCGGGCGGCGACTAATTATTGGGCAGACGGAACGCCAGCAGCTCGCCTGGATTGTTCTGACCGCCGGTCGCGACGACGATGTACTGCTTGCCGTTGAGCATGTAGGTCATCGGCGAGCCGGTCTGCTGCGCCGGCATCAGCACCGCGCCGGCGTCCTTGCCGGTGGCCTTGTCGTACGCGCGCAGCAGCGCGCCGCGCGGGTGGCCCGCCGTCGTCGGCTGCGCCTCGCCCGCGATGACGAGCGTCTTGGTGACCAGCGTCCCGATGATGCCAGCCTGGCCCGTGCGCGGGATGGTGAGCCCCTTCAGCGCGGGGCTGTTCCGGATGGCGTCCGGCGTGTCGCCGTGCGCGATCTGCCACAGGATCTCGCCCTTGTCCAGGCTGATCGCGCTGATGCTCCCGTACGGCGGCTTCGCGATCGGCAAGCCCTGAACCGTGAGTCCAGGTCCGCCACCTTCGCCGCCGCCCCCGCCGCCCGCCCCCTCTGGCGCGGCAGGCGCGTTCGCTGCGGGAGGCGCAACGATGATGACAGGGCGTCCGGGGGCGGCACCCATGGGGTTGGTGGCCCGCGCGCCCGTGAGCGCGCTGCCCTGAACGTAGTTCATGTCGTTCTTCGTGGGATCCGGCTTGACGAGGCCGAGCACGCCTGGAGACTTACGTGAATACACGTACATGATGTGCGTCTCGGGATCGTAGGAGCCACCCGCCCACACCGTTCCTCCACCATTGATTGCCAGCTGGACCGTGCCGAGCGGGCCTTCGACCTTGCTGACCACGGGCGGCGTGAAGATCGGACCGATCTTGTATTTCGAGATCACCTTCTCTCCCTCGGCGCGGAGCTCGGGGGTGAAGTCGATCAAATCGTCGTGCGAGAAACCGTTGCGATCGTAGGCGAAGGGCTTCCCGTGCGCATCCAGCGGGAACGGCTGCGTTGGCGAGTACCATTCACCAGGCACGTCGCCCTTTTCGACCGCCCGCTCTTCGATCGGCCAGATCGGCTTCCCGGTCACGCGATCGAACACGTAGAGGAAGGCCTGCTTGGTCGGTTGCGCGAGCGCCTTGATCGTTCGACCGTTGATCGTGATGTCCGCAAGAATCGGCGCGCACGGGATGTCGAAGTCCCACATCCCGTGGTGCACGAGTTGATAGTGCCACTTGCGCTGACCGGTCTTCAGATCGAGCGCGACGACGCTCTCGCCGAACAGGTTGCTTCCAGGGTGATGCCCGCCATAGTAGTCGCCCGTCGGCATCTCGACCGGCAGATACACCATCCCCAGTTCTTCGTCGACCGAGATCTGGCCCCAGACGCCCGTGTTGCCGGTGTACGACGCCGAGTCCTTCTCCCAGGTGTCGCTGCCGTACTCACCCGACTCCGGAATCGTGTGGAAGATCCACAACCGCTTGCCCGTTCTGGCGTCGTACCCGCGGACGTAGCCCTTGTCATTGACCTTGCTGCGCGGCACACTGCCGGACATGGACGCGGCTCCGATGATCACGGTGTTCCCGGCGACGATCGGCGCGGCGTGCAGGCCAAGCTGGCCGGTGACGGGGTCGACGACCTGATCGTCCTCCATCTTCAAATCGACGACGCCATCCTTGCCGAAGCGCGAGACCGGAATGCCGGTCTTTGCATCGAGCGCGATGAGCCGGTAGCCGGGCGTGACATAGAGAATCCGTTCCTCGCGGCCATCGGTCCAGTACGAGAGGCCGCGTCCCGAGAGCTGGCGGGGCGCCTCCGAACCGCGCGCCCCTTCGCGCTCGCTGTGCATCCACATCTGCTCCCCCGTCGCCGCGTCGAGTGCGACGACGGCCCGGCGGGTGCCGGCCGTCGAGTAGAGGATGCCATGCACCATCAGCGGCGTTGACTCGAACTGGTACTCGGGTCGCGGGCCCAGGCTGTCGGTCTTGAACCGCCAGGCAATCTCCAGCTTGTTGAAATTGTCGGCGCTGATCTGAGCGAGCGGCGAGTACCGCGTGTTGGCGAGATCGGCGCCGTACGTCGTCCACTCGCCGTTTTTCGCGCCGGACTGGCCGGAGATTGGCAGCGTCGCCCAGATGAGCAGCCCCACCAGCGGCGCGACGCGTAACCCCCATCGACACACTGTTCGCCTCATGCTTCCTCCGTTCACGATGTGAAGTCGAGCGATGAAAGACCGGGCCATCCGCGGAGCTTATACCGAAGAACCCCCGAGGTAGGAGAAACTTTTTGGCCCCCTATCGCTGGTCGACCGGCCGGATTTGGTTCAACGGGTGCCCGAAGTTTCAGCCGGCGGATTACAACCCGGTCTGATTTGACGCGTCATCTCACAGCCGCTGCGGGGGATCGCGCGGGCAGATCGTTTCTGACGACGAGGCCACCCTTCATCACGAATCGCACGCGCTGTGCCACTCAGGCCATGGCGGCAGGGGATGCCGCGGTTGCGGCGGGTAGGTTTGTCGCCGGAATCGAGCGCTACCGAGACGCGTGGAAACACGCGCTCTCCGCCGCGTGAGCTCCTTCCGTCTTATTTGGCGCCTGATGGAGTGAGTCGCGGTTACCTCTCACGTATCTGTCCACATCAAGGAGGCCCGTTATGCGACAGAAGCATCGAACACTTATCGGAATCGCCGTCACAGGGCTCGTGGCGGGACTCTGGGTCGGCGCAGTCGCATATGCGACCGATGACGATCGACCCTCGGGTGAGCAAATCGCATTCGCTCAGCAGGTGAGCGATCTCATGGTCAACGAGTTGGTCGCCGCGCTCTTCCAAGAGTTCGACGAAACCACTCAAGCAAACGTGGAGCACGGCAAGCAGGCCATCTCGCTGATATTCAACGACCTCAACAGGGATATGCGGCTGCTCGGCACCTTCGCTCCGCTCCTGGGAGGAGACAACGACCGCCCCAGCGGCAGCTTTGAGAGCAAGGCGCTCAACCGTGCGCTCACCGGCCAGTCGTACACGGCCGTGCAGAAGGTCAACGATACCTGGTTCTATCGACGCTCGGTTCCCCTCAGCAATACGTTCCACCCGAATTGCGTCCTCTGCCACACGAATTTCACGGCAGACTTTTTCAACAGTACCAACAACCCGGGGCAATGGGTGGGCACGCTCGTGCTAGGGGTCCCGATCAAGTCGACCAACGAGAATCGACAATGACCGTTGGAGACCGGAAGCACGAGGGAACGCCAGCCACGGAGCGCCTGGGCGTAAATGAGCAGGCACTCTGCGGGCACTGTCCGATTGCGTGGGCGGTTAATCGTCGCGCTGACCGGCGCCATCTCCACTGAATCGAGCGTTCCCGACTTCCGATGGAGTGAGTCGCAGATACCTAGCAGCGGTTTTCGAACGCCGTAGCGCGAGCGCGTCGACTGGCATTCACTCGCAATGGTAAAGGAGGTTGTCATGGGCAGGATTCTCGCCTTCGCGTACGGACTGGTCGCATACGTGATCTTCCTCTGCACGTTCCTGTACGCCATCGGGTTCGTCGGGAACATGTTCGTGCCGAAGTCGATGGACTCAGGGCCCGAGGGCCCGTTCACTCAGGCGCTGCTCATCAATGCCGTGCTGCTCGGCCTGTTCGCGATTCAGCACAGCACGATGGCGCGTCCTGCATTCAAACGATGGTGGACCCGCGTCGTTCCGCGGCCAATCGAGCGAAGCACGTACGTGCTGATCTCGAGCCTGCTCCTCCTGCTGTTGTTCCGGCAGTGGCGCCCGATGGGCGGCGTTATCTGGCGGGTCGACGATTCAGCGGGACAGCTGCTGCTTCGTGGAGTGTTCTGGGCCGGCTGGCTGACGGTTCTCGTCTGTACCTTTCTCATCGACCATTTCGATCTCTTCGGGTTGCGTCAGGTCTACCTCTACTTGCGTGGTCGCCAGTACACGCCCCCCGGCTTCAAGACGCCCGGCCCATACAACTACGTTCGTCATCCGCTGTATTTCGGCTGGTTCATGGCCTTCTGGGGCACGGCGACGATGACTGCCGCGCACCTGGTGTTCGCGATCGCGACCACGACATACATCCTGGTGGCTATCCAGCTCGAAGAGCACGACCTCATGAGTTACCATGGCGACGCGTATCGCGCCTATCGCGCACGCGTGCCGATGATCCTTCCCCGGCCAAAGGCGCGCCGCCGCGATGAATCGGTCGGCGCCGGCGTGTAGAGCGGAGAAAATGCCCGCACCAAAAACTGGAGGATCTCCATGACGACCCCAGCGGCCACAACGGCGCACGTTTCGGCATCCCGCGCCGGCGCCTCTCTGCTGACCGACGACATGCTGGCACGCTTTGCCGGACGAGCCCCGCGATATGACCAGGAGAACCGCTTCGCGGCTGAAGATTTCGAAGAACTGCGCGACGCCGGCTATCTCCGCCTCAACATTCCGGCAGAGTTGGGAGGCCAAGGCCGGACGCTCGCGGAAGTCGCGCGTGAACAGCGACGCCTCGCCTATTACGCGGCACCCACGGCGCTCGCGGTCAACATGCACCTGTACTGGATCGGGGTGGCTGCCGACTTGTGGCGCTCGGGGGACAGATCGTTGCAGTGGCTCCTCGAGGAGGCGGCCCGGGGCGAGGTGTTCGCCGCGGGCCATGCCGAAAGCGGGAACGACATTCCGGTGCTGCTCTCCACGACACGGGCCGAGCGCGTCGAAGGCGGGTACCGCTTTACGGGACACAAAGCGTTTGGCAGTCTGACGCCGGTGTGGACGTACCTCGGTCTTCACGCCATGGATGCCAGAAATCCGGCGGCTCCGATGATCGTGCACGGCTTCATGCCGCGCAATACCGAGGGGTACCGCATCGAGACCACATGGGACGTCCTCGGGATGCGCGCCACGCAGAGCGACGATACGTTCCTCGACGGCACCTTCGTGCCCGATCGATACATCGCGCGCGTGGTGCCGGCCGGCGCGGCCGGGATCGACCGCTTCGTGCTGGCCATCTTCGCATGGGCGCTCATTGGCTTCGGCAACATCTACTACGGCATGGCGCGCCGGGCGCTCGATTTGACCGTCGAGGCGGCGAAGCAGAAGCGGGCAATCGCGCTGTCACGTCCGATGGCGTATCACGCCGAGTTGCAGCACGTGGTCGCCGAGATGGGTCTGGCGCTCGAGGGCATCGAGCCTCATCTCGATCGCATTGCGGCAGACTGGTCGAACGGCGTGGACCACGGCGCCGCGTGGCCCGCGAAGATCTTCGCGGCCAAGTATCACGCGGTCGAAGATTCCTGGCGGGTGGTCGATCTCGCGCTCGACGTGGCAGGCGGGTTCGGCATCTTCCGCCGCGCAGGCCTGGAGCGCCTCTTCCGTGATGCGCGGCTCGGCCGCATCCATCCGGCGAACTCGATGCTGACGCATGAGATCGTCGGGAAAACCCTGCTCGGGATCAGTCCGGACGAAACGCCGCGGTGGGGATAACGCGCTCCCGCTACACGAACATCGCCGGACTGATCTCCAGGGCTACCTCCGAGATGCGGTCGACCGGAAGCCCGGCGCGGCGCGCATGCTCCAAGATCGCCTCTGCGCTCGGCGCGTCGTATTCGCAAAAGATCTTGCCTTCCGCGTCCGAGACGTAGCTGCGAATCCACTTCACGTCGGGCATCTCCGCGAGGACTGCGACCGATCGGCGACCCGCGGCGGCGAGCTCGGTGGGCGCGAGGGCCGGCACAGAGCGCTCAATGATGTATCGTGGCATGACCTTTACTCCTCTCGGGGTTGAACGGCGCCGAAGGCGTCTCCGTCCTTGAGTCCGCAGGCGTGGCGGAGCGACGCATCCCCGCATTCGGCCGCAATCCGCGCTGCCGCATTGGACGACTCTTCAGCGCCCCGCGAGTCGCCCATCTGTGCGCGCGTGCGGGCGAGGTGCTGCAGCATCCAACCCTCGCCCAGACGATCTTTGAGCTCCCGGCGTAATGCGAGCGACGCTTCAAAATATCCCAGTGCAGCGTCGGGTCGCCCGAGCGCGTGCGCGACGTCGCCGAGCGTCGCCAGCGTGTGGGATTCGAGCAGCCGTTGGCCGCTCTGGCGGTTCACCCCCATCGCCTCCTCGAGCGCCGTGCGCGCCTCCTCGTAGCGGTGTAGTCGGGTCAACGTCACGCCGATGCTGTTCAGCGTCAGACCTTCATGCACGCGATCGCCAACGTCGCGCGTCAGCGCGAGCGCCGTCTCGTAGTGCCGGAGAGCCTCGCCATAGCCGCCGCGCTCCCACTCGAGAATTCCCAGCGTGTTACGAAGCGCCGCTTCCCTCCGATGATCCGCGAGCCTCGACGCCAAACCGAGCGCTTCCTCGAACTCGGGAATGGAGGCCGATGGCGTCAGGCGACGCGTCGACCGCGCGATCCCTTCAACAGCATCGAGCTCGGCGCGCAGGTCGCTGGCCGCCTGGGCCAGCTCGCGCACGCGCTGCCACGCCGCGATCGCATCGGAATGCCCGGTGCGTTCGCGCGCGGCCGCCACGTGGTGCCACATCAACGCCTCGGCCTCGCGGTCCTCGAGCTGGCCGAACAGTTGCGCCGCCTCCTGTAAATGCGAGAGCGCCTCCTCATCGCGTCCGATTGCGAACAGGAGTTCGCCGAGCATCCGGAGCGACTGCGCGAGGCCGTCGGCGTGACGCGCGCGGCGGCTCAGCTCGACCGCCTCCTGATACAGCCGGAGCGAGTCGTCCACCAGCCCCTCCTGCAGATGGATATGCGCGATTGCCGTCAGGTGAAACGACCGTTGAATCGGCAGCATGTGCGCGCGTGCCGAGTCGTCTGCGCGCTGCAGATATTCGAGCGCCCGCGGCACATCGCCAAGCGCTCGATGCACGTTGGCGATGTTGTGCAGGACATAGGCGCGCTTGATGGGATCGTCCGCCACCGCCGGCATTGCCAGCGTCTGTTCAAGGCGCTCTAGCGCGCGCTCGTACTGGCCCATGCTCCGCAAGATGTTGCCGATGTTCGACAGATCCCCAGCCACCGCGAGATCGTCGCGGCGGTCCCGGTCGATTGCCAGCGCACTCTCGGTGATCGCGAGCGCTTCGGCGTGCCGTCCCTCGTGCCACCGAAGCAGCCCGATACTGCGCAAGGCGTTGCGCTCGAGCGCCGCGTCCGCGCGCTCACGGCTCATGCGGAGCGCGGTCGCGAGCGCGCGATCGGCCGCGTCGAACCGCTTGAGCAGCGTCGACACATCACCCTGCCGCAGGTACGCCTCTGCCAGGCGCGCTGACGCGCCGTGCGGCGCGAGCAAGGCGATCAGTTCCGCGCTCAGTTGCTGTTGCCGGCTGCGCAACCCGAGCGTCTCGCACGCCCGCTCCTGCTTGAGCAGCACGTCCGAAATCCGATTGCGGCGCTCGCTGTTGTCGTCAAGCTGCATCAACCACGACTGCACGCGTTCGAGCAACACGAGCCCGTCGGCGAACTGGCTCAGCTCGGTCGCGCGCCCGGCAGCACGGTCGCCGTACGCGATCGCCTCAGCCCACGCCTCGGCACGGCTGAAATGATGGGAGAGTACCTCCAGGGGTTGGTCGGGGCCGCTCACGTGACACCGCTCGATGGCGCGTCCCACGGAAAGGTGGAGCGTCTTGCGCTGGTGCTCCAACAGGCTGTCGTAGGCGACTTCCTGCGTGAGGACATGCTTGAAGCGATAGATGGGGTCGGGCACGACCCTCGTCTGCTGGATCAGGCCCGCGCTTTTCAGCCGTTCGATGGCGCCGGTAAGGTTGGCGGTACCGAGCACGTCGGCCAGAATGCCGTGCGTGAACTCCCGCCCAATCACTGCAGCGACGCGAAGCGCCTCGCGCGCGTCAGGCTTCAACCGGTCGATGCGGGACCGAATCACGGCCTGCACGCTGTCGGGCAGGTCCAGTTCTTCGGCCGAGTCGACGATGACGACTTCGCCGCCCCGAGCGGCGACGACGCCCGCTTCGCGCAGGGCATGGCACATCTCCTCGAGGAAGAACGGATTGCCGCCCGTCCGCTCGTGCAGCCGCCGCGCAAGCTCCTCCGGGACGTGTTCCATGCTCAGCAGCGCTCTCACAATCGTCAGCGAGGCCTGCGGGTCGAGCGGGCTCAAGTTGATGCGGAGCGTGTGTTCGGGCGTTTCGACGAAGACACCGGCCTCCGGCCGGCTGGTCACGACAATCAACAGGGGGTAGGCCGCGACGATTTCCACAAGCCGCCGCAGCGCGGCGCGCGACGCATCGTCGACCCAGTGCCAATCCTCGAGGAGCAGGAGGGCCGGCGCCTGCCGCGCGTAGGACGTGAAGATCGCCGCGAGCGCGTCGAGCATTGCTGCCGAAAAATGCTCCCCCTTGAGATGGCGGGGCACGGCAAAGGCATCGCTCTGCCTCGAGAGGAGGTGGAGGTACAGGGGAATGAACGGTTCAAGGGATGGCTCAATCGCCCGAACGCGCGCCACGAGCTCCGCCACGTCAGGTTCGCCCGGCTCGTGTTCCTGCACGCCCAGCACGCCACGAAGCGCTTCCACGAACGGCAGGTAGGCTGTCACGCCGCCGTAGGCGCGGCATCGTCCCTGAAGGATTCGGATGTCGGCCACTCGCGCCCGCAACTCGTAAAGCAGCCGGCTCTTGCCCAATCCTGCCTCGCCGACGATCGTCACAAGCCGTCCTTCGCCGCGGCGCGCGAGCTCAACCTCAGCCAGCAGCGCGCCCAGTTCAGCGCCCCGTCCTGTGTACGGGGTCAGGCCGACGCGTTCCGCCGCCGCGAGCCGGCTGTCCAGCCCCGACTCGCCCTTCACAGAATGGGGCGTCATCAGGCGCGCATTTGCCTGCACCACCACTGACGCGCGCGGCTCGGTCCGCACGAATGCGGCGACCTTGCGCTGCAACTCGGGGCTCACCAGAATGGAGTCGGGTTCTGCCGCTGCGGCCAGCCGCGCCGCCACCTCCACGGGCGAGCCGGTCACCGCATAGCGCCGGGGACCGTCGCGAAGGCGTTGGGCGACGACTGGACCGGCGTGCAGACCCGACTGAAGGCGTACGCGGACTCCCGCGCTGTCCACCATCGTGCCGTTGATCTCACGTGTGCGGGCGTGCAGCTCGAGCGCCGAGCGCACCGCACGAAGGTCATCGTCCTCGTGGGCGGTGGGGATGCCGAACAGCGACACGATCTCCTCGCCGATCGATTGATTGACCACGCCGCCATGACGCCGCACGGCGTCGACAGCCGCCGCGTGAATGCGGGCGATCACCTGGTCGATCTCCGGTGCGGCGAGCCGTTCCACGAGCGACGCGTACTCCGATACGACCGACACGAGCACCGTGCCCCGACGTCGCTCGCCCCCTGCCGGCAAGATGGTCTCGTCGTCATTTCCGATGGCTGAAGCTCGCGTCACGCCGTCTGGATTCTCGATGTCAAGCTGTTTTCTCACCGCGACCAGATCGGCAGCCATTTCACTTGCCTGCGCGTACCGCTCCAGCCGGTCCTTGTGCAAGGCTTTCGCGACGACGCGCGCGAGCGCCGGAGGCGTGTGGAACGTGTGCAGGTCGAGCGGGACCGGGTCGGTGGTCAGCACCGCGGCGAGCACGTCGGCCGCCGTGATGCCTTCGAACGGCGGGCGGCCCGCCACCATCTCGTACAGAAGCACGCCGAGGCTCCAGACGTCGCTGCGCGCGTCCAGCTCCAGACCCCGCACCTGCTCCGGCGACATGTAGCGCGGCGTGCCCATCACCTGTCCCGACCGCGTCGGCAGCGCCGAGGCTGTCGGTTCGGTCGCGGGTTCCGTCCCTGCGAGCTTCGCGAGCCCGAAGTCGAGCACCTTAGCGTACCCGTCAGGACGCACCATCACGTTCTCCGGCTTGATGTCTCGATGGACGAGTTCGCGGGCGTGCGCCGCCGCCAGCGCACTCGCCACCTGCATCCCGATCTCCACGGCCTCGCGGACCGGCAGCGCGCCGCGCTCCAGCCGCTGGCGCAGCGTCTCGCCCTCCACGAACTCGGTCACCATGAAGGGGCGGCCCTCGAGCTCGCCGAAGTCGTGGACCACGACGATATTCGGGTGATTCAGGCTCGAGGCGGCTCTCGCCTCCTGATGGAATCGGCGCAGCCGATCCGGATCGCCTGCCAGGTGTCGCGCGATCAGTTTGACTGCTACGGGTCGATCGAGCTTCTCGTCGTGCGCGAGATACACCTCGCCCATGCCGCCGGCGCCGACACGCGACACGATCCGATACGTGCCTACCACGCGGCCGGTCAGATCGTCAGCGGCGAGTGGGATCCCCAGCAGCTCCGCGGCCGACATCTCCAGAAACGTCTGGGCGCGCTCGTGGGAGACGAGTAGCTCCTCGACCTGCTGCCGCAGCACTGCATTGGAACCGCACGCCTCGGCGAGATAAGCGGATCGATCAACGCCGGCGCGCGCGAGCGCCTCTTCGAGCAGCGCCTTGATTCGTGGCCAGTCTTCCAGCGTGTTCATCGACTTGTGAGCTCGTGGTGCAGCCATATCTTCGCCGTCGCCCAATCACGCTTCACGGTGGCCGGCGAAATGTCGAGCGCTTCCGCCGTCTCTTCGACCGATAATCCGGCGAAGAACCTGAGCTCCACAATTCGGCTCTGCTGCGGATCGACCGTGGCCAACCGCTCGAGTGCCTCGTCGAGCGCGGTGATGTCGATGCTCGGCTGCGACGTCACGGCGTGGTCATCGAGGGAGGTGACCGAGACACCACCGCCGCGCTTGTCTCGGCCGCGGTGACGAGCGTAGTCGACGAGCACCCGCCGCATCAGGGTCCCCGCCATCGCAAAAAAGTGCGCGCGGTCGCTCCACTGCAGGCCCTTGATGCCGGTCAGGCGTACGTACGCCTCGTTGACAAGCGCGGTCGTCTGTAGTGTGTGGCCGGCGCGCTCGCCGCGCATGTAGTGGTGAGCAAGGCGGCGCAACTCGTCGTAGACGAGCGGCACAAGCCGGTCGCGGGCCGTGGGGTCGCGGTCGGCCCACGCGGCTAAGAACTGCGAGATCTGCGCCTGTGCACCAGCGTTCGAGTCCGGGGCCATGTCACTACGGTCGATTCTAGCCCCGCGGCGGGGAAAGACGGCGCCGTCAACGGCGGCGTTTATGTCCGTGTTGGGGCTCACCGGCGGCAGTACTTCGTGGGTCGAGAAACCGTGAGATCTGAGGGGTTGAAAGAGGGCTGCGTCGCTGCTAAAGCGCTTTTCATAATCGTGTAGCTCCCGAGTAGCCGCAGTGCCGGAAGTAATTGCGGCACTCGGTTGGTGCGAATCGAGGGACGCACTCGCCGAGCAAGGGCCAGAGCGTCTCGATCGATCGACAGCGCGCGGCGCGCACCAGACCTTTGAGCTTCGCGAAACACTGCTCGATCGGATTGAGATCTGGACTGTACGGGGGCAAGTACCGCAGCGTCGCGCCGGCGGCCTCGATCAGCGGCTGCACGCCCTCGACATGATGGGCCGCGAGGTTGTCGGCGATGACGATGTCGCCTCGCGCCAACGTGGGGACCAGGATCTGTGCGACGTACGCGAGAAAACTGTCGCCATCCATCGCGCCGTCGATGACGCCGGGTGCGGTCAGCCCGGTCACTCGTAGGCCGGCGATAAAGGTGCTCGTCTGCCAGCGCGAGAGCGGCGCATGATCGCCGACCCGGTCGCCGCGCAGGCCGCGTCCATACCGGCGCAGAAGATTCGTCGTGACGCCGGTTTCATCGAGAAAGACGAGGTGCGCCGGGTCCCACGTCGGCGCCGCGGTCTGCCACTGCTGCCGCGCAGCGGCGATGTCGGGCCGGCCGTGTTCGGACGCGCGCACCGTTTTTTTTTAACGGTAAAGCCGAGCTGCTTCACCGCGCGCCAGATCGTGGCGAGGCTCGCCGATAGCCCGAGCGCCTCCTGCAATTCCGCGAGCGTGCGATCGGGTTGCTCGTGGATCAAGTCGGCCAAGCGGTGCAGATGCGGGCCGAGCTTCGGATGCGGCCCATAGCGCTGGGCACGGGGCGACACTTCGCCCGTTTCGCGGCGCCGCTGTTTCAACCGATCCACCCAGGCGCGGCTGACGTCGTACTTCTCCGCGACGGCCACCGATGGCATCCCGCCATCGCTGTCGCGGAAAATGCGTTCCCGAAGATCCCTCGAGTAGGCGCGCATCGGTCCTCCTGCGTGGTCGCAGAAGTACCATGAAGCACCTATCCAGTACTAGAGCTTTTTGAAATTCGCTTTAGTCGTTGGGAGTTTATTTTCGTTACGATGGGTAATCGAACGCGTCATCTCACAGGAGGGGCGGGGGATCGCGCGGGCAGATCGTTTCTGACGACGAGGCCGCCCTTCATCACGAATCGAACGCGCTGCATCTCGGTGAGGTCGGCGAGGGGGTTCCCGGCCACGGCGATCAAATCGGCAAACTTGCCTTTCTCCACGCTCCCGATCTGCGCCACCCAGTTGTAGTTCAGCATGGCGGCCGCCGGAAGGTAGGCGGTCTGCAGCGCCTGCG
>Ga0209515_10007948_pt1 | contig 12579 bp, 12 predicted proteins | sample Subgroupgradi54m_FD_187454 | JGI IMG/M metagenome (GOLD analysis project Ga0209515, IMG submission 187454) | Subsurface groundwater microbial communities from S. Glens Falls, New York, USA - GMW60B uncontaminated upgradient, 5.4 m (SPAdes)... ... | reverse complement strand
CCCGCCAGCGACGGGACTTCGCTATGTTCGGTTGCCGCTTTTGTCAAGGACAGACCTTTGACAAACCATGCAAGCTGGCAACCTCAAATGTCCCGACAAGGCAAAAGGTTGCGCGATTTTTCAATAAAAAGCAATGATTTTAAAAACTTGCGTAGTCTCATTCATTTTGAATCATTGGACGAATAGATAGTCCTTAAGAAGTGAGGAGGATATTTTCCTGGGTACCATTCGGGGTGGCTTGGAACGGCTAGCAAGCCGCATGGCCAAGCCGGGGAGTTCCCGAATGGTCAGAGAAAATGAATCCGAACGACCATAAGGACTCTATGAGGAACTAGATGATGAAAAATGAGTGAGGCGAGAGCAAGTTTCTAAAACCGCAACAACTTCAAGAATTCCTCTGGTTTGGACGGACCAACACGAAGAATCTTGGGTTTGTCGGTGGTTAGATCAAGTATTGTCGACGGTTCAGATTTGGGCAGAATGCCAACATCGAGAATTAAGTCTGGCTGTCTGGTTAATCGCTTTGAGAAAACTTTGATTATTTCATTTATATCGTTGCTCGATTCCTGTCCGGAAATATTGGCCGAAGTTAAAGCGATAGGATAACCAAAAAGCTTAAGGAGCTGATCGATTAATGGATAGTCTGGTATACGCATACCAATTGTCTTTTGGTTGGAAGTTAAAATATCTGAAATAATCGCCTTCTTGGGCAATACTGCGGTAACCCTGCCGGGCCAAATTTTTTCAAAAATTTTATCATTTCTCTTACTAATATATGCCAGCTCTTTAGCCCACTTAATATTTCGGACTATGATTGGCAAAGGTTTTGATAGCGGCCGTTCTTTTATCTCGAATATTTTATTAACCGCTTTTTCATCAAGAGCATTGCAACCCATTCCATAAAGAGTGTCGGTTGGACAAATTATGACTCCGCCCCACTCCAAAACAGCTACCGCTTCTTTCAGGGCCTTAGAGTAGTCTTTATTCAAATCAATTTTAATTATTCTCATTTTTTAAAAATATTTTCTGCCTTTTTAATATCTTCCGGATATCCTATCGGTATCCATAAAGATGACCTTATTGCCTTAAACTTATACCCGGCTTCTATCATTTGTTCAATACTATCGGTCAAGTAATACTCGCCATTTTTGTGTTGTCTTGCTGGAAAGTTAAAAATATTTTTATCCAAAACCATTACCCCCGTAGAAACAAGGTTGGTCTTAGGTATTTCGGGTTTTTCTTCAACTCCGATAATCGTTCCGTCGTTATCTATCTCTATCACCCCGAACCTTGAAGGATCATCGGCCTCATAAACAAGTATTGCATATTGTCCGCAAGTTACGCATTCCTTCAGCCCTTCCTGACCATGTAAATCATCTGCATAAAGCATCAGAAATTTTTCGTTTTCTTTTAACTTATTTCTGCAAAGCTCAAGGGCTTTGTAGGTTCCATGCTTACCTTCTTGTTCTATGTAATTTATTTTTAAATCACCGAATTTATTGCCAAAATGACTCATTATACTTTCCTTAAGATATCCGACAACCAAAATCACCTCATCTATTTCGGAGGGAAGACTACTCAAAATATGTTCGAGTATCGGCCGACCCAATATCTTAAGCATCGGCTTCGGAGTATTGTCTGTCAGCGGCCTCATTCTAACACCTTCCCCAGCCGCAAGAATAATACATTTCATGGATATTTAGCAGACAAAAAGCGCCATTGAGGCGCCTTTCGTCATACTTTAGTTTATTGGGTGGCTGGAGCTGTTTGCACCTCTGAAGCTGGAGCTGATTCGTCTGGTTTTACCTCGCTCGCAACAGCTTTAGTGGGAGCGGACGCCTCGACTTTAGCTTTCTTCTTCGGTTTCCAGCTCTGCATTTTTGGCTTATTCCAGACTTTGTAATTTACCATCAAATTATTGACCGTTGGGGAGACTTGAGCGCCTTTTGATATCCAATGTTCAATCCTGTCTTTTTTAACTTTAAACTCTTTCTGATGAGGATTATAGGTGCCTAAAAGCTCAAGGTACTTTCCCTTTACTCTTGAGGTATGCTCGAGGATTACCACCCTAAAATAGGCCTGTCCCCGCTTTCCAATCCGTTGTAACCTGACCATTAACATGGCTAGTATAATATCAAATGATTAGAATTTTATCAAGACTAGATAGCTCCTGCTATTTCCTTTAACTTCTCACCTTTTTCTGGATCAACTCTTTGAGACATAAAATTGACATAGCTTGTGAGAATTGTTTTGAATACCTTTTTAGAAATATCGTCCATTTTTTCTTCGGGATAGATGGATTCAACTGTTTTTTGGATTTCTACAATTTTGGGGTCAGCTTTATCGTACTCCTTTTTGGTAGCTACTTCGGCTATCCATTGCCGTTGGCTTTCTGATAAGGAACCCTTGATCTCATTAAGCACTCCATTAGCAAATTTTTTCTTAAAACCATCAAGGGCTTTTTCCTTCTCGTCTTCCATGAAACCCAAAACATCGAAAACATCAAACAATATTTTTTTGTATTGACCCTTGATCATCTTTAATTACTTGAGGAACCACCAAAAAGACCTTCTAATAGGTCGCTCAATATCGTCTCGGGTAAAAGCCAAGCATCTCCGATAAGCTCCCCCAAATCTCCCACGGCCTCCCATTCCTCATTAAAACCGTATCCCTCTGATTTTGATTGTGGTTTTTCGCTAGACATGAATCAATTATAAACTACCAACCCTTCTTCTGTAAAGCATCCTTGGCCGCCTCCTGCTGGGCCTCCTGTTTAGACGGCCCCTTACCGGAACCGGCCATTTCTTTTTCTAGAAATACACCTATCTTGAAATTTCGAGCATGGTCAGGCCCCCATTCTTCCAGTACTTCATATGTCGGCGTAACGCCAACTTTCTCTTGAGCATATTCTTGGAATAGACTCTTTGGATCACGGTATGATTTATTTTCAATAATAGCTGATAATTCTTTCAACACAAACCTTGAGATAAAATCCTTAGTCGGCTCGTAGCCCAGATCGAGATAAATCGCCCCTATCAATGCCTCTATGGCATTAGCCAGGATATATTGCCTAGCTCGGCCAGTATCACGAGCTTCGCCACGAGAAAGCAATACAAAATCATTGAGGTCAAATTCATTTGATATTTGAGAGAGAATGTTGGCATTTACCAGCGCCGCCCGCCAATTGGTCATTTCCCCTTCCGGATTTGGGTAATTATTATACAAATACTCTGTGACGATTAACTCCAGCACGGCATCACCCAAAAACTCCAAACGCTCATTGTGGTCTAAATGCCATCTAGGATTTTCGTTCAAATATGAACGATGGGTTAGGGCCTGTAATAAGAGATCCTTATTTTTGAACACGAGACCTATTTTTGTCTCTAGTCCAGAGATTTTATCCTCGAACATCATTGAAGCCAAATCCTAATATCTAATCTCTAAATCCTAAATAATATCAAATGTCTAATCTCAAAATTTAGAGTTTTGAATTTAAATATTTGGATTTATTTAGAATTTAGAGATTAGGGTTTAGGGATTAACTATTTTCTTATGGCTCTTCTTTTTCTTCTTTATCTTTCGCCGGTGGTGCATCATCTTTGCCAGGTTCCCCGATTTCACGATAAACGGTGCCCAAGACGCCATTCACAAATTTACCCGACGATTCTCCTCCAAATGATTTAGCAAGTTCTATGGCTTCATTGATTGCTACCTTGGGCGGTACCTCATCCCTCTTCCCAAACAATAGCTCATAGAGGCCAACTCGTAATACATTTCTATCTACTATTGCTACTTGATTAAGGGGCCATTGAGGAGCCGCTTTTTCTATTATCTTATCTATCTCATTAACATGCTTTATCGTTCCATCAATCAGCTGATGTATAAAAGTAGTATCTTCCATACCAGAAGCGAACTCTTTTATGTTCCTATCTGTAACTGCAGATAATTCATCCATTTTTCTACCTCGAAAATCCCACTCGTAGAGCGTCTGCATCGCAACACTTCTTGAAAGGTGTCGACTGGCCATATTTTAAATGAAAGTTACTTCTGCCTCTGCTTTTGTTTCTCTTTCTTTTTCAATTCCCTTGCCAGAACATTGACTACTTCTTTTCCTTGATAATACCCGCAATGTTTACAAACCAAATGAGGCAAGACTTTTTTCTTACACTGGGAACAATCAACTAATTTTAACGGCTTGAGGGCTAAGTGGCTGCGTCTTCGCAACTGCTTACCTTTGGCCATGTGATGTCTTGGTACCGCCATGTTTTCTGACTTGCATGTGCTCGGCTCATCCGCCTTAGGCGGATTGGAGCCGTTAGCATCCTGAAGGACTTGGACAACTTCTTCGTTGCAGCCTCCGGTGCTCCTTCGCCATAAGTCTAACTATGGCTTAGTTCGCTCCTCGGCTACGCCTTGAATTTGTCTCAAGCCTGCAAGTCATTTTAAGATCCTCGAGCCAACCAAACACTCTACATTCTAAACTAAGATAAAGATTAACACGAAATAATAATTCTTGCAACAAAAAAGGCTCTTTGAAAAGCCTAGCTAAAAATCTTGCAGCTTAGATTTAACGAAACTGTCGCGTAGTCTATCTAATCTTATTACTAGATAAAACAGCCCACCGATCGATACAACTGGCCACGCGACAATCAAGGATAGCGTCAACCAAGGATTTTGATTAATAAAAATAATATTCAGGGCAGGAATTAATACTCCACTAATAAATACCAAGGATATGCTAGTCCAAAAAATCCTTTGATGCTTACGAAAAATATCGCTATTTCTGAACTCTTCGAGCACCGGCTCAAGTTTTTCCTTGTCTCTACACTCTTTTTCTACTCTACTAATTTTTGCTGAATATTCTAATATATCCTGATTAGTTATATTTTTCTGGCAGTGCGGGCAAACCTGTTCGACCATCTTTCTTATCCTTTAAAACTCAAAGAACTTTTAACACCTACTTTGCCACAAAAATAAATTTTTTGCAAATTTTTCGACTTGTCCACAATTTTTCCTCATTGCTGAGTTTTGTGCGAGTGATAAAATTAGATTATGAGATTCACTCACCTCCACACACACACACATTATTCTCTACTCGACGGATTATCAAGAATAGATGAATTAGTTGCCAAAGCAAAAGAAATGAACATGGTAGCCCTGGCAATCACTGATCATGGCGTCATGTATGGCGCCATCGAGTTTTATAAGAAAGCAAAAAAAGCCGGAATTAAACCTATCATCGGCTGCGAAATTTATATTTCTGTAAATTCAATGCATGACAAACGGCCGAATATCGATGATAAACGCTATCACTTAATTTTACTAGCTAAAAATAACACGGGCTACAAAAATCTTATAAAAATCGTAAGTGCCGCTCATCTTGAAGGATTTTATTATAAACCAAGAGTAGATAAAGATTTTTTACGCAAACACTCGGATGGCTTAATAGCTCTCTCGGCTTGCCTTGGAGGAGAACTTTCCAGAGCTATCGCTTCAAATCCGCCAGCCGACGGATATGATAAAGCCAAAAAAGTAGCCAGAGAATATGAGGAGATATTTGGAAAAGGTAACTATTACATCGAACTCCAGCAACACCCACATATTGAAGACCAGAACATGGTCACACCCCGACTAGTTAAACTTGCTAAAGAAATGGACATTCCGATAGTCGCGACACAAGACTCTCACTACACTCACTCTGACGATGCTCACGCTCACGATGTTCTTTTAGCCGTTCAAACTGGAAACAAACTGGATGACACTGACCGCTTATCAATGAAAGACGATAATTTCTCCCTCCTGACCGGCCAAGAAATGTATGAAAAGTTCGTATCGCTCGGCGAAGATGTCACAAAAGAAGCCTTTGAAAATGCAAATGAAATAGCTGAGAAGTGTAATCTAGAAATAGAACTTGGCAAAACAAAACTTCCACCATTCCCTCTGCCAGAAAATTATAAAAACGCCGATGAATACCTTGAAAAACTTGCAGAAAAAGGGCTAACCGCAAGATATGATGGTATCACTGATGATATCAGACAGAGATTTAATTATGAGCTGGGGATAATTCAAAAAACAGGCTTTGCTTCTTATTTCTTAATAGTCCAAGACTTCGTGAATTGGGCGAAACAGAATGGTATCATCGTCGGTCCGGGACGGGGTTCAGCAGCTGGAAGCTTAATTTCCTACTTGCTTGGCATCACTAATATCGATCCGCTCAAGTATAACTTACTTTTTGAAAGGTTTTTGAATCCAGAGAGAATTTCTATGCCCGATATTGATCTTGATTTTGATGATGCCCGCAGGGATGAGGTATTGAAATATGTAGCTGACAAATACGGCCACGACCATGTCGCTCAAGTAATCACATTCGGTACCATGGCCGCCAGGGGCAGTATCCGTGATGCCGGACGAGCATTGGGTTATTCTTATGATTTCTGCGACAAGATAGCAAAAATGGTTCCCCTAACTCCAAATCAAGGCAAAACTGGATTAGCTAACGCTATTAAAACAGTCGACGAGTTAAAACAGTCCTATGATACAAATCCTGATGTTAAAAAATTAATAGACGCGGCAGCCAAATTAGAAGGAGTCGCCCGCCACTCATCCACTCATGCTTGCGCTGTTGTAATAACACCCGAACCGTTGACTGAGTACCTACCACTCCAAAAAGGCACCAATGAAAAAGACATAATAACCCAATACGAAATGCATGCCGTAGAAGATCTGGGGCTTTTAAAGATGGACTTTCTTGGCTTAGCTAACCTAACTATTATTCACAACAGCATCAACGAGATAGAACGCAATCATGGAATAAAAATAGATATAGACAACATCCCCCTTAATGACAAGAAAACCTTCAAGCTTCTGCAGGGAGCTAAGAGTACCGGAGTCTTCCAGCTAGAAAGCGACGGAATGAAGCGATATTTAAAAGAGCTTAAACCTACCGAACTCGAAGATATAATTGCTATGGTTTCTCTTTATCGTCCTGGTCCGATAGAACTTATCCCTCAATACATCGCCCGTAAGCACGGCCGTGATCCCATAAAATATCTGCACCCAAAACTTGAACCAATCTTCAAAAATACTTATGGCATAATGGTGTACCAGGAACAGCTTATTGAAGCGGTGAAGACACTCGCAGGTTTCTCAATTGCCGAAGCTGATGTTCTTAGAAAAGCTGTCGGTAAAAAAATTAAAAAACTTCTCGATGAGCAGGAAGATAAGTTTAAGGCGGGTGCCCAAAAAACAGGTATTCCAGAAAAAATCATAAATGAATTCTGGTCATTGGTTGAGCCATTCAACAGATATGCCTTTAATCGCTCTCACGCCGCCTGTTATGCTATGATCGCTTATCAAACTGCATATCTTAAAGCAAATTATCCCACCGAATTCATGGCTGCATTTATGAACAGCGAGACCGGAGATGTTGAAAGGGTGGCTTTCCTTATCGAAGAATGTAAAGACATGGGCATTGAGGTCTTGCCACCGTCAATAAACGAAAGCTATGAGAAATTTGCTGTCGTAGCAGCCAATGGTAAACCAGGAATCAGATTCGGTCTAACCGCAGTGAAGAATGTCGGTGAAAATGTTGTCTCTTCTATTATTAAAGAGCGACAGACCTCCGGACCGCTTAAAACAGTTGAGAATTTTGTTTCCCGCATCCAGAATAAAGATCTTAACAAAAAATCTCTGGAAAGTTTGATAAAATGCGGGGCTCTAGATATTTTTGGAGAAAGAAATACTTTATTAGCTAATCTTGAGCAACTACTAAACCATGCTCGAGACAAACAAAAGCATTTCTCTACTGGTCAGGTCAGCTTATTCGGCGGCTCTGTCGAAACAGAACTCCCACCATTACGGCTTACCATAGCTGAACCAGCAAAATCGTGGGAGAAGTTACTCTGGGAAAAAGAGCTTCTTGGTTTATATGTCTCCGATCATCCTCTTAATATATACCAAGCCCAGTTAAAATTAGAGAAAGTAGTTCCAATAAATACCCTAACCTTAAATACAGCTGGATCTGTTAGAATAGGCGGAGTTATAACAAAGATACAAAAAATAGTCACTAAAACCGGCAAACCAATGATGTTCTCTTGGATAGAAGATCTAACATCAAAAATAGAAGTCGTCGTCTTCCCAAATGTTCTCGAGCGTAATCCCGATGCCTGGAAAGAAAATTCGATTGTTATCGCCCGTGGTAAAATAAATGACCGCGACGGAGCCCTTAAATTACTCTGCGATGATGTAAAGCCGTTAATAATCGGCGCCCACTAAAAAAGGACCGCACACTCTTAACTTGAGCTTAGTGCGGCCCCATGACTCTTCGTCCATCACCTACTCCATCTAGGCGTAAACATGCCCCGAATGTAGTTAGCAGCTAATGCCTCCTGGATCAGTTTCATCTGCCAATTCACCTCATCCGAAATCTCCAACCCTTGGAGATTTCTAAGATATTCCATCAATGCCTCGGAAGAACTGACGATATCTTCCGCATCCGAGCCTGGCCGATTTTTAAATTGTCGCCCCGGAACGATGAACAAAGGCAAGCCCATAATCCACCCCCATTCTGTATTATATAATTATACACCAATTTAAATAAAAAATCAAGTCTTTTGGCTATTCTTATTTTTTGTTATTCTAAACTCAACATGGCACAAAATTCTCTCGACCAAATCCGCCACTCCCTTGCCCACCTTTTAGGTGCGGCTATTTTAGAATTGTACCCCGGTTCCAAGTTAGCCATCGGTCCTTCAATTGATAACGGTTTCTACTATGATATCGAGGTTGTAGGCAAGATCTCTGACAGTGACTTGCCCAGAATAGAAGTTGAAATGCAAAAAATCCTAAAAACCTGGGATGGATTTAAAGAAATAAAAGAAACAACTGGCTCGGCTCAAAAACATTATGTCGGCAATCCATATAAACTCGAGCTGATCCAAGAATTAGCTGACAAAAAAGAAAAAATTACTTCATACAAGTCGGGTAAATTTGTTGACCTCTGTCGTGGCGGTCATGTAGAGAGTGCAAAAGATATTAAACCAGATGGTTTTAAACTTTCTCATGTCGCCGGAGCATATTGGCGCGGCAGTGAAAAAAATGCCCAGCTTACGCGTATTTATGGTTTAGCTTTCGAAACAAAAAAGGAACTCGACGCTCACATCACCATGCTCGATGAAGCCAAGAAACGAGACCACAAGAAGCTTGGCCCAGAACTAGACCTCTTTACCTTCTCTGATCTTGTCGGTTCAGGACTCCCCCTCTGGACGCCCAAGGGGACACTATTAAGAAACCTGCTTGATGACTATGTCTGGCAATTGCGTAAGCAAGCTGGTTATCAACAAGTAGATATTCCCCACATTACAAAAAAGGAGCTTTACGAAAAAAGTGGCCATTGGGATAAATTCAAAGATGAGCTTTTTAGAATAACGACTCGTGAAGGCCATGAATTTGCCATGAAACCAATGAACTGTCCCCACCATACTCAGATATATGATCGCAAACAACATAGTTATCGAGAATTGCCACAAAGATATGCCAATACAACAAAAGTTTACCGAGATGAACAGTCAGGAGAACTGGCTGGCTTATCACGCGTCCGCTCAATTACTCAAGATGATGCCCATGTATTCTGCCGAGAGAATCAAGTCCAAGAAGAAATAGAAAAAATCTGGGATATTATAACAGAATTCTATAAAGCATCTGGTTTTGAACTTAGTATTCGGCTCTCATTCCATGATCCAAAAAATCAGGAGAAATATCTTGGCAGTCCAGAAATATGGAAGAAATCGGAAAACCAGTTACGACAAGTTGTTAAAGCCAAGGGGGCAGAAACAGAAGAAATTATCGGCGAAGCAGCATTCTATGGTCCTAAAATAGATTTCATCGGAAAAGATTCTCTTGGCCGCGAATGGCAAGTGGCTACCATTCAGCTCGACATGAATATGCCCGAGAGATTCGACCTGACCTGTATAAATGAAAAAGGAGAAAAAGAAAGAATTGTAATGATCCATGCCGCAATCATGGGTTCCATAGAAAGATTTCTGTCGGTTATCATTGAACATTTCGCTGGCGCCTTCCCTGTTTGGTTATCTCCCGTTCAAGTAACAATCCTGCCAATATCTGATAAGCAAAATGAGTGGGCCCAAAAAATATACGAACAGCTTGATGGAGCTGGAATTAGAGTTGAGCTAAACAAAGACAACGAAACCCTTGGCAAAAAAATACGAGAAGCAGAAAAACAAAAAACCCCATACATACTCGTCATTGGCGATAAAGAAATTCAAGCTAACGCCGTTGCTGTCCGTCGACGAGGCAAAGGTGACCTCGGCCAGATAAAAATTGATGAGTTTATTAAAAAAATTAAAGAGGAGGTGGAATTAAAAAAACCCTGATATCCTGTCAGGGTTTAATATTACTTACTCGAATTAGCGGCAAATGGAAGAGCAAGAAGAATCAAGATAATAGCAATCCAACCGTTTCTATTGGGAGTCTCGCCGACTATCAAGCGTATAAAGTAAATCGAGCTCAAGAAAGATGCCGCCTGAATTACCAAAAAACCACGAGTAAGACCTCCGGAACTTTCCACCGATAATTTGTAACACCAACCTATCAACATGGTAGCCCATATATAACAAAAGATAGCGTTAAAACACCAGGCTCCCAATGTAAATGTCCACCATGATTTGAACCAGCCCAATATGGGCATATGGTAAATTCCTGACTTTAGCCCCGAAAGCCAAAATTTAAAATTAAAAAAATTGAACCAAATCTGAGCTAACAACGAAATTCCCAATATCTGTAGGAGTTTTAAAAGATCTAGCAATTTATTACTCCCTTGAAGAGCAATCAAGCTTATAATATAGTAAGTTAAATCAATAATAAGTCAACAAAAAAGGACTATCCTCAAGATAGCCCCTACAACTTAGCAAACCCCCAAAAAATCAGATTCCAGAAACCATAAACTATAAATGCGTTCTTAATCGTCTCGCCCATTATCATAAACCACAGGCCTTTTCTAGAATTTATTGACCTACAGAATATAGTAGCAACGAGACGACCTCCAGAAATTGGTATGGCAGAAACTATTACTAGCGCTAGGTAGCCACCTCTTTTTAAATACTTCAGATACCGATTATCATCACTAGAGGCCCAGTTGAAAGTTTCCACAAACCAATCTTTGGTTAGCTCGACGAATCCCCCCCTCTTTAAAGCCAGTGCAATCTTTCTGTATAAACTCACGGCTTCCTTTACGGCTTCTTTTTCTTTAGCAGTTTTAATAATAACTTTACCGATCCATCCCCATAACCAATACCATCCAAGCGATGTAGGGATAGAGATCAGAGATATCCAGATGAATACCTCAAAATTAGAGAGCTCCGGTAATAACCACCTTAAATCCCAATTAAAAGAAAAGATAGGAAAATTAAAAAATATGCCCCTCTTCATCAGTATCGGCACTACAACATAATCAGTATTAAGAAGTATCTCTACGGCAATAACCAAAAGTGGCCAATAATTATACCATTTTAGAGGCCTGTCTGGTTCTACTGGTTCCTCATCATTTTTCAAAGAGCCACTCTGCCTTCCCAATCCAGATTATCTAGTCTATAATATTCTAAAAAATGGACAAAAGCAATCCCGTTAGAAGTAGCCTAGCCAAGGTCCCTACAGGACTCGCGCCCTTGGCGCGAGCTAAACTTCTAACGGGACAAAAACTAATAGTCATCGTTGGTCCGACAGCCTCAGGAAAGTCTGATTTAGGCATCGAGCTGGCCAAAAGATACAACGGCGAGATTATCTCCGCTGACAGTCGGCAAGTTTATCGTGGGATGAACATTGGCACAGGAAAAGTCACAAAGAAAGAACAGAAAATAATAAGGCATCACTTAATAGATGTTGCCTCACCAAAAAAACAATTTACTGCTTCTGATTTTAAAAAACTAGGAGAAGAGGCCTTGACTGACATCGCAAGTCGATCAAAAATACCGATTATTGTCGGCGGAACCGGATTTTATATAGACATACTTCTCGGCCGGATGACTATGGCTCAAGTCCCTCCGAATCTTAAATTGAGAAAACGCTTCGATAAGCTCAGCACGAAGCATCTTTTTAAGATGCTTCGAAAACTAGACCCGCAGCGGGCAAAGGCAATTGATCCTTATAATAAAAGACGTTTGATTAGGGCGTTGGAGATAATTCTTACCACAAAAAAACCATCCCCTGTCATAAAATACCCGCTATCAAATAACGACTACGAGATACTATGGCTTGGTGTAAATCCCGGAAAAGAAAAATTAGCTAAAAATATAAAAAGTCGTTTGGAAAAACGCCTTGATCGAGGCATGGTAAGAGAGGTTAAAGATATACACAAACAAGGAATAAGTCACAAACGCCTCCAGAAGTTTGGTCTTGAATACAAATGGATTTCTCTATACTTACAAAATAAAATTTCCTATGAGGAAATGAAAGAGAATCTTTACCGAGATATAATCCGTTATTCAAAACGCCAGATGACTTGGTTCAAGAGAAACAAAGAGATACATTGGCTCAATCCGCAAGCCGACGGAAAAAAAAGAAGCA
>Ga0209515_10007947_pt1 | contig 12581 bp, 11 predicted proteins | sample Subgroupgradi54m_FD_187454 | JGI IMG/M metagenome (GOLD analysis project Ga0209515, IMG submission 187454) | Subsurface groundwater microbial communities from S. Glens Falls, New York, USA - GMW60B uncontaminated upgradient, 5.4 m (SPAdes)... ... | reverse complement strand
CTCATCAGAGAAACCGATCATTATATTTCTCAATGCCATCCGCTTTGATACCTTGTCTAACTGTATCTCGATAATTTTTTCAATCACTTCACGAGACAACGAAGAGAAAATAACTATCTCATCAAGACGGTTGAGAAATTCCGGACGGAAATTGCGCTCAAGTGACTTGCGGATTTTATCCTTCACATCATTTTCTTTTCTCTCATGCGTATCTTCATCTTGGGCCATAAATCCGATACGCCCCATTTCTTTCACATATTCGCCGCCGATGTTTGATGTCATGATGATGATCGTATTTTTGAAATTCACCGATCGTCCTTTTGCATCCGTAAGTCGGCCGTTATCAAGGATTTGGAGAAGAATGTTGAATACTTCCGGATGAGCCTTCTCAATTTCATCAAAGAGAATTACTGCGTACGGACGATGCTTGATGATTTCCGTAAGCTGTCCGCCCTCCTCATATCCCACATAGCCAGGAGGAGAACCGATGAATTTGGACACCGTATGGCGCTCCATAAACTCCGACATGTCAACACGGATCAAAGCCTTCTCGTCCCTGAAAAGGAACTCTGCAAGAGCTTTGGCAAGCTCGGTCTTTCCTACTCCGGTCGGACCCAAAAACATGAACGATCCGATGGGACGGTTCTCTTCATTAATACCGGCGCGCGAGCGGCGCACCGCACGGCTGATTTTTTCAATTGCCTCGACTTGCCCGATAACGCGACGGCACAATTCATCTTCCATCTTCATCAGACGCGCTGCTTCAGATTCCAAAATTTTCGCGCTCGGAATATTGGTCCATCGTGCAACTACTTCAGCGATATCATCTTCTGTCACTTCCCCACGCGTGAGATCGCGAGAATTCTGAAGTTCTTTGAGTATATTTTCTGACTCATACAATTTCTTTTCTGATGCGGGAAGTTTTCCATAACGAAGTTCTGCAACTTTGCCGAAATCTCCCGATCGTTCCGCGATATCAGCTTCCTGTCTTGCTGTATCAAGTTCTTTCTTTAAATTTCTGATTTCAGTAATTATTTCTTTTTCCTGCTTCCATGCAGACTCAAGAGCGGCCGTACTTTTCTGAAGCTCAATAATTTCTTTATCCAGCTTCTTGAGACGGTCTTTTGATTTTTTATCGCCTTCTTTCTTAAGAACTTCACGCTCGATCTCAAGCTTCATGATATTGCGGCGCGTCTCATCAAGATTCTTAGGAAGACTGTCCATCTCAAGACGAAGAGAAGAAGCTGCCTCATCCATCAAATCGACTGCCTTATCGGGCAAAAATCGATCCGTGATATAACGAGCTGAAAGCTGCGCAGAAGCTACCAAAGCCAGATCGGTGATCTTGATGCCGTGATGCGCCTCATATTTCGCTTTTACCCCGCGTAAAATCCCAATCGTATCCTCTATGCTTGGCTCATCCACGTATACCGGCTGAAAACGACGTGCAAGTGCACCGTCGCGTTCAATATGGCGCTGATACTCTTTAAGAGTCGTAGCGCCGATTGCATGAAGCTCACCGCGTGCGAGTGCGGGTTTGAGCATATTCGATGCATCGATCGCACCTTCGGCCGCACCCGCTCCTACAAGCGTATGCAACTCATCAATAAAAATAATATACTTGCCTTCCGCGCGTTCTAATTCGCGCAAAATTGCCTTAAGACGATCTTCAAACTCTCCTCGATATTTTGTACCCGCCACAACTGCAGCAAGATCAATCGAGATAAGTTCCTTATCTTTCAATGTCTCGGGCACATCGCCACTTACAATGCGTTGCGCAAGCCCCTCCACAATAGCGGTCTTTCCCACACCTGCTTCTCCGATGAGAACGGGATTGTTTTTCGTACGGCGAGAAAGAACCTGCATGACGCGGCGAACCTCGCTATCACGCCCGATGACCGGGTCAAGTTTTTCCTGACGCGCAAGGCGCGTCAAATTACGAGCATATTTCTCAAGTACATTATATTTACTTTCCGGATCCTGATCCGTAATACGCTGTCCACCGCGCAGATCTGCAAGCGATCGCAAAACAATTTCTTTATTCAGACCCTCACGCTCAAGAAGCTCCTTTGCCTTTGAAGGAACCTCTACCAATGCGAGAAACAAATGCTCTGTTGAAATATAGTCGTCTTTGAGCTGTGCTGCTTCCCGGTGAGTCTGCTCTACTACTTTTGCCAAATCTTGAGTCAGATAAACCTGCCCCAACGGACTCGACATCGTAGTGCCCCGAGGAAGCGCATCAAGCGCTTCGAGTACGCGGTCTACGAATCCCGAGATATCCACTTCAAGCTTTTCCAACACCGCCTCCACCGTCCCTTCTTCTTGCAAAAGGAGCGCGGCTAGCAAATGCATCACATCAATTTGCTGATGCGACCTCTCAAGCGCAAGATCATGAGCTTTCTTCAATACTTCCTGAGCTTTGATAGTAAACTGATGAAATGGAGGCATAAAAATGTAGTTATCAATTGATAGGTATCAACAAAGAATAATAAATATCTTCTTTCTATTTGTCACAACAATAATCATACGTTAATCAGTGATCTAATTCCATATGTTGTATAGCATATTATAGTAGATATTTTATAAAAAATCAAGTTTTTATGGGCCTTGCGCGAGAGATACATACAAAATCCCACATATCATGTACGCGGGATTTTCTCTTTTTCTCTCCTTTTTGTGCATAAAATATAACACCCATCAGGAGAAACCTGATGGGTGTCTACCTAACAATTATTCATAATCGTAATCGTATGTGAGCGGATCAATTTTTGCTGCGAGCTTCTCGCATTGCTCGCGCAATCCGGCCAATGTTTTACTCTTGGCAAATGATTTTGTCGCCCGAAGTCCTCCAATAACCTCACGCATCTCCTTATACCAGGACTCGCGGGATTTCTTCAGCTCGTCCAATTCCTTTTGTCTTCGTTGTCCTGCCTTGCGCCATTCTATTGCTTCCCTGAAGAGAAATTTAGCATCTTCCCCTTTCTTCTCTGCAATTTCCTCAACGGCAAATACTTCCAAGCGCGGCGGCACAAAAGAAGCAGTTTGGGTAAGCTGTCTCATAATACGAGAGACGTCATCAAGAGACTTCATCCTCTTTTCTACACGCGGGAGTACGTCAACAAGGCGTTCGGTCTGCGGTCCCCATCCGATCGGCGTACGACGATAAATGTGCATCGCCTCATCCGGATAAAATCCAAACTCTCCCTCGTCATAACATAACCGCACAAAACACTGCATGCCGTGCATGGGTCTGCTTGATATCACCTCAAGGGACCATGCGACATACGGCTGTTTTGCTTGTTTCGCTTCCGATCCGCCGGGAAGAGTAAAATCCCATTTGAGAGAATCACAGAAAGCAAACATCTCACCGTGCATCGCGGAAGGAACCGTTTGATAGATGGTGTCAATTGATGTTTGAATGTTACTGAAGTCCGACCGAAGCTTATGTATCAGTATCTCGTAATCCATACCGCTCTCGCTTTCTTTGTCTTTCCATGCAACTTCCTGCGGCTTTGCCATGTTTAAGCAAACCAAAGACCGTTCATGAACCGACGAGTTATAAAGACCATTGTGCCTCTCCATCATAAGGGGCAATATAACAATAATAAAATCAGAAAAATTGTCAATAAACCGTGGTAATATTTCAGAGGTTGACAAAAAACAGGGTAAGTGTACACTATCTCTTGTGTGTAGTTGGGTTCATTCAAACAAGACACAAAGAAGAGGAAAAGGTGTTATGAAGAAAGTCTATATCGCCGTGGCAGTTGTTGCCTTTATGTTGTCTCTTGGCGCTATAACCGCCTTTGCGCAAGATGCAGGCGACCTCATCACCGATCCGACCAGCGACAAGCGGGTTGAGTCAATGACCGTGGCCGATGGTGGCGACCTCATCACCGATCCCAGCACGAAAGGTGAACCTGTGGTCGTAGCCGAAGGTAGTGACTTCGTTGCCGATCCTAGCACGACTAAACCTGTGGTCATGGCCGATGGTGGCGACCTCATCACCGATCCCAGCACGAAAGGTAAACCTATCACGGTGTAGAAGTACCTACACCAAGATATACCCTGTCAATCTAGACTAATACAACGACTCAACACACACATCAAAAGTCCCGCACTTCACGCGGGACTTCTTTATTTACTTACGTTCTTCCAATACCACTTTCACGAAAAATTCTTTATCTGTGCGGAATACTCTAAGAGTTATGCTGTCTCCCACATTATATTTTTCGATAAGCGACGCAAGCGAATGACTCGTATCAATACGCTCACCATTAATCATAAAAATAATATCCCCCGCTTTAATCCCCGCTTTATCAGCAGGACCACCTGAAACAACTGCCAACTCCTGTCCGGAATACCCCACCAAAACGCCATAGTCTCTCGCGAGCTTTGATGTTATTGCTATATCTTTCGTAATCATCGTATAGTGAACACCCAAGAAAGGATACACGATACGGCCATGTTTCTTAACGCTCTCAATTGCTTTTTTTACTTGATTAATCGGAATAGAGAAGCCGATATTTTCAGCTCCGTTTGCCATTGCCGTATTAATGCCCACTACCTCGCCGCCAAGATTAAGAAGCGGACCTCCTGAATTTCCCGGATTAATCGCCGCATCCGTCTGAATCAATTCTTCCAAAAATTCCGAACCTGAAGCGCCACTTTCGGCTACTACCGAACGGTGAAGACCTGATACTACTCCGAGCGATACAGTATTACGGAATTCTCCCAGTGCATTTCCGATAACGATTGCACTCTGACCTATTTTAATGCCGGACGAATTGCCCAATTTCAATACAGACAAATTTACACCCTCGATCTTGAGAACTGCGAAATCCCGAATTGGATCACGCGCAAGAACTTTTGCCGGCTTTTTGGTCCCGTCATTGAGAAACACCGTATAATCAGCTGTGGTATCGGCAACCACGTGCTTATTGGTTACCACGAGACCATCGGAAGATACAATAAATCCGCTGCCCGATGATACATCTTTGCGCTCTGTTCCTTTTTGCCGATACTGCGGAATTTGAATACCCGATCCGTTACTGCCGGACTGCGGAAAAGGATCGACATAATACTGTTCAACAACCGCCACATCCTTGGAAGCAACAATGCTCACTACCGCTGGAGATGCATCCTGAACCACCTTAACCACTAGTTCATCATGACCGGGAATCTTTTCTGTTGTTCCTATTATCTTCTGAAGAATCTGCGGCCGGTTAAATACAAACGGCGCATCGGTATTCTCACCAAATCCGAACAGCGGACCCAGTACACCCATGGCTAATATGGTGCCAAGCACAGATACCATAAAGCTAAGAACTACCGTAAAAAGCACTTGTCTATTGAGATTTTTATCTTCTTGCATATGCATACTTCATTAACCTTCTATCACTATACAATATACAACTAAATTTTTATAAGCATTAGTCACGGAACGTGACAAATACTTGAAATTCCGTCACTCGGATAGAATGAAGGCTTGCTTTCATTCTGCTCCTCGCTAGGAATTATAAATAAAGTAATACAAAAAGGCCACGAATGGCCTTTTTAAGAATACGCTACTCCATAAGATTATAGAGAAATTCGGCGGGAACCTCCGGAAATGCCTGAAGCAATTTGACGTAATAAGGGAAATTAGCCTGATCAAGCGCAATACTTGCGCGCATCGGAGCAAGACACCCGGGGATATCCGGCACATTGCACACCGTAAAACGCTTACCGCTGCGCTCGACATGATAAGAGGGACTGTCCCAATATGTCACGCGCTGAAATTCCGGATCGTCGATATTGCCACCCTCATCGATCGAGACCTGAATTATGATCGCATTATCGGGAAGCAATGCAAGATGCCGAGATGTAATAAACCGCGGAGCGCCACCGCTACCCACTGCCGCGAGTATCAAAATACGGCATTGCTGCAAGTGCGCGCGAAGCTCTTTATCATCCGCACTCGAGAACGTCTTATACGCCATCATCATTCCATCGGAGAAAAAAGCACCCGCTTCTCTGTCGCAAGCATGAATCCTTTTTAAAGGCACTCCTGCGATCCGAAAATCAAGTATCGCATGCTCACATACGATTCCGCGGCCTCCGCCGAAAAATATATGCTCATCCTTCCACATATCCCCGCATAACCGGTTAAGAATCGTGATGATCTGTCTTCCCGCCTCCATACTCATTGATCTAAGGCTTGGACGGTAATACTCAAAGGGCGCTATACGAACTCCTTTTGCCACAAGAGCATTCACGACTTCCTTATTGGTGGCCATGTGATGGAAACACGCGCTTACGTGCCCTCGATGATACAATCCTACTTCTTCCAAAAATGGCTGCTTCACCTTGAGAACGATATTCGCCTGCGCGTATACTTCGCTCTTTTCGCACACGTGAGCGCCGCCTTGTTTCCAATCTTGTTCCATGATTCCCAGATATGCGCCAACGCCCCGCTCAACTACGACGCGAAGCGTTCGTACATCGCCAAAAACTTTTCGCAATCTCTCAATCGTCTCGGGAAAAATAGGCACTCTTCCCTCATGGGACATAATCTCGCGAGGAATACCAACTACGACTTCCCCTAACATGCACGCCTCCTTTGTCTACTATAAAAGACCATGATCAACTGCAATCAACCTAACAATAAAAAAAGAAAAAGCAAACCCCGTAATAACGTGGCACAAAATCAAGCAATGAGACATATTACACCGCCTCCACGCTCTCAACTTCCGGAACGCTTGCCTTGACCAGTTCCTCCACACCCTGCTTAAGAGTCATTTGAGAAAGCGGACAGCCTTGGCAGGTGCCAAGCATCCGCACATAACAGACGCTATTTTCAAATTTTACAAACTCAATATCGCCCAGATGCTGGGCGATGAATGGACGAATCTCACTAAGTGCAGATTCTATTTTTTGTTCAATAGTTGCCGTTTCCATTCCAACATTTTTTATAGTCGAAACTGCTGAAGTTTATATTTCTCAATTTGCGCATTCACAAATCCCCAGTTGATATTCTTGAAAAACACATCAATATACGCCTTCCGGCCGGTAGCAAAATCTAGAAAATAGGCATGCTCATATACATCCATGATAAAAAGAGACACCGAATTCCATACGCCTCCCTGATTATGAGAATCACAGAGATAGTTATAAAGCTTACCCTCATCCAGATCGAACGCAAGAATTGCCCATCCGCGCGCGGCCACTCCCAATGCCTTAAAATCCTCTAGCCATTTCTCGTAGGAACCAAAGTCTTTCTCGATCCATTCTTTGATCATGCCTGCAGACTCACTGCCGCCTGCCTTCATATTATCAAAATATCCCTCGTGCAATTTAATGCCGTTCAATGCAAAGGTCTCTTCGCGTTTCAGCTCTCCAAACTCGGAGTATGTCGCATTTGCTAATGCGCGGTCAGTTGATGCGAGCTTCTCCTGAATCTCATTCCATTTTTTAACATATCCGCCGTAGAGGACATCATGGTGCTCTTTAAGCTGTCTCTCGGAAAGTCCTTCGAGTTGAGTATAGGGCAATTGTTTTCGTTCGCGCATATATTTTTTATTTCTCTCTATTTTCTAATAATCTTTGCACAGTCTTTGGCCAATACGATAACGATTTATCCATAAGAAGCGCAATGGCTTCTTGAATTGAATACTCTCCTTTATTCACTAGATCCGCAAATGAAGTTGCCGCCTTTTCGATAGTGGATTTATACTCTTCGACTAGCATTCTCTGCGAAGTTTCTTGATATAATAAATCATCTTTTTTTGGCTCAAAATCTCTTAAGAATGCAAGATAATCATACGAGTTATCCCTTTGCTGGAGAAACATCCAATCAAGATCTTGCTGAAGTCGCGATAATGACTTGTTCTGTAGAGATGCGGTAATCTCATCCTTTACTTCCTCCCATGCATGTTCCCGTTGTGCATAAAAATAATTCTCAAGAAATGTTCTTTTATATTTCTCATCATCTTCAATTTCATAATTCCTCCAAAGATAATTTATTTCTTGTTTCCTAGACGTATACTCAAACATAGCCCTGAATAACTTATTCTTTTGGTGCTCATGCTCATGCTGACGAACTCGCGTCCCTGTGGGATCGTTAAATAACTTTCTCATATCTTTATCCTCATTAAGAACAATATAGAATATGGGATCCGCATCATCAGATTGAGAAGCAAAACCACCATGTTTAAAATCAATCACCGGACTATCCGCTTTCTCATATATTCTTCCCGCATTAAACCCTTCTGTACTAATATCTATGGTCATTGGTCCTACGGTAACATTAAGCTTATCTGTTTTTGAAAGTTGTACACTCGTTAATTTTTTAATGAGATCAATATCGTTCGGAAAAAGTTTTCTTATTTCTAGCACCTTCCGACGATTTTCATAATATTCATCAATAAGTTGTTCCGCTATCCGTCTTTGCTCATCAGTAAATCCATATTCTTTCCTAAAATACTGGATTATTCTCACAAGATTTTCTCCCGGGACATCATGATTAAACTCTATGCTCCTTTCAATAAAAACACGACAGTTTGCCAACGCTTCTCTTTGCTTTGCCAGATTTTCTTTGAAGACCGACAGTAATTCTCTTTTTTCATTCTTTGGCGCTTTTCTTATTTTTGACAACTCTTTTTCGGGAGAAAAAACTTCCTTAATAGGGGAATTATCGCGCAACTGATCTTGGAAATCCAATCTAAGAAGTTCATCAAATTCGTTTTGATCAAGCTTTCCCGAATACTCTTTTATTTTTAATTTCTTATATTTTAAAAAATCAGTAATCTTTTCTTTGTACGTATCAATAACCACGCGTAAACTTGATGAAGAATTTTCCTCATTTTGTTGAGGACTTTTTTTAATTGACTGTCCGATTCCTCGAGATAACTGATCTTGGTTATTTTTTGATTTATTCTCAAAATTTTCCATATCTTAATAGAGTAAAATATCTTCCTTGTTTACAAGCCCATTAAGGAAATATCTGATTCCCCTCTTCATCAAAGAGAAGAATCGCCTGCGTAGGACACGATTGGGCGGCAAGCAGAATAGTCTGATCATCAGCTCCTTTATCGTTATATACTACTGCCTTATTCTCTCCATCAAGCTCAAATACACCCGGAGCTACGGCAATACAAGAGGCTGCACCTATACAAAGACTGCGATCTACTACGATCTTAGCTACTCGCTTTTGTTTTTTTTCTTCTGTCGGTTGATTCTGCTCGTCCATAGACATTATTATATCATTTTCCATTCTTTTCACAATCCGGCAACTGCACGCTTAAGCGCCTCATATGCAAGCAGCACACACTTCAGACGCGAAGGCGACGGAATATCCCCGTAGAGCCTCATCATATCATCAGCCGAAAATGCGGCTAAATCTTGTTTTGTCTTTTTCCCTAAATGCTCACAAAGCATATCAGCTGCTGCGGTCATAAGTGCGCATCCTTGGCCGCTAAAGGTAAGATCTGCGACACGTTCTTTTTTTTCATCAAAAGAAAAATAAAGCGTGAGCTCATCTCCGCACAATTCATTTAATACCTCGCCCTGCAGATCGCTTGCCTTCATCTCGCGCTTAAAACGCGGAAAACGCGATCGCTCAATTATGTCTTCGCGGTACATATTCATAGTCCAAATGCCTTAACCATTTTTTCGAGCGACAAAAACAGCGCATCAATATCATCATGATCATTATAAATAGATACGCTTACACGCGAAGACGCGGTAATTCCCAATTTTTTATGGAGTGGCTTTGCGCAGTGATCGCCCACGCGAATCATAATACCGTCCTGTGCAACAAAACTTCCCACATCGTGGGGATGAATTCCGTTGATCACAAAAGAAATAACCCCGCTTCTTTTCTCGATATCATTCGGGCCGAACAAATGAATTCCTTTTATATGAGAAAGCTTCTCCCATGCATATGCGAGCAATTCCTTCTCATGCGCGCGAATTGCTGACATGCCGATATCCTGCATATAGCGTGTTGCTTCGCCAAGCCCAATAGCGCCTGCAATATGCGGAGTACCCGCTTCAAAACGATGAGGCGGATCTGCAAACGTGCTTGTTTTTAAATTCACATCCTGAATCATCTCTCCTCCTGACTGATATGGCTGCATTCGATCCAATAATTCATATCGCCCCCATAGCACGCCAATACCCGTAGGCCCAAACAGCTTATGCCCCGAGAATACGAGAAAATCCGCACCAATATCTTTTACGTCGATCGGCATATGCGTGATGCTCTGCGCCGCGTCTACTATCATATATACTCCGGCATCATGCGCACGCTCCGCGATTTCTTTGATCGGATTGATCGTTCCAAGCACATTGGAACTATGAATAAGAGAAATAATTTTTATTTTTCTTTCTTTCAAAAATGAGCTAAACATTTCTTCATCCCACTCCAGTTCACCGCTCTCAATATTAAACGGCAAAAAATGCAGTATGCATTTTTTTTGTTTAGATAGCTGCTGCCAGGGAATCAAATTTGCATGATGCTCCATTTCAGACAAAAGCACACCGTCCCCCTCACGGAGAATAAGTCCACCGAAAGAAGTGACTAACAAATTCATAGCCTCCGTCGCATTACGGACAAACACAACCTCCTCCGGCTTTCCTCCAATAAAATGAGATGTCGTCGCGCGCGCATCTTCATATGCGTTCGTTGCCTGTTCTGCCATTTCGTATACCCCACGGGACACATTTGCCGAATACGACTCATGATATTCGTTCATCGCATCAAGTACCCGCTTGGGCTTCAAGCTCGTTGCCCCGGAATCAAGATATACAAAAGGAGCGCCCTGCCGGCGTGCGAAAATAGGAAAATCTTTTCTTTTATGAGATCCAAGTAATGGCATAACTAGATATTTGTACCTAAAAAACCCGCAGTAATCAACCTCTTTGCCTCTCCCGATGAAAGTCCGCGGCTCCGTAAATAGAACAAATCATCCGTGTTCATGGCCCCAACAGCCGCTTCGTGAGCCGCTGATGCAACCCGTTTCGTAAGCACTTCGAGGCGCGGAGTCGGCATGGCGCGGGCACGCTTTGATAATAGCATACCCCTATACGAAAGACGCGCACGGGCATCTACCGCCCGATCCGTCATGCGAATAAGCCCGTCAAATATTGAAAAAGATGATCCATCCAATACACAACGCAGTCGTATATTGCAATTCGTGCGCGCCGCGTCCTGCACCACTGCAAGTATAATGTTTTGCTCCTCATCTGCTTTACCACAAAACGCACCAGTTATTTCTAACCGTGCATCTTCTCCGGAGAGAACCACATCAAGCCGCAATTTTCTTGCGCCATCAATAATAACGCGTGTGTCAGATCCTTCTTCCAGCTCAATCGTTTCAACTTCCCGATCAGCCGGAATTATAATTTCAATTTTTTGGCCTTTAGTAACTATCATAATTTCTATGCAACTCTCTACTCTGTCATTCCCGCGAAGGCGGGAATCCAGACCCTCTTATACAGAAAACATGGATTCCCGCCTTCGCGGGAATGACACAAGGAGTGGAACACTATCCAATATTTCCTGTCATCTCCAAGCGAATAAGGCGGTTAAGTTCGATCGCATAATCAAGCGGAAGCTCTTTTGCGATGGGATCAAGAAATCCCGACAAGATCAGATCAAGAGACTGATCTTCATTAAGTCCGCGGCTGCGCAAATAAAACAGCTGCTCGTCTGTCACGCGATTCACCGTTGCCTCGTGCATAACCGAAACATCATCTTCATAAATTTGCATGAAAGGATAGGTATCAGATTGAGCTTTGTCATCTAAAAGCAGCGCATCGCATTGCACATGCGCCTTTGAACCATGCGCGCCTTTGGCGATTTTTAACATCCCGCGATAGCTTGAACGCCCTCCCGCCATAGCGACTGACTTGGAAATAATTCGCGAAGTCGTAAACGGAGCGCCGTGAATTACTTTTGCGCCCGTATCTTTCCACTGGCCGTTTGCTGCCGTTGCCACATTGAGATGGCGTGCGTAAGCGCCTTTGCCGATCAGCCACGAACAAGGGTAGAGCATCGTCGCCTTTGATCCTAGCGACCCACCCACCCATTCCATACGTGCATCTTCTGACACGATCGCACGCTTGGTGTTCAGATTGTATACATTCTTTGACCAGTTCTGAATGGTCGTATATTTTACCGACGCTCCTTTTTTTGCAAAAATCTCAACCACCGCTGAGTGTAACGAGTCAGTGGTATATTTTGGCGCGGTACATGATTCGATATAGTGCACTGAAGCTCCCTCGTCTGCGATGATAATTGTATGTTCAAACTGCCCCGATTGCGGCGCATTCATACGAAAATATGTCTGTAGCGGCATATCCACTTTCACGCCCTTGGGCACATATACAAATGATCCGCCGCTCCAGACTGCTCCGTGAAGTGCGGCAAATTTATGATCCGACGTAGGCACGCAGCGGGTCATAAAATACTCTTTCATCAAATCCGGATACTTTTTTACCGCCGTATCGGTATCGGTAAATATCACTCCTTTTTTCTCCCATGCTTCCCGCAACTTTACATAAAATCCTTCAGATTCATATTGGCCCACAAGACCCGCAAG
>Ga0209515_10007946_pt1 | contig 12583 bp, 13 predicted proteins | sample Subgroupgradi54m_FD_187454 | JGI IMG/M metagenome (GOLD analysis project Ga0209515, IMG submission 187454) | Subsurface groundwater microbial communities from S. Glens Falls, New York, USA - GMW60B uncontaminated upgradient, 5.4 m (SPAdes)... ... | reverse complement strand
ATCATGGGTGGGGCCTTTCTGTGTAGGATGAAATCAACAATGAGGAAAAGGGAACAGAATCAGCAGGGAGTGGAGAATGGGATCGTTACGCTGCCAGAGCGCGAGAGCTTACACCACTGTTAAAATCTTTTTTCCATCGGATTGGTATAGCTGGACTGAAACTGGGGAGCGCTTGGAAATCCGGTAATGAAATGCCCCATCGGAGCCCAGTACAAGGTTACCCATTCGGATTGGCCTTTGGGCAATCGGGGAACCCGGATCACGATTCAGCTTGAGCATTATTCCACCATCTCCAACCGCATACCCGACTGAACCTTCAGGAAAATGTAGTGAGTTTATCTGGCTGCTTTCAAGGATATCCTGATTTTTCCAAGTCGCCCCTCCATTGGTTGTAGCCGCAATCCGCGTATAAGCTGTGCTTGAAGAAACAACGAATCCCGTATCCCGATTCAGAAACTGCATCGTTTGGATACGGCCGGATTCAATGGACGCAATTTTACTCCACAAGGATCCGCGATCCTTTGAAAAATAGACCTCACCTCTTTCATTACCGTAAAAACCGAGATTGGGTTGGGGAAAGGAGAGGGAAAATACGTACCACTGTTCTTGCTCAAGAGTCCGCCAGGTTTTTCCTCCATTGAAGGTTTGCAAAATGATTCCCTTTTCAGTTTCCATCCCCAGAATATTTTTATTGATGATGACTTGGCCCGCTGCAATCCCCGAATCGGAAGTAAAGAAATGGATAGCATATAGGTTCTGTGCAGAATCGGAATGCACACGTTGCCAATTATCACCACCATCCACCGTCTTTATAACGGCTCCATTTAATCCAGCCGCATAAGCCACCAATCCGCTAACGGCTTGGACGCACCTTAAATCATCTCGATTACCCGTTTCTAGCACCTCCCAGGATGAGCCATGGTTCTTGGTGCGGAGAATCCTTCCCGATTGGCTTGCCGCTATGCCCAGCTCCGAATCCAAAAAGTGGATAGAGTTCAGATAGTCCCTTGTTCCCGTGAGCATCACACTCCAGTGACGCCCCCCGTCTGAGGTTTTACAGATGAGACCCTGCAATTGGACCATTGCGTCGTAAGTAATCTGGATACCCGCAGCGTATCCGGTATTTACATCCGTGAAGAATACTGAATTCAAAATGGAAGGGGCCGGGAGAAGATTCTTCTTCAGACTTATCCATGTCAAACCTCCATCACTGGATTTCGTAATTGAACCGAATCCTCCAACACCGTACCCGATTTTTTCATTCACAAACCAATAGCGCAATGTTTCCTTTGAGGAGGGCGGTTTGACCAAGGTCCAGTTTGTTCCGCCGTCTTTTGTTTTAAGAATTTGGGTGAATATTGAGCTAAAGGCGTATCCAATGGAGTCATTGAGGAATTGTATTCGATTAATCCACCCTTCGGCCCCTGGGGGTAGGTTGATATTCGACCATGTTATACCTCCATCATCCGTTTTCCTGAAAAACCGCCCCAAACTGTCTTCATAAACGGAAACGAAACCTCTTCGGGCATCAATGAAATAAATCAACTCCGGAGCTTTTTTCTCCTGGAAAGAAACGGAATCCCAGGTACTGCCCCCATCCTCTGTTCGATACAGCCTACTCCGCCTATCGTCAACATGCCTGCACGCAAAGCCAACGTTCTTGGTTAGGAAAGAAATGGAAGTAAAATCCGCAGTGGAATCTCGACTTATCACATTCCATGTGGTACCGCCGTCGGAAGTTTTGGAAAGGATCCCTTTCCCCGCCACGAAGAAGTTTTTTTCGTCTACGAATTGCGCAACTCTTAACCATAGATTGGCCCCTGGGTTAAGTTTTTTCCAGTTTTGACCGCCGTCCTCGGTTTTGTAAGCGACCCCTACATCCGCATCTCCGCTGTAGTTCGCTTGATACCCGACAGCTATCCCGATTCTGGAGTTCCAAAATTGCACATCGGAGAATTGCGTTGTTGAGTCGATGATTTTCACGATCCAATTGGTTCCCCCATCTGTAGTCTTCAGGATGGTACCTTGAGTCCCGACGACATAACCAGTATCCACGTTTGTGAAGGCGGCGGATAAAAGGGTGTTGGATTGAGGAAGAGGGTTAAGCCAAACCCATTTGGCGTCCTCGCTTGCGAAGAGAAAAGAGGAAAGCGCAAAAGCCAATGTGGGGAGAAAGTGGCTCATAAAACTCCTGGCATTATGAGGGTAAATCTATAAACACCACATCACATTTCGAAAAAGAAAAAAATCGATTTTAGGTAACTGAACTGTTCCCTCTGATCCGGACAGTTTATGCCGCCCACCTTGCTTCGTATTCAGCCGGGCAGCAGTAGCCGATAAATGTATGCCTTCGTATCCGATTGTACCAGGTCTCGATCCAATCAATGAGAACCAATTCGACCTCCGCTGGTCCCGGTAAATGAGCTTTCGCCAACCCCGTTTCCATCTTCAAGGTCCGGAAGAAGCTCTCTGTGGGAGCGTTATCCCAGCACTGGCCTCGCCTGCTCATGGATTGAATAATGTCCCGCTCCCGAAGGAATCGGCACAATTCACCCGAGGTGTACTGGCATCCCTGATCGGAATGGAACATGAGGCGGCCTCGAACATAAACCCGAGATATCAGGGCTTGCGAAAGGGCCGCAATCACCAGCGTAGTATCCGGTTTGTCCGAGACCGACCAACCTATCACTTTCCTCGAATACAAGTCCAGTACCACCGCCAAATAGACCCATCCCTTTTTGGTCCAGATGTAGGTGATATCGCTGGTCCAAACCAAGTTAGGTCCCGATGGCGAAAAGTTTCGCTGGAGCAGATGGTTGCACACCTTGGGGTCGCTCGCCTTTTTAAGAATGGAATAAGGCGAATCCTTCCAAGGCCCTGGTACCAGGGCCATTTCCGTCATCAGTCGCAAAATCAATTTGCGACCGGCCCGCACACCCTCTTTGATCAAGACATCCCGAACGGATCGATGGCCATAGGTTTTCCGGCTATCTCGGAATACCCGTTTGATATCGTCCCGAAGCTTGCCGTGCTCGACTTTAATGGGCAGAGAACGGTGTCGCCACTCATAGAATCCCGACCGACTGACCTTGAGGACCCGGCACATCAATTCAATCGAATGAGCGGCCTTCATTTTTTCGATGCAGGCGTATTTCTCCCGAGCCTCTCTCGTGCGAAATACGCCGTCGCTTTTTTTATGATTTCGAGCTCCTCGGCCTGCTCGGCTACAAGCTTGCGAAGCCGCTCAAGCTCCAGCTTCTCTTCAAGTGCCCCAGCAAGACCTTTACCCCTGGCTTCTGCGGTCTCGGCGGCAGCAATCCAGGTTCTTAGCAGGCTACCGCTGATCTCCAGCTCCCGGGCCGCCTGGGCCACGTTTTTCCGTTCCTTGGCCAAGGCCACGGCTCGCTCCTTGAACTTCCCATCAAATACTCGTTTTTTCTCGTTTGACATTGGACTCCATTCCCAGGTAAATCTACCTGAAGGTTGTGTCCGGTGTCAGGGGAACAGTTCAATTCTGGGATCGGGGCGGATACTGCCTGTTCCACCGAGATCCGAAAGTTGCGAAGCTATCTGACGAGGACCAAAAGTATATTGCCAAAACCATCGATATGCTGGCGGAGCGAAGAGGGCTAACACAGAAGCCCTGATACATCCAATTTACTCTTGCTCAAAAAGCAAGTTCGAAAACTCTTTTACGTCGTCTCGAAATTTCTGGATTTTTTGGCCGTTGCTTTCAGAAACCCCATTTTCGTTTTGACCGGAACGCGACCTCTCGTCTGCATTGCCGATCTCAAAGAGAGTGATATTTTTTTTCGCGATCTTCATTCCTTTTTCGTACATCGGCCTGTCGTATTCATATTCTACGTCCTTCACAAAGGCCAGGCTCCCCTTATGCAAATAATAACTAGTTACCGACTTACCCATTTCTCCATAAACAACGCTTACCAGCTTCAAAATCTCTTTGCCCTTTAAATAGGCAGTTAGCTCTCCACCCTCACTGGATACACCGTTCATATCTTTCTTGATCACTTTGTAACTCTTAAGATTTGAGTCAACAATTTTTGAAATTTTAATCCCGGAATCGAAATGGTTTTCACGCTTGGCAATTGCTGAACCTGAAGAGGCCAAAACCGGACTTAAATAAAATGTCCCGGAAATAAGCCAGACAAAAATGAACAAATATTTCATGGCATTTTTCACGGGAAGTACCTTTGGAAGTGATCCTGGTCGTGCAATTTCCCCTTCCATCTGCCACCCCAATCCCATCCTTTAGACTCACCGTAGGGCCCGACAACATTCCAATTGGTTCCTTTGTAAAGCTGCCTATTTCTTATCTCCAAGGCGTCAAATGCTAAGCCAAAATTGTGAGGGCTTTGATAGCCTCTTGCATTCGTTACAATTGGGCCAGGTGCAGTTCTCCCTTGAGCGTAGAAATTTTCTTGCTCGGTATAAGTCCGGGTTCCTTGAACTATCCTTAAGTGAAGGCCTAAGTCAGAATCAACCCCATTAATAAAGCTTCTCGCTTCTTTTTGAAGCGAGAAATCAAGCGTGGCAATCCGTCGGTCACTAACCGGATCCCAGGTGTGGGCATTAGTCACAGGTAGCAAAGGCCAACCATTCGAATTCTGCCACTGCCTGTCTTGGTATTGAGCATCATCAATATAGCCCTCAAATTCAGGACTTCCGAACGCTTCACAACTCTTGCTATTGGCTGCAAACATCCCGTCAGGATCAATTGAATTTATCGGATCTGAGCTATATGCGTAAGGTGATGCAAACTGTCCCACCGGATCAGGTGATATCCACACTTCGACAGATCTCCCGCCATCTATGGGTAACTCGGGAGCTACAGGGCTTGGCTTTACGGCGAAGCAGGTGGCGAGGAGGAAGAGGGGATTGGTGAACAACTCTCCGCTGGGAGAGGTCAGGTAGAGGCTTTCGGTCTGTTCCTGGATCACGGTCTCAAAGGTAGATTCTGGAGTCCATTTCCACCTCCCGCCCCCCGCGCGGGCCGCTGCGCCCGCCGGGCCTTTCGATTGCCCCGCACCGCCTGGCGGCCGTTCGGGGCTCGGTCACTTCAAGTCGGCCCGTCGGGCTCCGCGGCAGGGGTGTTCGGCGCTCCGCGCTCCCCGCTCCTCACACCCAAGAGCCCGGCCGGGCAGTCCGGCCCACGGCTTCGCGGTCAACGTGGGGCCTTGCCATAATGCCTTTTACGCGAACCGGCGGAGCCGGTCCGGTTCTTTCCAGACCTTCGCGTAAAAGGCATTATGCCAACTGGCCGGCTCCGGATACGCTGCGGCCCTTGGCCGCCGCTATCCCGGGCTCTCCGCGCGCCACCCCACCCGGGAGGATTTCTTTAGAGGAAGCGCCTGTATTCGCACTTCAAGGCTTTGCCCAGTTTCTGGGCCGTGACCTTGCCGATGCCGCGCTTGTCGTTCTCCATCGCCGAGAGATGGGATTCCGCGATAGCAGTCTTGCCGGAGAGTTCCGCCAAAGTCAGCCCGGCGTTGTCGCGGTAGGTGTGCAGAGCTTTGCCGGGCGTTATCTTGGCCGAGATGTCCTTATACCATTCCGTCTCGGTGATATCGACGGACGCTCCGGCATCCGGTTCGATGCGGACATTCTTGTAAGTCCGGCGGAGCAGGTTGGCCACCTGGCGGGCCCCCCGGCCGCTGATCCGCACGTCAATACGGGGCGTTTTCGCGTGAACCAACATAGTACACCTCGATGCTTATGGTTTCTTTCTCAAAGGTCCAGCAGGCCACATAGCTATAGTTCAGATGGCAATGGTACTTGTCCTTGCCCAACTTGCTGTAGTTCGACCACTCGGCCTGCACGGGTCCCTTTTCTATCAGATCCTGGATTAGGAAGCGGAACTTCTCCTGGATGAGAAGGGGTAGCTTCGGAAGCTTTTTCAGCTCCTGTTTCTTGATCCGAACCTGATAGATCATACTCTATAACTTACCATTTTTGGTAACTCCTGTCGAGGTGGTATTTTGGGGTTTTAGCCATCCTCGCGAACCGCTTGCGGATCCCGAGGCCACGCGCGGGCAAAAAGGACCGGGCGAGCGCCAACGAGCCCCCGCGCGTGCCCCGCACCGCCACCTGTGCGGGCCCGGCCATGCTTTTGTCTTCCCCGCTCAGGCCGTATTGGTTGGCCGGGGCCTGGTTGGTTCGAGGCGAACCAACCAGGATTGGCGGCTAAGAGAAGGAAGCTTTTCACCTTAGCCGCCGTATTCCTTTTCCAAAGCCTTATCCACAAGCCACAGGCCGTCCCGCATCGTTTGCACGCAGCTGAGAGCGCGGTTGATGGCCGGTTTGGTTGGCACGTCCACATTGTCCCGCATCCGCTGCAGGCTGCTTTCGATTTCCTCGGTCTTTCGCATCAGGGTGTCTAAGTGATCGAAGTTGTTCATGGCTTTCTCCTTTAGGGTTGATGTGAACGGGACGTATTCAGCGAGTTACCTGTCCGCCGCAGGCGGCACTTCTTTCTTCCCTCCTCCGGGTGGGTGGGGCCGCGGAAAGGCCTTGGATGCGCCGCTTTGCGGCGCTCTGGAACCGGCACGTTTGCATAAACCCACTTTACGCGAAGGCCGGGACGGCCGTACCCGCTGGCGGGTTTGCGTAAAGTGGGTTATGTAAAGGCGGATGAGCGACACCAGCGCTGTCCGCCGGACGTGCCGGCAGGCCTTGGGGTGCGACGAGCGGGGCGTACGGAGCGAGGAGCACCCAGCGCCGTCAGGCGCTCCGCGGCGGGGGCGGAGGTGGAACGGAGTAGCGGCTAAAGGGAAGAAGCTATCCGGCTTCATCATGAGGCAGCGGAACGGTGCGGTGATTTTTGGCGGGATGGGTTCGGTCGTGGACCTCTTTCAGCTTCCGGATCGAGACATGCGTATAGATCTCCGTGGTGCTTAACTGGCTGTGCCCGAGCATCGCCTGCACATAGCGCACGTCGGCGCCGCCTTCGAGCATCAAGGTCGCCATGGTATGGCGGAACAAGTGGCAGGAGCCGGGCTTGCCGATGCCGGATTTCCCCACATACTTCTGCACCAGCTCGGTTAGGTAGTTCGCCGCCAGGAACTCGCCCACATTGGTCAGGAACACGAAGCCTTCATCCGGCTCCCGCGCCAGGCGAGGCCGGGCCTCGGCCAAGTATTTCCGCACCCACAGAACCGCGCGCTCTCCTATCGGGATCATGCGGTCCTTTTTTCCCTTGCCCTCGAAGATGAACACGGTGCGGCCGTCCAGGTCCATGTCGATGAGTTTGAGCTTGACCACCTCCAGGCGGCGGATCCCGGTCGAGTATAGGACTTCCAGGATGGCGCGATCCCGAAGGCCGATGGGATCGGTGATATCCATTTGGCAAAGCACCGTCTCGGCTTCCTCCGAGGTCAGCACATGCCGCGGCAGCCGCTTCCCTACCCGAGGCAGGTCGAGGTCAGCGGCGGGATTGAAGGGCAGGATCCGTTCTTTGGAGAGGAAGCGGAAGAAGCCTCTAAGGGAGAGGATATAGGAGAGCTGGGCGCGAACGCTCAGCTCCTTTCCCGTCGAGGTGGTTTGGCGGCTCAGGTACTTTTGATAGCGCTCCAGGAAGGCCCGGGTGACCTCTTGCGGGCTATTGACGCCGCGCTCCTCGCAGAACCGGATGAACCGCACCAGCGTCGAGGTATCCCGTTTCAGCGTGTGCTCGCTCTGGGCCTTCATCTTTCGCCAGGCGTTGTACGGATCCACGTAGAACAGCAAGGTGCCGGGATTCGCGTACAGGGACGCCGTGACGCTGGGGCGGGGTTTCTTGCGGGCCATAGCTGCTAGGGAGCGTCGAAGACAACGGCGGAGTGAAGAGATTTACTTGGATTCAAAGTTCGATTAAGAGGAGCTTTTTCTTCTAAAGACCTTTTTCCGCCTTCATGCGCCCCGTTTACCTTGGGGGCCCCGTCGTTATTGGGCTCGGCGGCATTTATGGGACCCCGACCACCCCCCGACCGGGGGCCGACCAGGGGCCGACCGACCCCCGACCACGGCCCATTTACCCCCGACCGAAGCCGATCGAAGTTTAGGGTATTCACGTCCACGAGCCCCAAGAGGAACGGTTCCCCCTCCTTCCCCTCGCCCTTGTAGAGGAGTTCATAGACCACGCCTTGCCCCCGGCCGCTCCGATGGGTGAGCACATATTCCATGTCCTCCAAGCGGCCCAGATGGACCTTGAGCTGGGTATTGCCCCACCCAGTCACCTCGCGCACCTGCCGGCGCGTGAAGCGCACCTCCGAGGACGTGAGGCCGCGTTCCGTCGCTTCCGTCCGGATCATCCGCTCCACCTGGCCGAGCAGGTTCCGGGTCTGCGGCGGCAACTCGTCCAGCGTGCGGCCGAGCACCTGGTGGGCTAGGCGATTGGCTAGGGTGATGTCTTCGAGCGTGGTTTCGATGTATTCGACCCCGTCTTGGATTTTCACCGGACGTTGGTGCTGATGCACCAAGGTCACGGCTCGGATCAGAGTCAAATACTTCACATGATCGCGGCGGGTGCGGGTCTGACCGTCCACAAAGGTTAGGTGCGGCGCGTAGTTGTTGACCACTTTCAGCGGCCGTAGCAGCCGCTGGGCATTCTGGTGCAGGCGGGTGAGCCGGTCGGCCTTCTCCTTTCGGAGCAGTCCGTCCAAGGTTTCCCGTTCGCGCTGGGCTTTGTGGATGAGCTGCGTTTGCTCCCGGCTTTCATCCACGGTCAGGATCAGGCAGCGGTTTTGCAACTCCTCGTCCACATTGACCGAGGTAGTGGACATCATCACGGCTACGGGCCCTTCGACACTGTATTCCTGTGTCACCTGGCGGCCGGTCTTCTCGTCCTTGCCGGCGGACGCAATGGTCAGGCGGCCATCGCTTTGCAAAAGCTTCAAGGCATACGACGCCCGCGCCGCGCCTTCCTCCTCGCAGATGCAGAGCACTTTGTGCTTGAGGCCCTTCTCGCCCAGGTAGTATAGGCTTTGCGCCGTCATGGCGCTATACCGGACGTATTCCTCCGGGGGCAGGAGCGAGATCACGGCATCCATCAGCGCGGTCTTCCCGGCGGCGGAGGTGCTTTGGATAAGGAGTCCCAGGGGTTTGTCCATCTTGCGCGATACGCAGGCGAGGTAAGCGGTGAGCTTGTTCATCGACTCGCCCACCACGCCCATTTCCTCGAAGTCGTGGAGGATGCGGCCCACCAGGTCGGGATCACGGAGGAGGGCCAGCGCCTCCCGCCGCTCGGCCTCGGGGATGATCACGGCGGCGTTGACCTCAGGCTGCAAGGTCTTGCGGATCGCATCCTCCTGCAGGCGCTCCAACTCCACCAGCATTTTCCCCAGATCCTTTTTCACCACTTCGGGCTTTTGCTCCAGCTCGACGGCCGCGTTTTGCACAAAGGTATCCCGGTGCCTGGCGTTGTAGAGGTCCATCTGATCGAGGAAGAACCGGTCCTTCACCGAGGCGCGGAGATTCACCTTCAAGTGATCATAGGTCAAATTCTTGAACAGGCCCCGGACGCGGTAGGCGCGGTCGCCGAAGGTGAGGTACACGTCCTCGCCGCGAACCTCGGCGGCGCGCGGCGGTATGGCTGGCGTGGACAAAGCGGGCGCATCCTGTGGCGGGGCGTCCGCCTGGAGAAGAAGAGGAGGAGCGGCTAAGGAAGGAGCATCCGGCACGGCGTCCAGGACAGGCGGAACAGCGTCTTCCGCCACCGGAACGGGCGAGGCTTGCACCTGGCCGTCCTTGTCCATCGGCGGCGCGGTGTCCAGCAGAAGCTTCAAGGCCATGTGCGCGGGCTGCATGCGACAGATATAGTCGTTGGCGTCCAGGCCATGCGGGAAGCGGACCCGGCGGCAGGCGAGGCCGTCCTTGTGCAGGCGCTTCGCCAGCTTCTCCGCCGCCTTGTCGCCGGCGGCGTCGCGGTCGTAGGCGATGCAGATCGAGGACGCGCCGGATTGCTTGATGGCGGTGAAGATCGCGTCCGTGAGGCCTTCGACGCCGTAGGCACAGGTGACGTTCTTAAAGCCGTTGACCCATAAGGACAGAGCATCGAGGAGGCTTTCGCAGAGGATGATCTCGGAGCCTTGCAGGCCTTGGATATTGAACACGCCACGGTGCGGGCCTGGAAGATAGAGGTGCCGGGAGCAGCGGTCCGGCAGAGGGTCGATCATCCTGCGGCCGTAGAGGTTCAACGTATTCCCCTTCGCATCCAGGATCGGCACCACCAGCGAACCTGCCAGATGTTCGTGACCGGTGGAGGAGCGCAGGATGCCGAGCCCGGCCAGGCGGTCCCGCAGGACCGCGCCTTCGGAGGTCGCGCGCATGGGCAGGCGGAGACCCGGCGACCGTTCGGAGAGACCGAGCTTGAAGGTCTGGATCGCTTCTTCGTGGAAGAGGCCGCGCTTACGGAGATAGGCTTGGGCGGATTCGCTTTGAAGCAAAGCGCCATGGTAAAAAGCCGTGACTTGGTTGAGGAGTCCTTGATCGTCCGCCCCGGCCTGGAATGGGCAGGGCTCAGGCGGCGCATTGCCGCGCAGCTTTTCCACGGCGTCACGGAACGGAAGACCTTCGGTTTTCATCACGAAGGACACCACGTCGCCGCCGGTCTGGCAGGCACCCATGCAGTGCCAAAGGCCTTTGGCGGGGGTTACGATGAAGGACGGGGTCTTGTCGTCGTGGAAGGGACAGCGACCAATGAGATCGACGGTGCCGTGAGGTTTGAGGTCGATGCCCTGGGCGCGAATAAGAGCGGGAAGATCCGTGTCCGCCTTGATGCGGGTAAGTTCAGCTTGCGCGATACGCGGCATGGGGGATTCTCCTGTCTTGGGTTCCAGCATCACGAAGCGTCGTCTTCACCAAGTCCCGCAGGCGGTTCAGGTTCTCCTTAAGCCGCAAGGGCTCGACCATCCCGGCCGCCATCCGATAAAGCCGGTCTTCGCGGTCGAGGTCTTCGCCTTTCAAGGTCAGGACCACGTGCTCCCCACCCTGCACCGTGGCCTTGACCACCATTCCGCCCCGGCTGACCAGGTAGGCAGCCCGGAACACGTCTCCCGTCTCTATCTCGGATACCATCCAAAGCCTCCTTTTTTAAAAAACCTGTCAAGGGTGAAAAACAAGTTTTTATCGTATCACTCATTTACAAGTTATTCTTGTATTTTGCAAGGGGTATGCAAAACCGCCATTATCTTTGGCTCATGTCTAAACTGGGCGAGAATATCCGGAAGTACAGGAAAGCCTTGGGATTAACCCAGGCTGAGTTAGCCGAAAAGCTGGGATTGACCCAAGCCTTGATCACCAACTATGAACGGGGATTGCATAACCCGCCAACAACAAAATTGCCCGACATTGCCACAGCCTTGGGTATCGGCGTGGAGCAGCTTTACGGGTTGAGTGGCGGAGAAAGTAAGATGGTGGAGAAGAAAGCGTCAGGGAAAAGGCGCGACGCCCAAATTCAAAAAATCTTCGGCGAACTATCACCCACCGATCAGCGGGCCTTGCTTAAACAGGCAAAGGGATTACTCAAGAACAAATAGGTTCATTTTTTCTTTCGTTGCAAAGGAAACAACATTTTGTTTCGAACCTCTAGCGAGTCCCATTTCCAGGCAAAAAGAATGGAGTCTTCTTTTTTAAATATTTCGATATCCTTTTTATTTCCATCCCAGGCAACGTAATATTCGTTTTTCCCTAGGATAATGGATACCGTAGATAAAATAGTGTCTGGATAAATTTCCCCTCCCAATGCCTTTCCCTGCGCGCAGAAGCGAGTATAGTCAAAAGCTCTTTTAGTGGAGCTTTCCAAAGCGAACTTATAAAATTCAGTTTCCTTGTTTTTTCCTACACACTGTACGAAATAAAAAAAGGAAAGAAATATCCAGACTCTGTTCATCTTGGCGACTTAACCTGAGGCTGAAATCCAGGAGCCGAAGACGAGGGAACCGACAACCGAGGCAATTCAACTGATAAGCCTAAGTTTGCGAGCTTCCTGTCTGAGTAAAAGACGCGGCCCGTTCCTGAATGAATAGCATACTCTGGGTGAATTTGTGCAAAATAAAGATCGCCATCCATGCCTGACAAACCAAGGCCACCCCAAGAAGGGTGAGAATGCATAAACGCTGCGCCGATTGGCCCCTCAGCAACACGGCTATCTATTCCACCTTCCTCACCATTTGTATAAATGCTATAGCGCATTGGACCATCAAAACGAAAACCCGCTTCTAGACCAGATTCGGCTGTCCACGCAGCAATTTGCTGTGTCGATGACAACGCACTGGCATTATTGTACAGCCTTTCGAATCCTCTATCAAAAGCCAGATTCGATGGACCACCAATGCTCCCCTGTCGATAATCGATTAAATTACTGGCGCCATCCGCACATGAGGATGCGTCACTAAAATAATTTCCATCTGGATCGACCGAATTTATCGGGTTTGGGCTGTAGGCGTACGGGGATGCGAACTGCCTCATGGGATCAGGTGATATCCACACTTCGACAGATCTCCCGCCATCTATGGGTAACTCGGGAGCTACAGGGCTTGGCTTTACGGCGAAGCAGGTGGCGAGGAGGAAGAGGGGATTGGTGAACAAC
>Ga0209515_10007945_pt1 | contig 12583 bp, 13 predicted proteins | sample Subgroupgradi54m_FD_187454 | JGI IMG/M metagenome (GOLD analysis project Ga0209515, IMG submission 187454) | Subsurface groundwater microbial communities from S. Glens Falls, New York, USA - GMW60B uncontaminated upgradient, 5.4 m (SPAdes)... ... | reverse complement strand
CGTGGGGACGTCCGTCGGCCCGAATTGGGGCGTCGAGCTGGAGTTCGTCCGCTCCGGACGCACGAATGAGCAGGAACCCGTCATCAACCCTCTGGCTCTGACGGAGAGCATCTTCGTCGCGGGGGGGGCCGTCCCCTCGACGATCACGGACCTGCTGCCGACTGGCGGCTTGCGTGGCTACACCAGCACAATCCCCTTCTCCTTCCGCTCTGACGTCAGGCGCCGCCATACGAGTCTCGATGCCGTCGCGTGGGCACGGCAGTCGGTCAGCGGCAGCATCGATCTGGTGTATCTCGGCGGAATCGCGTTCTCGCGCGACCGTTCCGACATTACGGAGAGCATCAACCTTCCCCGATCAGTCGCGCCCCAGACGCTCCTCGCGTTCGTGCCCCAGACGGAATTCCACAGCGCCTTCATTGAGTATGCGACGCGTCCGCTCGTCGGGATGGAAGCGCGCATCGGGTTCACCTCGCGGCTTCGCCTGGTTCCGGGATTTCGAGTGCAGGGGCTCGGGAACGGCTGGCTGTTGCGGCCGTACGTGGGTCTCGGCTGGTTCTTCTAGTCCGGCTACTGGACCGCCAGGAGCCCCTGCGCTTCAGGAATGACGCGGCGCTTGACCAGGTCCATGAGATTCTCGAATCGGAATGGCTTGTCGAGCCATCCGTCCGCGCGCAGGCGCGTGCGCTCGTCGTCACTGAACTCGCTTGCGGTGATCACGATGGTGGGAACGGCAGCGAGCTCCGGGTCTGCAAGCTGACGATAACGAAATTCGACACCGTTTAACAATCCCGGGAGCAGCAGGTCGAGGACGATGAGCGCGAAGCCGTGCGGCTGAGCGGCGAGCTCCCGCATGCCCTGCTCGGCGTCGGGCGCCTCGGTCACCAGGAATCCGTGCATCTCCAGCAGTTGCGCCAGCCCCTCCCTCACATCGTCTCGATCTTCGATGAGGAGAATCTCTCCGCGGCGAATCGCTACCTGTGCCATAAAAGTACTCAACGACGCCCGTTGTCCACGATGTGTGCCACCTGGGGTCAGACTCGGTGATGCCGCGTTCCGGAGTCAGACTCGCAGTACGCCGCGTTTGCGAGTCAGACTCGGGTACGGGACGACTCAAGGTATGCAGAAACTGCGACGGGCAGGAAAAATCTACAGCCTTGTCCGCGGGCGAAACGCCGCGCGGGCGGTGGCGGGCTCGATCAGCAGGAACGCGACCGCGGCGCCGACCCCGACGGCGATCTGCGCGACCGCCAGCTCGGGCCGCGCGTCACCGATCAACACCCCGCCGGCCACAAGCGCTCCAGCGAACACCGAGTCGGCGGCGACGATCCACGCCGCCGCGCGCGCGCGGGCCCACCCCAGCTCGGCTGGATAGAACCGCGACGTGAACCACAGATGCAGCCGCAGAGTCACCGCGACAATCGCCGCGGCCAGCACCGCGACGAACATCGCGTCGCCTTGCTTGCCGCCAATGATGCCTCGCGCGATCCACGCGGGCCACGTCATCACGCCATAGACCAGCGCGGCGGCGGCCTGATGAAACTCCCACCACCACGCCGACGGCTCCGCGCGGATCGCCTCCGCCGCGTGGTCCACCGCAGATTCGGACGAATGTGCCAGCTGGCGCTCCAGCGCCGCAAGCAGCTCACGCGCCGACTGATAGCGTTGGTCCGGATCAATCTGGATGCAGCGCCACGCGATGTCGGACGCCGACACCGGCATCGGGCGGGAGCCTGGCGTCAGCGGATGCTGGCCGGTGAGCATCTCCGTGAGCACGACGCCGAGCGCATAGATGTCGGCGCGCGCGTCGGTCACGGCGCCCAGCAGCTGCTCGGGCGGCATGTACGCAGGCGTGCCGACCGCGGCTCCAGGATGCGTCAACCGCATCGCCTTGACGCTCTCCACCTGCGCGATGCCGAAGTCGAGGACCTTCACCGCGCCGCCGGTCGTGATCAGCACGTTCTCGGGCTTGAGGTCGCGGTGGATGACGCCTGCGTCATGCGCGGCGCACAGCGCGCGCGCGATATCGGCCGCAATCGCCAACGCCCGCGTCTGTTCGAGCGGCGCCCGCTCGATGTCGCTGCGCAGCGTATGTCCGTCGACGAACTCGGAGGCGATGAAGAGCCGGCCGTCGATCTCTTCGAGCGCGTAGACGGTGGCCACGTTCGGATGCGAGATGGTGGCGGCCGCCCGCGCCTCGCGGCGCAGCCGTTCCCGCGGCGTCGCATCGCCTTCATCGACCTGCGGCAACGCCTTCAGCGCGACACGCCGATCGAGCCGCATGTCCCGCGCGCAATAGACGATGCCCATGCCGCCACGGCCGATCTCGCGTTCGATCTCGTACGGGCCGATGCGCGTGCCCGGCTCGAGGAAGTCGGGCCCGGCGATGTCGGCGGGATCGACATTCGCCGGCGTCTCGAGAAACCCTTCCGCGGTTTCATGCGCGGCGACGAGCGCGGCCGCTTCCCGCGCGAGCATCTCGTCGCGGCCGGCTTCACGCGTCAGCCAGTCGAGCCTCGTCTCCGGCGATTGCTCGAGGGCGCCGTGGAAGAGCGTCTTGAGGCGCTCCCACTGATCCCGGTTCACGCGTGACCGCCCGCGCTGCTCCTGCGGGGCTCGCCCCGCAGCGCGCGCTTCAGCCACGCACGCGCCATCGCCCATTCGCGCTTGACCGTGGCGGGCGATACGCCGACCGCCTCCGCCGTCTCCTCGACGGTGAGGCCCCCGAAGTACCGCAGCTCCACGATGCGCGCCTGTTCCGGGTCGAGTTTGGCAAGGCGCGTCAGCGCCTCATCGAGCGCCAGCACGTCGATCGACCGGCCCTCGTCCGCGATGAGCCCTTCGTCCAGCGTCACGCGCTCGGGGGCGCCACCGCGCTTGGCGGCTCTCCTGGCGCGGGCGCGCTGGACGAGGATCTGGCGCATCGAGATCGCGGCGATGGCGAGGAAATGGGTGCGATTGGCGAAGGAGCGCGGCCGCTCGCCCGCAAGCCGCACGAACGCTTCGTTGACGAGCGCCGTCGCCTGCAGCGTCTGCCCGGGCCGCTCGCGGCTGATGTAGCGCGCGGCGATGCGACGAAGCTCGTCGTAGACGAGCGGCATCAGCGCCGCCGGCCGGCCATCCGAGGGCTCTTGTGTCAGCGTCGTTCTATGGTGACGGTCTGAATGACGATGTCCTTGACCGGGCGATCCCGATCGCCGGTCGGCGTCTTCCCGATCTTGCTGATCACGTCCATCCCGTCGACGACCTCGCCAAACACCGCGTGCCGATCGTCGAGATGCGGCGTCGGCGCCAGCGTGATGAAGAACTGGCCGCCGTTGGTGTTCGGTCCACGGTTCGCCATCGACAGGATGCCCGCCTTGTTGTGGCGAAGCTTCGGGTGAAACTCGTCCGCGAAGTTATACCCGGGGCCGCCGATCCCCTGGCCAAGCGGATCGCCCCCTTGAATCATGAACCCGCTGATCACCCGATGAAAGATGGTGCCGTTGTAATAGGGCTGCTGCACCTTCTGATTGGTGCGGGGATCGCTCCACTGCTTCGTTCCCTCTGCAAGCCCGACGAAATTCTCGACCGTGCGAGGCGCTTCCTGATCGAAAAGACGAATCGTGAAGTTTCCCTCAGTGGTCACAACCCGCGCGTAGACTCCCGGCAAACGTCGCTCCTTGTGTGTGTACTCTGGTCAAGCAGAGCTATAAGCCACAAAGGATATCATCCCCCGCGTTACAATTCCGCCCATGACCGGTGCGATCCGGACCGCAGAAGAAGACGCGCTCGACGCCGTCGTGGCCGGTCGCGCCGGCGATCCGTTTGCGGTACTCGGCCCCCACGCCATCACGCACAGCGGCCGCCCCTCCATCGTCATCCGGACGATGCAGCCGTCGGCGAGCGCCGTCGACGTGCTGATCGGCGATCGCGCGTCCCCGATGGCGCGGCGTCATCCGGACGGGCTGTTCGAGGCCACGCTCGATCTCGACGGCCGCGCGCTGCGCGATCTGACGTATCGCTTTCGCATCCAGGAGGCGGGTGACATTCGCGAGACGATCGATCCCTATCGGTTCGGGCAGGTCCTCAGCGATTTCGATCTCCACCTCTTCAGCGAAGGCACGCACTACCGCGTGTGGGAGAAGTGCGGCAGCCATCGCACGATCATCGACGGCGTGACCGGCGTTCATTTCGCCGTGTGGGCGCCGAACGCGCAGCGCGTCAGCGTCATCGGCGAGTTCAACCGCTGGGACGGCCGCGTCCACCCGATGCGGAGGCTCGTGCCGTCAGGCGTCTGGGAGGTGTTCATCCCCGAGCTTCCCAACGGCAGCTGCTACAAGTTCGAGGTGCGTACCAGCGGTGGTCACCTGCTGCACAAGGCCGACCCGTACGGCCGGCACTTCGAGGTGCCGCCGAACACGGCAACGGTCGTCGTCGACGAGCGCTACGAGTGGCGGGACGTCGACTGGATGCGGGACCGCCCGTCGTTCGACGCCTGGCGCGCGCGGCCGATGTCGATCTACGAAGTGCATACCGGCTCGTGGCGCCGCGTCCCCGACGAGGGCAACAGGATGCTCACGTACCGCGAGCTGGCCGCGACGCTGGTGCCGTACGCGCGCGAGATGGGCTACACGCACATCGAGCTGATGCCGGTGATGGAGCATCCGTTCTCCGGCTCGTGGGGCTACCAGGTCATCGGCTTCTTTGCGCCGACGAGCCGCCACGGATCACCGGACGATTTCCGCTACTTCGTCGACGAATGCCACCGGCACGGGCTTGGCGTCATCCTCGACTGGGTGCCGGGCCACTTCCCCAAGGATCGGCACGGCCTCGCGGAATTCGACGGCACCGCACTGTACGAGCACGCCGATCCGCGTAAGGGCGAGCACCAGGACTGGGGCACGCTGATTTTCAACTACGGGCGCAACGAGGTGCGGACGTTCCTGCTGAGCAATGCGCTCTTCTGGCTCGAGGAGTTCCACATCGACGGCCTGCGCGTCGACGCGGTGGCGTCGATGCTGTACCTCGATTACTCACGCGAGGGAGGGGAGTGGATCCCGAATCAGTTCGGCGGCCGCGAGAACCTCGAAGCGGTCGAATTCCTCAAGGAGCTCAACACGCTGACGCACGGGCGCGTACACGGCACGATCACCGTCGCGGAGGAATCCACCGCGTGGCCCGCCGTGAGCAAGCCGGTGTACGTCGGCGGCCTCGGTTTCAGCTACAAGTGGAACATGGGTTGGATGCACGACATCCTCGAGTACCTCAAAGAGGATCCGGTGCACCGGCGGTGGCATCACAACCGGATCACGTTCTCGATGCTCTATGCGTTCACCGAGCACTTCGTGCTGCCGTTCTCGCATGACGAGGTCGTGCACGGCAAGAAGGCGATGCTCGACAAGGTGCCCGGCGATCTGTGGCAGAAGCACGCGACGCTGCGCGCGCTGTACGGCTACATGTTCGCCCATCCCGGCAAGAAGCTGATGTTCATGGGGTGCGAGTTCGGCCAGTGGCGCGAGTGGAACCACGATGCGAGCCTCGACTGGCACCTCCTGCAGTACGCGGAGCACGAGGGTCTCCGCCACTGGGTGCAGGATCTCAATCACACCTATCAGCGCGAGTCGTCACTGCACGAGATCGATTTCGATGGCTCGGGTTTCGGCTGGATCGACTGCTGCGACAACGAGAACAGCGTGATGTCGATGATCCGCCGCGCGCGCAACCCGGACGACTTCACCGTCATCGTGACCAACTTCACGCCCGTGCCGCGCCTCGATTACCGCATCGGGGTGCCGGAGGGCGGCTGGTACCGGGAGCTGCTCAACAGCGACGGCGCCCGCTACGGCGGCAGCGACCTGGGGAACGCCGGCGGCGTCCACGCGGACGCGCGGCCGATGCACGGCTTCGACCACTCCATGTCGCTCACGGTGCCGCCCCTTGGGTTCGTACTATTCAAACGGTAGCCACGCCTTTTTGGCGACAGCCGCGACGTCAGCGAGCGTCGGCACAGCGCTCATCGCTCCCACCTTCGTACAGCTCAGCGCCGCCGCCGCGTTCGCGAACCGCAGGATCTCGTGCGGCGCGTCGCCGCGCAGCAGCGCGTAGATGAACGCGCCTCGAAAGACGTCGCCGGCGCCGGTCGTATCCACGGTCTTCACGTGAACACCCGGCTCCTGATGCACGTGGCTCCCCACGAGCAGCACAGCGCCGCGCGCGCCACGCGTCACGCACACCATCGAGTGATGAGGCTGCCGGAGCCCTTTGAGCGCCCGCTCCATGTCCGCGTTGCCCGTGAGCGCCGTGGGCACATGCTCGGCAAAGATCGGCACGGTCACCGCGGCGATGAGCTCGCGCACGCGTCCGGTTGCCTGCTCGATGTCGCTCGTCACCGGCAGCCCGTGATCCCGCGCGATTCGCGCCGCCTCGAGGCTCGCGTCGAGATCCACGTCGTCGACGTGCAGCAACCGGGCCGATCGGATCGCATCAGGATCGATGTCGCGCGCGTCGAGCGCGGCGCGCGGATCGCGCCGCCACAGCACGACACGCTCCCCCTCGCGGTCGTCGAGCAGGATCACGGCGAACGGATTGGGGACATCGCGAATGATCGCGTGTGAGATGTCGATGCCGTGGCGGGTGAGCTCATTCCGCATGCGCCCGCCGTTGTCATCCGATCCGATCGTGCCGATGTAGGACGCGCGCAGGCCCATCGCCGCGCACGTCGCCAGCGCGGTGGTCACCTGCCCGCCACAGGAGACGAGGTGATCGGTGATCGGCAGCTTGGCAAACGCGCCGTCCGGCCGTGGATAGTGGGGAAGCCGATAGACGAAGTCGACCGAGTTCGCGCCGACGCCGACCACGTCAAACATTGCGCCTCTCGGCGTTGTAGGGCGGGCCTTCCGCCTTCGCCGAGGCTTCGGCGGACAAGTGACGGCCCGCCAACTCGTAGAGCGCGATCGCCGCCGCCGTCGCAACGTTGATCGAATCGCTGCCACCGCTCATCGCGATCCGCGCGCGCAACTCGCACGCCTCGAGCGCCTCCGGGCTCAGGCCGTCACCCTCATGACCGAGGACGAGCGCGACGCGACGGCCCGAAAACTGTTTCGCGATCGTGTGAAGGCACGGCACGGCTGGCGAGGGTGTCAACGCAACGACCGCCATGTCCTCTCGAGCGAGGTCATTCAACGCGTTCGGCCAGTTGTCTACTCGCGCAAACGGAATCTTCAGGGCTGCGCCCATCGAGGTCCGGATGGCTTTGCGATAGAGCGGATCGGTACTCGCCGGATCGAGCAGCACCGCATCCACGCCGAAGGCTGCCGCGTTGCGAAAGATGCTGCCGACGTTGTCGGGGTCGCCGATGCGCTCGAGGATCAGGAGGACGCGCGCGTCGCGGGCGAGTGTCCGCCACGCGCGCGCCACCGGCCGCTCGCCGATCGCGAGGCATCCGCGGTGCACGTTGAATCCGGCGACGCCGTCCATCACCGGCTGAGGCACGACGTAGATCGGAACGTCGGGGTGCACGGCGATGAAAGGCCGGATCGTCTCGAGCGCCGTGTCCGTGACCATCACCGATCGCGTGGCGAGGAGACCGTCGCTCAGCAGCCGCTGCACGACCAGCCGTCCCTCCGCGACGAAGATGCCGCGCCGCTCGACAAGCTCTGGATCCGGAATGTTGCGGTAATCCGCGAGGCGCGGATCGCGCGGATCGGAGACGACGGCGATGATCACAGCGTTGTCTGCTACGTCGCCTGTTATGTCGCCTGCTCCCCGGGCGCCTTGGGACGCTCCCAGCCGCGGTAGGTGCCGAGCACGCGCGTCCACTTGCCGAACTCCGCGAGATGCATGAGCGCGCGCGAGCACGCCATGTCGTCGCGGCGCGCCTCCACCTCGACGTAGAAGAGGTATTCCCATGGACGCCCGCGGATCGGGCGGCTCTCCAGCTTGGTGAGGTTGATGTCGCGCAGCGCGAACACGCTCAACGCCTTGAACAGCGCGCCGGGCGTGCTCGGCAGCGCAAACACGATCGTCGTCTTGTCGGCGTCGGGCCCGGCGACGCCGCCGATGATCGCGAACCGCGTGATGTTGTACTCGTAATCCTGCACTGCCTCCTGGAGGACCTCGAGGCCGAAGACCTCCGCGGCGCGGCGCGACGCGAGCGCCGCCGCGTCCTTCAGCTTCTGCTCGGCGATGAGCTTTGCGCCCCCCGCCGTGTCGTACACCGCCTCGACGGTGACGCCGAGATCCTTGAGGTACCGCTCGCACTGCGCGAGCGCCTGCGGATGCGAGTAGACGGTCTTGATATCGGAGATCTTCGTCCCCGGCAGCGCCTGGAGACAGTGGATGACGTCGAGCTCCACCTCGCCGGTGATCATGAGCTCGTGTTCGAGGAGCAGGTCGTAGTTGCGGTGAATGGTGCCGCCGATCGAGTTCTCGAGCGGCACCACGCCGTGGGTCGCGCGCTTGCGCACGACCGCCTCGAAGACTTCGTCGAAGCTCTTGCACGGCATCGTCTCGACCTGCGGGCCGCCGTACACGAGCGCGGCGGCTTCGCTGTAGGCGCCCGGTTCTCCCTGATACGCGAGTCTCACGAATGCTCTCCCTGTCTGGAGGCCGCTGCCGCGCGCGCGGCGCCCCCAGCCAGCATCGCCACCGTCGATACCGCAAGCAGCGCCACGAACAGCCAGATCGGCGTCGCCGGCCCACGCCCCGTCATCGCCGCCCATACCAGCATAGTCGCGGGGACTGTGGCAGCAATCACGGTGTAGCGCAATTCGTCGTGGGCCGCGATTTTCGCACACACGTATCCACCCCGGACCGACACCAAGGCAGTGAAGACGACCCGGATCACCATCATTGCCGGCGTGTTGAGGACGACCGCGTCTTCGTCCAGCGACTGTGGCGAGCTGGGCGCCATGGCATTAGCGAGCGTCGACTCCTCCAACTGCACAAACACCAGAGTGATGGCGAGCCCCACGATGACAGCGACGAAACCGCGGACGATATTCACAGCGTCATGACCAGCTTGCCGATGAAATACCCGGCCGCGGCGACGCCGAACCCGACGAGAAACATGTCGCGGCCGCTGGCCCACATCCCGCGCCCGGTGAAGATGCTGCGCGCGGCGCCGACGCCGAAATGCGTCAGCATGCTGACCGTCAGCGAGATCCAGATCGCGGGGCCCGGCGGCGCGAGCAGAAACGGCATGAGCGGGATGATGGCGCCGACCGCGGTGGAGCTGCCCGTCACCAATCCGTCGGCGAGCGGGGTCACCGACGGCGGCTGGATCCCGAGCTCCTCCTGCACCTTGGTCGCGAGCGCGCGCTGCGGGTCCTTCATCATCGCTTCCGCCGATGCCCTCGCGTTCTCGGGCGTCAGTCCCTTCACCTCGAGAATCAGCGCCAGCTCCTTCTCCTCGAGGTCCGGCATCAACCGCAGCTCATCGCGCTCGATGGCGATCTGCCGCGCCGCGACTTCCGTCTCGCTCTTGGCCGCGAGGTATCCGCTCGAGCCCATCGACAGCGCGTCCGCCAGCGCGCCGGCGATCCCGGTGACGATCACGAGGTGCGGCGCGACGTTGGCGCCAATCACGCCGGCCACGAGGCCGAAGTTCGCCGTGAGGCCGTCGTTGAAGCCATACACCACGCTCCGCAGGTAGCCGCCGGCCGCGTGCCCGTGCCACGGCTCCCCCGTGCGTCCCATGGACGAAGAGAGATGCTGGGCGTGCTCGGCGGACTCGGTCGCAATGGCCACCGCGGTGTCATGCGTCGCCTTGTCGGTCGCGCCCTTCGCCAGGCGCAGGTACGACCCGACCTCGCGCGATTCTTCCGCGACGATCAGCGGCAGGACGGCGGACGATCCGAAGATGTGCGCCACGCGGGCAAGCATCCGCGAGCGGAGCGACGGCGCATGTGACGGCACGGTACCGCCATGCTCGTGAAAGAGCGCGCGCCATCGCTCGACATGCTCGTCTTCCACGGTCGCGAGCTTCTCGAAGATGGCCCGGCGCGGCGGGTTCGATTCGGTCCGGGCCAGTGCGCGGTACAGCCACGCGGCATCCATCTCGTCCCTGTAGTACTCGCTCCAGGCGGGTTCGACAGCCATGTCAGACCGTCACGACCGAGACGACGATGGAGCCGATCGAGAGCACGAGGCAGATCACGGCGATCAGCATGTGATCACCGCGCTCCCGCTTGAGCGGATCCATGAACATGGCAGCCAGGTAGCCGCCTCCAACGCCGCCCGCGTGAGCGTAGTTGTCGATCCCCGGCATGATGAGGCCGAAGACGCCGAGCATGATGATGAAACGCGTCGCCTCGGATCTGACGATCGTGCTGCCGGTGCGATGGCCGTAGTACAAGAGCGCGCCAATCAAGCCGCAGATCGAGGCCGACGCACCGACGGTGTATGCGCTGCCGTGAAGAAAGGGAAGCGCGGGAAGAAACAACGCCGCGCAGGAGCTGAGCGTGAAGCCGACGATCGAGCCTGCCGTGTAGATGATGATGGTCCGCCCGGCGCCGTAGAACTCCGCGGTCGGCGGTGCGAGCTGGCGCAGCGCCATCATGTTGAACAGGATGTGCAGCAGCCCCGCGTGCAGCCACGCCGCGCTGAGCACGGTCCACCAGCGGTGGTAGACGAAGACAGGAACCGCGCCGCTCTCACCGAACAGCAGCAGCGCCCGCGGATCCGGGCCGAGGAATGACAGCATCCCTCCCTGGCCGATCATCCCGTTCGACGCAATCAGCGTCAGGGCGTAGACGATGCCGCACGTGCCGATGACGAACGGCACGAAGCCCAGGTCGTTGCCGAGCGTCCGGAGCAACGGCGCAAACCCCCACAGGCCAGGATTCCGCCGGCCGCAGTTGTAGCACTTGTCGTCGGTGACGCCGACGAGCATGCCGCACGACGTGCAGAGCACCGACCCGGTCCGTTGACGACGAAGCATGGGGACTTCGATGATAATGCTGAATGTCGAATGACGAATTTCAAATTCCATTCAGCATTCGGAATTCGCAATTCAGCATTGCCATGCGCCTCATAGTCGGGATCACCGGAGCGACCGGCGTCATCTACGGCATCCGCCTGCTGGAGCGGCTGCGCGTGGCCGGGGTCGAGACGCATCTCGTGATCAGCCGATGGGGCGGCCGGACGCTGCTGCACGAGACGTCGTACTCGCGAGAGCAGGTCGAGGCGCTGGCGAGCGAGGTCTACGCGCCGAACGACATGGGCGCGGCGATCGCGAGCGGATCGTTCCGGACCGAAGGGATGATCATCGCCCCCTGCAGCGTGAAGACGCTTGGCGCGATTGCGCACGGCTACGGCGACAGCCTCGTGCATCGAGCCGCCGATGTGACGCTGAAGGAGCGACGCAGGCTGCTGCTCTCGGTGCGAGAGGCGCCGCTCAGCGAGATCCATCTCGAGAACATGCTCAAGCTCGCGCGGATGGGAGCGATCATCCTGCCGCCGATGCCGGCCTTCTACATCAACCCGCGCACGCTCGACGAGGTGATCGATCACACCGTGTCGCGGATGCTGGATCAGTTCGGGATCGCGGTGCCGGGCGCGCACCGGTGGGCGGGCGAGATGGGCGTCGGCCGCGGCGCCGGCGATGATTAGGCGGACCTACAGGTCCGCCTCTACGGCTTTGAGCGCGGCGCGCGCGCTGGTGACCGCGCGCTCGGCATCATCCATGGCCTGCGCGGCTTCCTCCGCCTGGCTGGCCACGCGGCGGGCTTCCTGGCGCGCGGCGTCCGCCGCGGCCGCCACCTTCTCGACGCGTGTCTCGAGCGCGGCCTTCGCTGTCTCTGCCTCCTTCGCACGCGCCGCGGCTGTCTTCATCGCCGCGCGCGCGCGCTCGGCGGCGCGCGTCGCCTCTGTCAACGCGCGCTCCGCATCGAGCAGCGCCGTTCGCGCTTCGGCCTGCTTCTTCTGCCGCTCCGCGTCGCGCCGGCGCGCGTCGTCTTCGGGACTGGCCTTGGGCTTCCGGGCGGTATCGCGCCCGGGCTGATTGAAAGGGATCACGCGCGGCGGCGTGTGGCCCTGACGCGCGGATCCGCCTCCGCGCGGCACCAACGCGGCCAGCGCCTCGAATCCAGGCGGATCGACATCGGCGGTCAGACGGCCGGAGGGCGGCCCATCTGGACTCCCGCCGTACGTCGCCAGCGCCTCCAGCGTCGTCATGATGCGGCGCAACGCGTCGGGGGAAGCGGGGTGGCCGGATTCACGCAAGATCTCCGCTGACAGCTTCATCAGCTGGGCAAGGGCTTCACGGCGCGCATCCAGCGGACCACGAAGGTCGGCGGATTTGCCGGCGAGCTGTGCGGCCTGCGCGTTCCGGAACTGGTCGCCCGCCGCGATCAGCTGATCGAAAGCCTTGCGGTGACGCCAATACAGCTGGTTGGCAACCCATGCCGAGAGCGGCGGCTTGGCGAGCGCCTTCACCCGCTCGGCCTCTTCCGTATCGCCGGATTTCTTCAGCGTGGCCGCGAGGACGTTACGCGCAGGCGTGAACTCGGCCAGTGGAAGCTGAAAGAGACTGTCGTGAGGTGCCGCCACGTGACCTAGTCTGTCACAGCCCATTCATAGACTCTGAATTGACGAATTGACGAAT
>Ga0209515_10007944_pt1 | contig 12585 bp, 9 predicted proteins | sample Subgroupgradi54m_FD_187454 | JGI IMG/M metagenome (GOLD analysis project Ga0209515, IMG submission 187454) | Subsurface groundwater microbial communities from S. Glens Falls, New York, USA - GMW60B uncontaminated upgradient, 5.4 m (SPAdes)... ... | reverse complement strand
TGTCGGCCATGGGCTTGGCGACGGCTGATGGTCCGCCCTCGAAGGGCGCAGCAAGCTGCGCCCCTACAAGGAGAGCGACAACTCGGAGATGCGCTGGTGGCGGAAACCATGAAGGGGTTTTCGCTGCTGCGCCCGTTGTCGGAGCTCCAAGATTCCACATCCAACAACCAAGCACCAGTGAATGACCCGCAGAATTACCCGACTAGGTAATTGTCGGGTCTGGCGGCGGCGTGGTTTAATGGCCGCGCTTAACCCCTACACCTGATCCCCGGCAGGTTCCCTCCTGCCGGCCTCGCAATCTCACCGCGAGCTGGTGTGTCAACCACCTCACTGCAACCCCATGAACCTGACCAAAACTGTAAGCTCTCTCCGCATGCGTCCGCGCACGTTTTCCCCATTGCTGATCGCGGCACTCCTGCCGTGCCTCACCGCGCTGCCGGCCGCGGCACAAACCGCGGCGCCGGCCCCGGCGACCGAATCCGAGTCCTCCCCCGGCCAGGAGACGCTCGTGCTCTCGCCCTTCGTCGTCACCGCCGAGGATGCGGTCGGCTATCAGGCCACCAGCACCCTCGCGGGCACGCGCCTGCGCTCGAGTCTGAAAGACATCAGCGCGCCCATCAGCGTGTTCACGCCCGAGCTGTTGCGCGATGTCGCGGCCTCCAATTTCCAGGAGGCGATGCTCTACTCCGTCAACGTGGAGAACGAAAACGAATACGCGCCCGACGACACCGAGGGCGAGAGCATCTCCTCGACCACGCAGAACCGCATCCGCGGCCTCGCCGCCGGCACTCAGACCCGCGGTTTCTTCAAGACCAACTTCCGCGCCGACACCTACAACCTCGACCGGCTCACCGCCGCGAGCGGCCCCAGTTCGATCCTGTTCGGCATCGGCAGCCCCGCCGGCGTGCTCGACGCCACGCCCATCATGGCGAACCTCGCGCGCAACTCCGGCCTCGTCAGCTTCCGCGCCGACAACTTCGGCGGCCTGCGCGGCAACGGTGACTACAACGCCGTCATCCTGCCCGGCAAGCTGGCCGTGCGCGTCGCCGCCCTCGACCAGAAAACGAAGACCTTTCGCGAGCCCGAGTTCGACGACGAGAGCCGCCGCTTCATCACGGTCACCGCCAAGCCCTTCTCCGGCACGACCATCCGCGCCGAGTATGAACACATGAGCAACCATCGCGTGCGCGCCCGCGACACCCTGATGGAGGACAACATCACCGGCTGGATCGCCGCCGGCAAACCCCTCTACGACTTCTCCACCGGCCTCTGGACCTCCGACGGAGGCGCCACTTGGCAAACCCGCTCGGATCTCGCCACCTGGCGCAACTCCGACGGCATCGGCTCGGGCAACCGCGTGTTCATGGCCGGCGGCGCGCTCGGCGGCTCGGCCGCCCAGGGCCTCGTCTGGAACGGCATGGGCATCTCGTATGACCGCAACCGCACCCACGCCACCAGCTTCACCGACGACAGCCTCATCTCGTCCGAGACCAACTACTACGGCCTCGGCGACCGCACCTTCCTGCGGGGCGAGAACAACAGCGTGGTCGTCGAGCAGAAGATCACCGACGACCTGCACCTCGAGTTCGCCTGGCAGCGCGAGCAGAACACCCGCCGGCAGGACGACCCCCTGCGCTACGGCCTCTCCTCGATCCAGGCCGACGTGAATTATTATCAACCCTATCCGGTCGGTCAGACCTCCGGCACGCTCGTCGCGAATCCGAACGCCGGCCGCTACTTCATCGAGAGCGAATACCTCGGCTGGACCGAGGACGACGACCTCGAGACCCGCCGCGGCATGCTCTCCTACACGTTTGACTTCACCAAACGCGATCGCGCCGCCTGGCTCGGCAAATACAACTTCGGCGCGATGTGGCATATGGAGCGCAGCGACAACTTCAAGACCAAGCGCCGCCTCATGAACACCGGCGCGTCCTGGATCGGCGCCACCGGCGACTACTCCCCCAACAACATCCGTTCCCGCTACTACCTCGACATCCCCGGCCTCGGCGGCGACACAGCCGGCGTCGCCTACCCCGGCGACTTCGAGTCCCCGCCCTGGGAAACCGTCATCGGGGGCATCCAGAGCGACGGCACGCCGTCGAAATCCCGCACCGACATCACCGGTCGGCTCGCCGTGCTCCAGGCCTCGCTGCTGAAGGACAGCCTGGTCCTCACCTACGGGTTCCGGCACGACAAGCAGGAGGTCCGGAAAGCCACCTACGGCGCGCGCGACCCGAACACCCGCGAATTCATCACCGATGGCGTCGCGCTCGATCCGGATTCCATCGTGCAATCGGGCAACACCCGCACCTTCGGCGTCGTTTACCACACGCCGCTGAAATGGCTCTCCCTCCTCTACAACCATTCCAACGCCTTCAACCCGCAGGGTGCCTATCGCGACTGGTTTAACCAGCCGCTGGCCCCCGGCTCCGGCACGGGCGAGGATTACGGCTTCAACCTCAGTCTCCTCAAGGACAAGCTCCAGTTTCGCCTGGCCCGCTACACCAACACCTCGATCAACAACGTCGAGCTCGACTGGTATTACGAGATGCCCAAGTGGAGCGTCGTCGGCAACATGGACGCCAGCTGGGGCATGGTCACCAGCTACGCCAAACGGCTCGCGGAAGAGACTGGCGACGCCACCTATCTCGCCGACATTAACGATGTGGAGGCCTACCCCGGGTACAGTTGGGACAACGTCCGTGCGACCCGCGACTTCAAGTCCGAGGGTTACGAGGCCGAACTCTTCTACACGCCCACTAGTCAGATCGACCTGCGCCTCACTGTCAGCCAGTCGAAGGCGACCAACCTGCGCATCGTCCCGCTCCTGCAGGAATACATCGCGGCCCGCTACTCGACCTGGGAGAAATACTTCGGTTACCCGTCCTGGGGCCAGTGGAACTGGCCACTGCCCGCGTGGAATCCCGACTGGGCCACGACCCCCGGCACCACCGGCTACGATCTCCTCAACTACGGTCTCCCGCGCGTGGACGAGTTCGTGGCCTCCGAGGGCAGCGTCACCGCCCGCGGACGCAAGTGGCGTGTGAACGTGATCGGCAACTACCGCTTTGAGGGCGGCCTGCGCGGCTTCTCCGCCGGCGGCGGTGTCCGCTGGCGCAGCCCCGACACCATCGGCTATCACGGCATGGCCAACCCGCGCCTCCCCAGCGGCCCGCAAGTCGCCGACGTCAGCCGCCCCATCCGGGGCGACGACTCCCTGGATATCGACGCCTGGATCAGCTACGGCCGGAAGATCGAGGTGGCCGGCGCCAAGTTCGACTGGAGCGTGCAGCTCAACGTCCGCAACCTGTTCAACGGCGACGATTTTGTGCCGCTGGCCGTCTATTACGACGGCACGCCCACCTCCTACGCCCGCCACGATCCGCGAACCTTCATCCTCACGAACACGTTCAAGTTCTGATCCGGTTGCCCCGGGTCGATCCCCGCCTTCGGCCGTCTTCCCTTCGAGTTCGAGGGGGGCGGCCTTGGTTTTCATCACCACGCGAAGCACGCGCTCGGGCATGGGGCTCCCTGCGCGCCGCCGCGCAGGCATCGTCGCCATGAAACCACGGATTTGGCTGGCCGGTCCCCGAACGACCGGCCCGCATGGAGCCATACCTGCAGCTAACCGAAAACACGGTTTGCCGTGTGTAGGGGCGCAGTCTTGCTGCGCCCAAGGATCATCGAGGCCAAGCGGGCGCAGCAAGACTGCGCCCCTACCCCGGATATTTCACACTCTCCTCTCCGGCCCACCCACACCCGGTGAGTAATTCTTTCCTGCTTTTGCCGTTAGCCTCTATATCCCAGCAATTCTCGATGACATCCCGCTGCGGGCATTCGCGAACACACGAACAAAAGCAGTTGGAGTGCGAAATAGGCAGGCTAGGCCGTCAGGCGAACGTGCGGCCGAAGGGAAAGGATGATCTGTCGCGCCGGCGAGGTGTCGCCTTCCAGGCGGTTGCGGACGATGCGGACCGCCTCGGCGGCGAACTGCTCCCACGGGATGGCGATGGTCGAAAGGTGCAGCGCCTCGGCGATCGGAGCGTTGTCGAAACCGACGACGTGGGGCACCGGTTGGGCGCCGCTTGTTTCAAGCTCCGTCAACACTCCCTGGGCGAGGCGGTCGTTGCAGCAGAACACGCCCCGAAAATTCTTCTTCACCAGGGCCGGGGCCGCGGCGCGACCGTGTTCCAGAAACCAGCCGCCGGCATGAATGACCCGGGCGTTGGTCGCGACCGAGAGGAAGCCTTCCACGCGCTGGCTGCTCCGGCGGTCATTCTTCGGACCCGCCAGCACGGCCAGATCTCGGGCGTTTGGCAGCTTCTGCAGGAGAACCTGAGCGGCACAAACCCCGCCCGAGAAGTCGTCCGTCCGCACACAGTCGACATAGCTTGCAGCCAGTCCGGGCGGAGGCGCGTCGTGGAGGAGCAGGCAGAATCGGCGCTCGGTCACGAAGCGCTCCAGCAGGTGGGGACACTCCCAGAGCACCGGGAGGTGTTGGGCCCGAAACCGCACGTCATCGTCAGCCCAGCCCTGCACGCAAGGCAGGCTGGCTTCCTTGAGCACGCGGGCCATGCGCAGAAGGAGATTCGCTCCGAAGCTGCCTGGGGCGCGCGCGCGAGGGGAAAAGATCAGCTGGGCGCCAACGAGTTCCTCCATGCGCCCGGCGATGAAAGTGCCACTGGAAGGCTTGCGCTCCAGCCAGCCCCCTTGGACCAGTTCCTCCATGAGGACGTGCGCAGTCTGATAGCTTACGCCGTAGCGATCCGACAGGGCGCGATTTGAAAGGAACGACTCACCGGGCCGATGAAACCCATCGCGGATACGCGCAATGAGCTTGGCTTTGATGTCAGTAACACGGGTTGAACGAGGTCGGGCCATATAGGGTGGATGGGTGCCCGCCCAGGGATGACAATTACTAGATCGGTTTCAATACTATCCGATTTGATACTTCTGGTCAGGCTGCGAGGACGGTGCTGAACTGGTGGCATGGCGAAGCCGCTTGAGGACAAGGTAATCGTGATCGTCGGTGGGACGACCGGACTGGGTCTGTCGGCTGCGCGCGCGATTCTTGCCGCGGGTGCGCGGGGAATCGTGGTGGTAGGCCGGAGTCGCGATAACGTGCAAGCGGCCAAAGCAATCCTGGGCTTGCAGTCCCGTGGTCTCGTTGGGGACGCGTGTGAGCCGTCAACTGCCGTGGCAGCCATTGACACGGCAGTTCAGGCCTTCGGTGCCTTCGATGGACTGTATCATGTGGCGGGCGGCAGTGGGCGCAAGATTGGGGACGGGCCTTTGCACGAACTCACCGATGCCGGACTGCGATTTACGTTGGATCTCAATCTCACGTCCTTGATCTATTCGAATCGTGCGGCGGTGCGCCGTTGGTGTGAGCAACGCACCGGGGGTTGCATTCTCAATATGGGATCGGTGCTCGGCTCGAGTCCATCGCCGCACTATTTTCCGACCCATGGATACGCGGCAGCGAAAGCGGCCGTTGCCGGTTTTAGTGTCAGCATCGCATCCTACTACGCGAAGCATGACATTCGCGTCAATGTACTGGCTCCCGCCTTGGTGGAGACTCCGATGGCGCAAAGGGCTGCGAAGGATGAGGAGATTGTCGCCTTTGTTAAAACGAAACAACCTTTGGCGGGCGGAAGGGTGGGCATGCCAGGCGACTGCGATGGCGCGGCCGTCTTCCTACTTTCGGATGCCGCCTGCTATATCACGGGACAGGTGTTGGCCGTCGACGGTGGGTGGTCTGTGACCGAAGGTCAGTTGGCGCCGTCGATTCGGCAGAAGTCGGGCGCTAGCAGCCTGTAATGCGGTGCCTCGTGCCTCCCGATGAAACGTAATCCAAAACAGGAGGTCAGCGCGACGGATCTCGTCCTTGGCGTCGACATCGGCGGCACGCGGGTCAAATGCGCGTGGTTCGATGCCGCAACCGGCCGCATGGAGGGGACCTGCGTGTTTCCAACCCGCGATTGCTCCGCTTCTGAGGGCACCCCGGCATTCGCCGAGGATGTGCGTGCGCAAATCGGCCACATCGAACAGAAACTTGAAAAACCTTTCGTGAGCGTCGGTATTGCCGCACCTGGGCTGGTATCGGCTGATCAGCGTAGAATCGTATGCATGCCTGGCCGGCTTAAAAGGCTGGTCGACCTCGACTGGAACATCCTGCTCCGGCGGAGCCATGCCGTTCCGGTGGTCAACGACGCGCATGCCGCACTCCTCGGAGAAGTGTGGCAGGGTGCTGCAAAGAACCTGAATCACGTGGTTATGCTCACACTCGGCACCGGCGTCGGCGGCGCCATCATGGCGGACGGCCGCTTGTTGACCGGGTCCTTGGGGCGGGCGGGCCACCTAGGCCATATGTCGCTCGAACCTCGTGGTCCGCTGGATATTGCCGGGACACCCGGATCGCTGGAGGACGCAATCGGCGAATGCTCACTGGCCCGACGCAGCGCCGACCGCTTCGGGTCCACCCTTCAACTGACCGCGGCCGTGGAGGCCGGTGATCCGCACGCTCTCGTGCTTTGGATGAGTTCAATCGATGCGCTTGCGGCGGCGCTTACGTCGTTCATCAATGCGCTCGACCCCGAGTGTATCGTTGTCGGGGGCGGTATCGCCCAGGCCGGCAATAGGCTGTTTGAGCCGCTGCGCCGGCGCATGGACCAGATCGAATGGCGTCCTCTTGGACATGCCGTTCCCATCGTCCCGGCGCAACTCAACGACTGGGGTGGCGCGTGCGGTGCCGCATGGACTGCGCTCAAAGCGAATTCGCCGCGGAAAACTTCACCTGCTAGCCCGGATATTTCACACTCTCCTCTCCGGCCCACCCACACCCTGTGAGAAAATCCTTCCTGCTTTTGCCGCTTTCTGGCCCATCCGGGCTAACCGCAAAACCGCCCGGCGGTTTTGCTTTTAGCCTGCATATCCCAGCAATTCTCGATGATACCCCGCTGCGGACATCCGCGAACACACGAACAAAAGCAGTTGGAGTGTGAAATATGCAGGCTAAACAATGAAACCAACCAACGACTACCTGCAGTGCGCCCGCAAGATGATCGATGCAGCTCAAGCCCAGACTGGGGCGATCGAGCAGGCGGCCGACTGGTTCGCTCAATCGATTGCGGCCGGGCGCATGGTTCATGTCTTCGGGTCCGGCCACTCACGAATGATGGTTGAGGAAATGTGGCCTCGTTACGGATCCTTTCCCGGATTCAACCCAATTGTGGAACTATCGCTGTCCTTTCACAACCTCGTGGTCGGAGCCAACGGCCAGCGCCAGGCGATGTTTTTGGAAAACGTGAGCGGCCTCGCCGAGCGCATCCTGCGCAATTTCGCGCTCGAATCCCGCGACAGCGCGTTCGTCGTCTCCAGCAGCGGCTGCAACGTAGTACCCATCGAGATGGCCGAACAGTTCCAAAAACGCGGCGTGAAAGTGGTCGCACTCGTCAGCCGCGCGCACGCCGACGCCTCCACGTCCCGTCGTGCCGACGGAAAGAAACTGACCGATTTTGCCGATCTCGTGCTTGATACCGGCGCGCCCGTCGGCGACGCGATGGTGACGGTCCCCGGCCTCGATACGCCGGTCGCTCCCGGCTCCACCATTGGTGGCTGTCTTGTGGTGAACTCGATCAAGGCCGAGGTGGCCGCGCGGCTTGCCGCTGCCGGTCAACCGCCGAAAGTGCTGAGCGCGGCGGCGGTTGTTGGCAGTGCGCGAGCAACCGCGCTTTTCGAGGCCGCCTACGACGAACATGCGCATCGCCTCGCAAAACTCTACGCTGCCGTCGGCCCCACCTGAGACCGCCCGGCCTCTCCCTCCGCCCGCCCCCTCTTCTGTCCTCGTGCCCGTGAACACCAGCCCGCTCATTTTGGAAAGAATTCCCGTGCTCGCCACGGTCGATCTGCTGGTGGTGGGCGCCGGCACCGCCGGTTGTTGCGCCGCTCTCGCGGCCCGGGCGGGCGGGGCCGAGTCCGTTGCCCTGATCGAGCGCTACGGTTTCCCGGGCGGCACCAGCACCCAGATGCTGGATACGTTCTACGGTTTCTTCACGCCCGGGGAACAGCCACGCAAGGTCGTCGGTGGCCTGCCCGACCGGGTCGTCGATGCCCTCGACTCGGCCGGCGCTGTGTTTCTCCGGGCCAATACCTACGGGGCCGGCACCGGCGTGAACTACAATCCGGAGCGGCTTAAGCTCGTCTGGGACGAACTCCTCGCCGCCGCCAGCGTCCGCGTTCTACTGCACGCTACGCTGGTCGCCGCCGAGCAGGACCAGTCCGGCCGGCTCACGGGTGCCGTCATCTCGACGAAGCGCGGCTTCCTCCGGCTCAAAGCGCGCCGCTTCGTCGACGCCTCGGGCGATGCGGACCTCTGCCATCAGGCCGGCGTGTCCTATGAAACCGCTGGCGCGCACGAGCCCGCGCAAACGCTGACGACGACGTTTCGCATGAGCCACGTCGACCTCGACGCCTACGAGCGCGCCGGCGGGAAGAAAATACTCATGCGCGCGATGGCCGACGCCGTCGAACGAGGCACACACCCGTTGCCGCGCAAGAGCGGCAGCCTCCATGCCATGAACGCCCGCGGCTGTATTTCCACCGTCGCGGTGCGTGTGGCAGACACCGATGCGACCGATTTTGAGGAACTCACCGCCGCCGAGCAGGAAGGGCGGCGCCAGGCGTTTCTTTATGAACGCTTCTTCCGCGACTGCGTGCCCGGTTTTGCCACGTCCAACATCATTGGGCTTTCCCACCAGATCGGCGTGCGCGAGACGCGCCGGGTCTACGGCGAATATCGACTGACCAAGGAGGACTGCCTTTCCGTGGCGCGCTTCGACGACCGCGTGCTCTTGTGCGGTGCCCCGATCGAGGATCATCGTGCCACCAAAGGCGGTGGCGAGGAGACCATCTGGGGCTACGTGCCCGGCGGGGCGGCCTACGACGTGCCTTATCGCACGCTCGTCCCCCGCGAGCGCGACGAACTCTGGGTCGCCGGCCGCTGCTTCTCCGCCACGCACGATGCCCACGCCTCTTGCCGCTCGATGGCCCAGACTATGGCCATGGGCCAGGCCGCCGGCACCGCCGCCGCGCTCTCGATTGCACTCAAATGCGGGGCGCGGGAAGTTCCCATTGAAAGGCTGCAGACGCTTTTGAGGGAGCAAGGTGCTGTTCTCGAGTTGCCTTCCGGTGAAGCGAAGACCGGGCGCGACGAATGGAAGGCCAACCGCCACTGACGAGATGAATACGTTCTTCAGAACTGTCCTGGGCGATAAGCCCGCCGGGGAGATGGGTGTTACCTATGCGCACGAACATCTCATTATCGATCCCTGCTATGCCACCCAACTGACGCCGGAGTTCCTCTTGGATGATACGAATGCCTGCATCCAGGAGTTGCTAAGGCTCTTTCAGATCGGTGGCCGAACGGTTGTCGATTCGATGCCGTGTGATTGCGGGCGCAACGTACGCAAGCTTGCCGAGGCTTCGCGAGCAAGCGGAGTCCGGATAGTTGCTCCCACGGGCGTCCATCTCGCGAAGTATTATGACGCCGGACATTGGAGCCACGTGTATTCCGAGACGGATTTGGAGAATCTTTTCGTAGCCGACATACTCAACGGAATTGATGCCAACGATTACAATGGTCCCTTGGTAGCACGAACGCCCCATCGGGCAGGGGTGATCAAGATCGCCACGGACCGCCGCTTCACCGCGCGGGAGACGCGCGTGTTCGTCGCCGCGGCCGCCGCTCACCAACGGACGGGATGCCCGATTCTCACGCACACCGAGCAGGGTGAACTTGCGCTTGAACAAGTGGCGCTCTTGAAGGACCACGGCGTCGCCGCCCGTCACATCTGTCTTTCCCACACGGATCGAAAGCCGGATGTGGGGTATCATCGTGAGATCCTTTCGCTGGGCGTGGCGGTTGAATTCGACAGTTCGTTCCGCTGGAAGCCGGGGCAAGGCAATCCTACGCTCGATCTTTTGGTGAGTCTGCTGGGCGAATTCCCTGACCAGATCATGTTGGGCATGGACGCCGCCAAGCGTTCGTATTGGAAGTCCTACGGAGGCGTTCCGGGCCTGGAATTCCTTTTGGGCGAATTCTCCGAACGCATGAAGGCGGAGGGCATCGGCGCCGATTTGCTGGCACGCATCTTTGTCAGCACGCCTCGCCAGACCTTCTGTTTCCGAACAACCGAGAACAAACGCCTGGAAGCCGATCTCCAGGGACTGAAGACCTGAACCCACCCCATGAAACCGCCTGGTCTTCGCGGCTCAAGGTGAGTGGTGAGACCCGACCGCCTCCGGCCGCCCCCGGAATTATCTCCCCCCTACTGCTGTGCGCAAAGGATGTGCCGCCGCAGCGCCTTCAAGCATTTCAAGAATCGCGCCACCCACGGCGCGTCCGAGCAATGGAGGGACGGCGTTGCCGATTTGCTTCACGATTTGAGATCTCGTTCCGCAAAAAACGAAAGTGTCATCAAAGGATTGCAACCTGGCGCCCTCACGCGGTGTCAGCGCGCGGTTAAGCTTGGGATGAATGCAGCGGTTGGAAGCGGGATGAACGAAATTGACGGTGATCGTGACACTCGTAGTGGCCCCATCGAGCCGTGAGTAGCAGGAGCTGAACCCACTGGAAATCAAATGGCGCGGAATGCAGGAAATGTTCGCACCGGCGTGCCTGATGATCTCCAGCATCTTTGGCGTATGCTTGGTTGAATCATGCAAGGTGAGTGCCTTGGCACCGTTGCGGCGCTCGGTCTGATAGGTGGTGCGCGGCTTGCGTCTGTATAATGTGGCGGACCCCCCAGACTCAACGGGAGGAAGATCATCAATGGCGTCCATGACGGTCACTGGCGGAGCCAGAGGATCGCGGCTTCTGAACAAGGGCAGATCGTCGGTCGCCACCATCCGTGAGCGCTCACGAAACCCAATGGTTGCGCCGCGTGATTCATGTGTTGGCCGTGGGAAGGCCACACGCGCGCCCTCGTTTGCGCCAACCAGAATCAATCGTTCCCGTCGCTGCGGCACTCCGAAATTGGCCGCATTCAAAATGCGCCAGTCACAAGAGTAGCCCAGTTGTTCGAAGCACTCCGTGATATGGGTCAGAACCTCGCCATTCTGGTGCGTCGCGAGGCCGACAACATTCTCCATAACGAGAACCTTCGGACGGAAATAGTTCACGAAGTTTGCGAATTGTTCGAAAAGCGTGTTTCTCGGGTCGTCGTTATTGGTGGAGCGAAAGGGACGGATGGAAGAAAAACCCTGGCAGGGCGGGCCGCCGACAATCACGTCAACCTCGCCTCGGCCAAGCCCCGTGAGTTCCGCGACCTCTTTGCAGGAAAGACGCCTTAGGTCGCGGCGGATAGGAACGGCGTTCTTATGATTGGCGACAAAGGTCTCTAGACTTGGCGCGAGAATATCCACCCCCAGCCGTGTCTCGAAGGCGTCCTTTTGGGCGGACTCGATGCCGTGGGAGAAACCGCCTGTCCCGCAAAAAAGATCAAAGATAGTGTAGGCCATCGGTGGAGACAATTGTCTCGTGGACCTTCCGAGGCAAGCCCAAGTATCGTGCCCAGGTGAGCGACGCTTCCGTGGATAAACTACTTGCTGCCCTGATTGAGGAAATTCGTAAGGAGCGAACTGCCCAACGGTTAAACTACGAGGATTTATCCGCGGCTACAGGACTACACAGAACGACGTTCGGCCTATACGACCGCGGTGAACGCGGCCCCAGTTTTGAGGTATTGGCTCAGATTTCCGGCGCACTGGGCCTGTCGCTATCGGAATTGGTTCGGCGGGCTGAGGGTCAGATTTTCACCGAGAAGGTCAGCGAGGATTATACAACCAAGCGTGATGTGCCACAGAGCAACTTTCGGAATGCACAGGCTTTGCGCGAGATTACAGGCCTTTCCAGTGATGCGCTCAGACACGCCATAAAGGACTGTTATCGCACGCTTGATACTATTGATGCGCAACTGGCGGTCCACAGAGCCGATCCCATCAGTAAATTGGTGGAACTGGCTAACCTCTCATCAATGGTTGGAAATCTACTGGCCGCGGGGATCGCAAAAGCATCAAACGGGCTCTATAAGAGGAACCGTCCGCACAAGCATCCCGATCTGCTCTCTCAATCCACCGGGAATGGAGGCCTAGAGATCAAAGTGGCTTTGGAGAGCAACAAACCCAAAGGGCACCAACCAAAACCCGGAACCTACATTGTATTTCGCTATGTGCTCTGTCACGAGCAGGGCATATATACGCGAGGTAAAGAAAAACGCGGCAACAGGGTTTTTATTTGGGAAGTGAAAGTGGGACAGCTCAAGAAGGAGGATTTTAACCTCAGTAATACCGAGGGAGATTCAGGAAAAACGGCTGTGGTGAAAACCGACGTCTTCAACAAGATGGCTTTAGTCTATTACGATGCCGATCTCCTGCCGTATGGCGGCAGGGGCGGAGAATATCCCGGGTATAACTAGCCCGGATATTTCATACGCGAACTGATTTTTCGATTTTTTCGGGCGATAGAGGCGGAAAAGACGGGCCGCTGTCGTGTTTTTCGGTGTGGCCGCAGCCCGTCCGCGT
>Ga0209515_10007943_pt1 | contig 12586 bp, 11 predicted proteins | sample Subgroupgradi54m_FD_187454 | JGI IMG/M metagenome (GOLD analysis project Ga0209515, IMG submission 187454) | Subsurface groundwater microbial communities from S. Glens Falls, New York, USA - GMW60B uncontaminated upgradient, 5.4 m (SPAdes)... ... | reverse complement strand
CGCCATCGGTCTGTACCTGCTGGCCTTCGCGAAACGGAACGACGACCTGAAGCGCGCCGTCCTCGCCCTCTTCGTCTTCATCGCGGTCATGTCGATCCTCGCGTTTCTGTCGGGCTATGCGGCGCGTGACGCGCTTGCGGACCGGCCGGACATCTCGCAGCCGCTGCTGCAGGCGCACATGGACGGCGCGCTGCTCTCGCTGATCCTGATGGAGATCACCGGCGTGGTCGCCTGGTTCGGACTGTGGCAATTCCGTCCGAGTTCCCGTCCGGCACGTGGCGTTCTTTCAGCGGTGATGCTGCTGTCGGTCGTCACGCTGGCCTTGATGAGCGCCACGGCATACATCGGGGGGGGGATTGGCCACGAGGAAATCCGCGCGGGTCAGGAAGCGATCCCGATCCCGAGGTGGGTGTCCGCGGCAGCGGTGACGAAGTTCATGAACGGACCGTGGTGGGTCTGGGCCACGACCGAGACATTTCACTTCATCGGCCTGTCGCTCCTCGCGGGGGTGACCATCCTCATTAACCTGCGGCTGCTCGGCTTCATGAAGGACGTGCCGTTTGCCGCGTTGGATCGGCTGCTCCCCTGGGGCCTGCTCGGCCTCGGCATCAACGTGGTGAGCGGACTGTTGTTCTTCATCGGCGATCCCGGACAGTACGATGCGAACCCGGCGTTTGTCTGGAAAATGATCTTTCTCGTGCCTGCGGTGGCAACGTTCCTCTACGTCACCATCTCAGAGGATGTCGACGCAATGGGAGCGGGCGAGGCAGGACCGTCGGTGGCCAAGCTCGTTGGCGTGGGATCGCTCGTACTGTGGGGAGGCGTCCTCTACTTCGGCCGCATGCTGCCGTACCTGGGGAACGCGTTCTAGTTTAAGAGCGCCCTGCGCGACTAAGGGTACGCCATGAAACGCCCGGCGGTGATGGTCGCGGTCCAGACGACGAGGGACGCAATCGCCAGCGCCTTCACTCTGCCCGGCGTAGCGATCGGACTCGCAGCGGCAGGAAAGACCGCTCGTCTCAGAAAGTGAAGATTGACCATTCCGCAGGCCACCAGGCCAAGCTTGATCCAGAACAACACCTGAGGCGCCTTCATCGTCGCGGCGGCGATAAACAGCAGCAGGCCGGAGGCGGCGCTGAGTGAGAAGCCGCCCCACATGATGGGGAAGAGCGCGGCGAGCGGCTTGATGGGCACGCGCGGCGCGACGCCCAGGAGACGAAGTGCGAGCGCCGAGTTGAGTCCCGCCAGGATCGCCATTCCGAACGTGTGAAGCGAGAGCACGAACGGGAACGCCCAGAGTGAGGTGGAACTGCGCAGCCACGTACTCAGGCCGGTTGATTCCAGCCAGACGGTGAATGTCATGTGGGGAAGCGCGGGCGCCGCAGGCAAGACGTGCCGGCGCGCGCCCTGATCGGAAAAGAGAATTAATCTCGAGTGCTGGTGCCGCGCGCGTACACCTTGCCGTTGATCTCGATCCCCACGAACAGGCCCGTGTGCTTGGTCGGATCTTTCGCGGGGTGGGCGATGATCTTCGCGGGGTTGCCGGCCTTGACGACCTGCGGCGTCACGCCTGACGCGAGCACCGACGCAACCGGGGCGAGCTCGAACATCCAGCTCTCTGTCTTGCCTTCGCCGGCCGGGACGTCCATCGTGATATACACGTGCGGGTTTGCCCATCGGACCTGGGTGATCGTGCCCTCGGCGGTGATCGTCTTCCCGTCTTCGTACACCTGGTGTGAGTGATGCGCCAACGCCGGCGTGACGAGCGCCAGTAGTCCGAAGGCCGCTGCTAATACCGACTTCCGCAACATAATCCTCTCCTCTGAAGCGATGAAGCCTCTCACCACCGTTTACGACTCGCAGGCGCGGCTAGTTCTTCAGCCCGTACCGCTCGAGGTACGCGGATGCGCCCTCTTTCTCGATACATATGGCTTCCTCAATCCGGTCCACGTTCTGCCGCTTGAGGGTAATCCGTGGCGTCTCCCATGGTCCGGTCAGCACGCCGGGATCGTCGACGCGCGCCTGATATTCCAGTGTATCTGCGTTCACACGGCGCCACCGCTCCGTGACTTTCATCTGATCCGATGTCGGCCACACACCCGGGCTCTTCGCCGTCGGTTTGTCGTCGCGGCTGGCGAGCCAGCCTTCCCCGCTGAAGGAAATCACGTCGACGACGAGCGTATCGCCTTCCCAGTGCGCCGCTGAATTGCCCATGAAATAGGGGATCAGAAAATCAGGGGTGAGGCGTCGCTTACCGTCAGTCGGAATGATGCGATAGGTCGGAAACGCCTCCGTGAACACGTACGCCATGCCCGGCGCCTGGGTGATCTGGATCGAGCCACCGAGAATCGCCGCGCGCGGAAATGCCGACGGCCGGCAGTGCAGGCTGGGATCATCCTGCGGCGACACGGCCTTGCGGGCCTCGGGTTTATACAGGCGATCGAGCTGCGCCAGATTGAAGGTGTCGCGGTTCGCGCGCGCGCCAACCGGCGCTGGGACTTTCCACACGCCAGAGATATCGGGTTCTCCCCAGACCGTCTTTGGAGCTGCAGTTTGAGCGCTCGCCCCGGCGATGGCGAGCGCGACACACGCCGCAGCAGCTGCGACCTTCACTGCGCCTTTTCCTTCTGCTTGGCCTGGTATTCCTCTTCCATCTTCACGAGCACCGGATCTTCGAAGCATGGCTGCGCTTCGATGACCGCATCATTCCGCATCCGCCCCATCCGGAGCGTCGGGCCCGTCCAGGGTCCGGTCAACATCTTGTCGTCATACACCGTCACGCGATACTCGAGCATGCGCCCATCGGGGATGCTCCAGCGTTCGACGACCCGCAACGCGTCCGAAGCGGTCTGAGGTGGCCGGTTGCCCGCCGGTCCGCCCAGCCACATTCCGTCTTTGAAATTGGTGGTCTCGACGACCAGCGTGTCGGCCTCCCAGTGCGCGAGGGCGTCTCCCATGTAGGACGGCTTCCGCGCGGTATTGCGGGGAGCGCTGTCGATCCGAATCAGACGATAGTTTCCCGCTTCGGGGAAGACCGCCATCAGTCCAGGGCCGTGGACAACCTGAGTTGAGATGGGGCCGGCCGTGTTCCCTTCGACGATGCGGCTGGGGACGCAGTTGAACATTGGACGTGAAAAGCCGTTCGTCCAGGTGGCCAGCGCGATGCTCTCCCGCCGCGCCTGGATCTCGGGACCTTTCTTGTACACCGTTTCGAGAGGAACGGGAGCGCGGGCGAGCTCGACGTCACTCGGCCAAAAGACGCCGCCGAAGTATGGCTTCTTGTCCCAGGGCGTCCGTCGAATCGGGTATTTGTCCGGGTCGGGCGTGTAGCCGAGGAGACGCTTCGCGGCAGCCTCGCGACTTTCGCCGACAAGCGGGGCCTCGCCTTTCGACCAGTCGACGCCAAAGATGGACGCGTCCTTGTCGCCGCGGTTATCCGGCCGGATCTGGGCTATCGCGACGAGCGACGAGGCACAGACCAGGACCGCGGCAATCACGGGCCTCTTCATCGACATGCCAGACCTCCTGCGGTTGCGGCGAATGTGGCATCGATGTCGGAATCTGTCAAGCCGTTACGGCTCGATCGGCTCGAGTTCGGCCGTCGGTGAGTCTTTTGCCGGCGACAACTTTTCCTCGACGAACGTGTTCCACTCATGACACTGCGGGCACTGCCAGAGCAGCTCGATGCTCCGGTAGCGGCAGCGCGTGCAGACGTGCGGATCCAGATAGAAGACCGCTTCGCTGGTGAGCGCCATGTACCGGCTGACGAGCGACGGTTCGAGGCCGAGCGCCGAGAGCGTCTGCCAGATCTGCTGATGGATCGCGAGCCCGTGCGGGTTGTTTGGAAGCGCCTCGAGGAGGACGTCCAACGCCTCACGGTGACGCGCCTGGGCGGCGAGGTGCTTCGATAACGCGAGGCGCGCGCGCCAGTCCTGCGGATTCTGCGCAACCAGCCGCTGACAGAGTTCGGTGAACCGCCGAGGGGCACTGAGCTTCGCGTAGGCGTGCTCGAGACGTTCGAACACCAGGTGGGCGCGGTCCGGCACCTCGCGCGTGAGCGATTCCCACGCCTCGACGGCCGCGGCCATGTTGCCTTGCCGCTCGCGAACATCCCCGAGGTTCAGGTAGGCCGGCGCCGTTCTCGCATCGATGTCGATCGCCTCGGAGAACGTGCGTCCTGCGGCGTCCGTGTCTCCATTCCGCTCGCGGGCGCTCCCAATCTCGTTGGTGAGGAACGCCAGAATCTGCCGATCGTCGGGCCGGCGGCCGCCATCGAGCGTCGCGATCTCGCCGCGCACGCGCAGCGCATCGGCCCACTGATCCTGCTCCTCGTACAGCTTCTGCAGGTTCACGAGCGCGTAGCGGTTCCGCGGGTCGAGGCGCACGACTTCCTGGAATGCCTCGAGCGCGCGATCGACGAAGCCGCCGTGGCGGAAGTCGAGCGCCAGGCACAACTGGACGTACGCCTGTTCGAGCTTGGTCAGATCCGGCCGCTGCAGCAGCGACTGGTGCAGCGTGATCGCGCGGCCGACCTGGCCCTTGGCGCGATACAGGTTGCCGAGAATCATCTGGATCTCGAGCGCGTCGGTGCCGGTGCTGGCCGCCTGGGTCAGCTCGTCGATCGCCTGGTCCACCTGGTTGTCGACGAGAAAGTTGAGGCCGAGCATGTAGTGCGGCGTCTCGCGCAGCCGGCGCCGGTCGATCCAGCGGCCATCGCGAAGCTTGTAGCGCTCCCAGGCCTTGCCGACGATGAGCCCGAGGAGCAACGCGAAGAGGACGCCCAGCAGCGGCAGGTAATCGCGCATCCTGTCAGCCTAGAAGAGCTGTGTGCGCCAGAGATCGTGGAGATGCACGATGCCTTCGACCTGCCGGCCGGCGCCGACCACCACGATCGAGGTGATCTTACGTTCTTCCATGAGACGGAGCGCCTCCACGGCGAGCATGCCGCGCGTGACGGTCACCGGGTTGCGCGTCATCACGTCGGCGGCGCGCCGCTGGAGAATCGATGGTCCGCCGCCCTGCTGCGCCGCCATCATGTGCCGCCGGAGGTCGCCATCGGTGATGATGCCGGCAAGCCGGTCGCCGGACTCGACGACGCACGCCATGCCGAAGCCTTTGCGCGACATTTCCGCCATGACGTCGGGCATCGGCATGTCGAGCGGAACGAGAGGGCGTTGATCGCCACCGTGCATCAGCTGCTCGACGCGCATCAGCCGCTTGCCGATTTTTCCGCCGGGATGAATGTTCGCGAAGTCTTCCTGCCTGAACCCTTTCGCGACGAACAGCGTCATCGCGAGCGCGTCGCCGAGCGCCAGCGCCGCGGTCGTGCTCGCGGTCGGCACCAGGTTCATCGGGCACGCCTCCTCGGACACCTGGCAATCGAGCGCAACATCCGCGGCCTGGCCGAGCGTGGATGTGCAGTCGCCGGTCACCGCGATCATCCGCGCGCCAAGCCGCTTGATCGTCTCGAGCAGCCGCAGCAGCTCCTCGGTCTCGCCGCTGTTCGACAGCGCAACGATGACGTCGTCGGACTGCAGGACGCCCAGATCGCCGTGGATGGCTTCGGCGGGATGGAGGAAGAACGCCGGCGTTCCGGTGCTGGAGAGCGTCGCGGCGATCTTGCGGCAGATGATGCCCGACTTGCCCATGCCGGTCACGAGGACACGGCCGCGGCAGTCGAGCAGAATCTGAACGGCCTGCTCGAACCGGCCGTCGAGCCGATCGATCAGCGCAAGAATCGCGGCCGCCTCGGTCTGCAGGACCTTGCGCGCGAGCGCGATGTCGATGCCCGCGATCCGCGTCACGTACGTGCTCCGGACGCGGCGTCCGCGGTTTCTCGCGCGGCGGCATCAATCCGTTTCAGCTTCATGATGAGCGGCTCGAGCCGGTCGAGGCGCAGCGCGTTGGCCGCGTCGCTCTTCGCCTTCGACGGATCGGCGTGCACTTCCATGAAGACAGCGTCGACGCCGGCCGCCACGCCGGCAGAGGCGAGCGGCTCGATGTACTGCGCGAGACCGGCGGTCACGCCATCGCCCGCGCCCGGCAGTTGCAGGCTGTGCGTCACGTCGAAGACGACCGGGTAGCCAAGCGCGCGAAGCATCGGCAGCGCCCGCATGTCGACGACGAGATCGTTGTAGCCGAAGCTGACGCCGCGCTCGGTGACGAGCACGGACTCATTGCCCGAGCCGGTAATCTTCGCGATCACGTGCGTCATGTCCTTCGGCGCCAGGAACTGCCCCTTCTTGACGTTCACGGCCTTGCCTGTACGCGCGGCTGCGACCAGCAGATCCGTCTGGCGCGAGAGGAACGCCGGTATCTGGAGGACGTCGACCACTTCGGCGGCGGCAGCCGCCTGCGCCGGCTCGTGAATGTCGGTCAGCAGCGGCAGCCCCGTGCGCGCGCGGACGTCGGCGAGGATGCGAAGTCCCGCGTCGAGGCCTGGTCCGCGGAACGACGTGATGGAGGTCCGGTTCGCCTTGTCGTAGGAAGCCTTGAAGATCACCGGCACGCTGCATCGCGAGGCGATCTCGCGGATGGCGGAGGCGGTCTCGAGCGCATGCGATGCGCTCTCGATGACGCACGGACCAAGGATGAAGGCGAGCGGGCTACCGCCGCCGACCGAAAGAGATCCGATTCGGACCGGCTTCACGGTCCCTATTCTATCGGTTCGCCGTGGCCGTGACGTTCACCGTATCGAGCTGCCCGGTCTTGTGCCGATAGCTCGCCTCCACGAAGCTCGCGAAGAGCGGATGCGGTTCGAGCGGCTTGGACTGGAACTCCGGATGGAACTGCACGGTCACGAACCACGGGTGCGAGGGGAGCTCCGCAATCTCGACGAACTTGCCGTCGGGCGAGCGGCCCGACACCTTCATGCCGTGCTGCGCCAGCGACGCCTCGTAGAGACAGTTGAATTCGAAGCGGTGACGATGGCGCTCGTAGATCAGATCCTGACCGTAGATTCTCCGCGCGACCGATCCCGGCGCGAGCTCGCACGCGTAGCGTCCGAGCCGCATCGTTCCGCCGAGCTCGTCGACGCCGAGGAGGTCGCGCAGCTTGTAGATCACCTTGTGCGGCGCGTTCTCGTCGACCTCGGTTGAATCGGCGCCGTCGAGCGCGCACACGTTGCGCGCGAACTCCACCGTCGCCCACTGGAAGCCGTAGCAGATGCCGAAGAAGGGGACGCCGTGCGTGCGCGCGTACTCGGCTGCCTTCATCATCCCGCGCGTGCCGCGCGAGCCGAATCCGCCAGGCACCAGGATGCCGTGCGCCTCGTCCAGCAGGCGAGCTCCACCTTCTTTCTCCAGCGCCTCCGCCTCGACCCAGTTCAACCGCACCTTCAGATGGTTCGCGAAGCCGCCGTGAAACGCCGCCTCGTTGAGGCTCTTGTAGGAATCTTCGTAGCCCGTGTACTTGCCGACGACGTGAATGGCGAGCTCGTCCTTCGGGTTCTTGATGCCGTGGACGAGCGCCTGCCACGCCGCCGTCCGCGCCTCGGTCTCGGGAAGGTGGAGCAGTTTCAGGATGATTCGATCGAGGCCTTCGGCCGACAGCACCAGCGGCACCTCGTAGATCGTCTCGACATCTTTCGCCGTGATGACCGCTTCTTCGTTGACGTCGCAGAAGAGCGCGATCTTCCGCTTGATGTCGGCGTCGAGGAATCGATCCGTCCGGCAGAGGAGGATGTCGGGCTGGATGCCGATCGACCGCAGGTCGCGGACGCTGTGCTGCGTCGGCTTGGTCTTCAGCTCGCCCGCGGTGCCGATGAACGGCACGAGCGTCAGGTGGATGTAGATGGCGTTCTCGCGGCCGACATCCAGCCGGAACTGCCGAATCGCCTCGAGGAACGGCATGCTCTCGATGTCGCCGACCGTGCCGCCGATCTCGACGAGGACAACGTCCACGTCGCGCGCGGCGAGGCGAATGGCGTCCTTGATCTCGTTGGTGATGTGGGGAATGACCTGCACCGTGCGTCCGAGGTAATCGCCGCGGCGCTCTTTCTGGATGACGGAAAGGTAGATCTTTCCAGTCGTCCAGTTGCTGTTGCGCGTCGCCACCATGCTCGTGAAGCGCTCGTAATGACCGAGGTCCAGGTCCGTCTCCGCGCCATCGTCGGTGACGTACACCTCGCCGTGCTGGTACGGGCTCATCGTGCCCGGGTCGACGTTGATGTACGGGTCGAACTTCTGCAGCGCCACCGTGTAGCCGTGGTCCTCGAGCAGGCGGCCAATCGACGCAGCCGCGAGCCCCTTGCCGAGTGACGAGACGACGCCGCCGGTCACGAAGATGTATTTCACAGGACGTCCCTCAGGTCGTTGTGTCATGCCGCCTCATGTCCGCGCCGGGACCGCCAGCAGCTGGCGGCGCACGCGCTCCAGGTCCTCGGGCGTGTCCACGCCGATGGAGTCGTATGTGGTTTCGACCGCGTGAATGCGGTAGCCATGCTCGAGCGCGCGAAGCTGTTCGAGCGATTCGGCTCGCTCGAGCGGCGTCTGCGGAAGCGTGGCGAGTTTCAGCAGGAACGTCCGGTGGTAGCCGTAGAGCCCGATGTGCTTGTAGCAGGGATCGGGGATCGGGGATCGGGGATCAGTGGGGTTCGCGCTTCTCGGATCCCTGATCCCTGATCCCTGATCCCTGAAATGCGGAATCGGCGATCGGGAGAAATACAAGGCGCGACCCGTACGGTCCCTGACAACCTTCACGACGTTGGGATTCGTGTAGTCGGATCGGTCGGCGATCGCCACGCAGACCGTCGACATCTCGAGCATCGGGTCTGCGACGAGCGGCGCGATGACCGCCTCGATCATCTCAGGCTCGATCAGCGGCTCGTCACCCTGGACGTTCAGGACGATCTCACATGAGAGACTCGCCGCGACTTCCGCGATGCGATCGGTCCCTGTCCGATGCGCCGCGTCCGTCATCGCAGCGATGCCGCCAAAACCTCGTACAGCGGCCGCAATCCGCTCGTCATCGGTCGCCACGACGACCGCATCGACGCCGCGTGCGGAGGCGGCCCGCCGATAGACATGCTCGACCATGGGGCGGCCGGCAATGTCGGCGAGCGGCTTGCCAGGCAGACGCGTCGCCTCGTATCTGGCGGGGATGACGGCGACGACTTGTGGAGGGGGGAGTGTGCTGTCGAACGGATCAGGAAATCCGACAGGGTGCACGACGAATCATAACATGGTGAACAGGCCGTTCACCCTTCCGTGTTCGGTTCTTGGTTTGTGTTCGCCCGAACCGAACGCCGAAACTGAACACGAACGGAGAAGCGAGAAGATAGAAGCGTGAACGGCAGTTCGGCGTGAATGCCAGCCCCAGGGTATCGCCAGGGGCTGGCGAGACCGAAATGTTAGAATAGCCGTGACTTTTACGATGGACTGGAAATCGACGGCGGTCATTTCGGGCGCCGGCATCGTGGCCACCTGGTTTTTCTCGATGCCGCCGACGCACGCGCCCGCGGGCGCGGTCGCTCCCGCTGCGCGCGAGCCGCAGACGGCTACGTCGAGCATCGACATTGAAAAGGAAGCGGCGCGTCTCCAGGTGCACCCGCGACAGGAGCCGCAATACACCCAGCCGTCGCGCAATCCGTTCCGCTTCAGCGAGCGCCACGCGGCCGCGCGCCCCGCCGCGCCAGCCGCGGTTCCCCCGGTCGTCCCGCTCACGCCACCACCACCTCGCATCACACTGGACGGCCTCGCGGCCGACACGGTCGGCGGGCAGGAACAACGCACGGCCATTCTGAACACCGACGCGGGAGTCGTGCTGGCGAAGGAAGGCGATCAGGTCGCCGGCTATCGCGTGGCCAGGATTGCTGCTGATGCCGTCGAGCTCGTGAAGATCGCCGACGGATCGATTCTCCGGGTTGGTCTCCGTTAGATTCGAACGAGCCGGACTTCTCGGATCCCTTTCACTTTTCTGATCTCATCGAGTACCGCCTTCGGGATCTCCGCGGTCTCGTCGACAATCACCACGCCCACCGCGCTGCCGCCCTGGCGTCCGAGCGCGAAGTTCGCGATGTTGACGCGGTGCTTGCCCAGAATCGTGCCGATGTCGCCGATCACGCCGGGTTGATCCGTGTTGCGGATGACGATCATCGTCCCCTCGAGCGGCGCTTCGACGCCGATCCCATCGAGCAGCACGAGGCGCGGTGTCGTCCGCTCGAAGACCGCGCCTTCAACCCAGCGCTCGCCCTCGGGCGTGTGCAGTTTGACCGAGAGCATGCTCGTGTAGTTGCGAGACCTGGTGCTGCGCGATTCGATGATCTCGATGCCGCGCTCGTTGGCGATGGTCCGCGCATTCACCGGCGTGATCCCCGCTTCGAGCATCGGCTTGAACAGGCCGACCAGCACCGAGTTGATGATCATGTCGTTGCGGCCGACCGCCAGGTCGCCGTAGTAGCGGACGCCGAGCGCCTTCACGCGTCCGTCGTTCATCTGCGCGAGGAAATGACCGAGCCGCTCGCCGAGCTCGAGGAACGGCTTCAGCCGGACGAATTCCTCGGCCGAGACGGAGGGGAAGTTCACGGCATTGCGAATGATGCCGTCGCGCAGGAAGTCGCGCAGCGCGGCCATCGTTTCCATGCCGACCAGCTCCTGTCCCTCGCGCGTGGACGCGGCGATGTGCGGCGTCGCCACGACCTGCGGCAGCATCTGGAGCCGGTGGTCGACGGTCGGTTCCTTCTGAAAGACGTCGAGCGCCGCGCCACCGACCTGTCCCGCCTCGATCGCGTCGGCGAGTGCGCTCTCGTCAACCAGGTCGCCGCGTGCCGTGTTGATGATCCGGATGCCCTTCTTCGACTTCGCGAGCCGCTCCGCATTGACGAGGTTCTTGGTCGTCGCGGTGGACGGCATGTGAAGCGACAGGTAATCGGAGCGCGCAAACAAGTCGTCGAGCGACACGAGCTCGACGCCGAGATCGGCGGCAACATCCTCGGAAATAAACGGATCGTGCGCGATGATGCGCATGTCGAACGCCGCCGCCCGCCTGGCGACTTCCTGGCCGATTCGTCCCAGGCCCGCCAGCCCGAGCGTTTTCTCGCGAACCTCGTCGCCGAGAAATTTATTTTTCTCCCATTTGCCCTGCTTCATGGCGCCGTCGGCGGCGGGGAGATGCCGCGCCATGGCGAGCATCAGGCCGACGGCCAGCTCCGCGACGCTGACGCTGTTGGCGCCCGGCGCGTTCATCACGACGATGCCGCGCGCGCTGGCGGCCGAGACGTCCACGTTGTCGACGCCCGTTCCAGCGCGGGCAATCACGCGAAGCTTCTTGGCGGCGCTGATGAGGGCGGAGGTCAGCTTCGTCGCGCTGCGCACGACGATGGCGTCGGCATCGGCGAGGTCGCTCGCAAGCTGTTCGGGCGCCCGGCCTGTACGGGCGTCGACGGTCCATCCTTCTTCGCGCAGCAGATCCAGCGCGGATGCCGGAAGGTCGTCGGCGACAACGATTTTCAATGTTGGAATCCGAGATGGGGCGTCACGACGCGTTGATGTCGCAAGTATAATCTGCGGCTGGTTGTCACGCGCGCACTACGATGGTGCAAACCGTTAAATTGCTCGGGATCGGGCCGAGAACACGCGCGCGCCGCGACCTTTTCAACAGAGTTTTCAACAGAAACTGTGCGTAACCCGCGAACCGCGCGCGGGATTCTGACCTAACCGAGGCGGGAAGAGGAGATTCATGAAGCGCAAAGTGACAGTTGTTGGCGGCGCCGGGAATGTCGGCGCGACAGTTGCCCGCCAGATCGCCGAGAAGGAACTGGCTGATGTCGTCATCATCGACATCGCCGAATCGAAAGCGGCCGGCGTCGGCCTCGATATTTACGAGACGTGTCCGATTATCGGCTCCGATGTCCGCGTGATTGGCGGCAGCGACTGGGGCCCTGCGGCCGGCTCCGACATCGTCGTCATCACCTCCGGCAAGCCGCGCGGCCCGAACATGAGCCGCGACGACCTGGTGCGCGACAACTTCAACATCATGAAGAGCATCGCGCCGAAGCTGGTGGAGCATACGCCCAACGCCATCATCATCCCGGTCGCCAACCCGCTCGACGCGATGGCGCAGGCGCTTTTCAAGCTCACCAAGTTTCCGAAGCAGCGGGTCATTGGCATGGCCGGCGTGCTCGACTCGGCGCGCATGAGCACCTTCGTCGCGATGGAGCTCGGCGTGTCGGTCGAAAACGTCAGCTCGTTCGTGCTCGGCGGGCACGGCGACACGATGGTGCCGCTGCCGCGCTATTCGACGGTCGCCGGCATTCCGATCACCGACCTGCTGTCGAAAGAGCAGATCGACGCGATTGTGAAGCGGACGGCGGGAGGCGGGCTCGAAATCACGAAGCTCGTCGGCACGAGCGCGTGGTACGCGCCGGGACAGGCAGCCACCGAGATGGTGGAGGCGATCCTGCGCGACAAGAAGAAGATTCTCCCGTGTTCGGTGTACCTGGAAGGCGAGTACGGAATCAACGGTCTCTTCGTCGGCGTGCCGGTGAAGCTGGGCGCGCGCGGCCTCGAGCAGATCATTCAAATCAAGCTGACGCCGGAAGAGGACGCGGCGCTGAAAAAGTCCGCCGCGTCGGTCAAGGAGTTGGTGT
>Ga0209515_10007942_pt1 | contig 12586 bp, 18 predicted proteins | sample Subgroupgradi54m_FD_187454 | JGI IMG/M metagenome (GOLD analysis project Ga0209515, IMG submission 187454) | Subsurface groundwater microbial communities from S. Glens Falls, New York, USA - GMW60B uncontaminated upgradient, 5.4 m (SPAdes)... ... | reverse complement strand
CCTCGTCCTGGGGATTTTGCATAGTGGTTAGTTGTTTATCAAAAGTTAAACGGCTCTGGGGCGCGGCGTATTTGTCGTCGCTGGTGCGGCGGTCGCGTCTTTGGGTCCTAACAAAAGCGCTTTCTAGATCCACTTGTATCCATACCAAAAGGTAGGCCGCCCGGTTTTTGTGGGCTAGCTCGCGCAACCTGCGGCGCTGCGCGGCCCGGGAGACATTGGTATCATAAATGGCGCTTACCCCGGCGCTCAAAAATTCCTCGGTCATATAATTCATGAGGTGCGCCACAATAGCGTTTTCTTGGTTGTCGTAGCGCGGTTGATTGAACAGCTCACTGCGTATCCGGTCGGCGCTGACTTGGGCCAAACTTAAGTCAACCGCTAAGTTCCTGGCCACGTAACTTTTGCCCGAACCCGGGAAGCCGTACAGACAAATTAGCACCGGCTTACTAAGCTCTATCTTGTTCATCCTGTTAGAGACCTTATAGACATGAATAGAATTATAGGCTTAATTTGGGTGCTTAACATAGTTCTATATAAAATCTTGCTACTCGGGTCTCTAACGGGATTCATCAGTTCTATTACACCATTATATGATAATTAGCCGACCAGCCCGATTTTTATCTGGCAGGGTCTAATGGACACGGTCCTGAACTTACAGCTTGCGGCTTCAGGAAAAGAGCAGCCCGACAAAATGTATTCCATTTTGGCAGGCAGCGATGAGAAAAACCTAGGTTTTTCTCATCGTTTTGGCAGGGGTGGAGGGACTTGAACCCCCTACCTTCGGTTTTGGAGACCGACGCTCTACCAGGTGAGCTACACCCCTTCGTCGGAATCGACGTTCGGTTTCCGTAAGCATGTAAATAACCTGCTTACTGCCAACCTCAGGTCGCTTCCTCCTCTCAATTTTGCAAAAACCTGCGGCGATGCGGGTTTTTGCAAAATTGGTTAAGCTGCAAAAAGTACAAAATCTATGATTTTCTGGTGTGCTGCTTTTCCCTCTCAGAGTATACCTTAAAACTCTGCTTAGCGGCGTTCGGGGACAACGTTACGGCCGAGGTTCTTTTTGGTCTCCACCTGCTTAGCATAAACTCTTTTAACCGGACAATACTTTCTAAACTCCGTCTTGTCAGGAGTATTCATGGTGTTCTTTGTAGAATAATAGTGGCGCTGATTGCAGGCTTCGCAGACCAGCCCGATAGTTTTGCGCTTGTCACTTTTTTTAGGCATAAAGCGCCTCCGGCATATAGGACAAACCTACGGTTTTTCCTATCGCACCTTTTGGAGTAAATCCAAATTCGCTTTGCGAAGCGGTGTTGTTCTTTTCCCTTAACTTCAAATCATTTTTGGACATAAAAAATAATCCTTCCAGACTTTTTATATTTTAACAGGTTTATGGCTATCCTGTAAACTGACTTTAACCACTACAATATCTCTAGTACAATATTGGCTTGACAGGTGCCGACATAGCTCAGTGGTAGAGCATTTGCATGGTAAGCAAAGGGTCCCGAGTTCAACTCTCGGTGTCGGCTCCATAGATTCTAAATAGATTCTAAAAAGAAGATCGTAGCTTAATCTCTTGACTCGCCTATAACTTGTTGAACCTTTTGAATGGCTTCATCTACGCTGGTGGCCTCAATTTTGGCGCCGGCGGCTGGTTTGTGGCCACCACCACCTAGCCGGTTGGCAATTTTAGCGACGTCTAGGCCGTCGCTGGGCGCTCTTAACGATACCGAATAGTAGCCTTCTCCAAGGATTAAATTGGGATAAACTATAAAACCCCAGCTCTTGCCGCCGCTGTTCCTTATGTACTGGTCTACAAAAAAAGCCGCGCCTGTATGCATAGTGACAGGCGACTTATTGGCTTTGGACCATGCTTGGGCAAATTCATCGCTCAAGTAGCTGTAGTTATAATCTTGTTCAGATTTCAAATTAGCCATAAATGCGGCCATGGCTTGAAGATGATCCTGGCTATAGCGGTTCAAACGATTGCGGACTGTTTCTAAACTTACGCCTTCGTCTAGCAAATCGCTAACGATTTTAAACATTTGCTGGTGGCGGTTATTAATGTAAACAAAGCCGCCGCTGTCCGAATAAATACCCACCATCGTGGTTTCGCCGTAGTCCGGCGGTTTCTGCAAGTGTAGTTGGTCGAAACAAATCTCGTAAACGTCCTGTGTTGTTGAAACATTGCCTTGATTAATGTAAATATCGACCTCGTCTTTGCCGGTCGGCTGGTGGTGATCAACGGTAACCGTTCTTACAGCGTTTTGTTTTATATAATCTCGAACTTTTTGACCACCGTGCCGGGAGACGCGGTCAAAATTAACGCCGTCCAACAAAAAAAACAGATCAGGTGAAAACTTTTCCAGGCTATCGACTAAAGGCCCAAACTGAATCCGCTCGTAGCCGCTTAAAAAATCTAAGCCCTCGGGCTCTTCTTCGAGCGCCATCGCGATTTGCTTGTCCGGGTAGTTGGCAGCTAAGGTAGTGCCCAGCAGTAAAGTCGAAGCTATAGCGTCCGGGTCCGGCGAAATATGCGAAGTTATTAAAATCTGTCTAGACGACTCAATCAAATGTTTTAGCTGCTCTGCTTGTTCGGTCATTCGTGCTTCACTATACCATAACCAATGTTGAATCTTATCTGTTATTTTGCTAAACTGGCGAACGTATGCCACCTTAGCTCAGCTGGTAGAGCAACACTTTTGTAAAGTGAAGGTCGTCGGTTCGAATCCGACAGGTGGCTCCATCCTTCGCTAAAGCTACGGATGGCAAGCCAACTTTGATATATTTGCGAGAATACCAAAGCTAACGTGAGGTATAGTTCTTAAGGTGTTACAATTTAGCTATTAGCTATTAGCTATTAGCTATTAGCTATTAGCGGTTAGCGACTGGCCATTAGCTATCTGCTATCAGCTCTCAGCTAACAGCTATTATGCAGGGATAGTGAAGCGGTCAAACACGACAGTCTGTAAAACTGTTGGCATTCGCCTTCGTAGGTTCGAATCCTACTCCCTGCACCACGCATAAGCACTTTACAAACCCATGTACTATTTGATGTAATATGTAGTATGGCTCGTGAAGAAACATTTGGTGATGAGCATGGCAATCCTACACGTTTAGAGCTGCTAAAGTTAGACGTTGACACCAGAATGGTAGACCTTTGGCGTGAAGCAGAGGAAATTGCGTACTGGAATTTGCAAAACGTAGCCGATTTTATGCGAGCTGCCTACGGCAAAGGGTATTGTGACGCTCTTGGAGAGCCAACTCGAGGTCAATTGACTCAAGAGCACGGCTATAAAACTCCTCAGAGACCGGCTATATTCCCTGATTCAGAACCAGAATTTTAATAACATATTCCTAGCTTACGTCCTTCGCCAAGGCTTCGGAGTACAGGTCGGCAACTACGCTGCACCACGCATAAGCATTATTGATATTTCATCTTCTGCTAACATAAACTTGTGATATTAATCGTAATAATTATTTTTATTCTGTTGCTCGTAGTCTGGACAATAGTATACGACTATCAAAAAATTAACCGAACTTACGAGCTTGCTCATAGCGAGTCGCACCAAGCGGGTCACTTTGAATTAGGCGAGACTAAAAATCCCAAATTCAGACTATTGATCCTAGGAGACAGTGCAGGTTCTGGTCACGGCATGAAGGAATTTAAGAACGCAGTGGGCAGTAGAATAGCTAATGACTTGGCCAAGAACTACCACGTTATGTATATTAATGAAGCGGGTTTTGGCAAATGGATTACAGATATTAAAAACGATCAAATTGAAGGCGAATGGGACCTGATTGCTCTAATAGTTGGGTCGAACGACCTATTACATGGTTTTGTGTCATCTAAATTACAGCGCCATTGCTATGAACTTGTCGATAAGATGAAGAAGCACACTTCTAAAATTGTTATTGCAGGGCCCGGAGACATGTCAACGCTCTCAATATTCCCTTGGTGGTTAAGGTTTATCTTAAAAAGACGAGAAAGAATTATTGTAAAAATATTCCAAGATGCCGCTAAGAGAGTCGGTGCAGTTTATGCAAATACAACCGAAGAGCCTAAGATCCTTCAGAATGTTGGCAAAGACCACCTTCACTTAAGTGCGGAGGGGAATCGTATCTTATATGAATTTATATGGAACAAAGTTGCTCAGAAGGGCTGGTTTAACGATAACGGCTAGTAATTAATGCAATTCTAACTTCGTTAACCACGCTGTACCACAGATTAGAGCAATCGGGATGTTAAAACTGTATGGATTTTCTTTATTGACAATACTTACTGTTGGATATACAATAGTAATATCATGAGTAAGGCAGTTATTAACTTCAAAATCGACAGTGAAGTAAAAGAAGAGGCTCAAAAACTGGCCCGTGAACTAGGTATGCCCTTGAGTGCTATTGTTAATGCTCAGCTCCGTGAGCTTATTAGGACAAGGACACTTAACGTTAGCGCAGAGCCCCGTATGACTGCCTACCTTGAGAGAATTATAGAAGGAGTGGAGCAGAATCGAAAAACTGGAAAAAACATTACCCGCACCAACTCCGTAGAAGAAGCGCTGGCCCACCTTAACTCTCTATGAGAATTGATTTTCATCGTAATTTCGATCAACGATTTTCAAAACTAAGTAAAAGACAGAAAGAACAATTTAAGTTAAGGTTAGTGGAGTTTATTCAAGACAGGTACAAGCCAGAACTTAACAACCATGGTTTAAAGGGAAAATACAAAGGCTACCGCAGCATTAATGTAACTGGTGATATTCGAGCTGTTTTTATGCCTCACGACGAGAACCATGTAGAATTTGTTCATATTGGTAGCCATAATCAACTTTATAACTAAAGGACTATAACAGGGCTACTAACTCCTGCATTTTTTTATTTACTTGTTCTAAATTCTAACGTCTAACGTCGAGCGTCTATATGACAACTCGGCGGGGGCGAAGCAGCTTTTTTTGCTTGACGCCGGAGGCTGCCAATCTTGTGAGCTTCTTCTCGGTGATTTTGGCCTCGTCCATCAGGCCTCTGGACTCGTAGGCGTTGGCTAGGATTGAATAGGTTTCGGCGTTTGGCTCCAGCTCGGCGGCTCTTTCTAGCTCCTGGAGCATTAACTTATCGTTACCCAATTTTTCTTGGACCTTAGCGTAGGCAATGTGCCGGGCAGCTAGATTTTCTTCTAATTTTAGAGCTTGCTCAAATGCTGTGGCCGCCTTTTGGTAATTTTCGGTTTCGTAATAAATTAAGCCTAGGTTGTGCAAACTGGAGGCGCTGGGCTCTATACTGCTGGCAATCTCAAAACAGTCAATGGCGTCGCGGTACTCGCGCTGCTTGGCGTATAGAATGCCTAGGCGATTATAGGCGGCAGCGTTTTTTTCATCTATTTTAAGGATCGTTAGCAGGGCTTTTTCGGCGCGCAGTAAACGGTTCTCGCGCATTCCGTGATGAGCGATTTCCCAGAGCTTGGTTAATCTAGTACCTATTCTTCTGGGGATGATGGTTATTTCTTGCTCAGCGTGCCGGCCGTGCCGGTAAACCACGTAACCAAAAATGCATAGCAATACTAAGGCGTACATTGGTTTGTATTATAGCAAACGGCTACAGCTTTAAATTTAGGATAAGATGCAGCGCAATTAGCCTTATTTGAACATTTTCCTCCAAGGCTAGCTGCATTTTATTCACTGCACGGCGGCTAGCCATAAGTTTGAGTAATTGACCTGGGCGTTTTTTAAGAATGGCTTGGTGGTGTAAAACAGTGAGTAAGCGGTTGAGGGCTTCTAAGAAATTAGCGAAGTTGGCTTTGTCCTTGACTAGCTCTTCCAGTTGCAAAAGCCTCCCATAGACGTCCTTCTTTAAAAAAACCTTGGCGCTACTAATGGAATTTTTCAAATAATGTTCAGAGTCTTTTTCTAAAAGCGCCTGCATCAACCCGGCCCGGCCTTGGCTTAACTGCCAGGCGCTATCTAAAAGCGTCGAACTGTATTTAGCCCCGTAGAACTGCTTGGCAGCTTGGAGGGTAGGAGAGTTAATTTCTAGGTGTTGAGCTCTAGAAACTATGGTTGGCAGTAGCGCTGTTTGCGACGGAGTGGTCATGATGAAGCTAGTGCCTGGATTTGGTTCTTCAAGAATTTTAAGCAAGGCGTTTTGGGCTTCTAGGCTTAGAAGCTGGGCTTCTTCGATCGCCACCACCCGCTTAACCGAGGTTTGAACCGGAATTTTTAGCTTAAGAGACTTAATCAACTGTCTTACCATATCTATTGAGATATCTTGGCTGCCGGGCTCTTTTTGGACGTGCTGATAATACGGATAGTTCCTCAAGTTTTCGACTGATTTTAACTCTAGCCAATGGGCGGCTAAATTTTCGGCGAGGTGCAGCTTGCCGCTGCCCCGGCCGCCGCTGATCATTAAAAAATGAGGCGGCCTTTGGCTAAATCTCAAAAGCGAAGTTTTGGTTAAGGGATGCAGTAATAGGTTGTCTAGCAGCATCTTAGGAACCTATAAATTTATTAAAGCTGGCCGGTGGCGGAGCTTTAAATATTTTACGGCTTTGGCTAGGCAGGACAACTTCTAAAGATAGGGCATGAAGCAGCATGTCTTCCCCGCTCTGGCCATAGACCCGGTCACCGACTACCGGGTGACCGATGTAAGCCAGGTGGACTCTTATTTGGTGGGTCCGGCCAGTAACAGGCGTAAGGCCTACTAAAGAGTAAGGCTGACCATCTTTAGTAAAGCTTTTTAAAAGCTGGTACTTAGTTTGGGCAGCCTTACCACTAGCTTGGACCTTGAAAGTTTGGGGTTTTTTGGGATGCCGGCCAATTGGCGCGTCGATGAGGGCTTCGTTAGGATTAAGTTGGCCCTCGACTACGGCCAGGTAGGTTTTTTTGGTCCGGCGCTGCGAGAATTGTTTTTGCAGCCAGTCTAAGGCCTTGGCGTGCTTAGCGGTAATAATTACGCCGCTAGTGGCTCTATCCAGCCGGTGAACTATCCCCAACCGACTAACATTTACAGCATTTACAGGGTTCAACCCTGTAAATGAAGAATTTATGTTATGGTTTGTTTTTTTTAAGTGTTGGAGTAACCACGAAGCGACGGTGGCTTCTTCGTTTAAGGCGCCTTTACTATGTGTCAACAGGCCGGCTGGCTTATTAATGACCACTACATCAGCGTCTTCATATATAACAGGTAGATCAATGACTTCTGGTTTGATTTTAAGAGGCGAAGTATCAATTTCTAACTTGTCGCCGGCTCGTAATTTATACCCCGGCTTAGCTGACTGATCATTGACTGATACATGACTGTCTTTAAATAGTCCTGTTAAGGAAGACCGGCTAAATTCCGTCAGCTGAGAGGCCACGAATACATCAGCCCTTTGCCCCGCCTCGGGCGGCTTAATTTTAAACTTGGGCATTATTTGATCTTGGTCGTAGCCCAACTGCTGCTTGGACTTTTCGAAGCGTCTGATTGGCAATTTTATTCATAGCTTCTTCATCAGCTCCCAGCTTTTGCATTAGTTTGGCTTCATCAACTTGCGCTAGCTTAGCCTGAAAATCAGAGAGGAAGGTTTTTATCGCCTCTGCTGTAGCCTTCTTAAGTTCGCCATAACTAGTCTGGCTGGCCCAGCGGCTGTTAATCTCACCCTGCAGCGTCTCAGATAGAAGCGCTAGGATTTGTAACAAGTTGGTAACTCCCGGCTGTTTTTGCCAATCAAAAGCGATTTTAGCCATAGAATCAGTGGTGGCGCCCATAATTTTTTGGGCTGCCTTTTCGGGTATGTCGGTCAGAAAGATAGTACCCTTACCGCTGGCCTCGCTCTTACTCATTTTTTTAGTTGGATCAGTCAGGTCACGTATTCTTAAACCCTGGTCTTTACCGAAAAATTCGTGTTGTTTAAGGATGGGCTCCGGAACTACAAAAAGTTGTTGATTAAACCTCTGGTTCAGACGCTCGCCAATATTACGGGTATATTCTAGATGCTGTGTCTGATCATCACCAACCGGGACGTACTTGGCATTATAAAGCAGCATATCGGCTGCCATTAGTACGGGGTAATTAAACACACCTACCGAGGCGACTTCCTCGCCACCACCATGTAGCATATGGGCCTTTTCCTTAAACTGGGTCATCCGGCGCATTTCACCAAAACTAGTAAAGCAATCTAGTATCCAAGTTAGTTCACTATGGGCAGGTACGTAGCTCTGCCTGTAGATATGTATTGATGGGTTATCCAGTGGCAAACCGGCTGCCACAAACAGTCTTAAAGTCTGTTTAATTTGATCCTGAAGCTGGGAATGATCTATTGGCGTAGTAAAACTGTGGAGATCCGGCAAAAAAAGTTGGACGGTATATTGGTCCGATCGAGCCTTGGCCATGTCGACCATTGGCAGCAGGGCGCCAAAGTAGTTGCCAATATGCAAATCATTATTGGCCCTAATACCAGTTAAAACTACCTCTTTAGCCATTACTATGATTATAGCTCATCAACAATTTTACGATAAACATCTACCTTGATATTTCACTCATGGCTACAAACTTTCGCCCCAACCTCGAGGCGATCTAGGTTGCGGCTGAAGATCGAAAGCTGGTCCTTGGCGCATAGCCGTGATTTCTTTTATAGCGGCCTCTAAACTAAGGCGATGCGGATCGATACTCATACTCCCGACCGGGGCTTCTATAGTTTCCGGGCGTCCTGTTAATTCATTTGCTCTTCTTACTTCTGCGAAGTTTGGCATGATTTTCCTTTCTTAAATTTAAAAAAACCGCCTGAGGGCGGTTGCTTCATTATTTTATGATTAATTACTTATGAACGTATAGAACAAACCGCCACTAAAGTGGGGTTCCACCAAGATTGATTACGATCTATCCTTAACATAACTGCTATATTAACATACGAACACAGACTGTCAACTTTTTTATAAACTTTTCTGAATTCCTCGGGAAGAGCAGCCAGACAAAATGTATTCCATTTTGCCTGCGCGATGAGAAACCCCAAGCTCGGGGTCCCCAAACGAAACCAAGCTTTAGCTGTTTCGTTTGGGGTGGGCGAAGGGGTGTCTTATAAGGCGAAGCGTTAGCGGAGCCGCTAACGCTTGGTGAATTGGCGTTTCTTGCGGGCCCCCAATAGGCCGAATTTTTTGCGCTCCCTTTCGCGCGGGTCGCGGCCCAGCAGTTCGGCTTTGCGGAGAGTATCCCTATAGTCTTCATTTAGCTCAATAAGTGCTTTAGCGATGCCCAGGCGAATAGCGTCTACCTGACCGCCATGGCCGCCGCCAATTACTTTAACTGAAACACTGTAGCTATCGGGATCCAACTCCAAGACTGTGAAAGGTTTGACGATTTCATTTAGCAAATATTTGCTATTTTCAAAGTATTCACTAGAAGACTTACCGTTGACGGTAAACTGGCCTTTACCGGTAGACAGCCGCACCCTAGCGGTGGCGCTTTTGCGGCGGCCGAGGGCGTAAAAATAATTGGCGGCCATCAGGTAACCTCCAGTTGCCAAGAACGTATAACGGGGTAAGTATAACGGGAAGCGGGTATAAATTGCAGTTTGCCTCCACGGCGAACTGGCGTTATACGTTCTACTTTATACGTTATGCTCATATTTACTTTCCTTTTAGATTTATTGGTTGGGGATTTTGAGCAGAGTGGTTATGCTCGGCAGCGGCGTATATTTTTAGCCGCGCCAAGCGGTTCTTGCGCAGCTTATTGTCGGGGACCATGCCGCGGACGGCGTGCAGTACAGCGCTAGTGGGATCGCGATTTAAGACTTCCTCTAGAGTTCTCTGGTAGAGCCCGCCTGGAAAACCGCTGTGGCGGTAGTAGACTTTCTTTTTTAACTTCTGGCCACTGGTAACTAACGATTTAGCGTTAATAATAATTACGTAATCGCCGATGTCTATATGGGGTGTGATCTGGGGTTTACCTTTACCAAGCAGCAGGCTAGCGGCCTGGGTGGCTAAGCGGCCCAGCGGCATTTGAGCGGCGTCCAATATATACCACTGACGCTTGGTGTCTTTAGGCTTAGCGCTGTAAGTCCTCATGCGCCGCCTCTGGCAGCCGAGCGCCGTATAAAGGGAAAAGTATAAAGTATAAAGGGCCGCAGTTGCAGTTCGCCTCCGCGGCGAACTGGCTTTATACGCACAACTTTATACGCTTTACCATTAGCTATGAACCATGGACCATGGTAAACGGTTAACGGATAACGCACGGTAAACGGTAAACGGTGAAGGGTGAATGGTAATGACGTAGTCATTAGCGGTTGCCTCTGATACCAGTTCTTTTGGGCGCCTGTTTTTCAGAAGTTGGCCCTTTTACATTCTCTTTCTTGGGACCGAAACTTTGAGATCGCTGTGTCTTATCAACAACCTTCTCCTCGGTTGCCTCCTCGGACTTAGCAGGTTTTTTTGACTCCGATGAATCCTTAGGTGGTTCTTTTTTTTCAGTGCTTTCCTTAAAGTCATCGACAAAGCTTACTTTGGCCATTGAAGAGCCGTCGCCACGGCGCAGCGTAGTGTGCTCGATCCGAAAATAGCCGCTGCTGCGGCCTTGCAGCTTAGGCACTAGCTCATCAATTAGTTTGTGAGCCGCTTCGGTGGTAGCTAAGCGGCTGATTACCTGGCGGCGGCTGTGAAGGTCACCTTTTTTGGCCTTGGTAATCAGCTTTTCGGTATAGCTAACCACGGTTTTGGCTTTGGGCAGGGTCGTCACAATAGACTCTTCTAGCACCAAAGCCTCGGCTAAACTCTTCATGAGCGCTCTGCGCTGATCGCGCTGCCGGCCAAACTTAGTGCTCCGGCGATTCATAGAATACCTTCTGCCGGAGTAAAGAACAGAGAACAATGAACAGAGGGCAAATCAGGAAATTTCCTGATTTTTATCTCAGTTTTGCTCTTTTGTCCTGAGCTTGTCGAATGGATTGCTCTTTGCTCTTTGCTCATCTTTTATAGTTCCAGTTCGGCCATTTTTTCTTTAACTTCGTCCAAAGCCTTGTTGCCAAAGCCCTTCAAATCGCGCAGCTCGGCCTCGCTCAAGCTCAGCAAGTCCTTAATAGTGTGGGTATCATTATTAACTAGCGCGTTGGTGGTCCGGGCGCTCAAGTTCAAATCCTCGATGGAAGTCATTAACTCGGCCGGTTCTTCACTGCCTTCACCCATGTCGGTTGCCGAGCTGGCGTCTGTTAGGGCAGCCGGAGCCTCGACTCTGGTTTGGCCGGCCAAAGCGGTGTATTGATTAACCAAAATGGCCGCGGCTTCCTCGAAAGCGTCGCGGGGGGTGATGGAACCATCGGTGTCGGCGGTGATTAACAACTTGTCTAAATCGGTGATTTGCCCAACGCGGGTATTTTCAACCTTGTAACGGACTCTAAGGACCGGTGAGAATAAGGCGTCTAGCATAATCATGTCGCTGACTCTTTTGGAAGCGCCTTGTTCGTCTAGGGCGCGGTAGCCGCGGCCGGTTTCTACCATGACCTCCAACTCAAAGCTGGCTTTGCTATCGTCAATCGTGCAAATTACTTGGCCGGGGTTAACCAGCTCGACATCAGCATTAAGCTGTAAGTCTTTAGCCTTAACCACGCCTTTGCCTTTTTTAGAAAGGCGTAAAATTTGCGGTTCTTCACTAAAGACTCTAAAGCGGATAGCTTTAAGGTTGAGCATGATGGCCACAACGTCTTCTTTGATACCGGGAATAGCTGTAAATTCGTGGCTGACGCCCTCGATTCTAAAGCCGGTAATGGCGGCGCCGGAGATGCTGGACAACATAACGCGGCGTAAACTATTGCCTAGCGTCATACCATAACCGGTGTGCAGCGGCTCAATGGTAAAGGTGGCACTGGTATCGCTGTGGTCGGTGACCGCGGCCAGACTGGGGGTGTGAATGTGTTTGCTCATAGGCAATCCGCCTCCTTAGCGCGAATAATACTCAACTATTAATTGCTCTTTAATATCGGGTTCAGCGTTGTCTCTAACGGGCAGCCCGGTGACCGAAATCTCTACCTTTTGGCGGTTAACCTTCAACCAGTTGACCATTTCGGGCGGCGGCGGGCTAAGCTCATCGAGGTGCTTGAAATAATTAGTTTGGCGGCCATGATCCCGTAAAACGATGCTGTCGCCTACCACTACTCTAATAGAGGGAATATCGACCCGCTGGCCGTTGAGCAGAAAATGGCCGTGCGAAACTAACTGGCGAGCCGCCCGGCGTGAACTGGCCATACCAGCCCGGTAAACAACATTATCGAGGCGTCTTTCTAAGAATTCCAATAAGATATCGCCCGAGCGCCCGGTCGACTGCGTGGCTTCTTTCATAAGCTTCTCAAATTGCCTCTCCAGCAGCCCATACAAACGCTTAACTTTCTGCTTTTCCCTGAGCCCTAAGGCGTACTGGCTGGGCTTAGAGCGCCTTTGGTTGCGACCCTGTTGTCCAGGCGGTGTGGAACGCTTAACCAGCGCTTTATGAGCTTTGGGATGCAGCGCGTAGCCTTCGCGGCGCGAGCGCTTGACGATTGGAGTAAGGTCCCTAGCCATCAGGCAACCTCCGGCTGCCAAGGACGTATAACGGGGTAAGTATAACGGGCAACGGATAGTAGCAGTTCGCC
>Ga0209515_10007941_pt1 | contig 12587 bp, 14 predicted proteins | sample Subgroupgradi54m_FD_187454 | JGI IMG/M metagenome (GOLD analysis project Ga0209515, IMG submission 187454) | Subsurface groundwater microbial communities from S. Glens Falls, New York, USA - GMW60B uncontaminated upgradient, 5.4 m (SPAdes)... ... | reverse complement strand
CACGCGGATGATCGCATAGGAGCCCAGTTTCATCAGGACCCCGGCGTGCAGCATGCTCACCGCCGACGGAGCTGCGGCGTGGCCGATGGGCGACCAGCTGTGCAGCGGCCAGAGCGGCGCGATGACCCCGAAGCCGATGGCCAGCAAGGGGAAGATCCATCGCTGGAGCGATCCCGAAAGCGGCTCGTCGGTGAAATGCTGCTGGAGCGCCGGGATGTCAAAGGTCTGCGCGCCGGAACTGGTGTAGAGCCACAGCAGACCCACCAGCGCGATGACCGCCCCGAGCGTCAAGTAGATCGTCAGCTTCATCGTGGCGTATTCCTTGGAAAAACGCACGACCCCCTGTTCCTTGACGTCGCTGCCCCAGATCCCGATCAGCGGATACATCGGGATCACGGCCATCTCATAGAAGAAGTAGAAGAAGAACAAATCAAGCGACAGGAAGACGCCGAACACGCCGGTAATCAGCAACAGATAGAAGATGTAATATTCCTTGACGCGCTGCGTGATGGCGTAGGAGATGAGCACGCCCGTCGAGGCGCACAGCGCGTGCAGCAGCACCAGGACCACGCTGATACCGTCGACGCCGAGATGGAAACCGATGCCGAGGGAGCGGATCCAGGGCACGAACACCTCGTGCTGGTAGCCGCCCGCGTTCGAGTTGTACGTGGCAATGGCGAAGCCAGCACCCATGAGGGAGATGAGCGTTGAGGCGACCGCGATGCGCCGGATGAGCGCGTGCCGATCCTCAGGCACCAGGCATAGGACGATCGCACCCAGCGCCGGAGCCAGCAGAATGATGAGCGACAGCGGCAGGCTCATCTTTAGCGGCGCAGCACGGACAGCAGGCACACGACGCCAAGCAGAAACGCGAGGGCGTAGGTCTGGACCTTGCCGGTCTGGGCGCGGCGGAGGATCAGCCCGAGGCCGCGCGTGAGCCAGGCGATGCCGTTGACGGCGATGCCGATAATGATGTAGCGCTCCACCCAGGCGCAGAGCCCGGCGATGAGCTTCTGCTGGATCGTGGCCACATACCAGTTGTAGAACTCGTCAATGTAGTAGCGCCGCGCAACAAAGGAATAGGGCAGGGCCAGCGCATGGACCACCTGCTGGGCGGAAACCACCCGCTTGCCATAAATCAACCATGCCAAACAGAGGCCCAACCCGACGACGACCAGCGACGTGGCCGCAACGCCCGCGTGGAATTCTCCCTCGTGTTGTCCCAGGAAATGCGGGATCTCCAGGTAGCCGCCGACGATTGAAAGCCCGGCCAGCAAAAATAAGGGCATCAGCATCACCGGCGGCGATTCATGCGCATGGCCGTGCGATTTGCCGGTGAACGCCACAAACCAGGCGCGGGCGATGTAGAAGGCGGTCATCCCCGCGGTGAGCGTGCCGATCCAGTAGAGTGCCGCGTTTTCTTCGTGCGCCAATACCAAGATCTCATCTTTGCTGAAGAATCCGCTCAGGCCGGGGAATCCGCACAGGGCGAGCGAGCCGATCAAAAAGGTCACAGACGTCCAGCGCATCGAGCGCCACAATCCACCCAATTTCCAAATGTTCTGCTCATGGGTGCCGTGGATGACGCTGCCGGCGGCGAGAAAGAGCAGCGCCTTGAAAAACGCATGCGTCGTGAGGTGGTACATCCCGGCGACCCGGCCCCCGAGCCCGAGCGCCATCACCATGTAGCCGAGTTGGCTCAGGGTGGAGTACGCGAGGATGCGCTTGAGGTCATTCTCAACCATGGCGAGGCATGCGGCGAGAAATGCGGTCACTCCACCGACCCACATGATGGTTGTCAGGACGGTGGGCAGCCCTTCAAAGAGCCAGAAGGAGCGGCACAGCAGATAGACGCCGGCCGCGACCATCGTGGCGGCATGAATGAGCGCCGACACTGGTGTTGGGCCTTCCATGGCATCCGGCAGCCAGACGTGCAGCGGAAACTGCGCGGATTTTCCGATCGGGCCGCAGAAAATGAGCAGGCCGATCAGCGTCAGCGCCGGCGCGGAGACCAATCCGGCGCTCACCAGTCCTGGCAGCCGGTCCTGGAGCGTCTGAAAATGAAACGTCCGCTCGGAGGCGAGCGGACTGGAGATCGCCCACAGCGCCAGGATCCCAAGCATGAAGCCGAAGTCGGCGACGCGATTGACCATGAACGCCTTCTTGCCGGCATCCGCGGCCGCAGGCTTGGCGTACCAGTGACCGATCAACATATACGAGGAAAATCCCACGAGCTCCCAGCCGATGAAGAGCTGAATCCAGTTATTCGACAGCACAATCGTGAGCATGGAGAACGCAAAGAGCGACAGCATGCCGAAGTAACGGCTATACGCCTGTTCCTCAGCCATGTAGCCGACGGAATAGATGAAGATCGCACTCCCGACGCCGGTGACGACCAGCGTCATGAGCAGCGAGAGCTGGTCAATGAGGATGCCGAAGGGAATGGACAGGCCGGGGATTGCGATCCAAGAGACGGAGAGCTCGAGCGGCAGCACCAGCTGGCCGTTGAGCGTCTGGAGGAAGAGTTGCGCGGTGCAGACAAAGGCGGTCGAGAGCCCGGCGATGGCGAGGATCGCGCTGAGCGAGCGCCGGTGAATGCCGAAGAGCAGGATGAGGATCGCGGCGCACAGCGGCGCGAACAGGATCAGCCAGCTGCACAGCGGCGCGGGAGAGACGTCTACCATTTCAAGAGACGGATCTCATCCGCGTTGAGCGTCTTGAGCTGGCGTGAGAGCAGCACGGCGATGGCCAAGCCCACCGTCACTTCCGCTGCGGCGACGATGATGATGAAGAAGACCGTGATTTGCCCGCCGAGATCATGCCAGGCGCGGGCGTACGTGATGAAAGCGAGGTTCGCCGCGTTAAACATGATTTCGATGCACAGCAGGATCATGATCACGTTGCGCCGCGTCATAATGCCGATCAAGCCGATCACGAACAGGATGGCACTGGCGAGTAGATAGTGCGTGGGTCCGATGGTAAGCATGGCGGAAGCGGATGGAAGCGGCATTACCGGTCGGACTGCTGTTTGGAGAGCGTGACCGCCCCGATGATGGCGGCCAGGATCAGAAACGAAATCAATTCAAACGGCAGCACGTAGGTGGTAAACAGCGCGCGGCCGATGTTCTCGACGGTGCCGTCGGCCCCCGGGCGGGCCGTGGCGGCGATTCCGGATGCTGCGGGTGCTGTGAGGATGCGGACCAGATGGAATAACAGGAAGGCGGCTGCGATGGTGCCGATGCCGCGCAGCGTGGACAGGCGCATGCGCGCGAGATTGTCCGGCTCAAGGTTCAGGAGCATGACCACAAAGAGGAAGAGTACGAGCACAGCACCCGCATAGAGCAGGACCTGGAGCGCGGCCACAAAGTAGGCGCCGAGCATGATAAAGAGGGAGGCAAGACAGAACATCACGACGAGCAGGGACAGGACGCTATAGATGGGCCGGCGGTTGAACACGACCGACAGGGCCGCGGCCATCATGGGGATGGTGAAGAGGTAAAAAAAGACCGCTTCCGTCATCTAGGCCTTTTGGCTCCAAGCGGAGGAAGGAGTGTGTGAAAAGAATCACAAAGTCGGCTTATTATAATCACGTCCGCTGCGTCTGTCTACTGTGGGTTTGCCTAGAACCGGTTTCATAAATCCCCGCGGCCGCGCTGGGCCGAGCTGCGAGCCGCGCCAGGCGCGAGGAGCGTGGCGTACTCGAAGACGAGTACGCGAGCGACGAGCAACGCCGCGCGGCGACGCAGATTGGCCCAGCCATCAGTCTGCCAATGGGTTGCGGCGGCCGGCCCCCCTGGCCAGCGTTGCTCCTCCTCGGCGTAGTGCTGCGACTACGCTGTCGTCGTCGCGCCTCGGCCACGGGCCCGGGCGCTCGCAACGCGGCTCGCGCGGATTTATGAAGCCGGTTCTATGATGGGCCACGGGTCCTGCCGCTGCGCACCCCGTCAGTCCTCGCCGCGCCGCACTATCGGCGTCGTCGGCTCCGGGCTGGCGGGGGCCCCGCTCCGCGTCACCCGTGGCCCTCGCGGTAAATCTTGTCTAGCGGCGGGTGGCGAGCAATGCGGTGAACGGCACGTCAGCACGGCCGAGCGGGCACGGTGTCCCGCCGCAGGCGGGACGAGCGAGGCCGGGCGCCCGAGCGAATGGCCCGCACGCTGGGCGGGCCGGAGCGGTGCCGAGAACCGCATGCGAGCCAGGCCCTGCCGCTATAACTGACTACGCGTTTAAAATAGGGAGCCGGTGTGTTATCCTACTGTCTCTTCATCACGGAGGATGCATGGCCACAGCCCGTCTGATCATCGCCGACAGCGAAAAAAACGCGAACCTCTACTACGCCACGCGCTTTCTCGCACCTGACTCTTTTATCTTCGTCCAGATCAACGGCCGCCGCATGCTCATCATGAGTGACCTTGAAGTGGACCGCGCCAAGGCCCAGTCGAAGGTGGACGAAGTCCTGTCGTACTCCAAGCTGGCGCAGGAGATCAAGCGCCGTGGGATCGCCGAGCCCACGATGATGGACGTCGTCGATGAGTGCTTGAAGAGTCGCTCGATCGCCGACATCGAGGTGCCCGGCGACTTCAGCGTCGTGTACGCGGATGCGCTGCGCAAGCGCGGCTACACGATTCAGCCGAAGGCCGATCCGTTTTTTCCCGAGCGGATGATCAAGTCCGAGGAAGAGATCCAGCGGCTCACCGAAGTCCTGCGCATCACCGAGGACGCACTGGAGACCGCCATCAACTTGATCCGGAATGCCGAGGCCACATCAGACGGCACGCTGGTCCTCGCCGGCAAGCCGCTGACGGCCGAGCTGCTGCGCAAGGCGATGCACCTGGTGATGATGGAGCGCGACGCGGTCGCCCAGCATACGATCATCGCCTGCGGCGCGCAGGCGGTGGATCCGCACAATGAGGGGTCCGGGCCGCTCAGAGCGAACGAACCGATCGTGATGGACGTGTTTCCCCAGCATGCCAAGAGCCGCTATTTTGCCGACATCACCCGCACCGTCGTCAAAGGCAAGGCCTCCCCGAAAGTCAAGCGCATGTTCACCGCCGTCAAGGAAGGGCAGGAGATCGCCTACCGCATGATCAAGGACGGCGTGGACGGCTCCGCGGTCCATAACGCGATCCTCACCTCATTTGAGCAGCAGGGATTCAAGACCGGGGAGCAGGATGGCCGGATGCAGGGCTTCTTCCATGGCACCGGCCATGGGCTTGGTTTGGAGATCCATGAAGCGCCGCGCGTCAGTCCGCGGCCCGACATCCTCAAGGCCGGCATGGTCGTGACCGTTGAGCCGGGCCTCTACTATCTGGATGCCGGTGGCATGCGCATCGAGGACGTGGTTGTGGTGCGCAAAACAGGCTGCGACGTCCTCACGAAGGCTCCGAAAATCCTCGAAGTGTGATAAGATAGTTTCACTTTCCCTACGACGATGCCATCAACGATTCACGCCACGTTAACCCCTGATCCGGTTGTGCGTCTGGAGAACTACTTCCAGCTCGACCATCTGAATGGCGGCATGCGCATCGAGGACATGGTCGTCGTCGAGAAGCACGGCTGCCGCGTCTTGAACGAAGCGCCGAAAGTATTAGAAATATGAAAGTCTTTGCCCGATTAATCCTAGTTCTTCAACTACCGTCTCTATTGGCTATTTTATTGTACTTATGGATTCGTCCCTACATTCCTTTCCAGTCACCGGTCGTGGACTTGTACTACAAACGGATTGACTGGTCCGTCTTCATGGGTGCTGTTATAGCAGTGCTTCAAGTAATCGGAAGCTTGGGAGTCTTGTTTCTCAAAGAATGGGGTCGGCGTATTATCATCGGCATTTCGCTGGTCATCGCCGCCTACTACGTTACATCCGTTACAGGCACGACCCACCACGTTTCTATAGACATGTGGACATCTCTCTTCGTGTTCATGCCCATTGGCTCCGTGGTCCTCCTCATGCTTCCTTCGATTCATGCGGCGTTTCAGAAGCCCCAGAGCGCCGTTGCTGAAGAAGGTGTTGGAAATATGAGCCAACTGCTCGTTCGTGCATTGGCGATTGTGATCGTTATAGATTCCATAAGCATGATGCTATTTAACCATTTGCTTTGGAGCTTCCAAGACCAAAGCCGCTATGTGTCGGATCCGCATCCCCTGGCCTGGTTTTTACCGATCATCCTGATGGCGAGTGCGGTTGCGCGCGGCGTCGGAGCCATTGGGTTGTTGTGGAAGGCGGCATGGGCCAAATATACAGTCGTTGCCGCATGTCTAGTGATGGTCGGGGCGGTTACTTTTGGAAAAATGCTCCTACACCCGCATGTCGTGCAAGTGGGAGGCTGGTGGGATTGGTGCGTGCTGCCGCTAGTCTATGCAGGTGTTCTGGTTGTTGTTTTTCGTACTGGGGGCAAGTAGTTATCATAAATAGGCTCAATGCCAAGCTCTCCTATCGTCTCGACCATCACTCCTGACCCCGTTGTGCGTCTGGAGAACTATTTCCAGGACCCGTACAACCTGGCGATTGCGACCGCCCGCACCTGCTACTCGTCCAAGGTGATCTCTTCCGAGGATGTGGGCAGGGACGATCAGTCCCGCGAGCAGCGCGACCGCATCGCCGAGAGCATCTACAAGGCCGGCCACCACACCACCATCCAGCATCCCACGTTCCAATTCGTCCTGGAGCGGGTTTCGCGGCAGTTCATCTGGTCCTTCCTCCACGCGCACCCCTTCTACAATTCCGAGCAGGTCAGCCAGCGCTACGTTGAGGTCAAGCCCGGCAACGTCACCATCCCGCCGCTGGATGAACGGGCCGGTCGGATCTACCTCGACGCCGTGCAGGCGCAGATGGACGCCTACCACCGGCTCAGTGAACTCGTCGAACCGGTCGTCATCGCCGAGTATCAGCGCATCTTTCCCTCGCGCAGTATTGAGGAGAAGCGGTGGGCCGGCGCGATCAAGAAGCGCTGCCAGGAAGTCGCGCGCTACGCCTTGCCGGTCGCGACCCATGCGCATCTCTACCATACGATCAGCGGTTTGACACTCCACCGCTACTGGCGGCTGTGCCAGCAGTTCGATGCGCCGCTAGAACAACGGATCGTCGTGGGGCGGATGGTGGAGGAGGTGACGCGGATTGATCCCCACTTCATGACGCTGGCCCAGGAGCCGATTCCGCTCGAGCAGACGGTTGAATATGAAGCGTTCCAGCAGTTCCACGGCCCGCAGCGCAACGGGACGACGAAGAAATTCCTTGAGGAGTTCGACGGAGAACTCGGCACGCTCTCCTCAAAGTTGGTGGACTACAAGGTGAATGCCGAAGCCACCATGGGGCAGGCCGTGCGCTCCATGCTGGGACTGACGAGAGACCAGCTCAGCGACGCGCAGGCGATCGAGATGGTCCTGGACCCGGTCAAGAACCATTACCTGGCCGAGTCGCTGACGCTGACGACGGTCAGCAAGCTCTCGCGCGCCATGGTCCATCCGCACTTCACATTTAAGAAGAAGCTCTCGCACACCGCGGACTCCCAGGACCAGCGCCACCGGATGGTGCCGGCGTCGCGGCCGATCCTCGCCGCGCAGTTCGTCAGCGGCCGGCCCGACTACATCATGCCTGGACTCATCAGCGCTAGCCCTGAGGCGCAGGCCTGCTACATCGAAATCATGGCGCGCACGTGGCTGGCGATTGAGCAGCTGCTCAATCTGGGGGTGCGCGAGGAGTATGCGCTGTATCTGCTCCCGAATGCGTTTCCGATTCGTTTTGAAGAGTCCGGCGACCTGCTGCATTTTCATCACAAGTGGGTCCAGCGGCTGTGCTACACCGCGCAGGAAGAGATTTGGAATACCAGCAAGGAAGAAGTAGCCCAGGTGGAAGCGCAGTTTCCTGACATCGGCCGCTTCCTGCGCGCGCCCTGCGCCATTCGCGCTGCGGCCAAGGTCAAACCGATCTGTCCGGAAGGGGACCGCTTCTGCGGCGTGCCGGTGTGGAAGTTGGGGCTGGAGTCGTATGCCAGGCTCATTTGACTTGAGTGGTCAGTGGATAGTGGTCAGTGAACAGTGAAAGACAGGACACAATGACGACGGCGATGGAGAAACAACCGCAGCCCAGGGCTGCGGTTGGTCCGGCAACCACCGAAGCCCGGCAGGTGGTTGGGTTCTCGTTCTACCGCGTGAACCCGGAATGGCGGCGGCTGTCGCGGGCGGTCAAGAGCAAGCAAGGCGGCGAACTGCTCAGCGTCATCACCGCCTTTTCCAAGAAGCTGGTGATGGTGCGGCCGTATTCCCTTGTCGGCCTGAAGGCGGATCTGGATTTCCTGATCTGGCGCGTCGGCGACCGGCTGGAACAGTTCCAGGAGATGTCCGGGGCGATCCGGCAGACCCAGATGGCCGGCTACCTGACCATGCCGTACACGTACACCTCAATGACCAAGCGCTCCACCTACGTGGACAAGCTGGACCCGGACCACCAGGACCGGCGGCGGTTCATTACCGTCGCCGGCTCGCGCTACCTGTTTGTCTACCCCTTCGTGAAGACGCGCGAATGGTACCAGCTGCCGCTCGAGCAGCGCCAGGCCTTGATGGACGAGCACATCCGCACCGGCAACAAGTACCCGTCCGTGAAGCTGCACACGACCTACTCCTTCGGTCTGGATGACCAGGAGTTCGTCGTGGCATTCGAGACCGATAGCCCGAGGGATTTTCTCGACCTGGTGCAGGAGTTGCGCGAGGCCAAGAGCAGCCTCTACACCCTGCGCGACACGCCGATTTTCACGTGCATCAGCAAACCATTTACAGAGATCCTGCATGATATCGGCGCCTGACTTGGTCCGTGAGGACGTCACATTCACAAGCGACGGCTTCACGATCAACGGCTATCTGGCCCGCCCGGACGCCAAGGGCCAACATCCAGCGGTCGTCATCATTCATGAATGGTGGGGGCTGACGGACCACATGAAGGACCTAGCACTCCGCTTCGCGCGGGAAGGCTATGTAGCACTCGTGCCGAACCTCTACTCGCGGTTGGGCTACGGAGTGACGAAGGACGCCGCGGAAGCGGCCAAGTGGATGGAGTCGCTAGCTTCCCAGAAGGCGCTGAAGGATTTGAACGCCGCGACCACGTTTCTCAACCAGCAGTCGTTTATCGACCACCAGCGGATGGGCGCGGTGGGCTTTTGCATGGGCGGCACGTTTGCCCTCATCATGGCGACGAATAACTCGGACATCAAAGCGACCGTCGTGTTCTACGGCAAAGTCCCGCCGATCGAAACGTGCGGCTATCTGGTGTGCCCCGTGCTCTACCACTACGGCGCGAAGGATGGGTGGGTGACGCGGCAGGAGGTGGACCGGCTCAAAGAGGGGCTGGCGAAATACGGCAAGCCCGGCGAAGTCCACATCTATCCCGAGGCGGGCCACGCTTTTTTCAACGACGCGCGGCCGGATGCGTATCAGGCCGGCGCCGCCAAACTGGCCTGGCAGCGAACGCTCGCGTTTCTGGCATACCACCTGCGGTAACGCTCGCGTATGATTTCGCAGATTAGAAATGGCGATTTCGCAGATTATCTGCGGAATCAGTCCTAGGTTATTACATGGATCCTCAGGCGAAAAGGACCATTCTGCGCAAGCTGCCGCACGGCGTCTACATCGTGGGAGTCAAGGACGGCGCGCAGGTCAACGCGTTCACCGGCACCTGGCTCACGCAGGTGTCATTTACTCCGCCCTTGGTCGCCCTGGGAGTAAAAAAAGACTCGCACTCATTTGAGATGATCAAGCAGGGGCGGGTGTTTGCCATCAGCGTCCTGCGCAAAGACCAAAAGTCCGTCGCGGAGCATTTCGTCAAGCCTGCGACAGTGGTGGGAGAAAAGCTGAAGGGCATCCCCCATCACTTCGGCAAGACCGGAGCGCCGATTCTCGATGAGAGTGTTGGATATTTCGAGTGCGAGGTGCGCGAAATCGCCAACGAGCAGGGCGACCATGCCATCGTGATCGGCGAAGTGGTTGAGGCGGGCGTCCACAAGGATGAACCAGCGCTTACACTCATGGATACTGGATGGCATTACGGCGGCTGACGCGAGCGATCGCGCTGACCGCGATCATCGTGACGGCTGCCACCGTCTGCGCCCCGCCGGCGCAGGCAAGCCTGCTCGGGGGCCTTGCGAGTATTATTGGAGGGGTGTTGGAGGTGCCCCGCTCAATCCTGGTGGGGACGTTCACCGGGTTTCCCATTGTGGGGACCGCGTTCGGTGCGCTGGCTGGCGTGGTCAACGGCACCGGGATGGTCGCGCGCGGAGCGCTTGAAGTGGTTGGCGCAGCGATTCCGATTGCGGCAAAGCTCGCACCCCTGATTCCGGTCTTTCTGTGAGCCGCTTCTTTCGGATGCTGCGCCGTCGACGTGGCACCCTGTGCATCATCGGAGTGCTGACGGCGGTGGTGGTTACAGCTTCGGCGCGCGCGGCCGAGGCCAAACCTGATCCGAGCTTCCTGCACGGCGTCGGGCAAGTCGTCGCCGGGGTCGTCTTTGAACTGCCGAAGACGGTGCTGGATGCGACCCTCACCGAGCCGCCGGTGATCGGCACCGCGGTCGGACTGCTCGCGGGCACGGCACGTGCGCTCCAGGTGACGACGGCCGGGCTCGTCGAGATGGCCGCCGGCTTCGATCCGTGGGGCATCAAGAAGTGATGCCGCCGGCTGCCTAATCGATTCCGCAGGTTTGGCTGAGTCTCTCCCGTACACAGCATCACCAGATCATCACGACGATCAGAACACTAAATAGCTGCAATGACTCTCGTCCCATCCGAATCTCGCTTGAAGGCGTACGTCGGGTTCGTGAAGCTTGAGCACACGATTTTCTCGCTGCCGCTGATTTATGCTGGAGCGTTTCTGCACGGCCGCCCCGCGATGCGGCTGATGGGCTTGATCCTGCTGGCGGCGATTGGCGGCCGTGTGATGGCGATGGGCTTGAACCGGATCATCGACGCGAAAATCGACGGGCTGAATCCCCGCACCCAGCGGCGCGAACTGCCGCGCGGCGCAATACATGTCGTGGAAGCCTGGCTCATCGTCATGGCCGCCGGCGTACTCTATGCGTGGAGCGCAGCGGCGATTGCGCCGGTCTGTTTTCGGTTAGCGCCGGTCCCTGTCGTCCTGTTTGTCCTGTACCCGTACTTGAAACGGGTCACTGCGCTGGCGCATTTGGGACTCGGGCTGGCCTGGTCCATGGCGCCGCTGGGTGGGTGGCTCGCCGTATCGCACTCACTGGAACGTTTTGCCGAGGTGCGCTGGCTCTGGCTCTTTTCCGTCTTGTGGGTGACCGGGTTTGACATTATCTATGCGACGATGGATGAAACGTTCGACCGCGAGCATGGCCTGCGTTCCATCCCGGTTGAGGCGGGCAAAAAGCCGGCGCTTACCCTGGCGAAAGCGGTCCACGCCGCCGCGTTCCTCATGCTCGGGGCGCTGTGGGCGAATCAGCTGAAGTCGCCGGTTTCGTTCGCATTTCTGTTGGCCATCGGTGGTCTCTTCATCTGGCAGCATGCCATTGCAGAGCGCCGTCCCGAGTTCGCATTTTTCCAACTCAACGGCGTGATCGGGTTCTTAGTGTTCGGTCTCGTGGTTACTGGAGTCTAGTCTTTCATATCTGATATCTGTATGTCATCTAAGAGGAGGTAGTTTCATGCGCATCATCGTTGGTATCACCGGGGCATCTGGTTCAGTCTTCGGTGTCGAGTTTCTCCGGCGCTGCCCGGCGGAGAAACACCTCATCCTGACGAAATGGGGCCGCTACGTCCTCAAAGAGGAAACCGGCCTGACCGAGCATCATCTCGCCGAGCACGTGAAGCACAGCTTTTCCGACGAGGATCTTTCGGCGCCGTTTTCTTCCGGCTCCAACCCCTTTGATGCGCTCGTCATCCTGCCGTGTTCCATCTCGACGATGGCGAAGATCGCCTGCGGCCTCGGCGATACGCTGCTGACGCGCACCGCCCAGGTGGCGCTGAAAGAACGCCGCAAACTCATCATCGGCCTGCGGGAAACGCCGCTGTCGACCATCAGCCTTGAGCAGGCCTACAAGTTGTCGCAAGCCGGTGCCATCGTGATGCCGATTTCGCCGCCGTTTTACCACAAGCCGCAGACCATCGACGAGATGGTGGCGCAGTTTACGGACAAGGTCCTCAGCCTCCTCGGGTTTGAAACCGCCCTCGCGTGGAAGCCCGAAGCCCTCGAGTAGCCGTGCCAGACCTCCAGACCTTCCTCGAACAACTTGATCGAGAGAACCAACTCGCGCGCGTGCGCGTCGAGGTGGATCCGGAACTCGAGATCACCGAAATCGCCACGCGCGTGGTCAAGGAGCAGGGGCCGGCTTTGCTCTTTGAGCGTGTCAAAGGCTCAGCCTTTCCTTTGGCCATCAACCTTCTCGGCAGCGACAAGCGTGTCGAGCTGGCTCTCGGCCGCCACCCGCAAGAGGTGGGGGCTGAACTCAAACGGCTCATCGAGATTGCCATGCCGCCGCGGCCGAAGCAGTTGCTCGGGGAATGGCGGACCATCGGGCGGATTCTTGCGATGCCGCCCAAGCGCGTGCGCCGCGCCCTCTGCCAGCAGCTCGAGGAGCCGCCCGATCT
>Ga0209515_10007939_pt1 | contig 12590 bp, 11 predicted proteins | sample Subgroupgradi54m_FD_187454 | JGI IMG/M metagenome (GOLD analysis project Ga0209515, IMG submission 187454) | Subsurface groundwater microbial communities from S. Glens Falls, New York, USA - GMW60B uncontaminated upgradient, 5.4 m (SPAdes)... ... | reverse complement strand
GCGCCTTGGGGAGCTGGTGGGCCGCACCGCCCCCAGGCACATCCGGGCTGATGAGGCCTTCACCGAAGAGGACCTGGGCATCAGCCACCACATTCAGGTGGGGAACCATTTCCGGCGTCCGTGGGGATTCAAGGCCCGCTTCCACAACCTGGACGACCTGTTGCCCCACGGGCCGCGCCTCCTGGAGTTCCATTTCTCCGACAAGGACCTGGAGTACGACTACCAAGGGCCCAAGCTGGAGCAGGCGCTGTACATCCACGCGCCGGAGTACTGGTACCGCCAGATGGTGGACCTGTGCGCCGAGGACGAGGCGATCCGTTTCAAGTCCATCGAGGTGATCCAGCAGACCATAGACAAGGCGCGCCAGATGGCCCGCTACTTTAGGGGGACGCCCAAGATCATCGTGCACATGGGCGGGCACGGCCTGGCGCCGCTCCGGGACAACGCGCGGCTGCTCTACAACGCCGAGAACTCCTTGCGGCGTTTGCGCTGGGACGGGGTGACCCTGTACCCGGAGAACGTGCCTCCCCTGCCGTGGTACTTCGCCGGCCAGTACTATCAGAACGCCTTCGCCGGCCCTGAAGACATGAGGGACTTCTGCACTACTATGGGCCTGGAGATGTGCCTGGACCTGTCCCACGCGCAGCTGTACTCCAATGCCTTCCACATGAAGATCGGCGACTACGTCCAGAGGGTGGCTTCTCTGGTGAGGCACATTCACATCGCCGACGGGGCGGGCACCAACGGCGAGGGCCTGCAGATCGGCGATGGGGAGATCGACTTCACCCAGGTGCTTGGGCTCCTGGAGCAGCAGGAGTACAGCTGGGTGCCGGAGATCTGGCGGGGGCATCAGGAACACGCACGCGGGTTTCTCGTCGCCCTGGAGCGGCTGAGCGCTTATCCCACCTTGTAGCAAGTGAAAGGCTCTCGATGAACGTTCTCGTTATCGGCGGCGCTGGTTTCATCGGCAGCAACGTGGCGGCCCACTACCTGGCGCGTGGGGATGCGGTCACGGTCCTGGACAACCTGTCCCGTCCTGGGACCGCAGGCAACCTGCAGAGGCTGCGCGCGGAGTACCCCAGGGTACGCTTCCTTCAGGGGGACATCCGGTGGGACCAGGGCCTGCTTAAAGAAGCGGTGGCTGGCCAGGACGTGGTCTTCCATCTGGCTGCCCAGGTGGCGGTGACCACCTCGGTGGCGGACCCCCGAACGGACTTTGAGGTGAACGCCCTGGGGTCCTTCAACGTTCTGGAGGCGGTGCGGCAGAGGGGCGAGGACCCCATTCTCTTCTACGCCTCCACCAACAAGGTGTACGGAGGGATGGAGGACCTGGGCATCGTGGAGAGGGACGGCCGCTACGCCTATGCAGGCGTCCCTCATGGGGTGGGCGAGGACCGCCCCATGGACTTCCACTCGCCCTACGGGTGTTCCAAGGGGAGCGCCGACCAGTACGTGCGGGACTACGCCCGCATCTACGGCCTGCGGACCGTGGTCTTCCGGCAGAGCTGCATCTACGGGGACCGCCAGATGGGGAATGAGGACCAGGGATGGGTGGCCTGGTTTGCCTGGGCGGCGCTGACGGGCCAGCCCATCACCATCTACGGGGACGGGAAGCAGGTCCGCGACGTCCTGTACGTTGGAGACCTTCTTCGGGCCTACGACCTGGCTATGGAGCACATCGAGACGGCCCGAGGGCAGGTGTACAATATCGGTGGGGGGCCCGCCCATACACTGTCTCTGCTGGAGCTCATCGAGCGGCTGGGCTCTCTGCTGGGGCTTTCCATTCCACTGACCTTCAGCGAGTGGCGCCCCGGTGACCAGCGAGTGTACATCAGCGACATCCGAAAGGCCCACCGGGATTTCCAGTGGGCGCCCCGCACGGATGTCTCCCAGGGCACCCTGCGCCTGGTGGATTGGCTCAAGGCGAACAGAGACCTGGTGAAGGGAGCTGTGCAGCTGTGACCTGGTGGGATGGGAAGGTCGTCCTGGTGACCGGGGGCACGGGCTCCTTCGGGCAAAAGTTCACGGAGGTCCTGCTCAGGGACTACAACCCGAAGGCCCTTCGGATCTTCTCGCGAGATGAGCTGAAGCAGGCCCAAATGCAGGCCCAATTCCCCGACGAGCGGCTGCGGTTCCTCATCGGGGACGTGCGCGACCGGGAGCGGTTGTATCGGGCCATGAACGGCGTCCAGGTGGTGATCCATGCTGCCGCACTGAAGCAGGTCCCCGCGGCTGAGTACAACCCCCTGGAGGCGGTGAAGACCAACGTCCTGGGGTCCGCGAACGTCATAGATGCTGCTATTGATAATGGGGTGGAGCGCGTGATGTTGATCAGCACCGACAAGGCGGTGCACCCGGTGAATCTGTACGGCGCTACCAAGCTGGTGGCGGAGAAGCTGTTCGTCCACGCCAACTCCTACGTGGGAGGTGGGCCCACGCGCTTCAGCTGCGTCCGCTACGGCAATGTCATGGGCAGCAGGGGAAGTGTCATTCCCCTGTTCTGGGAGGGGCGGAGAAACGGGGTGATCAACATCACCGACGAGCACATGACCCGCTTCTGGATCACCCTGGAGCAGGGGGTCCGGTTTGTCGTGGAATCCATCGAGCGAATGCAGGGAGGCGAGGTGTTCGTGCCCAAGATGTCCTCCATGAAAATCGCCGACGTGGCACGGACCATCGCTCCAGATGCGCGGTGGAACGTCATTGGCACACGGGCCGGGGAGAAGCTCCACGAGGAGCTGATTACTCAGGAAGAAGCTCCTCAGACCCGAGAGTTTCCCACTCACTTTATCATAGAGCCGCGGGATCCGGCCTGGACCTCCTACCAGACCCTTGGGGGGACCCCAGTTCCGACCACTTTTGAGTATCTGAGCGACACCAATCGCGCGTGGTTGACTCGTCAGGAGTTGGAGCAGTGCGTGGTAGAGCTACGTCTGGGCGAATAACCCAAGACAAATTAGCCCTCTTCGGTGGGAAACCTGTGCGGGACACCTTGCTCGCCTACGGTCACCAGACGGTGGAGGAGGAGGACATCGCCGCCGTGGTGGAGACCCTGCGCTCCCCCTGGTTGACCACCGGCCCAAAGGTGCAGGAGTTTGAAGAGGCGGTGGCCGCGTATGTCGGCGCCCCCAATGCAGTGGCCGTCAGCTCGGGCACCGCGGCCCTTCACGCCGCTGCGTTTGCCGCCGGAATCGGCCCGGGGGACGAGGTCATCGTGCCTGCCCTCACCTTCGCCGCCAGCGCCAACTGCGTCCTGTATCTGGGCGGGAAGCCCGTCTTCGCCGACGTGCGTCCTGACACCCTTAACTTGGACCCTGCTGATCTGGAGGCCAAGATTACGCCGCGCACCAAAGCGGTGGTGACGGTGGACTACGCCGGACAGCCCTGCGACTACGAGGCGGTTGAGGCCATCGCCAGACGGCATGGGTTGGTGGTCATTGAGGATGCGGCCCAGGCCCTGGGCGCCAGCTTCAACGGGCGGCGGGTGGGCTCTCTCAATCCTCTCACCACCCTCAGCTTTCACCCGGTGAAGTCTATTACGACGGCCGAGGGGGGGATGGTTACGACCCACGACTCGGCCCTGGCTCAGCGATTGCGAGCCTTCCGGAACCACGGGATCACGACGGACCACCGGCAACGGGGCTCCTGGCTCTACGATATGGATGCCTTGGGTTTCAACTACCGTCTGAGCGATATCCAATGTGCTCTGGGCCTGAGTCAGCTGCAAAGGCTGGAGGGCTGGATTTCCCGGAGGGGAGAGATCGCGGCTTGCTACACCAAGGCTTTCCGGGGCTTGGAGCCAATCCAAGTGCCCGGGGACCATCCAGGGGCTGAGTCGGCATGGCACCTGTACGTTATCCAGCTGCGCCTAGAGACATTGCGAGTGGGCCGCGAGCAGGTGTACGCCGCCCTTCGCGCTGAGAATATAGGGGTGAACGTCCACTACCTACCTGTCTACTGGCACTCCTACTACCAACGTCTGGGTTACCAGCGGGGCCTCTGCCCGGTGGTCGAAGCGGCATACGAACGGCTCGTCACCCTGCCCCTCTGGCCCGGCATGAGCGATGAGGACGTGGACAGCGTGGTGGCAGCGGTGACCAAGGTCGTCAGTGCGTTCCAACGATGATGCCCGCCCATCCCAATAGGAAGGTGTTGATTCGGGCCGATGGCTCCCGGCGATTGGGCCTGGGCCACATTGTGCGGTGCCTGGCCCTGGCGGAGGGATTGCGGGAGCGGGGCGATCAACCGACGTTTGTCATGCGCGATGAGGACCCCTCGCTCATCCAACGCGTCCAGGGGGCTGGGTATCCGGTGGTGGAGATGCAAGCACCGTGGGGATTCGAGCATGACCTGACGCATATGGCAAGGCTCCTCTCGCCCGGCGGTCTGGTGGTCACCGACCTGTGCAACGCAGACAGCCTGGGCCAACTCCCTGCATACCAGCGCTATCTTGAGGGTCTCAAGGCCGCGGGTGCCTACCTAATCACCATTGACGATCTGAACACCCTGTGCTTCCCTTCGGACGTCCTGATCAACCCCAACTGGGGGGCGGAGCGCCTTCCTTACCAGCGGTCTCCTGGCGCTGCATACCTCCTGGGTCCCAAGTATTTCCTGTTCCGCCGTCCGTTTCGGGAGGCCGCCTCGCAGCCACGTCGGATCCGAAGGGAGGCCAACCGGGTGCTGGTGAGCATGGGTGGTGGGGATACTCACCGCGCCCTGGGGAAGGTCTTGAAGGCTTTGCGGGCGGTTCACCAACGGTGTCCTTTGGAAATACGGGTGGCTATGGGGTTGCAAGGCTCCACTGCGATACTACAGGGACTGGCGGGCGGATTCGGGGACCGGTGTCAGCTCCTAAAGGGAGTGGACAGCCTGGGGGAGCTGTTCCTCTGGTGCGACGTGGCCATCATTGGCGGCGGGCTCACCAAGTACGAGGCGGCGGTGACGGGGACTCCGGCCCTGGTGCTGTCACAGGTGGAGCCCCAGTGGCAGAGCATGCAGGGGTTTGTGGAGGCGGGTTCCGCCGTCCACCTGGGGAGGGCCTGGGAGGTGGGGGAGGAGGAGATCGCGTCGCCTGTCGGTGATCTGCTCGCCGATGAGCCACGCCGCTGCGCCATGAGCCAGGCGGGGAAACAGGTGATGGATGGGAGAGGTGTGGAGCGGGTGGTGGAGGCGATGGCGCAATGATGATGCCAAAAGGGAAGGTCCGGTCTACTCAATAGCAAGCACCAAGCTCTTGCCGGATACCATTGACAGGAGGAGAGCAAATGGGAGTCCTACTTAGAGACGTCCGCCCTGAGGACAAAGAGCAGATGCGGACTTGGCGGAACAAGCCTGCCGTTTCGCAATACATGTACACGGACCACCACATTGCCCCCGAGGAGCATGAACGCTGGTTCAAGAGTATCCTGACCGACCCCGCGCGCCGCTACTGGATTATTGTAAGCGACGACCGGGATGTCGGCACGCTCAACTTGATGAACATCGACCTCACCAACAAGCATTGCTATTTTGGATGGTATATCGGCGAGGAGAGCGAGCGAGGAAAAGGCGTTGGGATCGCCACTGAGTTCTTACTTCTCTGCCATGTGTTTGAGGAACTCAAGCTGAATAAGCTCTATGCTGAAGTCCTGGTGTCCAACGTCCCGGTGGTCACTCTGCATAAGAGCATGGGATTCAAGGAGGAGGGCCTGCTCCGCCAGCACATTTTCAAAGGTGGCAAGCCAGAGGACGTCGTTACGATGGGCATCTTGCAGGAAGAGTGGGCCACCATCAAACCCCAAATCGAGGAGAGGCTACGGGAAGCCCAGAGCAGGCGCGCCAGGGCTTCCTCGTAGCAGCTTTGTAGAGGCTTGGCATGAAAGCACCTTACGTAGAGATCTCCGGCCGTCCCATCGGTGCTGGCCACCCCACTTACGTGGTGGCGGAGCTCTCCGCCAACCACCACCAGCGGTTGGAGGAGGCGGTCAAGCTGATCCATGCCGCCAAGGAGGCGGGCGCCGACGCCGTCAAGCTGCAAACCTACACCCCAGACACCATCACCATCCAGTCGGATGCGGAGCCCTTCCAGATACGGGGCGGCACCCTGTGGGATGGCCGCACGCTCTACGACCTGTACGGGGAGGCCTACACCCCCTGGGAGTGGCACCCGCGCCTGAAGGAGGTGGCTGAAAGCCTGGGGCTGCACCTCTTCTCCAGCCCCTTTGACCCCACGGCGGTGGCCTTCCTGGAGCGTGTGGGCGTCCCCGCCTACAAGGTCGCGTCTTTCGAGGTGGTGGACATCCCATTGATCGAGTGCATGGCTCGGACAGGCAAGCCCATCATCATGTCCACGGGCATGGCATCCCTGGCCGAGATTGACGAGGCGGTGGCGGCCATCCGGGGCGCCGGCAATGACCAGATCGCCCTTCTTCATTGCGTGAGCGCCTATCCGACTGCGCCGGAGGAGATGAACCTGGCCACCATCCCTCACCTGGCCCAGGCCTTCGGAGTTCCCGTGGGCCTGTCGGACCACACGCTGGGGATCTCTGTATCTGTGGCCGCCGTGACCCTGGGGGCGTGCATGGTGGAGAAGCACTTCACCCTCTCTCGCGCCGCGGGCGGCCCCGACTCGGCCTTCTCGCTTGAGCCTGCCGAGTTCAAGGCGATGGTGGAGGCCATCCGGACGGTGGAGAAGGCGGTGGGCACGCCTGACTATCGGTTGACTGAGGGCGAGGCGAAGAGCATCGCCCACCGCCGGTCCCTCTTCGCCGTGGCCGACGTTAGGAAGGGCGAGCTTTTCACCGAGCGGAACGTTCGCTCCATACGACCTGCTAACGGGTTGCCTCCGAAGCACCTGCCAGAGGTGCTGGGTCGGCGGGCGGCCCGGGACGTCAAACGGGGGACTCCCTTGAACTGGGACCTGGTGGCAGGGAGCTAAAGGTCATGGACAAGGGCCTCCATGAGATGCGAGTGCTGGTCGTGGGGTGTGGCTCCATTGGGCAGCGCCACCTCAAGAACTTGCGGGCGTTGGGAGTCCCCTCCCTGGCTGCGTGTGACCCCAGCGAGGCTCAGCTTTCCAAAGTGGCCGGCGATGCGGGGACCCAGGGATTCGCTGACCTGGAGAGCGCCCTTGGCGTCTTTCGCCCGCAGGTGGTCTTTGTGTGCACCCCGCCGGTGTTCCACATCGCCCAAGCTCGGCAGGCCCTCCAAGCAGGGGCGCACGTCTTCGTGGAGAAGCCCCTCTCGCATACCCTGGAGGGCGTGGAGGCCCTCTATGCCCAGGCTGTGCAACAAAGACGCGTGGTGCAGGTGGGCTACAACCTCCGCTATCATCCCCTTCTCCAAAAGGCAAAGAGGCTCGTGGAGAAAGGGACCATTGGTACTCCCCAGTGGGCGCGGGTGGAGGTGGGGCAGTACCTCCCCGACTGGCGTCCTTCGCAGGACTATCGCCAAAGCTACACAGCTCGCCAGGAGCTGGGGGGCGGCATCATCCTGGATGGCTCCCACGAGTTGGATTACGTCCTGTGGCTGCTGGGGCGGCCCGTGGAGGTGCGCTGCATGGCGGGGCGCGTGAGCAACCTGAAGGTGGACGTGGAGGACTGCGCTACCGTCCTCCTGCGCTTTGCCGGCGGCGCCCAAGCAGATGTGCACATGGACATGGTCCAGCCGGTGCGTTGCCGCAGCGGAAAGCTGACGGGCGATGAAGGTGTGGTGGAGTGGGACCTCATTGCCCAGCAGCTTCGTTGGCGCCGATCTGAATCGGAATCGTGGCAGGTGGAACAGGCGCCCACCGATTTCCAGGCCACCTTCGATGGCACCTACGTCGAAGAGGTCCGGAGCTTCCTCAAGCGAGTGGAGGACGGGGACACCTCTCTGGAAAACCTGGAGAGCGCTCGGCTGACCCTGGAGGTGGCCGTGGCTGCCAAGGCGGCTGCCGAGTCGGGGACGGCGGTGCGGCTCACATGAGCGTCGTGGCTATTATCCAGGCCAGGATGGGCTCTACGCGCTTGCCTGGGAAGGTGTTGGCCGATCTCGCAGGTCGGCCCCTCCTCGAGCGGGTCGTTGAGCGGGCCCGCGCCATTCCTGGGGTGGCCCGCGTGGTGGTGGCGACGACGGTGGAGGAGCCCGATCAAGCGGTGATGCGGCTGGCCCGAGCATTGGACGTGGATGCTTTTGCGGGAAGCTCTGAGGACGTCCTGGACCGCTACTACGGAGCGGCCTGCAAGGTCGGGGCGTCTACGATTGTGCGGATTACCGCCGATTGCCCGCTCCTTGACCCTCAGGTCAGCGGTCAGGTCTTGGCCCGCTTCCGGCGCGGCGATGTGGACTATGTGAGTAACACTCAGCCTCCCACGTATCCCGATGGCCTGGATACCGAGGTGCTCAGCTTTGCTGCTCTTGAGCAGGCGTGGAGGCAGGCGGAGCTACCATCGGAGCGGGAGCACGTGACGCCTTACATTTGGAAACACCCAGACCGCTTCAGGGTGGCCAACGTCGCTAGCAATGAAGAGCTGTCGGCCCTTCGGTGGACGGTGGATGAACCCCAGGACCTGGAGTTTACGCGGGCCGTCTACCGCTACCTGCACCATGATGGCCGCCTGTTTGGGATGCAGGAGGTGCTGGAGCTTCTGAGTCGGCATCCGGAGCAGTGGGCTATCAACCAGGGGATTGGCAGGAACGAGGGGTATCTGAAGTCTTTGCAAGGGGAACGGAGGAGCTGAGGTGAAGGTGGCCAGGCGCTCCTTGACGCGCTCCCAGGAATACCTTGCCAGGGCCAGGAGGCTGATTCCTGGGGCGAGCCAGACCTTTAGCAAGGCCCCCTCTCAGTTTGTGCAGGGGGTGAGCCCTGTCTTTCTCCAGCGGGGCCAGGGAAGCCATGTGTGGGACGTGGATGGCAATGAGTATATTGATTGCGTTGCCGCCCTGGGACCCATCATCCTGGGATACAACGACCCTGACGTGACCGCCGCGGTGGCCCGCCAGCTGCAGGACGGCACCATCTTCTCGCTGCCGCATCCCCTGGAGGTGGAGGTGGCTCAACGGCTTACCGAGGTCATTCCCTGTGCCGAGATGGTGCGTTTCGGCAAGAACGGGTCCGACGTCACCTCGGCGGCGGTTCGGGTCGCCCGGGCGTACACGGGCCGCGACATCATCGCCTGCTGCGGGTACCACGGGTGGCAGGACTGGTACATTGGGACCACCACCCGGAGCAGGGGGGTGCCTCAGGCTATTCGAGACCTGACCATGACTTTCAACTACAACGACATCGCCTCACTGGAGAGGCTGTTCCATGATGCGCCTGGGCGCATCGCTGGGGTGATCATGGAGCCCATTGGGGTCGTTGCGCCCAAAGACGGGTTTCTGGAGGAGGTGGCCGAGGTGACGAGGAAGAACGGCGCCTTGTTGATTTTTGATGAGGTTGTCACTGGGTTCAGGCTGGCTCTCGGGGGAGCCCAGGAGTACTTTGGGGTCACTCCCGATGTGGCCTGCTTTGGCAAGGCCCTGGGTAACGGCTATCCCATTGCGGCGGTGGTGGGCCGCCGCGACGTGATGGCGCTCTTCGACGAGATCTTCTTCTCCGGCACCTTCGGGGGCGAGACCCTCTCCCTGGCCGCCGCCCTGGCCACCATCTCCAAGATGCAGACACACCCGGTGATCGAGCACCTCTGGCGGCAGGGCAGGAAGCTCCAGGATGGGGTCAACGCTTTCGCTACCGAGTTTGGCATGGGGGATCGAGTGCAGTGCATCGGCTTGCCCCCCCACACCGTCATTACCTTCAGGGACGAGCAAGGGGCAGACTCGCTCCTGATGCGCAGCGTGTTCCAGCAGGAGATGGCCAAGCGGGGGGTGCTGTTTCTGACAGGCTTCAACATCAGCTACAGCCTCAGCGACGCCGATGTGGAGCACAGCTTGGAGGCGTCCCGTGATGCGTTGGGCCTCCTGGCCGCTGCCCTGGAGGGCCACCGACTTGAGGAGGTTCTCGAAGGCCCGGCGGTGCAGCCTGTGTTTCGGCAGGCGTAGGGGCAAAAGGTGCTCACCTCTGTTGTTGCTCGGGAAAGGGTGTAGCGTCGTGAATCAGACGACTGTCTTCGCAGCCGGAGAAGGAGACGCCTGGTTTCGGCGCAACGCTTCGCAACTAGCGAGAGAGCCAGGGCATGACGAGATCCTGAGCGTGGTCAGGTCCGTGGGTCTCAAGCCCAAAAGGGTGCTTGAAGTAGGGGCAGCCAACGGCTACCGTCTGAGCCAAATCAAGGCGGAATGGGGTAGTGAATGCTGGGGCTTGGACGTATCGCAGGAGGCCCTTCAGGACGGACAGAAGCGGTTTCCCGCCATTCAACTCCTTCGAGGAGTAGCGCACCAGCTTCCCTTCCCAGGTTCTGGCCGCTTTGACCTGGTGATTGTGAACTTTGTGTTCCACTGGATTGACCGGATGCACCTGCTCCAGAGCGTGGCGGAGATTGACCGGGTGCTGCTTGACGGGGGGTTCCTCGCCGTGGGAGACTTCTATCCTGATAGCCCTACCCGGCGCTCTTATCACCACCTGCCTGGCCAGGACGTGTGGACCTACAAGCAGGACTACCCAGGGCTGTTCCTGGCCTCTCACCGGTATCGGCTGGTTTCCCTGGTGACGGGGCACCATGCGAACCCGGCAGAGCGCCTGCAGGCTGACTCCGATAACAGGATCGAAACAGCGATCTTGAAAAAGGAGCTCACCGCTGGGTACAGCACCGGATGATGGGATGAGGCAGACCCTGGCCCGCGAAGCTGATAGTGCATGACTGAGCCGACGACCATCTTTCTCTCCATCCCTGATGGGTTTGCCGCCCGGTTTCTCCTGCGGTCGGGGGTGCTTCGGCACTTGCAGGACGAGGGACATCGGGTGGTCATCCTGAGCCCCAACGCTGATGAGGAGTATTTTCAGCGTGAGTTCAGCAATGAGCAAACCTTCATCCGGCCTCTTGTTCGCGGAGGGGGCCGAGTTACGGGGAAGCTCAGGTCGTACTTCGACCAGGTGTGGCGCACGGTTGCGAGTCATGCAGGCAACGCTGAGGACATACGGCAGGACGTTGAAAGGGCCAAGGACCGAGGTAGGCTTGTCTATCTGTACCGAAAGCTCCTCTGGAAGACCGTGGCAGGTAGGGCGTGGGCCGTGGGGCTTCTCTCCGTCCTGGACCGCCTCCTGTTTCAGGACCGCTACAACGGACACGTCTTCGAGGAGTTTGCTCCTGACCTCCTCGTGGTGACCAGCTACGGCTTTGAGCCGGGCGATCTCTACCTCATGCGGCGGGCCAGGCGGTTGGGGGTCCAGGTCTTGTACATCGTGCTCCAGTGGGACAATCCCAGCAACCGGCCGTTGATGCGGGAGCGGCCGGACAAGATCGTTGCCTGGAGCGAGACCAACCGGCAGGAGCTGGTGGATTTCCACCGCTTTCCCGCTAGCGACATCTACGTGGCCGGTCCTCCTCACTTTGACACCTACGCCCACCCGGAGCGCTTCTGCTCGTGGGAGGAGTATTGCCAGAGGACGGGGATGGACCCACAGAGAAGAGCGATCGTTCTGTGTGGCACCACCGGGGATGTGACGGATGGGTTTGACGACGTGGTGCAATTCCTCGCAGAGGCTGTTGATGAGGGTCGTTTCGCTTTCCCTTGTCAGCTCCTGATTCGTCCTCACCCCATCACATTTTCCGGGGCCTTTCCTGGGCAGGGCGGGCAGGGAATGAAAGAGGACCTTCTCCGGTATCGCTCCTTTGGCCGGCACGTCTTCTGTGACGAGCCGCGTATTCTCTCCCAGGCCCTGAGGTTTGACCTGGACGGGAGGGACATGAAGCACCTGGCGGAGACCATTTCCCACGCCAGCGTGGTGGTGAACTTCTTCTCCACCATCAACCTTGATGGGGCCGCTGTGGATACCCCTCTGGTCAACCTGGCTTTTGATGGCTACAAAGAGCGGGATTACTACCACTCGGCTCGCCGTGTGGCGGATATCTGGAACAACGTCCTGGTGCTTGACACCGGTGGGGTGAGAGTAGCCAAGACCTTTCCTCAGTTGGTAGACCACATCAACGCCTACCTCCGAGACCCGTCCCTGGATGCGGCGGGACGACGCGAGATCGTGAGGCGGCTGGTGCACAGGGTTGACGGCGAGGCGGCCAACAGAGTTGCCCAGGCCATCTCGCTGTACGCACAGGGGCGCTGGATTTTGGATGAAGAGCCTCAGGCGCCCAGCTCTCCCGACCAACCGGCGGCGCTCTTCCGGCGGCTGAGGACGGTGGAACAGCTATGAGCAGTATTGCCCCGGCCCCGGCGAGGGCGGGCGTGGTGTTCCTGGCGGTGGGCGACGGCTACCAGGCGAGGAGTCTCCTCCGTTCGGGTGTGTTCGCTACCCTCAAGGAGCACGTGGACAAGCTGGTGGTGCTGGCGCCTAACCCTGATGAGGAGTATCTGAGAAGGGAACTTCAGGCGCCCAACGTGGTCGTGGAGGACCTACAGGTAGATGGCGCCACAGCTTACATGGGCAGGAACCGGGTGCAGAACGTTCTCCGGCGGGTGCGCAACTATGCCCTGGAGGTCAAGGGCGCCCGGGCTCTGAATGACAAGGCGTGGTGGAG
>Ga0209515_10007938_pt1 | contig 12591 bp, 14 predicted proteins | sample Subgroupgradi54m_FD_187454 | JGI IMG/M metagenome (GOLD analysis project Ga0209515, IMG submission 187454) | Subsurface groundwater microbial communities from S. Glens Falls, New York, USA - GMW60B uncontaminated upgradient, 5.4 m (SPAdes)... ... | reverse complement strand
CGTTAATTCCATAATGTAGTTATTTACCTCTGGCATACACGTTGGCTGGATAATATATACGTTTCTTCGGCGGATATTGGGGACGATTCTAACGCGGATTTCTCCATCGGAAAAAACGGTTACTGGAGTATGCACTTCGACACCCAAAAGCGAGCCCACTTCTTTTGCAAGTTTTGGATTAGATCTGCCTGTTAAAAAAACATAACCATCGACATCCGATGCACTCATAAAAAATAATTTCTTTATTTATAGTATCAACAAAAGCGTAAACGATCAAGAGGATTACTTCATTCCTCCAAGCAGCCCTTGTAGACCACCCTGCATTTGCGATAGTTTTTTTGCTGCGATTTCCTGGGATTTTTTAATTGCTTCGTTTAATGCGTCTTTTATGTCGTTATCTGACTTACCGTTTGTGTGTATTTCTTTTATTTTTTGGTCGCCAGAAATGGTAATTTCCACACCATGCTTTTCCACAGTTACTTCTTCTGCAGACAAAACACGCTGCATTTCCATTGCCTGATCCCGCATTTTTTTAAGTTCTCCCAGTTGTCCAAATGGATTTAACATAATTCACCTCCTTCGTCGGTGCAGCGTCTAGTTAATAGCATCTAGCGTTTAGTTCTCATTTTTTAACTATACGCTATACCCTAGACGCTAAACGCTTACTTAGTTTCTTTCAGTATTACCGATACTTTTATTTTCTTTCCCGCAATCTCCTGTGCAGCAATTTCTAATATTGTCATTGCCTTTTTTTCTTCCAGCCGTTCTTTATGAAATGTGTATTTTGTTTCTATGAGAAGCTCTTTTGTATCATATCGCGAAATGGTACATCCGCGCAAGACCCCAGCCACAGATTGGTTTTGGGTTTTTACTGCATCAATAAGTTTTTTCCATACATCGGAAAACTCAGAATTAACACTGTCATTGCGAGGGGCAGTGAGCGACGCGGCAATCTTCTTTTCTGGTAGATCGCCACGCACTGAGGAGATCGTCTGTACTCGCGATGACAGAGGACTTCTCGACTCTGCTTGCGCTCCGCTCGAAGAATATTCTATTATTGCGAGTTCCAGAGGTAATTGCGGTAGTACCGCGTATTTAAGTTCCTGATGTGCTTTTGTTAAAAGCTCGACCAAAGTTTTAATTTCTGGAATTGAAAATTGAAAATTGAAAATTGAAAATTTATCTTCTGTTTCAATGCCAATCTTATGCAAAAGAAGTATATGAAGAGCATCGATACATTGTTCTATAAAAAACTTCATGTCCACCCCTTGATCAACCAGCTTTGCAATGAGTAACAAACTAGCTTTTGCATCTTTTTCCCGCAAGTGCAAAAGCATATTGGAAATTTGAAATTGTATATTTGAAATTTGAAATTTTTTCTCTATTAATTCTTTCGTTATTCCCTTACCATCTGCAAGACTTACTACTTCTTCCAGTATTTTTGCGCCGTCTCGAAAACTGCCGTCCGACAACGATGCAATTTGTAGTAGCGCGTCTTTGTTGTACGTTATTTTTTCGGACGTTAGAATCCGTTCGAATGACCGGACTAATTCTTGGGGAGTTGCCTTGGTAAAAGCAATATGAAAACAACGGGAAAGTATTGTTTCTGGTACTTTATGGGGTTCGGTGGTGCACAAAATAAAAAGCGCATGGCTCGGCGGTTCTTCCAATGTTTTAAGTAGCGCATTAAATGCTTCTGTTGTTAACATGTGCACTTCGTCGATTATGTAGACTTTTTTCCGGGCAGATAATGGCGCAAATCCTATTTTTTCCCGCAAATCCCGGATTTCGTCAATTCCGCGGTTTGATGCGCCATCGATTTCCAAAATATCCAGATTTGTCCCGTTTGTTATAGAAATACACTGAGAACATTCGTTGCACGGTTCAACGTTAGCGTTTAGCGTATGGCGTTCAGCGTTTAGTTTTTTATCTTTTGAACTAGACGCTAGACGCTGATCAACTAGACGCTCGCAATTAATGGCTTTTGCCACGATACGTGCAGTCGATGTTTTTCCCAAACCTTTTGGGCCCGTAAATAGAAAAGCATGAGGCACATTACCGGAAAGCACGCTATATAACTTTTCACGTACTCCCTGGCTGTCTAAATCTGAGATATTTTGAGGACGATATTTTCTGTAATAAACCATACGTTCTCTTCGTTCAAAGAATAACCCAATACTACCAATTTCAAATACTACCAATCAATACTACAATGCAGAATATATAAATCTCCAATTTTTGCATTGATTGGGTTATTTGTTTATTGGGTTATTGGTAGTATTCATTCATGATGAATGCCTAACAAATGTAACATGCCGTGTTTAACAAGCTCGTCTATTTTGTCGTCAACAAGCATGTTTTCTTCTGCAGCTTCAATAATTATTTGTGGATACGAAATAATAACATCGCCCAATTGCAATGTGTTTGATTCTACTGGAGGCAAAATAACCGCGTCTCCGTCAGATAGAGAAAACGATAACACATTGGTAGTCTTGTCTAAGTTACGATATTGCTTATTAAGCTGGCGCATTTTCCGGTCTCCAACAACTGCGACCGAAACTTGAACATCTCGCGTCATTTGTTGTTCTGTTAAGACACGAGAAGCTGCGGCAACAACCCGCTTTCTATTTACTTTATACCTGCTTTCAACAAAAACTGGAACAGAAATACTAGGCATAGTTTGCTTTTCGAACTCTGCGGGATTCTTCCCGTTTCATTTTCCTGGCAAGAGAAGGCTTAAGGTAAAATTCCCGGCGCTTTGCTTCCTGCAAAATACCTTCGGAAAATACTTTTCTGCTAAATTTTCTAATTACCGAGTCATCACTGTCTCCCGGCATTTTTTTAACTATCATAAATAGAACACCTCCTAACAAATACTACCAATAACCCAATAATCCAATAAACAAATCAATACACAAATGACACAATTTCCAAATTTTGCATTGTGTAATTACGTAATTGATTGGGTTATTTGTTTATTTGAAATTTGTAGTATTAACCTAATCCCTATTTTACTCTAAATATACTCAGGAGTAAATAGCAGAGTCTTATAGCTTTGCAGCTTTCCCCATGGGCCCGACCAAATGTACGTGTAGATGGTCTATAACTTGTGCTCCTCCACCATGAACAACCAACCGATACCCTTTGGTTGTTAATTCCCGAAGTCTAATCATGTTTTGAATAACCATCTTAATTTTTATTAAAAGTGCGTTATCGTCTAGATCCAAAAAGTCTTTTACATGTTTTTTGGGCATAATAAGCAAATGGATTGGTTTTATTGGATTAATGTCGGGAAACACCATAACGTCCTCGTCTTCGTAGGTAAATTCTTTTGGTATTTCCCTGTTTGCAATTTTACAAAAAATACAATCGTCCATAATAAACCAATACTACCAATAACCCAATAAACAAATCAATACACAAATAACACAATTTTTAAATTCTGCATTTGGTAATTGATTGGGTTATTTGTTTATTTGAAATTTGCTTATTACACTTTCTTTAGAACCTCAATTATTTGTTCTAGAGACAGTGTGGTTGCTTTCATTGTAGGATTTTTTACTGTGCCATTCAAGAGCATTTTTTTGGAAACGTGCAAAAACCATGTTGCATCCGGATCCATTTTCCGCAACTTTTCATAGGCTAATGTTAGATCGATATCTCCCTTTGTCATTCTGGGAAGCTGTGCGACTCCAGAATCAGATGCTGGATGCGCCTTCGGCTTACCAGCATGACCAAAATCTGAGGGCTTTGCCTTAATCCTCACGTATCCTTTTCTTGGATCTTTGCGGATAACCAACACATATCCCATCTTCTGGGCCAATGGCAACACCGAATCGTTAATGGTTAAAAACCCCATACCTTTTCCCCATTTTGTGGTAAATGCAGTACCATGTTCGGCAATTTCTTTTTCTGCCCAAATTCTGTTTACAAACGTATGCAACAAGGCTTCAAGTAGCGTTATACCAATATCCATGTAGTACATGTCGTCATCTGGTTTGGAAAGTTTGAGTCCTTCCAATACTCCCAGCAACGAAAACTCGTGGTAGTCTGCGGTTGGATTATCCCAAAACACTTCCCCAAAATGATCTATTTCTACAACTACTTTGACAATTCGTCCTACTGCTTCTTCTTTGTATGCCCATTTTTCGTCGTGTTCATGTTTTATCTTAAACTTTGCGTCGGGAGCATTTTTTACAAAATCAAATGCCAAACTCGCAGCAGAAACATTTTTACTTTGTGTTTGATGATGGTCTAGTGGCCCAAGCCCCGTGTCGACATGGATTACTTCATCCCCGTTAAATTGTTCTATGGCATCTCCTGTTTTTTCTGAACTAGGCGCTAGGCGTTGATCGGCTAGACGCTGGAGTTTTGATCCCGCCGGCACAAACCGCACTTCTGCTTGATCCCATCCTGGCAAAAACTTCTTAATAACCCAAACAGACGTAATAGCATCCCAATCTGGCGAATTATGCGTGACAACAATTTTCATATCTATCTGAGTATACCACACGCGTCCAAAACCACCCCATATCTATGCAAATCTATACCATTTTAGCCTTCCCACTCGTCAAGTTTTCTTTGTTACATCGAACCATTTTTCTTACTTCTAAACACCAAATTTTAAGAAATGGTTCCCATAAGAACATATTATGGGAATCGGAATTAAATCGAAAAGAAGTATTTATATTCTCTGACTTGGTGCTTGTCTAAACATTACAAATGATACTACTGAAGCATCAACTTCTCTGCTGACGTTTTCTAGTATATCAGGCATTAGTTCGGTAGCATTAGAACCAGCTGTGTTATAAAAATTTAGACCCCACGATACCGCACGTGGTCGAGGCAAAACTGCATACAAAGATTCAGCGAAGGCATCATATCGTTCATCAATAGCTTTTCGATCTTTTTGCCTTTGTATATTCCTATCGTTGAGATCGGTAAAGACTCTTACAGAAAGATGGCGATCACCAAGCGCTACTAGTCCTACACCATCTACAGTTGGGTTTGCTTGATAATCATTTAGTAAATCAATAAGAGCCGGTTTAAGAGCCTGCTCTTGCAATTCATCAGCAAATAGTTGAGCATTCTCCTCTATAGAAGCAACTTGCAGAGGTTTTGGTTCTACTGGAGTACCTTTTGGATGTAATAAATCATCTATGTATTTCTGTATTCCAGCGAATGGCTCTCTTTCTCGATCTGTAGTCATTGTGCCTAATATAGCGTATTAAAATGGAAAAAGCAACTGATAAAATCCCAATCTGATAAAAATCTCCGCTTCATATAACCTGTTATGGGGGGAAGGAGACTAGAAAGAAAATAAGGATTGTTTTTCAGGCTTTTGTGTGCTAGATTAGTATCAGAAATATGAGTCGTTTTGAAGTTGAAGGAGCTATGAGTTATCAGGAGGAGGGAGCTCTTCCCCCTCCTATTTCTCGTCTCCAAATGGTTCACGAAGCCCTTCATTTACGCCCTGATGTATTTATTGCAGGAGGAGGACCGGTAGTTAAGCGTAACCTAGAGGATTACTGGTCTGAGTGGAATCACTTTATTGTAGCTCCAAGGGAATCAATGTTTGATATTGACCAATTAGAAGCATTCCGACAAACTCTTCTTCTTCCTCCTGATGTAAGGCCTGGTAACAGTGATGCTGCACGAAACGTTTGGTATGGTAAAAATGATTTCAGGAATCATATGGACGTTGGATGGGTTGCATATGATGACTTCTTAGGTATTAGAAAAAAAGGTTTTACAGATACAGTCGAGGAACAAGAATCAGGAGTAGCGGCAAGACTTGGCTTATCCGTTGAACCACCAAAAATAGTGGAGCAGAGACTAAATAGAAGAACAATCATAAGTTTATATCCTCATCCGTTACTTGCAACTGTTGTACATGATGTCATATCCAACCCGTCCGCTTTTGACAAGCGCTTAAATACATTATAGTATTGGATTACTCCAAAACAGATGAGTAAATTTAGGGAGCTAGTAGAAGCAACAGACCTCTCAGTTCCGCAAATTGCTCATACTCTTGCTAGAGCTGCCTGAAGATAATAATCTATATTTCATCTACAACTCCGCTTCCCATAATAATGTGTTATGCGCGCCAAGTAAGGGTATAAAGAGAGCACTTTAACAAATAAAGTCCTGCCTGGAGTGGGCAGAGTGGCTAGGGAGATAGGGGTAACAGTGAGGTTCTGTTGGTTCTAAAGCTCTCCTGACAATGTGGTTTTGGAAAACCCTTCTTTTCCAAGAACTGCTAGCCAGAGTCGTGTCATGGTGACGAAAGAAATTGCTGTTTGAAGCGTCGAATATTAACCCATCCGCTTGAGGAAGGGGTAGGATGGAGGTACCGGATGTTCTTCTATAACTCGGGAACACATCTTTTGGATAGGATAGCAGCACTCCATATTCCTGCGTATTCCCGGTACCGGGCAAGGCAACGAGCCAAGCAAGGCGTATAGGCAACACCTACAACACGGCGATAACACTCTTTCTATCAACTTGGGAACCACGCATCGTTCTCCCCAAAAGGGAGTAGGCCAGCCTGCGGCCAATACGTTGTGTGGGACGGAGCATCCGTAGTAGTCTGAGTCGGAGAAAGTCCGATACATGGCGAAGGGATGCAGTTGTGTTCAGTGCGAGTTGTTTGTAAACTAAGCCGGAGCAAGGATGTATGCACCAAGCGAAGATGGCCCAAAAGCAAACAGAACTAGCAAAGACTGCGGTTGGTAATCCAGAACACAGGTTTGCAAATCTGTATAGTCTGATGCACTGGGAGTATTGGATTACTCAAGCTGCAGAGACAGTCCTGAAACGGCCAGGAAGCGAAACGGCAGGAGTGGATGGACAAACGAGGAATGCTTTCAAAAGAACCTACAAAGCAGAGATATCGGGCTTGGTGGATTCACTGAAACGCAAAACGTATCGTCCCCAACCTGTCCGAAGAACCTTCATTCCAAAGAAGGATGGAGGAAAACGGCCACTGGGCATTCCTGTTCTTCGGGATAGGATTGTGCAGGAAGCGCTTCGAGCTATCCTTGACCCTATCTATGAATCAGACTTTTGTCACCATTCATATGGGTTTCGGAAAGGCCGTTGCACAATGGACGCGATTGCGGAGATGATGCCGATGTTTAACACATCGACAAAGTATTACTACGTGATCGAGGGAGATATCAAAAGCTATTTTGATACGGTTCAGCACGAGAAGCTCTTACGGATTCTCAAAAAGAGAATTGCGGATAGAGATATCATTGACCTGATCGACAAATTCCTGAACGCTGGCGTAATGGAGGGAAGCCTGTTTGCGAAAACAGCAACCGGTGTGCCACAAGGAGGGGTAATTTCACCACTCCTTGCTAATGTCTATCTGCACCAACTGGATAAATGGGCAGAAGAACGATGGAACATCACTCGCAATCAACGACAGCAAAACAGACTCAAAGGACGAGGTAATTACAAACTGATTCGTTATGCAGATGACTTTGTCATCCTGAGTAATGACAGGATTGCCGGAGTCCAAGCAGTCAAACAGGAAGTGAAAGAGTTCCTAAGCAGAGAGCTTCATCTGGAGCTTTCTGAGAAGAAGACAACACTCATTCACTTAAACGATGGATTTACCTTTCTTGGGTTTCACATCCAACGGGTACAATCCAAAGGAAAGTGGGCAGTGCATCTTCGTCCTTCACAAGAAGCAAAGGAACAGATTAAAGCAACGATCAAAACCCTGACAGATGGACAAGACGTTATGCGCAGTGAGTACGCAAAGCTCACGGAGATCAATGAGGTCATCCGGGGCTGGGCGGAGTATTACCGATACACAAGCCTTTTACAAGATATTGTAGAAATAGTCGGGTATACCAACCTGCGTTACCTGCTTTGGCTTCGTAAGAAGCACAAAGGGAAACGGAAAGATCAACTGTATCAGGCGAAAACAAAGGTCATATACAATACAAAACGGTGGGTTGCTGAAACACGACAGGGAGAAAAGAAACTTTCTGTGTATCAATGGCAACCAACACCCAAAGAGCTGAAACGGACAAGATATATGCAAAAAGGAAGGGATGGTTTTCCCCATCCTTATCTCCCCAGAGAAATGCTAGAACCGACACAAGGGAGAGCCGGATGCGGTGAAAGTCGCACGTCCGGTTCGGGAAGAGGCGTGGAGAAACGTACTTGAGGTAACTCAAACAACGCGCTCTGCGCCTACTTTTACGGGAACCAAAATAGTTGAGTTTTGTAGGACATTCTGTATAATTTAGCTTATGAGTTATCATGAGAACAGTCAAACCCCAGAACCTAATTTTTCCTTATCCGGTGATGAGGTAGACCAACACTCAGCAAATCTTTTACAAAAGGTAGAAGATACTCTTTTGTTGCTCCCAGGTTTCCTCGGGGCAAGAGAAAAGATGGTCGCAGGGAAATCCCAAATCCCGCCATTTGGATTTTTAAATCTTCGCTGTAAAACAATTGATGAAAGACAGGCCTCAATTGCCTATTTACAAACTGATTTAGTTAAACAGTGGGAAGTTAGGGTATTTCAAGAAAGACGTGATTCCAGAGGGATTGTGGAGCCTCATGCCACGCTTGAAAGAGAATCGGTCTTTGTCTCTTGTCATATTCCAGGAGATGATGAAGCTCATTTCGATCCGGAAGCAAGGATAGTTTATGAAAGAAGTATTATTGGTAATTCTAGAGTAACTTTACTTGATATATATCAAGACAGTCATACAGCAGTATCTCAAGCAGAAGATCTATTAAAAAGAATTGCTAATCCGAGACCGTTGTTTGATGTTGCGGATGAAACTGCTAATTTTCGGTTTGACGTCCGGGAAGCACTGGATCATATTTCAGACAGACACAGTTTAGGACCAGTGGAATCCGCTGAAGAGCTTTTAGCTAAATTACCTCCCTTATCCGTTGATCAAGAATACGTCACATTGGGGGAGGAGGAGATAAAAGGGATCTTGGAAGATCATGCAAACGAGCAAAGACAGGAACGTATAATGATTGACTGGAACCAGGACTTTATCAGACGATGGAAACCTTTATTTGATGGCCTTAGTTTAAGAGATTAATCTTTCACAGTTAAAATGCCATTTTTAAAAGTGTATTGTAGAATTTCCTTCCAGATTCCCATAACCACCAGTTATAGGAAGCTCGATTTTACAGTTTTCTTTTCCCCTTGTTTTTCTTTTTCCCATCCTTCTTTAGCCCTCCCACCTTCCATGTGGAAACTCGGTTGCAGTATAATCTAGTGGAAGCAATTCGCCTACTAGACGATCTAGGTTTAAGACACAAACATGGGGTTACTTATGCGTTTGGATTGAGCACCTTAATATCTTTCATAGGAAAATGTTTGGTATTTAAAGAAACAAGCGTTGCGTCGTGCACATGCGCAGTTGCGGCAATCAAACAGTCTGTTAAACTTAAATTTTTTAATTGCTTTGAATGCTCCTGCCAGTATAAACCTGCTTGTTTAGCGATGAGAGAAGTTACATCAAAAATATGGAGGTCATTTAGCAAATTTTCGGTTTTTAAGACTTCAGCAGGATAGATATTTTTGTATACCTCAGCGATAGTAATTGTTGAGATGGAAAGTACTCCTTGATTAGATAGATTCTCAAATAAATCCTCGTATTTTTTATTACCTCTTAGTACCCAAATGACGATATCAGTATCAAGCAGGTACATATTTAGAAGTGGCGGTCAGCTGCTTTTCTTTCCTTTTCTAACCAACTAATAACATCTTTTTTTGTCCGCCACTCAGGATGATTTTTAGCAGTAAAAACACCGGCTGCTTTGTGAAGAGATTGTTGAAAAGCTACAGGATTAAATTCTTTTTTAGCAACTACCTCCGCCACCAGTTTGTCCTTTTTCTCATCCCGAATAAGCACACGAGACCCATGAGCCACCTTATCTAAGTAGTCAGATATATTATTTCGAAATTCGGAAACAGAAACCGTAAGTGTCATATAATGATATTAGTATAATATGTACATAATTGTCAAATGGACGCCATGATTTTAGTGATATGTTACAATAACTCTATGAACTTGGCATACAAACTTCGACCAACATCACTTGCCCAATTTATTGGCCAAAAACATTTGGTCGACACAGGCAAAATCCTGCACACCATCATCCAAAACAAAACCCCAATTTCTATGATTTTATGGGGTCCACCTGGTAGTGGCAAAACAACCCTGGCGCATATTATTTCATTCGAAACAAATGCGAAACTCCATATTTTGTCAGGAGTTGAAAGTGGCAAAAGCGACTTGCTGAAAATTCGGGAGGAAATAAAAAAAGACAAAAGCAAACAAAACCATATCCTTTTTATCGACGAAATCCACCGGTGGAACAAATCCCAGCAAGATGCCTTGTTGCACGATGTCGAAAGCGGACTTATAACGCTTATTGGCGCAACAACAGAAAATCCTAGCTTTGAGGTTAACAGCGCACTGCTTTCCCGCAGCCGAGTGTTTGTCCTGCAAAATTTATCGTTTGAAGATTTATCGACAATTATTGATAAAGCGCTAACAGACAAACAAAAAGGGCTTGGGGCATATAAAAAAGTTCTGAGTGTTCCTGCACGGGAAGTCTTAATTCGGCTGTCCGGTGGCGATGCGCGTATTATGCTAAACGCTTTGGAACTTGCAGCAACTTTCTCTCCTGTCATCCCGAGCGAAGTCGAGGGATCTTCCACCAAGAAGATTGCTACGTCCTCCGACGGCCATCGGAGTCCTCGCAATGACAATATAATAACCCCCGAAATTATACAAGAAATTTTCCAAAACCGATCTGCAAGCTTATATGACAAAAAAGCAGACGAGCATTACAATACCATTTCTGCATTTATAAAATCTATGCGCGGATCCGACCCAAATGCTACATTATATTACTTAATCAGAATGCTCGAAAACGGCGAAGACCCAACGTTTGTGGCCAGGCGTATGATTATTTTTGCATCCGAAGACATTGGTCTTGCCGACCGGGGGGCGTTAATTCAGGCAAATGCAGGATTCGAAGCAGTCCAAAAAATTGGCATGCCCGAAGCGCAACTTATCCTTTCTCACATCGCGCTTTACTTAGCAACCGCAAAAAAATCCCGTGCCGTTGCAAACGCGTTAGGCGCAGCAAAAGCAGCAGTCTATGAATTTCCAAACGAGCCTATTCCGCTCCATTTACGCAATGCCCCAACAAAACTTATGAAAAATCTTGGCTACGCAAAAAATTACGAGTGGTCACAAAATTATGTTGGCCCAACACGAAATCAGTCCTTTCTACCCGAAAAGCTCAAATCAAAAAAATTCTGGAACCCCTCCTAATCCTGCTACACCACCCTCCAGGTGATCCACCTTTGCACCCTCTACGTTTTATGTTTCTCTTTTTCATACCTTACCACCATCAAGTAAAAAGTTTACCTCTAACCCATTGTATAGTTGGTATGAAAATTTCTTGCGTAAAATGCAGCATCATCGGGGGGAAATTGGGCGTACAACTCTAAAAGAAACTGCCCTTCTTCGGGAAGTGACGCAAGGATTGCTTTTTTTCTATCATCATCGGCGTTGATAAATCCAATAATTTTTTGCGTTGATGCCGAGGCAAACGATTCTACAGCATCTCGTCTACTTCCTCCACGCAATTTTCTTTCGTATGAAGTCGCTTTTGCAAGTAACAAATTTGCTTCGTCATCTGTCATATTTCTCCAACTTTCTGTTTTTCGCAACAAACCAATTAGCAGATTCCAATTTTTATTGGTAAGAAGAATCACCAAACCAGCTGCGATTTCCAAATCTTTGAATGTAAAATTATTAAGAGCTCCTTCTTTACGTCGCTCATGCACGGTAGAATCATTGTTAGGCCATGTGCCTCCTACATGCCTGGAAGACCCGTCAGCGCCATTGTCATCGCCCCATCTCTTTCCGCCCTTTCTTTCGCGCGCATCACGTCTTGAATCCAAAAGACTTTTAAAACCAGGCTCTGTTTGCTCGTACAAATTTATAACTTCTTCCCTGGTCATAGGATTTTTTTGTCCAGACACAACGCTTTTCCCCATTCCAGTCATTCCTGCCGTAATTATACCGCGTCCTCGTACATCGGTATCATATAAACCGTGCGTACGCAAAATTTCTATCGGATAATACGGCTCCTCATGACTTTCAATTAACCTATCAATGGGTGATTTCGTACTGTCTGGCTCTCCCGGTTCTGCAGTACCCCCCGGAAGATTTGTTCCATCCGATGCCCGTTGGCGAGCAAAGTGGGACAATCCATCAAATTGGCCTGCATTTTGAAATCTTTCTTGAAATCTTGGTCTAAAAACTTCCTTTGCCATAGTTATCGTGTGTAGTATAGTACACTTCCCTATTTCAAAAAGCAATCGCTGCTTGACAAACCATACTAAATGACCTTACTATAAATAAGGACTACAAATGTATTGGTAGTATTGGGTTATTTGTAGTATTGGTAGTATTATTGTTATGGATCCAACAAAACCACAAGCGAATCTTGACCCAAAATTGCAGGATGCATATAACAAAGTTATGCAAACACCTGTCCCGCCCGTTCCATCTGTGCCACAAA